>Ga0326727_10001087_pt1 | contig 104630 bp, 91 predicted proteins | sample MB2enrmetagenome_FD_207643 | JGI IMG/M metagenome (GOLD analysis project Ga0326727, IMG submission 207643) | Lab enriched peat soil microbial communities from McLean, Ithaca, NY, United States - MB29MY | ecosystem: Environmental > Terrestrial > Soil > Wetlands > Peat | place: USA: New York... | reverse complement strand
GTTACTGTAGTCATGGATTGGGTCTCCTTCTTCGCGACTGTGGTCCTCGTAACCCACATTCTACCGGAAAAGGTCGACCCTATTCGCTTTTTAAATCCTTGAGTCAGCATTATGAAAGAGCCTCAAGAGCAAAAAGGACGATACTCATCGCCTAGAGGCTCCCAAAGGTCGCTATGATGAAAATCATCTGTCTTGCGGGAAGTCGGTTTTCTTCGAAAGGCTCAAATCCTGGGCTGCCGAGCGTTCTCTCGAAATCCTGACAGTCTCGGAAAGGGTGGAGGTCGCTAAGGCCGTCAGCGCAGGCATCTTCAGAGGTGCCATATAGTCAGTGCGAGGATCTCGTAAGCGATGTAAAAGGGGAATGATATGACAAAAACGACTCTGGTGGTTTTCGCTCTGGACGACCAACGCTATGCGGTGGCTCTCGACAGTGTACGACGAGCCATCCGCGCAGTCGCCATCACGCCGCTGCCCGAGGCGCCTGCGATCATATTGGGCATAATAGATCTTGGGGGAACGATCCTTCCTGTCGTTAATATCCGTAAGCGTTTCAACCACCCGCCGCGCGATATTCGCCTATCCGACCAATTCATCATCGCTGACACCGGCAAGCGCATGGTCGCTCTTCTTGTCGACGAGACGACAGGGGTGATCGAGGCCGAACCCGGAAGCTACTCGTCGGCGAACGAAATCGTTCCCGGGCTCGGGATTGTCGATGGCGCGATAAAACTTCAAAACGGGATAATTCTGATTCATGACCTTGAACGCCTACTCTCCCTCGAAGAGGAGATTGCGATCGACCTTGCGATAAGGGCCGCACCCGGAAGAGGAGCGCGACAACCATGATACCCGCGCTGGACACGAGAGTGTTGTGCGAGGCGAGCGGCTTCATTGCCGAGCGCCTGGGCCTCTATTTCCCCGAGGAACGCTGGCCCGATCTGGCTCGCGGCCTCACGACCGCCGGTGAGGAACTGGGATTCGAATATCCTGACACATGCGTGTGCTGGCTCAGAAGCCAAGAGCTGACGACCGGGCAGATCGAGACACTCGCCAGCTATCTGACCGTGGGCGAAACCTTCTTCTTCCGCGACCCCGCAAGCTTCGAAGTGCTCGAGCGGAAGATACTTCCACCGCTCATTGCGAGACGCTCTGAAACAAGCCGGATATTACATGTGTGGAGCGCCGGCTGCTGCACCGGCGAAGAAGCCTACTCGCTTGCCATCACCTGTGCCCGCGCACTGCCTGATCTTCAGAGGTGGAACGTCTCGATTCTCGCGACCGACATCAACCCGAAGTTCCTCGCCAAGGCCGAGACAGGCGTCTATGGCGAATGGTCCTTCCGCGGCGCCCCAGGCTGGATTCGCGGAAAATATTTCTCTCCCGCGTCTGACAAGAAGCTGGCTATCGTTCCGACCGTCAAGAAGCTGGTTCACTTCGACTATCTCAACCTGGCCGTGGACATCTACCCCGCGCTCTGCAACTGCACCAACGCTATGGACGTCATTTTCTGCCGCAACGTCCTCATGTACTTCACGCCGGAGCACCAGAAGCGCGTCGCGGCGTCGATGCATCGTTGCCTGGTGGAGGGCGGCTATTTGCTCGTTAATCCCGCCGAGGCCAACGCCTCTCTGTTTCCGATGTTCGCGATGGAGGAAGTCGACGGAATCATTCTCTATCGCAAGACTTCGAACCTGCCCCTTTACGAATCATGGCCGGTATTCATCGATGCATCCGCGCGGGCGATACCGGTCGAACCAGCCTCATCTACTCCGCCACCAGCATCCGCCACGCCGAATACCGCGCCATCCCCTGTGGTTCCTCTTGTTCTGGCACGTACCTATGCCAACCAGGGCAGGCTCGAGGAGGCGCGGTCGGCGTGTCGAGAGGCTATCGAAGTCGAGCGCGGCAATCCGTCCGCGCACTTCCTCTACGCGTCAATCTGTCATGAACTCGGCCAGTACGAAGAGGCGATCGCCGTGCTGGGCAGGGTCCTTTACCTCGATCAGGATTTCATCCTCGCGCATCATACACTTGGCGGTTTGTACAAACAACTAGGCAAAGCGAAGGAATCAAAACGCCACTTCGCCATCGCTCTCAATATCCTTTCGAGCAAGGGGAAAGACGAGATCGTGCCCGAGTCCGATGGCATGACCTGCGGCCGACTCATGGAATCGATTAAGGCCATGAGGGGAGCATAGAGAATGGAAGCATGCGTTGTTGACGATCCGGAATCTATTCGCCACATCCTTGTGGAACGTGCAAGAGCGGCGGCCAGGCCGGCAGTGGAGCCGGACGACGCGGAGAAGCTCGAAGTCCTGGCCTTTTCCCTGGGTACCGAAACTTACGGAGTCGAGACCTTTTACATAGGTGAAGTCTGTCAGCTCAAGAACGTGATACCCCTGCCCTGCACGCCGCCTTTTATCGCCGGTGTGATGAACCTGCGCGGTCGAATCTTGGCTATCGTAGACCTGCGAATATTTTTCGAATTGCCGATCAAGGGCCTTACCGAGCTCAATAAAGTTATCGTCCTCAGAGGGGGCGGCAATGAACTCGGGCTATTGGCGGATTCTATCGATGGGGTGCATTCGGTGGCGGTATCTGACGTGCAGGACGGCCTGCCCACGCTCAGAGGCATTCGCGAGAAATTCCTCAAGGGGGTTACAAAACGGATGTTGGCCCTGCTCGATGGCGGCCATCTGCTCGCGGATGACGGTCTCAAGGTCAATGAAGAAGTTAAGAGGTAGATGAGCTGACTTCCGTCAGCGGGAGGAATAAATCATGAATATAAGATTGACAGTCGGTACAAAACTGGCCTTTGCCTTCGGAGTATGCGTCATCCTATTCATCGGTTTAGGCGCTGTCGGCTACAATAGCACAAATCAGAACCTGGAGCGTGCCGCTTCGGTGACCCACACGTACCAAGTGAAAATGATGTTGTCGATTTTACTCTCCGACCTGCAGGACGCCGAGACCGGACAGCGCGGCTACATCATTACAGGCCTCGATTCGTACTTGGAGCCATTTACAAGGGGCATCGCTTCGATCGAAGAAGACAGGAAGGCGCTGCAAAAGCTGACGGCGGACAACCCCAATCAACAGCGACGGCTCGCGGACTTGGACCCCTTGGTTCGCGCCAAAATCGCGGAGTTGACGCAAACGATTGACCTTCGTCGAACCAAAGACTTCGAAGGTGCCAAGGCGATTGTTCTAAACGATACGGGTAGAAAGGTCATGGATGACATCCGCGTCGCGATCAAGGGGATAGACGACGAAGAATCTGCATTACTCATGAAGCGCGAGACAGAATCATCCCAGAGCGCCATTACAGCATATTGGGCGCTAGGCTTGATGACTCTCGGTGGGACGCTATTCACCCTGATCATCGCACTGTTCCTGACGCGCAGCCTCACTAGCCCGCTGGGCAAGACCGTGCAGATGATCCGTCGGATTGGCAATGGCGAACTGGATTCGCGCCTGAAGATGGGCAGGAAGGACGAAATCGGGATTCTCGCAGACACCATGGATCAGCTCGCCGAAACGATCAACTCCCTGATTTCTGATATGAACGACATGTCGCGCCAACAGGAGGCTGGTGACCTCGACGTGAAGATCGCCGCTGATAAGTACTGTGGCGCTTTCAAAGTCATGGCGAATGGCGTGAACGACATGGTCTTCGGCCATATAGCGATCAAAAAGAAAGCCATGGCCTGCGTTTCTGAATTCGGCAGGGGCAATTTCGAGGCGCCCCTGGAACAGTTCCCTGGCAAGAAGGCTTTCATCAACGAAACCATCGAGCAGGTCCGACGGAATCTGAAAGCCCTTATCTCGGATACCGAGATGCTCACCAAGGCGGCTGTTGAAGGCAAGCTCGATGTGCGTGCCGATGTCGAGAAGCACCAGGGCGACTTCCGCAAGATCGTTCATGGAATTAATGACACCCTGAACAAAGTGGTCGAGAACCTACGGGGGGCGAACAAGGAGCTACAGGGCGGCATCGATATTCTCGCCTCCTCGTCTACCGAGATCCTGGCCACAGTATCCCAGGTTGCCGCCAGCGCCTCCGAGACGGCTACGGCAGTGAGCGAAACCTCAACCACGGCCGAGGAGGTCAAGCAGACCGCCCATCTCTCAAATCAAAAAGCGAAGGCGGTCCAAGAGAGCGCCCAGAAGGCGGCCAGTATCTCCGAAGCCGGCCGCAAGTCCGTCGCCGAGACTATCGAAGGAATGAACCGCATTCACGAGCAGATGGAGTCCATTGCCGAAAGCGTCGTGCGTCTCTCGGAGCAGGGCCAGACCATCGGCGAGATCATTGCCACGGTCAACGACCTCGCCGAGCAGTCTAACTTGCTGGCGGTCAACGCCGCCATCGAGGCGACGCGCGCCGGAGAGAGCGGCAAGGCCTTCGCGGTGGTGGCGCAGGAGGTAAAAACCCTTGCCGAGCAGTCGCGGCAGGCGACTACGCAGGTTCGGACCATCCTGATGGAGGTGCAGAAGGCTACGAGCGCCGCGGTCATGGCTACCGAACAGGGCAGCAAGGCGGTGGCCGCAGGGGTCCTGCAGGCTACTGTGGCTGGCGAGTCGATCGGAGCCCTCGCGGGCAGCGTCAGCGAGGCGGCGCAGGCCGCTATGCAGATAGCCGCATCGAGTCAGCAACAACTCGTGGGCATGGATCAGATCGCTCTGGCTATTTCCAACATCCAGCAGGCGACGACTCAAAACGTGGCGGGCACCAAGCAGCTCGAAGCGTCGGCGCGGGGCCTCCAAGAACTGGGCGGACGACTGAAGGTCCTGGTGGAGAGACAGAAAGTGGAGGGATGAGCGGCGGAGGGTCACATGGATAAAAAAAAGGAAGAATTTCTGGTACAGCTTCGGGATACCTTCCGGGAGGAGGCGTCCGAGCATCTTGCGGCCATCACTGCAGGCCTCGTGGCAATCGAGCGCGCAGACGACGACGAACGTGCATCCATCGTCGAACGTGTCTTCCGGGAAGCCCATTCCCTGAAGGGCGCGGCGCGCTCGGTGAGCCTCCCCTCCGTCGAGACCTTGTGCCAAGAGCTTGAGAGAATTTTCGCCGCCATACAGCACGAAGAGCTAAAGCTGTCCACGACGATGCTCGACAGCATTCACGTCGCTCTCGAGATTCTTGTCACCTTGTGCGGGGACCCCTGCGCTTCCCCGTCGCCGGAAAGCAAGGGAAAGGAGCTGCAGGCTTGTGCTGCGCTCAAGCAAATCGTAGAGGGGGCGAAGGTTCTGCCAACCGAAACGCCAGTTGCCGCTACTACAGCACCGCGCATCGTCGCCGCCAGGGGCGCCGCCCCAAGTGAGCGTGATACGGTCCGCGTCTCCACGCGGAAGCTCGATGCCATTCTGCTCGAAGCCGAAGAGTTGGTAGGCGCCAAGCTCGCCGGAATCGGACGCGCCGCCGAGCTACGGATGCTCGCTGCGGATCTCGCCGACTGGAACCGACAGCGTGTCCGCCGGTCGTCGCGGAAGCGCCGGGGCTGTGATGACACGGGCGAGTCCGAGAGTATCGAATCCGAGATGCTGTATACCAGGACGCTCGAGAACTCGCTGCGGAAAATGGTCGAAACCGCGCTAGAGGACGCGCTCTCCCTCGCGGCTATCACCACAAGGCTCCTCGAGAACACCAAGAAGCTTCTGCTGCTCCCCTGCTCGTATCTCCTCGGCGCCTTCCCCAAGGTCCTGCGAGATTTAGCGCGGGAGCAGGGCAAAGAGGCCGAACTCCTCGTGGAAGGGGAGGATATCGAGATCGACCGCCGGGTGCTCGACGAGCTCAAAGACCCTCTCATCCACCTTCTGCGAAATTGCGTCGATCACGGTATCGAGAAACCGGACGAACGCCTAAAGCTCGGTAAACAGAGCTGCGGGTCTGTCACGATTTCGGTAAAAACGATGGAAGGGAACCTGATCGAACTCACGGTATCAGACGATGGGGCAGGGATCGAGGCAGACAAGGTCAGAAAGGCCGCCGTCCGCATGAATGTCATCGCAGCTGAGGAAGCCGCGAGCTTGACCGAGGCCGATGCGACGAGACTCATCTTTTACTCCGGATTATCAACGAGTCCGATCATCACCGACCTATCGGGAAGGGGGCTGGGGCTGGCTATTGTGCAAGAGAAGGTCGAAAAACTCGGCGGCACGGTCTCTGTTACCTCGACGCCAGGCGCCGGTACTACCTTTCGCCTGATCGTGCCTATATCACAGGTGACTTTCCGCGGTGTGCTGGTCTCTGTCGTCGGCCGACACTTCGTATTCCCGACGAGCAACGTGGTGCGCGTGAGCCGAGTCAAGAGCGGCGAGATAAAGACGATCGAGAATCGCCAGACCATCGCGGTGGGCGACGAGGCCATGTCGCTAGTACGCCTGCGCGACGTCCTCGAACTCTCGGGGCAGGACGGATGCACCAATGGCAATACTCGCCAGGTAGTGGTGGTTCGTGCCGTCGACCGACAGATCGCTTTCCTCGTCGACGAGGTGCTGGGTGAGCAGGAGGTACTGGTCAAGAGCCTCGGTCGGCAACTCACCCGTGTCCGACACATCGCCAGTGCCTCAATCTCGGGCAACGGAACGGTTATTCCCATCCTCAACGTGGCCGACCTCGTGTACACCGCGATTACGGGCGGGGCACCGGGGTCGATAAGCGCGGTGCAAGACGCGGCACCCGAGCCACGAAGGCGCCTCCTCATTGCCGAGGACTCGATCACCGCCCGGACGCTGGTGAAAAATATCCTGGAGGGCGCCGGCTACGAGGTAACGACGGCAGTGGATGGTATGGACGCGCTGACCAGGCTCAAGAGCGAGAGCTTTAATCTCTTGGTCTCGGACGTAGATATGCCGCGCATGAACGGCTTCGAGCTTACAGCAAAGATCCGCGCCGACAAGAGGCTCGGCGAGCTGCCGGTCGTTCTAGTCACGGCGCTCGGCTCGCAGAAGGACCGCGAATATGGCATCGAGGTCGGCGCCAATGCCTACATCGTCAAGAGCGATTTTGACCAAGGCAACCTGCTCGAGATCATTCGGAGGTTCCTGTGATCAACATACTCATAGTCGAGGATTCGCGCGTGATCCGGGACTATCTCGTCTATATCCTGAAATGCGATCCTGATATCCATGTCATGGGCACCGCTGACAGCGGAGAGGTTGCGCTCGAATTCCTGGGCGTGCACCGACCCGACGCGATACTCATGGATATTCACTTGCCGGGGATAGACGGTTTGGAGACGACCCGGCGTATCATGTCCACAGCGCCGCTGCCCATCGTCGTATGCACGGCCAGCACGCAGTTCAACGATATCAAGACCGCCATGAACGCATTGGAGGCGGGTGCTCTCGCCGTGATGAAAAAACCCCGAGGCCTCGATGATCCGGATGCCGAAGCCGAGAGCGCAGCGCTCATCACAACCCTCAAGCTGATGTCCGAAGTAAAGGTTGTGCGACGGTGGAACCGGTCTTCAGTCGCCGCAACGGCTACGGCCCCGGCCGAACCGACTCCGTCTGATGCCGTCGGTTATGACGCTGCCGTCGTGGCGATCGGTGCTTCCACCGGAGGCCCGCCAATCATCATGCAAATACTGTCCGGCCTATCGCCCGCTTTCCCGGTACCGATACTCCTGGTCCAGCACATCTCGGCCGATTTCACCGTCGGTTTCGCCGAGTGGCTGGCGGCGGCCTCGGGCATGCCAGTGCAGGTAGCCCAGGCCGGGGAGATCCCGCTCCCCGGCCATGTCTACGTGGCTCCCGACGACCATCACCTGCGCGTCGGACCGCGGGGCGAGCTGCAAACGACCAAGGACGAGCCCCATCAGGGACTGCGGCCCTCGGTTGGGGTCCTATTCCGCTCGGTGGCCGAGCGCTATGGCCGCCGGGCCATCGGAGTGATCCTGACCGGCATGGGCCGGGATGGCGCCGAGGAATTGAAACTTATGGCCGACAAAGGTGCGCTCACGGTCGCGCAAAACGAAGAGAGCTGCGTGGTGTTCGGTATGCCTGCCGAGGCCATCAATCTGGGCGCCGTGCGCTACGTTTGTCCGCCCGAGGGGATCTCCGATCTACTGATTGCGGCCACACGGCGCGGCATGGCAAAGGGAGGGATGGGAAATTGAAAATCAGGATTCTAGCCCTCGAAGACAGCGCAACGCAGCTTGAGTCATTGAAGCACCTCCTCGAGGAATCGGGCTTCGTCGTCATCACCGCAACCAATGGCAAAGAAGGGCTCGCGGCTGCCAGGGCAAACGCGATCGACCTGGTGATCTCGGATATCGTGATGCCCGAGATGGACGGCTATGATTTCTGCAAGGCATTGCGGGCGGACGAAACACTCCGAAACCTTCCTGTAATCCTGCTCACCTCCCTCACCGAGCCGCAGGACTTGATCCTCGGGCTCCAGGCGGGAGCCGACCATTTCATCTGTAAGCCCTATGACGAACAGGAACTGCTCGCACACGTGCGAAGCATCTTCGCGAACCAGGCGATCCGCAATACAGCCTCCAGCGAGATGGGGATCAATATCTTCTTTGCCGGGCAGCAGTCCTTCATCAACGCAGACCGGCTGCAGATCCTCGATCTCCTGCTCTCGACCTACGAGAACGCAGTGAGCCGCAACAACGAGCTCATCCGCTCCCGCGAAGAGCTCCGCTCTCTCAATGAGCAGCTCGAGGCGCGGGTCGCTGAGCGAACGAAAGCGCTGAGCAGCGAGATCGAGGCGCACAATCAGGCATTGGTAGCCCTACGCAAGAGCGAGGAGCTTTTTCGTATCTCCTTCGATAATGCCAACATCGGTAAGGCTATTACGACCTTAGGCGGGAGGCTCGTTCGCATCAATGCAGCCTTCTGTGCGATATTGGGCCGTGAGCAGGCGGAAATGGCAGAAATGGCCTTCTCGGAGTTTATCCATCCGGACGACCAGACCAAGAACTGGGAAACCCTTCGCGACCTGCTGTCTGGGGAACTGACTTCCGCTCGCTTTGAACGGCGCTACCTGCACAAGGATGGGCACGTCGTGTGGGTGGACGAGAGCGTCATGCTCCTCAGGGATGTGGCCTCGGGCGAGCCGGCTTTCTTTATCACCCATATAGTAGACATCACGGAGCGTAAGCGAGCGGAGGCGCAACAAAAAAATCTCGAAGAGCAGCTCCGGGCTGCGCAAAAGATGGAGGCCATAGGCAGCCTCGCGGGAGGCATCGCGCACGACTTCAACAACTTGCTTTCCGTGATCCTGAGCTACACGGGATTCCTGATGAAGGCGGTTCCCGAGGGTGATCCTTCCAGAAGCGATCTCCTCGAGGTGAAACAGGCCGCGGAGCGAGCCGCAACCCTTACTCGCCAGCTTCTCGCCTTCAGCCGCAAGCAGGTGCTGCAGCCCGTCCAGCTCGACCTGAACCAGGTAATTAAGGGTATCGACAAGATGCTCGCTCGGATTCTCGGTGAAGACATAGAGTTGTCCTATACGCTCGAGAGCGATCTCGGTCTTACCCTGGCCGACCCGGGTCAGATCGAGCAGGTGCTTATGAATCTCGTGGTCAACGCCCGCGACGCCATGCCCGAGGGAGGCAAGCTCACGATAGAGACCTCCAACGCGGAGACCGACGCCGGGTACACGGCACAGCACCTGGATATGGCGCCCGGAGCCTATGTCCGGATCGCGGTGAGCGATACGGGTTGCGGTATGGATAAGGCGACTCAGGCAAAGATCTTCGAACCTTTCTTCACGACGAAACCAATGGGCAAGGGCACCGGCCTTGGCCTTTCAACGGTCTATGGCATCGTCAAGCAGAGCGGCGGTTTTATCTGGGTTTACAGTGAGCCGGGCCAGGGCACCACGTTTAAAATCTTTCTGCCGAGGATATCGGCTTCTTCTGCTGCGACAGTCAACAAGCCGCAAGCGAAAAACATGCGGTTTGCCGGAACCGAGACCATCCTTCTCGTCGAGGATGAGGAGGCCATGCGCAGGGCGACGAAAAGAATTCTCGAGGCGGCGGGATACACGATTCTAGCGTCGTCGGACGGGGATGACGCGCTCGGGGTGAGCGCCCGGTATCCGGGTGAAATCCATCTCCTTCTGACCGACGTGATCATGCCGCATCGGGGAGGAAAGGATCTCGCGCAAGAGCTTTTAAAGTCGAGGCCCTCGCTCAAGGTCATCTACATGTCGGGCTATACCGACGACGCGATCGTCAACCATGGCGTACTCGAATCAGGGACGAATTTCATCGGCAAGCCTTTCGTCGAGGACGACATTATCCGGAAGGTCCAGGAGGTGCTGTCCGGCGTCGCCGCCGACCGCACCGATGGGCAAGAGCAAGCGCCCAAAGCCGATGCCGAAATTAAGGACCGACCGATCAATAAAGCCACACTCATGGCACTCCCTTCCGATCTTCTCGCCAGGCTTCGCACTGCCGTGATCGCCGCTCATTTCGATGATATCGTCGAGCTTGTCGGGACTATTAAGGCCATAGATCCGGAGCTGGCTAGCGGTCTTGGCCAAATGGTGGAACGATACGACTACGATGCCTTGAGGAATGTATTGTATGATGAATAAAACGCAAGGGACGAACATCCTCATCGTGGACGATGCTCCCGAAAATCTTCGGCTTCTGAGCGCAGTCTTGAAACATGGCGGCATGACGCCTCGGCCGGTGACAAGCGGCCGGCTCGCCATCGAGGCGGCCGTTGCCGATCCTCCCGACCTCATCCTGCTCGACTTGAGTATGCCCCAGATGTCAGGGGTGGAGGTTTGCCGATGGTTCAAGCAGGACAAGCAATTCAGAGGTATTCCCATCATTTTCATCAGTGGGCACCAGGAGATCGACGAAAAGGTCGAGGCCTTCCGTGCTGGGGCCGAGGACTACATCGCGAAGCCCTTCCAGGAAGAGGAAGTGATCGCGCGCATCATGACGCATCTCCGTATCAGGCGAGAGAATATCAGATTGGTTTCGCACAATATTCAACTTGAAGAGGTGATCGCCGAACAGGTATTGGCGATGACGGCCTCCCAACAGGCCACCATCTTCGCTCTGGCCAAGCTCGCGGAAACGCGGGACAGCGACACCGGCCATCACATCGAGCGCGTCCAGACTTTTTCCAAGATGCTAGCCCAACGTATACAGGAGATGAATCTGATCCACGAGCCGATCTCCGCCGATTTCGTCGAAACGCTGTATCAAACGGCTGCGCTCCACGACATCGGCAAGGTCGGTACACCGGATGCGGTCTTGTTGAAGCCCGGGGCACTGTCGGAGGAAGAAGTTGCGGAAATGAAGAAGCACAGCGAGCTCGGCGCAAGGACCCTCGCGGCGGTTCTGAAGCACTTCCCCGACAACCAGTTCCTGCGTATGGGCGTAGAAGTGGCCCGCTCGCACCATGAGAAATGGGATGGAGGCGGCTACCCTGATGGTCTTCATGGCCGAGAGATTCCGCTCTCGGCCCGGATTGTCGCGGTAGCGGATTTTTATGATGCACTTACATCGAATCGGTGCTACCGGAAAGCGTTCGAACACGAACGCACGATTCAGATGATCAGAGAGGGAAGCGGGAATCATTTCGACCCAGATATCGTGACGGCATTTCTATCCATCGAGAGCGGGCTAAAACGAACTCGTGATGCAATGTCAGATCAGTGAAAAGAGCCTTGCCCTAACGCTTAACTTGACTTCGCTACAGTGATAGGGCGTTCTGGACCTTCCGTGCTTCCCTCTTTGTCGCTATACTCAGGACCATGCCCGACTTCGTCCACCTCCATAACCACTCCGATTACTCCCTCCTCGACGGGGCTGCCTCCGTGTTTTCCATGGTCAAGCGCGCCAAGGAACTGGGCATGAAGGCCCTCGCGCTTACCGACCACGGCAACATGTTCGGCGCGGTGCGTTTCTACGACGCCTGCAACGACGCGGGAATTAAGCCGATAGTCGGCTGCGAGTTCTATATGGCGGGAGGCTCGCGGCTAGAGCATACGGGCACCGAGAACGGCAACAAATACTATCACCTCATCCTTCTAGCCCGGAACGAGGAGGGCTACCGTAACCTCCTCAAGCTCGCCTCGGCGGCGTACACGGAGGGCTTCTACTACAAGCCGCGCATCGACTTCGAGCTCCTGTCCCAGAACTCGAAGGGCCTTATCGCGAGCTCGGCCTGCATCGCGGGCGAGATACCGGGCCTCGTCATCATGGGCAAGGAGGCCGAGGCCGAGCGGGTGGCGATGCGCTATGCGGAAGTGTTCGGACCAGACCACTTTTACCTCGAGCTGCAGGACCACGGCATACCCGAGCAGAAGATCGCGAACAAGGGCCTCGTGGCGATAGCCAGGCGCACTGGCTTGCCCCTCATCTGCACGAACGACATGCATTACCTCTTGAAGGAGGACTCCGAGGCTCACGACGTCCTGCTCTGCATCGGCACTAACCGCAAGAGGGGCGACCCGGAGCGCATGCGCTTCTCGGGCCCCGAGTTCTACATGAAGAGTCCCGACGAGATGGCCTCTCTCTTCTCGGAAGTGCCCGAGGCCCTGGCGAACACGATGAAGGTCGCCGAGATGGTGGACCTCAAGATCTCTTTCCCTGGCCCGATGCTTCCCGACTACGAGATCCCGGCGGAGTACCCGAATCCCGATGAGTACCTCCGACACCTCACCTACGAGGGGCTTAAGAAGCGCTACTCTGTGATCACCGACGAGATCAAAGAGCGCGCGGACTACGAGCTCGATATCATCATCAAGATGAAGTTCACGGGCTACTTCCTCATCGTCTGGGACTTCATCAACTGGTCGAAGGAGCACGACATCCCCGTGGGACCCGGCCGCGGCTCGGGCGCGGGTTCGATCGTGGCCTACTCGATCCGCATCACCGACATCGATCCTTTGCGATACAAGCTCCTCTTCGAGCGCTTTCTCAACCCCGAGCGCATCTCCATGCCGGACTTCGATGTCGACTTCTGCTTCGAAAGGCGAGGCGAGGTCATCGACTATGTCATAAGCAAGTACGGTACGGACCGCACGGGGCAGATCGTCACTTTCGGCACTTTGAAGGCGAAGGCCGTCATCAAGGACGTAGCGCGCGCCCTCGACATACCCTTCGATGAGGCGAACAACATCGCCAAATTGGTGCCCGATGACCCGCACATGACTTTGGCGATGGCCTTCGAGCAGGAGCCCAAGCTCGCGGCCTTGGCAGCCGAGGAGAAGTATAGGGACCTCTTCGCGATCGCGAAGAAGCTCGAGAACAAGAACAGGCATACGAGCTTCCACGCCGCGGGCGTCGTCATCGGCCACACGGGGCTCACCGATTATGTGCCCTTGTTCAAGGACTCGAAGACGGGCATCGTCGCCTCGCAGTACACGATGGACATCATCGAGAAGTGCGGCCTCGTGAAGATGGACTTCCTCGGCCTCAAGACCCTCACGCTCATCAAGCACGCGATAGAACTCGTGCGTAGGCGCGGCATCATGCTCGAGGAGGACAAGATACCCGAGGACGACAAAAAGACTTTCGACATGCTCGGCGAGGGCAAGTCGACCTCGGTCTTCCAGTTCGAGTCCTCGGGCATGCAGGGCATCCTCAAGCAGGCGAAGCCCTCCTGTATGGAAGATCTCATAGCCTTGAACGCCCTCTATCGTCCCGGCCCGATGGCCTACATTCCGCAGTTCATCGACTCGAAGTTCGGGCGCACGCCGATCTCGTATCCCGATCCCTGCCTCGAGCCCATCCTCAAGGAGACCTACGGCGTCATCGTCTACCAGGAGCAGGTCATGCAGGTGGCCCAGCGCATAGCGGGCTTCACCCTGGGACAGGCCGACATACTCCGGAGGGCCATGGGCAAGAAGAAGCTCGAGGTCCTCATGAAGGAGAAGGAGAAGTTCATCGCGGGCGCGTTGAAGCAAGGCTTCAAGGCCGAAGACGCGGACCGCATCTTCGAGATACTGATACCCTTCGCGGGCTACGGCTTCAACAAATCGCATGCCGCCGCCTACTCCGTCGTCGCCTACCGCACTGCCTACCTCAAGGCGAACTATCCGGCCGAGTTCATGGCCGCCAACCTCACGAACGAGATCGCCAACACCGACAAGCTCACCGAGTACATAGGCGAGGCCCGTTCGATGGGCATTGAGGTCATGCCGCCGAGCGTCAATTACTCCGAGGCTTACTTCTCGGTCGCCGAGGGGGAAATCGTCTACGGCTTCCTCGGCATCAAGGGCGTGGGCGACGCTGTCGCGAGGGCCATCGCCGCCGAGCGCGAGAAGGGCGGGAAGTACGAGTCCTTCATCGACTTCGTCGAGCGTATGGGCACCCAGGCGATGAACAAGAAGACCCTCGAGTGTCTTGTCAATGCGGGCTGCTTCGACGAGTTCGGCAACACGAGACGCGAGCTCGTTCTCAACGTCGAGCGCGCGGTCGACTACGTCCAGGCCAAGGAAGCGGCCGGCCGCTACGGCCAGGCGAGCCTCTTCGACGGCTCGGGCGAGGAGGAGTACCCGCCCTTCTCGGTCAATCGCGACGAGGAGTACCCGCGCTCGGAGCTCCTCGCCATCGAGAAGGCCCTCCTGGGCTTCTACTTTTCCGGCCACCCGATGGACGAATGGAAGAAGATCTGGGAGCGCTGCGCGGACGCCGACCTCGCCCACCCCGAGCGCTCGAGCCCGGACAAGGTCTACACGGCCATCGGGATGCTCAAGGAGTTTCGCGAGATATTCACGAAGACGGGCAAGAAGATGGCCTTCGGCGCCATCGAGGACCCGGCGGGCTCGATCGAGATCGTCGTCTTCGCGGACGCCCTCGAGAAGTGGCGCGAGAAGCTCGTCGTGGACTCGGTGCTCTGCCTCAAGGGCAAGATCGATCTCACGCGCGAGAATCCGAGCTTCAAGGTAGAGGACTTCGTCGACCCTGCGACCCTTAAGGAGAAATCCTGGAAGGAAGTGCACCTCCGCTTCGACCACGCGCCCGGCGCGGAGGACGAGCTGTACGCTCTACGCGATGCGCTCTTCGACGAGCCGGGCCCCTGCTCGGTCTACTTCCATGTGCCGCTCGGCCTGTCGCCCGTCGCCGCGGGCCCTGACTGCGAGGAAGAGACTCTCGCTATGGACGACCCGGCCTGCGACCCTCTGGCGGAGGCCGATACTGGTGACGAAGATTCGCCGAGCCCCGCGCCCGCGAGGGCGATGCCCCGGTCGTCGGTATCGCATAATGCGACGGGTGGAGAGACAGAGCCTCGCGGTAGCGAGGTGGTCGTCAAGGCGAACGGGCAGATCACCTGCTCGGCCTCGGAGGAGGCCCTGGAGCGATTGCGAGTCGTGAGCCCTGTCGCGGAAGTCTGGCGAGACTAGTCGAGGGCGAAAGCGACTAGTTTGCGCCAGTCGCGGAAAACGAGGTCGGCGACCGGGGACTTGCGGAGCGAGATGAGGGCGGCCGACATGCCCGCGGCCTTCGCGCCCGCCGCGTCGATCCTGCTCGAGTTCCCCACGTAGAGTATGCGCTCGGGCGGAAGACCGAGGCTCGAGGCGAGCATGGCGAAGGGCTCGGCCGCCGGTTTGAGAAAGCCCGTGTCCTCGGAGCAGAGCGCGACCTCGAAGAATTCGGATAAGCCCATGAGATCGAGCTTGCGCTTGGGCGGTAGATCGGAGAGGAGAGCCAGACGCAATCCCGCCCCCGCGAGTTCGCGGAGGGCGCTCTTGAGCCCGCGGTAGGGACGCACCCGAGCGAAGAGCCCTTCGAGTTCGTCATAGAAGTCGCGGTCGATGAACGCCGCGGCGCAATCCTCACCGATGCCGAGGCGGCTCGCTACGAGCGCCGCCTCGGCCGCGCGGAAGGAAGGTCTGTCCCTGGGCGCGTCCGTTTCCCTAGGAAAAACGGCGCCGCGTGCCCGCAATGCGTGCCTGGCTGCGTTAAATGCAAAAAAACGCCTCGCCTTGCGCGCCATCCTGGGAAAGGCGGCAAGGTAGAGGCGAAGGTTCGGGTATAGGGTGCCGTCCAGGTCGAAGGCTATGGCGTCGAAGCGCATAGCCGTGTATAGCCGAAACAGCGCCGCATGTCCAGTCAGAGGGAAATAGCGACTTTCTCCTCTGCCGAGACAGATGACTTGTATAAAACGGCATAGAAGGCCGAACGGAGGGATTCAACCGTCGGGGCCTCTTGTCGGCGCTCGGCCGCTTTCTCGGCGATCATTTGCCTGCGGCGCATCTCTTCCTGCTTGCTCATAGGCTCTTCCCCATTGGGCTTGTACATGATGCCTCCCTGACATACTTATTGTTTTCCGCGGGGCCGAAGCCGCCGCGGGCCGATTCCTGCCATATGTCGTCCGGATAGACGATCGCCCGCACCCGGCGTCCTCCGCGCTCGAAGGCGAGCTCCTTCGAAAGCTCGTGAACGAGCACGAGGCCACGGCCGTCGAGCGATTGAGGATCGTCGGGAAGGTCGAGATCGAGCGTTTCGTAGTCGAAACCTTCGCCTTCGTCGTCGACTTGCACTTCGAAGTGCTCTCCCCTGCGCGCTATTCGGACGAGGGCAATGCGCGAGGTTTTGGATTCGTTGCCGTGCACGATTGCGTTTATGAGTAGTTCTCGGATGACGAGGAGGAGAGCATTGGTATCCCCTTGGCCTTGGCGGCGCGTAAACTGAGCTACGCGCTCCAAGACAGCGGCTACCTGAGCCGTCTCCGAGCCGACGGCGAGGTATAGGGAATCCTCCGATTCGCTCGTATCCATGCGAGCAAGAAAAGCAAGAAGGGTGCCAACTTCGTAATAATAGGTATGTTGCTATTATTGAAAGAAATACAGAACAGCAGTTCCCGAAGAAAATAAAAAAATTCAACCTCGGTTGAAGACTGCCGCGTTAGGCGGTTGATAGATCAACCTGGGTTGTCGTCTCTGGTCTTGCGCGACTTGAGGCGTTTGCTCACGGCTTGGGGGGAAACGCCGAGTAGCCTGGCCGCGACGCTTTGGTTCCCGTCGGCACGTTTAAGGGCTTCGTCGAAGAGCAGTTCGGTAAGCTCGCTCGCGGAGGGTAGAGGATTGGGAAAGACGAAGGAGGTGATCGGGCCGCTCGGGGGAGTATCCTGAGCGCTTCTTTTTTCGCTCGAAGCCACATTCCCGAGCGCCTCGCGGAAGGTCGAGAGCGAAAGCTCTCCTCCTGTCGACGCGTTTACCGCCTCGAAGACCATGGCTTCGAGCTCGCGAACGTTCCCGGGGAAGCTGTGGCCGCGCAGGAGGGGATAGAGCTCGGCCGGCACGGATGGCGATTCCTTGTCGAGCTCGGCGGAAGCCTTGGCGACGAAGCGCTCCACGAGGAGAGGCAAGTCGCCGAGCCGCTCGCGCAAGGGGGGAATGCGGATGCAGTGGGCGCGGAGACGGTAATAGAGGTCGCGGCGGAAGCGACCGGCGGCGACCTCCGAGTCGAGGTCTCGGTTCGTCGCCACGATAAAGCGCGACCTTCCTCGGCGCATGAGGTCGGAGCCGAGGGGGAAGTACTCGCCCGTCTCGATGACCCGCAGGAGCTTGAGCTGCGACGCCTGGCTCAAGTCGCCTATCTCGTCGAGAAAGAGGGTCCCATCGCGCGCCTTGTCGATGAGACCCTCGAGGTCGGAGTCGGCCCCCGTGTAGGCTCCCTTGCGATGGCCGAAGATGAGGTCGGCGAAGAGGGCGTCGTCGAGGCCGGCGGCGTTGATGGCGACGAGCTGGCCCTTGCGGCCGGAGAGCTCGTGCACGGCCCGCGAGAAAAGCTCTTTACCTACGCCCGTCTCGCCCGTTACGAGGACGGGGTGGGAGCTCTTGGCAATGGCCACCGCGTAGCCCATGAGTTGGAGCATGCGCGGGTCGGCGGTCGCTATCTCGTCGAATGCGGGATCGCGGTCGCCGGCTTGGGGCGAGAGGAGCCTGTCTTTGATGGCCTCGTTCTCGCGCAAGAGCTCCTGGTGCTCGATGACCCGCTTAGCCGTGGAGACGAGCCTCTCGCGCTCGACTGGCTTCACGAGGTAGTCGGCCGCGCCGGCGCGCATACACTCTACCGCCTTCTCTACGTCGCGATTGCCCGTGATGACGACGACCGCCGCTCCCGGCTGTTCCTCGCGGATGCGCAGGAGCAGCTCTTCGCCCGCCATTATGGGCATCGTGAGGTCGAGGAGCACGAGGCCCACGTCGCGGGAGGATAGGACCTCCATGGCCTCTATGGGATCGCTCGCCGAGGCGACGTCGCTTATTCCCGCGGACTTGAGCGCCGCCCCGACGCTTGAGCGCACATAGTCTTCGTCGTCGACGACGAGGACACAGAAGCCGGGGCCTGTCATGCCTTTCCTCCTCCGGTGCGGGGGACGGCCCGCAAGCTCACCGTGGCGACAGTGCCCCTGCCCGGTTCCGAGGCGTACTCGAGGCGGCCGCCGTACTCGACGATTATCGACTCCGATATGGAGACGCCCAGGCCCACCCCCCCTATGTCGTGCTTGGTCGTGAAGAAAGGGTCCTTGATGCGCTCGAGCACTTCGGTAGCCATACCCCGGCCCTCGTCCGCCACGACCAGGCGCACGAGGGCCGACTCCGCGTCGAAGGAGGTTGAGACGCGGATGGCCTGCTCGGAGGCGGTCAGGGCTTGGCAGGCATTCTGCAGGAGGTTGACCGCTACCTGCTCGAGCCTTTGGAAGTGGGCCCGGACCGGCGGCAGGTCTTCGGCGAGCTCGACCTGTAGCTTGCGCGTCGATTTCTTGATGAAGTTGGAGAGGAGGGTGAGGGCGGCCTTGACGACGAGATTGAGCGCGATTTCCTCGGCCTCGGGCTTGGACTCGCCACGCGCGTAGTCCTTGAGGCCCCGCACTATGGCCTCGATGTCCCGGGAGGCCGTCACGACGCCAGAAAGGAGGAGGGGCAGCTCCGTTCGCGCCTCGGACCACTCCATGCCCCCCACGAGGTCGTCTTCCCTGCCCTCCAGGGCGCGGTCCAGTATGGGCGACGCATCGGCCCAGGCCTCGGCGATGATGTCCGCGTTGAGCCCTATCGTATGGTTCGGGTTGTTGATCTCGTGGGCCACTCCGGCGACGAGCTCGCCTAGTGAGGCGAGCTTCTCGGCCTGTATGAGCTTATGGCGCTGCACTCGGTCGCGCTCTTCCGCATGGACGCGATCGGATACGTCGAGGAAAGTGCCCATGATCATGTCGCCCGAGGCCGCTCCCACGCGCTTGCCGAAGGCCTCTATCCAGGTCCCCGCTCCCTCTCCTATGCGGAAGGGACCCGCGCGGCTTTCCTCGCCCCGAAGGAGGGGGCCGAGCACGGGCGCCGCGTCGGCGGGCAGGGCGAGGAACCATTCTTCGAGCGAGAGCCCCTGAGCCACTCGGGAAGGCACGCCGAAAAGCCTGCCGGCGGTACAGTTGCAGTAGATGATCGCCTCGTTGCGGGATATCACGATGCCCAGGGGCGATTCTTCGGCGAGAGCGCTGAACTTCTCCGCGTTCTCGCGCCTAGCGCGCTCGGCCTTCCGCCTCGCGGTGAGGTCGACCGCCGAGCAGAGGAAGGCTTCCTTGCCATTGGATCGAAAGCCCAGGGAGATTGTACGGAACTCCCAGATGAGGCGGTCCCCCTCGCTCGTGAGGACTTCGCGCTCGCCCTCGGTCGACAGGCTCGAGAGCTCCGGGGCGCCGAACGCTTTGAGTTCCCAGTTCGAGAGAGAGGGCAGGTCGTCGAGGGCATAGCCTGTTGCGCGACTCCACTCGCGGTTGACCAGGATGACGCTCCCCTCGTCGTCATGAATCATGGCGGGGTAGGGAAGGAGATCGATGACCCCGAGGAAGCGTTCCGCGCAGCTCGGCAGATCTTGCGGCATTCCCTACATAGTAAAGCACGATCGTCGGAAGCCGCAACGGAAAAGTTCGTATATCCAGGTTTACGAATCTCCGTCCTTGGGGTATGGTGGACTTCAGGAGAACGTACGCAATGAAACTTATTTTCTTGGGCCCCCCCGGGGCCGGTAAAGGCACTATCGCCGACCTCGCCGTCGAGAAGCTCGGCCTTCCGCACATCTCCACAGGCGACCTTTTCCGCGCCGCCGTCAAGAACGGAACGCCCCTCGGCCTCAAGGTCAAAGACATCATGGCCTCGGGCGGCCTCGTTCCCGACGAGCTGACCATCGAGCTCGTCAAGGAGCGCCTCTCGCAGAAGGACGTCGCGGTGGGCTGGATCCTCGACGGATTTCCCCGCACCATTCCCCAGGCCGAGGCCCTCGAAAAGATCGCGGGCGTCGACAAGGTCGTCAACTTCGAGGTCGCCGACGAGATCGTCGTAGGCCGCCTCTCCGGCCGCCGCGTCTGCAAGAGCTGCGGCAAGATCTACCACGTCAAGAATATGCCCCCGAAGAAGGAAGGCGTCTGCGATGTCGACGGTGGCGAGCTGTACACCCGAGACGACGATAAAGAGGCCGCCATTAAAGTCCGGCTCGAGACCTATCGCAAGTCTACCGCCCCCCTCATCGATTGGTACGGCAAGAAGGGCAGCCTCCTCACGATCGACGGTGTCGGCGCCCCCGCTGATGTGCTCGGCCGCTTCGAGAAGGCGATCAAGAAGTAGCCTTCGCTTTCGTTGGCGCCCAAAAGGCAGCCGGGGAAGTCGCGCGACTCCCGGGCTGCCTTTTTTCAAACATGGCCTTAGCTTCGCAGAGCGTCGAGGTTGGTCTTGGCGTCGGGGCAGTTCGCGAAGAACTCATTCAGTGGTTTGCAGCTCGATAAGTCGGCGCAGGAGGCGCAATTTTTGTAGCCCTTGCCTATCGCGCACTGGCGCATCTCGCACTCGGCGCAGTGGCCGATCTGTACGCCGTCGGTGGTGAGGCAGCCGTGGCAGTTGACCATTTCGGGCTTGCAGTCGAAGCCGTAGGCCTTGGACCATTCCTCGGCGGTCTTGCGGCGCAGCGCGTCGTCGTTCGTCTTCGACGCGATGTAGGCGTTGCAGGCAGTGCAATCGAGGCCGCAGACGGCGATCAGTTTGTTCATAGATTCCCTCCTATCAAAAATGAGGCCTCTGAAACTCAGAAGCTGAAGGCAGGGTACATCCGTGTAGTGTCAGTATCCGTCAGGGTTTCTCAAGAAAAATCATTTTCTCGCTTGAGGATGAGGAGTCTCCCGCTCTCCTCGGGGAGGAAGAGCCGATCGCGATAGTAGTCCATGCTGCAGAGCCCTGAGAGTCCCGCTGCTATTGTAGAGATGCGACCGCTCGAGGCCTCCACCATGCGCACGCAGCTGTTCACCTTATCGCCGACGTATGCGTTGCCTTCCTCATCCACCGCGAGCGAGATAGGGGCGCCGAAGCGCTCGGAGGAATCGTGGCCGAAGTTCGCCTCGAGGGCGGGGCCTCCGTCTCCCGAGTATCCGCTCCTGCCCGTACCGGCTATTCGCTCGATTTTTCCCGTGGCCGGGACGGTTTTCCAGAGCGCGAGCCCGCCCGAATCGAGGATATAGATACTCCCTCCGGGGCCGAGGCGTATATCGGCTATCCAGCCAAAGGAAGCCTCTTCGAAAGAAGAGAAACATGGCAGGATTTGCTCCCGCTGTTCGCGGCCGCTTCCTATGCATCTGACCAGGGCGCCCGAAGGATCGATGCGCCAGACTCGCCGGCCCTCGACCTCGTTTACCCATAGATACCCTTCATCGTCGACGAGGCAATTGCCTATGTCCGCGAAGCCGAGTGTCGCGCCGTCGACGAAGCGCTCGATTCTCCCTTCGATGGGGAAGAGGCGATAGATGGACCTGTCGGAGTAGCAGGAGACGTAGATCGCGCCCTCGGGTGAGCGCGATATGTACATTGGATAAGCGAGATTCGCATCTATATGAACACGGCTGTCCGGCACGGCCGCGGCTCCCGCGCTCCAGAGGAGAGCACCCTCTCCATCGAGCTCGCCGACCCAGCCCGCCCAATGGGCGAGGACGTACTGCTCGCCTGTAGGCCCGTGAAAGCCGAGATGGGCGTAGCCCTCGCCATAGACCCGCTCCTTCGTGAAGAAAAGCGTCTTTTCGCCGCGCCAATCGTTCTTCATTATTTACCCTCCTGCGGTCGACTCGAGCCTACCGCCGGGAAGCGTCAGTATCCGTCAGGTTTCCGTTGCCCGCGATGTTTATTTTCAGGGGCTTTGGGTTAGGAATTGCGTTCGAGAGCGCGCTTGGCCCTCGCGGCGACTAGAGAGCGCAGGGACTCGGGCTCGAGGACCTCGAAGTCCTGCCCCAGGCCGAAGAGGTAATTCACGACCCACTCATCTGCGGGAAGCTTGGCTTGCACGAGGGCGCCGCCGTCGGGTTCTACCGCGATGTCCTTTTCGTCGAAGTGCTCGAGGCAGCGGCTTGCGTCCGAGAAGCGGATGCGCGTCGGCAGGAAGGGCGAGGACTCGGGCCATGCCTTGTTCCAGGGCCGAGCGTCGAGGTCGATATCTCGGGGTGGAAAGCGCTCGGGGAGAAGCTCGAGGTTGTTCATCCTCGCGATTTTGAAAAGGCGGTAGTCGCTCCGGCTGCGGCACCAGGCGTAGAGGTACCAGGCCTGCCAAATGAAGACTATGGCGAGGCTTTCCGCGCTGCGGTCGCTCGACTTTCCCTCGGCGTCGACATACGAGAAGGAGACGAGCCTGCGCTCTTCGATGCCGCGCCGAATAAGGCCTATCCGCTCGCGAACGCGCTTCGCCGGGGCCAGGTCGATGAAGAGATAGTTTTCGGGTACTGGTTGTCCCGCGACTTTCCCCTTGGGAACGATGGCCTTGAGCCGGTCGGCGGTCTGCCTCAGCTTCTCGTCGCCCACCGCGGCGGAGAGGCTGGAGAGGGTCGCGGTCAGCTGCCCGAGCTCTTCTGGCCGCATGAGGCTGCGGTCGATCTTGAACTCGCCCATGATGCCGTATCCTCCGCCCGAGCCCGGATAGGCGACGACCGGGATGCCGGCCTGGCAAAGCGACTCGATGTCGCGGTAGATCGTGCGCGCGGATACTTCGAAGCGGCTGGCGAGCTCCGGGGCGGAGATGCAGTCGCGGCTTAGCAGGAGCATGGTAATCGAAAGGAGTCTCTGCGCTTTCATGCTGTGTCGAGGATAGGCTATTCCCCGACGAGGATCGCCGTCAAGCGTGGACGCTCGAGCTTGATGCCGCTTCGGCGTCGCGATATGGTAAGGGACGTTCCTTTTGCAATAATGATAGCCGTCCGTCTGGAGGTTCCCGATGCGTCGCCATCCTCTCTTCCGCTCAGCCGCATTTGCGTCGCTCGCCGCTTTCGCCCTCGTCCTGTCGCTCGGAACCTGCGCCGGTTCCTCGAGTCCTCGGGCGATCAAGGCTCCCGATCCATTGCGCGTCGAGGCGCACTCCGCGGGACTCGTGGCCTCTGGCTCGGCCATCAAGGTCGTCCTGACCAAGGCGATGGGCGAAGCGGGAACGGCCGCGCCCAAGGGGGTCTTCCGCTTTTATCCGACCCTGTCCGGCTCCTGCCGCTGGGAGGACGAGCGCACCCTCGCTTTCACCCCCGATAAGCCGCTGGCGGCGGGCAAGGGCTATCGCGCCGAGTTCGATCTCGGCCTCGTGGAGGGCGGCTCTCCCTCGGGCCCCGACTACTTCAGTTTCGACTTCCGAGCCGCCGGTCAGCGCCTCTCGGTCCAGGCGCTTCCTCCCCGCGTCTCCCGCGACGGGAGCGTATCGGTCGAGGGCTCTCTCGTTCTGAGCGAAGGCTCCCAGGCGGCGGCCGCCGAGAGGGCGCTCTCGAGCTCCGAGGGCTCGATCAGCTGGAGCCACGAGAGCGAGGCATTGCATCGCTTCACGGTGTCCGGCATCGCTTCCTCCTCGACGGCCCGCGACCTCGTCCTGCGCTGGAACGGGAAAAGTGTGGGCGGGGGCGGGGCGGGCAAGCTCGTCGTGAAGCTGCCCGCCTCCTCGCGTTTCGAGCTCCTTGGCGCCCGCTCCCTAGCCGGGGACTCGGGAACGGGCTCCGGCTCGTACCCGAGCCGCGGCTCGCGGGGCGTGGAGCTCGCTTTTTCGCGCGCCGTCGACAAGAGCCAGGACCTGCGCGGCCTCGTCTCGGTCGAGGGCGTCCAGGATCTGCGCTATACGGTCTCGGGCTCGACTGTTTCCCTCTACTCCGAGGCTTGGCCTGTCTCGGCCAAGGTGCGAGTCGAGAAGGCGCTCAAGGACTCCTCGGGCGGGTATCTCGCGGTCCCCGTCTCGGCGACCGTGGCCTTCGACTGGGAGAAGCCTCTGGTCCGCTTTCTCACGAAGGGCAACATCCTGCCGACGACCCAGGGACTCGTCCTGCCGATCGAGACCATGAACCTCTCGGGCGTCATCGTAGAAGCTCTTCGCGTCTATGGCGACAACATGCTCCAGTTCCTCCAGGTTAATGACCTCGATTCCTCCCGCGAGATGAAGCGCGTGGGCGAGGTTGTCTGGCGAAAGGACATCGATCTGGGCTGGAAGGATGACTGGAAGAACCGCTGGGTCAGGCAGGGGCTCGACTTGGGGCCCCTCCTCGAGAAGCACAAGGACGGGATGTTCCAGATTCGCATAACCTTCCGCAAGGACGATATCCGCTACATCTCCCCCGACAACCACGACTTCAAGGATCTCACGTTCCCTGAGCCGAAGGTTATCGATCAGGACGACGGTGAGTACAGTTTCTGGGACTATGTCCAGCAGTGGGAGGGCGGCTATGACGACTACGAGAAGTACAAGGACGATCCCTGCCACCCCGCGTACTATCTGCCTTCCGAAGGCCACGATATCACGATACGGCGCAACGTCGTCGTTTCGGACATCGGCGCGTCCATAGCGCGCGAGTCCGACGGAGCCTGGCATGTCGCCACGAGCGACCTTCGGAGCGCCAAGCCCCTCGCGGGCGCGGCGGTCTCGCTCTATAGCTACCAACGTCGCCTCCTCGCGAGCGGGAAGACCGACGACTCGGGGCTTCTCACCCTCGCATCCGGGGGAGACCCCGTCTTCGCCACGGTGCAGTCGGGATCGCAGACGAGCTGGCTGAAAGTAGACTCAGGCTCGACTCTCTCGGTAGGCCACTTCGACATAGGCGGCGAGGAGGCCGACTCGGGGCTCAAGGGCTTCATATACGGCGAGCGCGGTGTATGGAGGCCGGGCGACGATATCCACCTCACCTTCATACTCTACGACCGCTCGGGGCGGCTGCCTTCTTCCTTCCCCGTCTCCTTCGAGCTCGAGGACCCCATGGGCCGCGTCGTGCGGACCGGTACCTATACCGAGTCAGTGAACGGCTTCTACTCGATCGCCGCGAGCACTGCCGGGGACGCGCCGACCGGAACGTACGTCGCGCGCGTGAAGGCGGGAGGCCTGACCTTTTCGAAGAACCTGAAGGTCGAGACGGTGATGCCCAATCGCCTCAAGATCGACTTGAGCTGGGGCGGAGCATCGAGCTCGGGCGCCGCGGCCAACGGCGGGGGCTCGATGCCCCCGCTCTCGGCCGACACTAAACGGATGAACCTCTCAGCGGCCTGGCTCACGGGCGCCAAGGTAGGCTCGCTCAAGGCGGACGTGTCCGCGACCTTCGCCGCCGCCGACACGAGCTTCTCGACCCTGCCCGACTACACCTTCGACGATCCGACGCGCGAGGCGCCCCAGGACAGGGCCATCCTCTTCGACGGCCGTCTCGGCGCGGACGGCAAGACGGGTTTCGACCTCGATTTCGGATCGAGCAAGAGCCTGCCGCCGGGCAAGCTCAAGGCGAATATCCTCACCCGCGTGTTCGAGCCCTCCGGGATCTTCTCGAGCGAGTCGACGAGCGCGGACTTCCATCCCTACGCGCGCTATGTCGGCATCCGACTGCCCAAGGGCGACGCTTCGCGCGGCATGCTCCTGGTGGACAAGGATCAGCGCGTCGATCTCGCGTTGGTCGACCGGGACGGCAAGCTTGTGAAGGGAGGGGCCACGGTCGAGGTCGCCCTCTATCAGCTCGAATGGCGCTGGTGGTGGGAGAAGGGCGACGAGAGCCTCGCGCAGCGCGCGGACGAGCTCTTCCAGCGGCCGATCAAGAAGGACACGGTGACGATCGGGCCGGACGGCCGGGGCTCCTGGACCTTCCAGGTAAAGTACCCGAACTGGGGACGCTATCTCGTGCGCGCCCAGGATGTCTCCAGCGCTGAGGGCGCTGCAGGGGGGCACGCGGCGGGCAAGATCGCGTACATCGACTGGCCGGGTTGGGCGGGCAGAGGCCGCGACTCGGGCGGCGCCGACGCGATGCTCGAGCTGACGGCCGGGAAGCCTAAGTACTCGCCCGGCGATACCGCCTCGGTTACCTTCCCCTCGAACGAGCTAGGGCAAGCGCTCGTGCGCATCGAGCGCGCGGGGAAGATTCTCCGCGAGGAATGGGTCCCGACCAAGAAGGACACGACCGCCTACCAGTTCACGGTGACTCCCGATATGGCGCCTAACGTCTATGTGCATATCACCTTCGTGCAGCCCCACCTGCAGACTGCGAACGACCTGCCCATACGCCTCTACGGCATCGTACCGATCATGGTCGAGGACCCAGCGACTCGGCTGCAGCCTATAGTCGAGACCCCCGAGACCTTGTCCCCGGGCACCGATGCGAGCTTCACGGTGCGCGAGGCCTCAGGCAGGCCCATGACTTATACGGTCGCTGTCGTCGACGAGGGACTGCTCGGCATCACGCGCTATCAGGCCCCCGATCCATGGGATGAGTTCTATAAGAAGGAAGCGAGCGCCCTCTCCTCCTGGGACCTCTACCAATATGTGATGGGAGCCTACTCGGGCAAGCTCGAGACTCTCCTCGCCGTCGGAGGCTCCGACGACGCGTTAGGAGGCGGTAACCGAAAGCCGAGCCGTTTCCCCGCCGTCGTCTACTATTTCCCGCCGCAGGAGCTCAAGGCGGGGGAAGTCGCGAAGAAGAGCTTCAAGCTCGGCACCTACATAGGCGCCTTGCGCTTCATGGTCGTGGCGGGCGCCAAGGGTGCGTCTACCGGTGGCGCCGCCACTATTGGTGGCGCTGCCACTATTGGTGGCGCTGCCACTATTGGTGGCGCTGCCACTATTGGTGGCGCTGCCACTATTGGTGGCGCTGCCACTATTGGTGGCGCTGCCACTATTGGTGGCGCTGCCACTATTCGTGGCGAGGCCTTCGGCGTAGCGCAAAAGTCCGTCCCCGTTCGCGCCGATCTCATGGCGCAGCTGACTTCTCCTCGCGTGCTCTCTCCGGGCGAGGAAGCGGACATCCCCGCGACAGTCTTCGGTTTTATGGGCGCGCATAGCGCGAGCGTGAGGCTCGAGGCGGGAGGCTCCCTCTCCCTGGTCGGCGAGGGAACGAAGAGCCTCGAATTCAAAGAGGATGGGGAGCTCTCGACGAGCTTCCGCATCAAGGCCGCCGATGCTCCGGGAAGAGGACAGCTCAGGCTCGTCGCGTCGATGGAAGGCAGGACCTCAGAGCAGGCCATCGACCTCGAGGTGCGCCCCGTCGGCTTGCCTGTCTCGACGGTGCAGAGCTCCGACCTGGCCGCAGGGGCGAGCAGGGAAGTGCCCGTCGACCTGCCCGGCGAGAAGGGGACGAACACTATTTCCGTCGAGCTTTCGCGCCTACGGAGCCTCGACCTCTCCGAGCGGGTGGACTACCTCATCAGCTATCCCCACGGATGCGCGGAGCAAACCACCTCGGCGGCCTTCCCGCAGCTTTATCTGCCGAAGGCCGTGGCCCTCTCCGAGGACCGGGCGGCGGCGGCGCGCGACAACGTGATCCGCGCGATAGATAAGCTGCGAAGCTTCCAGACGCAGCGCGGCGGCTTCTCGATGTGGCCAGGCTCCGGCGACGACGACGATTGGATAAGCGCTTATGTCGCGCATTTCCTCATTTCCTGCCGCAGGGAAGGCTTCGACGTGCCGCAGGGCCTTCTCGATCCGGCCTTGGACTATCTTGCCCGAGGAGCGAAGAGCTGGAACTCGAGCGAGTTCTGGTCCCAGTCGGTCCAGGCCTATAGGCTCTATGTGCTCGCCCGTTCCGGCGTTCCCGAGATTTCCGCGATGAACAGGATGCGGGACTTCCCGTCCATGCCCACCGCCGCCCGCTACAGACTCGCCGCCGCCTACGCCCTGTCAGGCATGCGCGACGCCGCCGTCTCTTTGGTGCGGGACCTCTCCACCGAAGTATCGAACTATGACGGCCTTGAGGACTACACCTATGGCAGCACCACGCGCGAGCGCGCGGTCGTCCTCGATGCCTTGCTTGCGATGGGCGACACTGCCCGCGCCTTGCCGGTCTACAACAAGCTCGCCGAGGAGCTAAGTTCCAGGCGCTGGCTCTCGACGCAGGAATTGGGCATGGCCCTCGGCGCCGCGCTGCCCTACGCGATCCAGGCTTCCTCGGCGGACGCTCCGACTTTGAGCGTGGCCCTCGATGGCACTCCAGCCATCGAGACGAAGCTCGACCGGCCTATGGCGCGCATCGATCTCGCGAAACCCTCGGGGGACGAGGCATCTGTCATTATAACAAACTCGGGTTCGAGCCCGGTCTTCGCGCGCGTCGTCGCGCAGGGCATCCCTGCAGCGGGCGAAGAGAAGGCCGCCGCTAATGGCCTTTCATTGTCGCTGCGTTACCTCGACATGGACGGCAGGATCATCGATCCAGGCAAGGTCGCCATGGGCGCGGACTTCATCGTCGAGGCTACGGTGCGCAATCGCGCCGGGCGGGACCTCAATAACCTCGCGCTGACGCAGCTCTTGCCCGCGAGCTGGGAGATCGCCAACTACCGTGTCGGATCCGACCTGCCGAAGCCCAAGACCAAGTCCAAAGACGAGGACGAAGAGGATGACGACGACGTAAAACCGCAGGCCGCGCTCCCGCTCTACGACTATCAGGACGTGCGCGACGATCGAGTGCTCACCTATTTTTCGCTCGGGGCCAAGGAGTCCAAGGCCTTCAATATCTACGTCACGAAGGCGTATGAAGGCAGTTTCTTCCTGCCCGCGGCCTCCGTCTACGCGATGTACGACGAGGACCGCTATCAGGCTCTCGTGCCCGGCCGATGGCTCTCCGCCCCGGGCCAGGCGCGGCGCGGGGGGAATCAGCCTTGAGACCGATCCATCGATGATTCGGAAGAAGGGCGCATACCCCGTAGCTCTGCTGCGGCATGTCTATAACATACTATGGGGTGTGCGATCCCTCATACAATCAATTTCCTTGCCGTACGAACGATACCTCGCAGCTCTGCGGGGGGCGTTCCTTCGGGCCCTTTTTCGCGATGAGACGCTTCCAGTAGCCGCGGCGGGCGCGCTACTGGTCCTCGGTTTCTTCCTCGCGCTGCCGCCCGAGCGTTTCCCCGGCGACTACTCGGCCGCCGTGTACGCGCGTGGAGGCGAGCTCTTGGGAGCGTCGGTCTCTCGATCGGGGCAATGGCGGCTGCCCCCGGGCGCGAAGTCCGGCGCGGGGAGCTACGCTACGAGCAAGCGCTTCGAGGCGGCCCTCGTGGCCTATGAGGACAAACATTTCTACTCGCACGCCGGCTTCGATCCCGGCGCCTTGGTGCGCGCAGCGCTGCAAAACGAGCGGGCCGGGAGGATCGTCTCCGGAGGCTCCACGATCAGCATGCAGGTCGCGAGGCTCGGCAGGGCGGGAAGGGAACGCGAGCTCGGGGAGAAGGCGATCGAGACCCTCATGGCCGTTCGCCTCGAGCTTATCCACGGCAAGAAGGGCCTGCTCAGGCTCTACGCCGAGAACGCGCCCTTCGGCGGCAACGTCGTGGGCATTGAGGCGGCCAGCTTCCGCTTCTTCGGCCGCAGGCCCGAGTCTCTCTCCTGGGCCGAGGCCGCGACACTCGCGGTGTTGCCCAACGCGCCTTCGGTCGCCCATCCGGGAAAGAACCGAGAGCTCCTCCAGGCCAAGCGCGATCGCCTCCTGCGAGAGCTTCTGCGGGAGAGGCGAATTTCCGAGGCGGATCTCGAGCTCGCCTTGGTCGAACCTCTGCCTTCGGAACCCTATGATCTACCTTCCCTCGCGCCTCAGCTCGTCGCGCGCTTTTCGACGCAGATAACGGGAGGAGGCGGGGGCGAGCTCTCCCGCGTCGTCACTACCATCGACGCGCCCTTGCAGGAGCGCGCTTCGGAGGCCCTTAAGCGGCGTTCCGCGGCTCTCGCGGAAGGGGGCGTCTACAACGGCGCCTGCATCGTCGCGCGCGTAGATACCGGAGAGGTCCTCGCCTACGTCGCCAACGTGGCGCCACCCGTGCGAGATGAGTCCTCCCGCGAGTACGCGGGTGACGACTCGGGCCGCGGCTACGCGGTGGACTGTATCCGCGCCGAGCGCAGCTCGGGCAGCCTGTTTAAGCCTTTCCTGTACGCGGCCGCCCTCGAGGCGGGGGAGCTCGGTCCGAGGAGCCTTTTGCCGGACCTTCCGACGCGCTATGGCTCCTACGAGCCCGAGAACAACCTAGGCACCTACTCGGGCGCCGTGCGCGCCGACGAGGCGCTGGCGAGGTCGCTCAACGTGCCCTTCGTCCGTCTCCTTCAGTCCTTCGGCGTCGAGCGCTTCCACGACATCCTTGTGTCGACGGGGATGACGACCCTGCACCGGCGGGCCGAGGACTACGGCCTCACTCTCATCCTCGGCGGGGCCGAGACGAGCCTATGGGAGATGGCGGGACGATTCGCCGCCCTCGCCAGAAGCGCCGAAATGGGAAGCGGCCCGGGCGCGTCCCAGGTCTTCGACCTCGGTCTCACGCGCTCGGAACTCTCCTCGCGCGTGAAGAGGCCCGACCCCTTCTCCGCGGGCTCGGCCATACTCACCCTCGATGCCCTGACGAAGGTGGCGCGGCCCGAGGAGGAGGCCGCCTGGGAAGACTATGCCTCCTCTCGCCGCATAGCATGGAAGACGGGCACGAGCTTCGGCTATCGCGACGCCTGGGCGATCGGCGTCGACGGGACTTTCGTCGCGGGCGTCTGGTTCGGCAACGCGAGCGGGGAGGGCAGACCCTCGCTCAAGGGTTCGGCCGCCGCCGCCCCGTTGCTTTTCGATCTCTTCGGCATCCTCGCCTCAGGCATCGGGAGCGGTCCGGCGGGGCGGGGAATCGCGTCCGGCAAGTTCCGGGAGGGCGTGTTGCGCGAAATCGAAGTCTGCGCCGACTCGGGCTGGGCGGCGGGACCCGACTGCGAGCGCACGGAGACTGTCCTGGTCCCGGCGGGAGCCAAGGCCCTTCCGCTCTGTCCTTATTGCGTGAGTGTCGCCCTGAGCTCGGACGGTCGCTACCGCGTTCGCGCAGAGGATGAAGCACCCGGGTCGGTCAGGATAGAGAAGCGCTTCGTCCTGCCGCCGGCGATCGAGCGCTTTTACGGGAACAACCTCGACTACAAGAGGCTGCCGCCATGGAAACCCGGATCCGCTCAGGGAGCGTCGGACCGAAGCCTCGCGATCATAGCGCCCGAGGAGGGCGCCTCGATCTTCATCCCGACCGAGATCACGGGAAGACCGGGCGCGACCGTCTTCAGCGCCGCTCACCGCGATGCCGATTCCGTCGTATTTTGGACCCTCGACGGCGTCTACCTCGGCCAGACGCGCGGCAAGCACTCGATAGAGGCGCGGCCCGCGGCGGGCGAGCACGTGCTCACCGTTACCGACGCCTCGGGGCGTAGCCAGGCGAGGCGCTTTACCGTACTGAGCAAGAACTGACATGAATCGACTTATGCCTACCTTCGCCGCCCTTTGTCTAGGCTTCCTCGTCTTCTGTGCCTCCATCTGGTCCGAGGACTCGGGCCTCTTCCTCGACGGGCTATGGGTCGGAAACGTCGATTTGGGAGAGGGAGAGGAAAGCCTCGAGCTCCGGCTCTTCCCCTCCGACCGCGAGACTGGCGACGAGGCCGGCGGTCTCATCGACATGCCGTCGAGGGGACTTTTCGGTTATCCGATCGGAGATTTGCGCCGCGGTCCCGAGGGCATGCGCTTCACTCTCCTCGGCGACGCGCCCTTCTCCGGGGCCTTCGATCTTTCCGGCTCGCCGGCCGTGGCCGACGGAAGCTTCGGCGCGAAGGGAACCTTGCGCCTCCTCTCGGCTTTGGACCCCAACCCCAAGATACTCGCCGAGGGGCGCTACTCCTTAGGCTTCGCGGGCGAATCCTCGAGAGGCGCGGCCTTAGGCGTCGACTATCTCATCGACTCCGGGAAAGGCCTCCTCCGCGGCAGCTTCCTCGAGCCCGAGCCGGCCGCGTCTGGCGATTCTATCGCACGCGATTATTCTATCGCGACGCCCGTCGTGCTCCTCCTCTCCGGGGCCCAGGCGGACAGGGATGGAAACAACTACGCTGTGCCCGGTCGGAGCGACGCCTTGGCCGAGCTCGCGCAGTCCCTCGCCTCCCTCGGCGTCTGTTCCCTCCGCTTCGATAAGCGCGGCACAGGCGAGTCCTATCGCCTCGGCGCTAACGAGGCGAGTCTGCGCTTCGACGATCATATCGCGGACGCGAAGGCCGCCATCAGCGCCCTCGCCTCAGATCCGCGCTTCTCCTCGGTCCTCGTACTGGGCTTCGCCGAGGGGGCCCTCGTTGGAGCCTGCGCCCTCGACGATCTGTATGCGGAAGGCAAGCTCGCGAGCGGCCGCGTCGTCGGTATGGTAGCACTGTGCGCCTCGGGCAAGACGGAGCTCGAGGTCGCACGGGATGCGCTCGAGGGCACCCCGAAAGAGCTAAAGGCGGAGGCCGAGGCCATACTGTCGGCACTCGAGGCGGGAAAGTCTTATCCCGATCCGAGCGCCTATTTCGCCGATTATTTCAGGCCGAGCGCCCAAGGCTATCTCTCATCGCTCTTTGCGCGCAACATACGGGAGGCCTTCGCTTCTTTGCCCTGCCCAGTCTTAGTCATCGCGGGAGGCAGCGATCTCCAGACGAGCGAAAGCGAATCCAAGCTCCTCGCTTCCGTTCGGAGCGATATCGCCTACCGTGTCATTCCGGGCATGAGCCACGCCCTCAAGGCGGTCGGGAAAGACGAGGGAAAGAACTATTCCTCGTTCACCGACCCCTCACTGCCCCTCGCCGATGGGCTACCGGAGCTAGTGGCCGCTTTCGCCCGGATTGAGGGGGTGATCGGGGCCGAGCCCCCCGAGGCTGCTCCCGAAGGAGCTCTTCAGGGCGCGGACAATGGCGTCGCGCGATAGGACGACGCCCTCGGCCGCGTAGATATCGCCCTTCGCAGCGAAATTAGCGAGAGGGCGGGAGCCGTTATCATCGCTGAGAAGGCCGCTCGCGATCGCGTACCAAGCCAGCTTGAGCAGGGGCTTGAATACCTTGACTGACTCGGGGCCGTCCATGAGGAAGGCGACGGTCGCGTCGTACTCGCTTTTGTGGGCCGCGTTTGGCGACGCGGCAATGAGAAGGCCGAGCGCCGGAACATCCATGCCCTCGCCTGAGTACTTTTCAGCGAGGCTCTTGAAGGGATTGGGGACCCAGAGGACGAGCTCGGCCGAGGTCAGGCCTGAAAACCGAGAGGGAATGGGCGAAGGAGGGGCACCTGATGCCTGGCACGACGCGGCCGCCTGGAGGAGCCCGTCTATCGGCCCCTTGGACGCGACGACGAGGGAAGGGCCCGGGACCGCGGCGTGCAGGCCGAGCCTTGAGTTGTAGAACGAGGACTTCTCGCGCTTCCACTCGCGGTTCGCGCTGAGCGAGAGGAAGGCCGCGCGGAAGGGATAGTCGCCGACGAGGACCGCCTGCAAAGAGTCGGTCCCGTCGCCGCCAGCTTGGCCTAGGCCGAGGCAGACGATCCTGGTTCTCGCGAGTAGATCCTTGGCCGCCGCAAGCTCCGAGGCGCTCATGATCTCGGGCGCGAGCTCTCGCACGATGGCTCCCGAGACACGGGCATAGGCGAGGCGGTCCTTCGCCAAGAGCGCGAGGGGATCGATCGAGTTCGAGAATTGTATGGGCGCCGCGCACGAAAGGGCGAGGAGCGTTGCGAGGGCGGATGCGACGACGGGCCGCGTCATATGAGTCCTTCATTCGAGAGCAGCACGGACGCTAGCGTGCGGTGCGCGCGCGCGGCCTCGTTCCATCTGTGGATCGCCGATCCGCGGAATTGGCCGTGCGTGGCGATGCGGCCGCCGTTCGATCCGAGGCCGGTCCTGTGGGCAATGGCCGCTTTCGCCCAGGCTATAGTGTCGTAGCCCGACGAAAAGCGCGAATCCTCGGCCTCCTCGTCGATGATGCCAGCCTGGGCGAGGTAGGAGTGCTTCTCGTAAGGGGGCACGTCGAGGTCGACGCTGAAGGACGCGATGCGCGCCTTCAAGTCTCCCGGGTAGCGTACCCAGGCGGTGGAGAGCTCGTCGAGATGCAGGCCCTCGTCCTCGAAGCCCGAGCGCAGGTAGGTCCTCAGGTAGCGGTATATCATGCGTGCCGCCTCGCGGAAGCGCGCGCCGTTGTCGACATTCGCAAGGCCTCCCGCGGCTCGCGGGCCCGCGAGCCGCGGGTCGAACCAGATCCCTGCCGCGTCGTCGGGGGCCCTAAGGGCCTGAAGGTGCCCCGCTGGAGGCAGGGGCGAGGCGGGGTCCAAGACATTGCACGCCTCCGTGCGGCCTGAGAAATTCTGGTGCGCCCAGGTGTCGGCGTAGGCGTGGAGGGCTATGCCGATGCGAAAGTCGTCGCCCGAGCGCAGGGCGGCGATAAGCATTTCCTTGGCGAGAGGCGAGTCTGGGGTGACTGTCCATCGCGACGCGGCCCCGTCGACGCGTTCGGATCGGGCCCTATCGAGCTCGCCCGGCACGAAGTGGAAAGGGAGGTAGATGTTCCTGAGCGTCGCCTCGTCCCAGAATATATAGTTCTGAGTAACTTCTGTCTTATAGTCGAAACCGTCGTCATCGATGTCGTAGGCGAGGATCGCGTTGTCGACGTACTGGGAAGAAAAGGCGATGTTCGCGCAGCGCTCCTCGCTTAAGCCCGCGCGGAGGCAGAGGAAGTAGACACTGTAGTAATGGAATTCCGCATTCATGCGGTTAAGCGCTGCCCTCTTCCGTGTCTCCCTGGTCGATCGCCCGCGCTTCGCGGCGGAGGCCGGGCGCCTTGGCTTTGCGCGGCCCCCGCTTGGCGCTCGCCATGAGGAGCTTGAGCCTGTTGAGCTGATTCACCTCCGAGGCGCCGGGGTCGAAGTCGATGGCCGCAACAGGGACGCGCGGATAGCGCCGGCGGAGCTCCTTGAGCATCCCCTTGCCCGTCACGTGGTTGGGCAGGCAGGCGAAGGGCTGGAGGCAGACTATCCCGTCCGCGCCGCTATGGATGAGCTCGACCATCTCGGCAGTGAGGAACCAGCCCTCGCCCGTGCAGTTGCCGAGCTGCACGATCCCGCCGACGCCCGCTGCGAGTTCGGATGTCGGGATCGGCGCGCCGAACTCTTTGCGAATCCGCGCATCGCGCGAGAACGCGCGTACGAGCGGAGCGCGGAACCATTCGAGGAACGCGATGAGGGCCCTAGCCTTGAGCTCATCGGCGAATCCACCCTCGAGGGCCTTATGGCGGAAGATGCCGTTATAGGCAGAGTAGAGGAAGAAGTCGTAGAGGTCGGGCACGACCGCCTCTCCCCCTTCCTCCTCGATGACCTCGACTATCTTGCCGTTGGCCTCGGGATGGAACTTGACGAGGATCTCGCCGACCACGCCGATGCGACGCTTGCGCGGGATATCGCGCTTGGGCAGCTCGTCGAAGGCCTTCACGATATCGCATAAGGTGCGGGAGAAGGCACGGCGCGTCGGGCGCTCGAGGGATGCGACGCAGGCCTCGGTCATTTTCTCCACAAGGCGATCCGCCGAGCCTGCTTCAGCCTCGTAGGGGCGGGTGCGATACAGGCAGCGCATGAGGGCGTCGCCGTAGATCGCCGATTGCAACCCGCGCACGAGGAGCTTGAGGCCCATCTTGAAGCCCGGGTTGCCCTCGAGCCCGGCCGCGTTGAGCGAAATCACCGGTATGTGGCCCATTCCCGCGTCGACGAGGGCCTTGCGGATGAAGGCGATGTAGTTCGTGGCCCTGCAGCCGCCTCCCGTCTGCGTGATGAGGAGCGCCGTCTTGGAAAGGTCGTAGCGTCCCGAGCGGAGGGCCGCCATGAGCTGGCCCACGACGAGAATGGTCGGATAGCAGGCGTCGTTGTGCACGGCCTTGAGCCCCGCGTCCGTGGCGTCCTTGTCCGAAACGACGGGGATCTCGAGCTTGTAGCCCGACATCCGGAAGGCCGGCGCGACGATAGCGAAGTGGATGGGCGACATCTGGGGCGCGAGGATCGTATAGCCCGACTTCTGCATGTCCTCGGTATAGACGACACGCGGCATGGGAACGCTTATGGCCCTGGCCTTGACCTTCGCGGCTTCGCGCTCGGCTATCGCCGCGGCGAGGGAACGCAGCCTGATTCGCGCCGCGCCCAGGTTGGCTTGCTCGTCGATCTTGATGCCTGTGTATATCTTGCCGGTCCGGCCGAGGATCTCCGCTACCTGGTCCGAGGTGACCGCGTCGAGGCCGCAGCCGAAGGACACGAGCTGCACGAGGTCGAGGTCGTCGCGCTTGGAGACGAAGGTCGCCGCCGCGTAGAGCCGTGAGTGGTACGACCATTGGTCGACGACGCGTAGCGGCCGCGCGACTTCGGCGAGGTGGGCGATCGAGTCCTCGCTGATGACGGCCATGCCGAGCTCGACGACGATGGAAGGGATGCCATGATGGATCTCGGGGTCTATATGATAGGGCCTGCCCGCAAGCACGATGCCATGGCCGCCCGTCCTCTCGATCCAGTCGAGGGCTTCCTCGCCTTTCGCGCGAAGCTCGGCGCGGAAGGCTTCCTCCTCCGCACGGCCCGCAGCCACCGCTGTCTTCGCCTCGGCGAGGGTTACGCCCTTGGAGGCGAAGACCTCGGCGAGGCGCTCCGCCAGGCGCTTGTCGTCAGCTATCGGCATGAAGGGGTTGAAGTACTCGACGCTCCCGTCGCGGAAGGCTTCGACGTTGTTGAGGATGACTTCGGGATACGAAGTGACGATGGGGCAGTTGAATCGGTTATTCGAGCCCGCCACGAAGCGCCTCTCGCGCGGCACGCAGGGATAGAAGATGGTTCGCGAGGCATCCGCGCCGCCAGGGTTGAGGGCGAGGGAGCGGGCGAGCGCCACCGCGTGGCCGTGGACGAGCTTCGCGGGATAGCAGACCGACTCCGACGGTATCGTGTCCATGCCGAGCTCGTAGATCGCCTTCGAGGATCGCGGCGAGAGCTCTACCCTGAAGCCGAGCGCCGTGAGGATCGTGAACCATAGCGGATAGTTCTCGTAGAGATTGAGGACGCGGGGGATGCCGATGCGCCCGCGCGGGGCCTTGTCGGCCGCGAGGCTTTCGTAGCGGAAGAGCCTGTCGTACTTCCATTCGTAGACGTTGGGAGGTTCTCCTCGGAGTGGCTTATGGACCACGCTCGTCCCTTCGCCTGTCGCCTTGCGTGCGTCGTCTGCGTTTTTTTTCGCCGCGGCAATCTGCGCCGAGCCTCCGACCTGAGCTATCGCGAGCGCTTCTCCTCGTTCGCAGCGGTTGCCCGTCACGTGGATCGATCCCGAGCTCGGCCCCCCCGTGAAGCGGCTGATGGTGAGCAGGCATGCATTGGCGCAGCCAGGGCAGCGCCGGGGCTCGGTGACGAAGGAGAAGGAGCCGAGCTCCGCCGGGCCGATGAGCGATGAGCTCTCGCCTTCGCTCCAATGCGCTGCCGCGATGAGGGCCGCCCCGTAGGCGCCCATGAGCCCCGTCTCCGCCGGGCGGACGGGCCTCGACTCGGAGACGAGCTCGAAGGCGCGCAGGACCGCGTCGCTCGCGAAGGTGCCGCCCTGCACGACTACCTTCGAGCCGATGTCCGCGGGATTCCTGAGCCTGATGACCTTCTGCATGGCGTTGCGAATAACCGCGTAGGCGAGGCCCGCGGCGATGTCGGCCGGGCTCGCGCCTTCCTTCTGCGACTGCTTGACGCGACTGTTCATGAAGACCGTGCAGCGACTGCCCAGGTCGACGGGCGCGCGCGACTCGAGGGCGAGCGAGGCGAAGGCCGGCGCGTCGTAGCCCATCGAGGAGGCGAAGGTCTCGAGGAAGGAACCGCAGCCCGAGGAGCAGGCCTCGTTGAGGAGGACCGAGGAGATGACGCCCTCTTTCACGCGGAGGAACTTCATGTCCTGGCCGCCTATGTCGAGAACCGCCTCGACGCCGGGCAAGAGCCGCTCCGCCGCGACGCAGTGCGCGACGGTCTCTACCTCGCCCATGTCCGCGCCGAGGGCCGCGCGCGAGAGGGACTCGCCGTAGCCCGTGGCGCAGGCCTTGCCGATCTTCGCACCAGGCGGCAGAAGCGCATAGAGTTCGCTTAACGCGCGAGAGACGACCGAGAGGGGGTGCCCCCCGTTCGGGGCATAGAAAGAGCCCAGAAGACGGCCCCCGCGATCGGTCATGGCGAGTTTCGTTGTCGTGGATCCCGCGTCTATGCCGATGAAGGCGGGCCCTTCGAGGAGCTTTGGGTCGAGGCGAGGCAGGGCGGCGGTCGCGTGGCGGGCGCGGAACTCGGCGAGCTCGGAAGAGTCCTCGAAGAGGGGACGCATGCGCTCGGACTCGGGCGCGACTATGTGCGCCTCGCGCGCGGAGAGGGCGAGCTCTCGGAGATCGAAGGTCCGCGCCGCGCCGCCATTTCCGTCCTTGAGCGCCGCCGCTCCTTGGAGCGCCGCGCCCATGGCGACGAAGAGCCTGCCGTCGGCGGGGACGAGGATATCGTCCTCGCCGAGCTTCAGGGTCAGGGCAAAACGACGCCTGAGCTGAGGAAGGAAGTGGAGGGGGCCGCCCAGGAAGGCGACGTGGCCGCGGATCGGCCGACCGCAGGCCAGGCCCGATATAGTCTGATTGACCACTGCCTGCAGGATGCTGGAGGCCACGTCCTCGCGCCTCGCGCCCTCGTTGATGAGGGGCTGCACATCGGCCTTGGCGAAGACGCCGCAGCGCGCGGCTATGGGGTAGATCGTCTCGGCCTTTGACGCGAGTAGATCGAGGCCGGCAGGATCGGTAGCGAGGAGGACCGCCATCTGGTCTATGAAGGCGCCCGTACCGCCCGCGCAGCTGCCGTTCATTCTCTGCTCGAGCTGATCGCCGAAATAGGTGATCTTCGCGTCCTCGCCGCCGAGCTCGATAGCGACGTCCGCGTCCGGCAAGAAAGCCTCGACGGCCGAGGTGCAGGCCATGACTTCCTGCACGAAAGGCAGGCCGAGGCGCTGCGCCTCTCCTATGCCGGCCGATCCCGTTACGGCGACGCTTACGTTCGCCGATCCTTCCCCGAGCGCCTCGGCCGCCTCACCTATAAGGCCGGCGAGCGCCGCGCGGACGTCGGAGCGATGGCGCTCGTATCGGCCGAAGGCGAGCTCGCCCGAAGCATCCATCGCGACGAGCTTCACCGTCGTCGAGCCGACATCTATTCCGACCAAAAGGGATTGAGGCATAGTATGAATAAGATACCCAATTTGAACAGGATAGTGTCAAGCCGCGCGTCCATGTTATTATTCGGGATCGAGGAGAATTCATGGCCATCCAGAAGACTTTTTCCATGCTTAAGCCCGGTGTTGTCCAGAGACGGCTCGCGGGCGAGATAATTGCCGCGATCGAGCGCAAGGGCCTCAGGATCGTCGCCCTCAAGATGATGACCATACCGAAGCCGCTGGCCGAGACTCATTACGCCGAGCACCGCGAGAAAAGCTTCTTCGGCGAGCTCGTTTCCTTTATTACTTCAGGCCCTGTGGTCGCCATGGTGATCGAGGGCGAGGACGCCATTGCCCGAGTGAGGGGCCTCTGCGGCGCCACCAAAGTCGATGCGGCCCTGCCCGGCACCATCCGGGGCGACTATGCCATGCACACGGCCGTCAATATCATCCATGCCTCCGATTCCCCGGAAAGCGCGGAGCGCGAGATCGGCCTTTTCTTCAAGCCGGAGGAGATTCAGGACTGGAAGGACCCTCTCGATGCCTGGATCTGAAGGCGGACCACTCTCTATCCCCCGTTGGGACCTGTCCCCGATCTACCCTTCTTTGTCTTCTCCCGAATATGAGGCCGCGAAGGCTCGCCTTGCCGAGCTCTCGGCCGAGTTCTTCGCCCGCCTCGAGGGCGTGGCTGCCGCTGGGGACCTCGGTTCCTGGCTGTCCGAGGCCCTCCGCCTCGAGGACGAGTCGCTCTCCCTCTATGAGACGCTCTTTTCCTACGCGTACGTAAGCTATTCCGTCGCCACGGGCGATCAGGCGGCCATGGCCCAGCTTAACGCCATAGAGGAACTCGGCCTCGGGCTCAAGCGGGCTTCTGTCCTCTTCCGCAACGCCCTGTCCTCGCGCATGGGCGAGGTCGAGGCTCTGCTCGAGGGCGAAAAGGCCGATCTCCGCTTCGCTCCTTTCGCGTTCCATGTGCGCGAAGAGCTCCTCTGGCAGGCGAAGCAGATGCCCGCCGCCCTCGAGGATCTAGCCTCCGACTTGCAACGCTCCGGGGGAGACGCTTGGGGCAGGCTGCAGGAGATGGTGACCTCCTCGGCGAGTGCGGTATGGGACGAAGCGAGTGGAGCGCGGAAGACCCTGGTCGAGCTGCGAGGTCTCGCCTACGACGCCGATCGCTCGATACGCGAGAAGGCCTATCGCCTCGAACTCGAAGTCTGCAAGTCCGTGGAGATCCCCGTCGCCGCAGCGCTGAACGGCGTCAAGGGCTGCTCGGTCTCGCTGGACGCGCGCCGCAACTGGTCGTCTTCCCTCGACAAATCGATCGAGCAGGCGCGCATAACGCGCAAGACCCTCGAAGCCCTCCTCCATGCCATGGAGGCTTCTCTGCCGTCATGGAGGCGCTACTTCAAAGCCAAGGCCAGGCTGCTCGGCGTCAAGAACTGCGCCTTCTACGACATCTTCGCCCCCCTTCTCTCGCGCGAGAGCGCGGCCGAGGCATCGCCTCGGAAGTTTACCTTTGTCGAGGCGGAGGATTTTATCGTCGAGAAGTTCTTGTCCTTCGATCCCGCGATGGGCGATTTCGCCGCGCGCGCCTTCGCGGAAGCCTGGATCGACGCCGAGCCCAGGCCCGGCAAGGTCGGGGGAGCCTACTGCGCGGGCTTCCCGAAAGCGAAGGTATCCCGCGTCCTTTGCAACTTCGACGGCTCCTTCAACTCGGTGACGACCATGGCCCACGAGCTCGGGCACGCCTGGCACGGCGCGCAAGTCGCTGACCTGCCCTACGCCTCCTCTCAGTACCCGATGACTCTCGCCGAGACGGCCTCCATCTTCGCGGAGACCCTCGCCTTCGAGAGCGCCTACAAGGCCGCATCGAGCGCCGACAAGGCCGGCCTTCTCGAGCTCCACCTCCAGGACGCCTGCCAAGTCATCGTCGACATACTCTCGCGCTTCTACTTCGAGAGCGCGCTCTTCGAGCGCCGTCCTCGCGGCGAGCTTGCGCCCTCTGAGTTCTGCGCTCTTATGCTGGACGCGCAGAAGCGCAGTTACGGTGACGCTCTCGATCCCGAGCTCCTGCATCCATACATGTGGCTCGTGAAGAGCCACTACTACTCGCCCGATCTCGCCTTCTACAACTTCCCCTACGCCTTCGGCCAGCTTTTCGGCGTCGCACTATACGCTCGCTACGAGGCCGAGGGCCCAGCCTTCTCCAGGACCTACCGCGAGCTCCTCTCCGATACGGGCAGGATGAGCGCGGTAGAGCTTACGGCCAAGGCGGGCTTCGATATCGAGACGCCAGATTTCTGGCGCTCGGCCCTCGACAAATTCGCGGATCAAACGGCGGAGCTCGAGTCCATCGCCGCCGCGTCGAACCACGTCGTGTAAAGAGGCATGCGCCGATGAACGAGAAGATCGGAGTGATCGGGGCGGGCGCCTGGGGCACCGCCATCGCCAAGGTGCTCGCCGAATGCGGGCACGAGATCTCTCTCTGGTGCCACGAGGAAAAGCTCGCGACGGAGATCCGCGAGGAGGGGACGAACGAGCGCTACCTTCCCGGAGTGGCCCTCCCGAGCGGCATAGATGCCGACTCTGACCCGCTCGCCGTGGCGACCGGCAAGGATGTCATCTTTCTCGCCGTGCCCTCGCCCTATCTCATGGGCGTCGTGAAGCGGATTCTCTCGGCGCCGAACATTATGGAAGGCGAGTCCCTTGTCGTCGTCGTCACCAAGGGTTTCATTCCCTCGGCCTCGGGACCGAGACTCATACTCGAGACGCTCGAGGACCACCTCCCGGGCTTCTTCCGCGGAAACACCGTCTACCTCGCGGGCCCGAGCCATGCCGAGGAGGTGTCGCGCGGGAAGATCACCGGCCTCGTCGCCGCGAGCCAGAACGGCCGCAACGCCATCCGCGTGCGCGAGCTATTCCGCGGCAGCCGCGTCCTCGTCTATCCCTCGCTCGATGTCACGGGCGTGCAGGCCTGCGCCGCCGCGAAGAACGTCGTCGCAATTGCCTTCGGCATGCTCGACGCTATAGTCGGCAAGGCCCAGGGAGGCGACACTTCGTTCGGCGACAACACAGAGTCCCTCCTCCTCGCCGCAGGACTCAATGAGATGCAGACCCTCGGTCTTTCGCTCGGCGCCACTCACCCCGAGACTTTCACTTCCATCGCGGGGGTCGGAGACCTCGACGTCACCTGCCGCTCGATCCACGGACGCAACAGGAGATTCGGCCGCGAGATTATCGAGAAGGACATACTGAAGCCTTTCCGCGATCTCGACGACCTTTTGTACCGCATAAACGAGCTGGGCTACCTTCCCGAAGGCGCGGTCGCCTGCAAGCAGGTAGCCATACTCGCGGCCGAGCGCAAGCTCGACCTGCCCATCATGGGCGGCGTCAACCGCATCCTCAACCGCAAGGCCGAGCCGCTCGGGGTCCTTGAGAATTACCTGTCCTCGGCGGGGGCGGCGATATGAGGACGGTCCGCGAGCCGTCGTAGCCTCGCGGACTTTTCTAATCCAGCTCCGCGAAAAGCTCCTTTGGATCGATAGCAAAGCCTTCGAGCACGCTGGACGAAATGGGCAAGTCGTCGCGGAGCATGTCCCGCAGCTCGCCCGAGTCGTAGCCGTCCTCGGGCCTCAAGCGCCAGACCTGGATTGCCCTGTTGCCCGGATCGATGACCCAGTACTCGCGCACCCTATGGCGCTCGTAGAGGCGGAATTTCTCATTCAGGTCTTTCTTTGAGGTTCGCGGGGAGAGGATTTCCATGACGAGATCGGGCGCGCCGCGGACGCCATGCGGCATGATCTTCGACCGATCGCATATGACGACGATATCAGGCTGGACGACGGTATTCACCTCGTCGTCGGTTTCGTCCCCCACGGGCAAGAGGACGTCGAAGGGTGCGTCGAAGGCTTTGCAGGACTTACCCTTGAGGAAGACCCTGAGGGCGGTGATGAGCTGCGCCTGGATATCCTGGTGTAGCGTCGAAGGCGCCGGGCTCATGCTCCAAGCCTGGCCGTCTATGAGCTCCCAGCGCTCTTCCTCGGGCCAGGTCCTATAATGGCGATAGGTAAAGCGGTCGCCCGTATCCTTCGCGGGGTCTCCCATTCGTTCCATGCCTCCAGTATAGCATACGCCCGCGAACGGCTGCGTTGCTTGAGGGCGGAGCGGGGACTGTCCCTTTACTTGCTATCGGGCTTCATGGTTGGGAACAAGAGCACGTCGCGGATCGAGTAGGCGTTCGTGAGGAACATGATGAGCCTGTCGACGCCGATGCCCATGCCGCCTGTGGGGGGCATGCCGACCTCGAGGCTCGAGATGAAGTCCTCGTCGAGGGCGTAGGCCTCATCATCCCCCAGCTCCTTCTCGCGCTCCTGCTGCTTGAAGCGATCGAGCTGGACGATGGGGTCGTTGAGCTCCGAATAAGCGTTCCCCAGCTCGCGGCCGTAGACGAAGCATTCGAAGCGCTCGGTCATGGTCGGGTCACCGGGCTTCTGCTTGGTGAGCGGCGAGATGTCGGTAGGGTAGTCCATGATGAAGGTCGGCTGGATGAGGTTCTTCTCGACGTACTTCTCGAAGGCAGCGTTGAGTATGTCGCCGCGCGTGCAGTCCTGGAGTTTCTTCTTGAGCTCTTCCTCGAGGCCTTGCTCCTTCGCTATCGTGCGCGCCTCTTCGTCGGTCTTCACCGCGTTGAAGTCGGGGCCGCCGTTCTCCTTCACCGAGTCGATCATGGTGATGCGCTTCCAGGGCGCGGCGAACTCGATATCGGTGCCCTGATAGTTCACCTTCGTGCTACCCGTCGCCTTGATCGCGGCGTTGGCGCAGAGGTTCTCGCAGAGCTCCATCATGCCATTGTAGTCGGTGTAGGCCTGGTAGAGTTCGATCATCGTGAACTCGGGATTGTGGCGGATGTCGATGCCCTCGTTGCGGAAGTCTTTGCCCATCTCGTAGACGCGCTCCATGCCGCCGACGATGCAGCGCTTTAAGTACAGCTCGGTCGCGATGCGCAGGTACAGCTGCAGGTCGAGGGCGTTGGACTTCGTGACGAATGGCCGCGCGGCGGCGCCGGAGGCGATGGTCGAGAGCACGGGCGTCTCGACCTCGAGGTAGCCGAGAGCGTCGAGATAGTCACGGATCGACTTGATAATGAGCGTACGCTTCTTAAAGGTCTCCATTACCTCGGGGCTCATGACGAGGTCGAGGTAGCGGCGGCGGTAGCGGATCTCGGTGTCCGTAAGACCGTGGAATTTTTCGGGCAGGGGCTCGAGGGACTTCGTGAGGAGCGTCACTTTCTTTGCGTGCACGGAGATCTCGCCGCGACGGGTCTTGAAGACGTAGCCTTCGACCCCGATGATGTCGCCGCGGTCGTAGGTCTTCACCGTCGCGTAGGCCTCGGGCCCGAGCTCATCGGCGTTGACATATATCTGGATGCGTCCGTCGCGGTCCTGGAGGTCGACGAAGGAAGCCTTGCCGATGTCTCGGAAGGACATCATGCGGCCGGCCACCGACACGTCCTTGTTCTCGAAACCCTCGAAGGCGTTCTTTATTTCGGCGGAGTGCTGGCGCTGGTCGAATTTCACGACCACGAAGGGGTCGCGGCCTTCGGCCTGGAGTCGGCTGAGCTTCTCGCGCCGTATGCGCTGCTGCTCGGACAGGGCGGCAGCCGTCTCTTCCGCTGACGGCGCCTCCTCCTCTGCCTTACTCTCCTGGGCTTTCTCGTGCTGATCCTTGGCCATCGTTCGCTCCGTATAATGTCGTATAGTTCAGCCAGTGTAGCGAAAAGGATGGCTACAGTTCAATGACGGCGGTAACGGAGGCGCTAGAGGAGGAGCTCGCCTTCGCGCTCGATTACCGTCTCATGGCCGTCCGAGGCAATCGCCACGATTGTGGGATTGGTCACGAGGCCGTCGAGATGGATGAGGGCCGGCGCGTCGTCGTCGTAATTTGCTCCGATCGCGAAGTGGCAGGTGCGGAAGGCCTTCTCGTCCTCGAGCATGTTCCCGACTATAGCCGCTTTTGGATTGAGTCCTATGCCGAGCTCGCCCAAGTTGCGCGCATTGCGGACGTAGGCCTCGACTTTGTCGGCCCCAAGCGTGCCGTCGGCTCCCATCCGTCGCGCCGCATCTTCTCCCGAGGCGAGGGCCTCGCGCAGGGCCGCAGCCTCGGTCCCGCCCTCGACCGCGACGACGTAGCCGCCCTCGAGCTTACAGCGTATGGGCTCGCGAATGACTAGGTCGCCTCTGACCGCGGCTATCGACCCGTCGAAGACGATGGCGCCGTTCGATGCGCCGACCTTGGGCGAGACGAAGACTTCCCCTGCTGGGAGGTTGCCACCGGAGCCGGGGAGGGAAAAGTCGCCGTCGTCCGACTTCGGCTGCCGGCCTCTTATATCGACGAGGATGTCCGTGCCCTTCGCGTTCGTGACGCGGACTGAATTCGCGCGGGAAAGGGCCCTGGAGACGGCCTGGCAGCGCGCCTTGAGCTCGGCGTAATCGATGGGCACGCTCTTGGCGAACATCGCTTTCGTCGCGCCGGGCGACCAGAAGGCGCGCAGGGTCTTCGCGCCGTAGAGCTGATAGTGGAACACGTGGTCGAAACTCGCGCCGTCCCACTCGTAGGGCATGCGTATGCCTTCCTTATCCTTGCCGAGCTTTTCGGCTGAGAGGGAGATGAAGGCGTCGGGCCTCGCTTCGAAGGCGGCTATGACCGACTCCTCGGCGTAGTCCGTCTGCATCTTGACCGGCTGGACGATCAGAGTAGGCTTGGCTCCGACCTCAAAGGCCGCGTCGTAGAGGGCACAGGCGATCTCGAAGACCTCCCTCTCGGGGTTGGTGACGATGAGGAGGGACTCTCCCTCGCCCATCTTGAGCGCGGACGAGACTGCCACCTTGGCTGCGGCCTGGAGCTCAGCGTCGCTCGGAAAGCAAGAAGCTTGGTGCAGGGAACTCATGGCTTAATCAAACGCCCGCGCGATACGCGCTGTCAAGGACGAGGGCGGACACCCCGGGGAGGACCGGAACGAAGATACAATAATTCCTTTAATGTGTTTAGGCTCAGGGGGAGGGCGCCCCGTTGGTCAACTGGGGAATCTCGGATAATATCACTCAAGGAGCAATAGCCATGAGAAAATTACTGGCGCTTATTCCTATAATCATTTTAGTTGGGGCGTGTTCTTCCGATGCTACTTCAACTAATTTTTCTTTTTCCCTTCAGGTGGTAAACAACACAGCGTTTACCTTTGATCAAGTAATCGTAAACGAGGGCGGCAGTAATGTGGCCATTATCGCTTCAAATCTCGCGTCCGGGAGCAGTACACAAACATATAGTAAGTCAATGACCGTAACTATTACAAGCAACTATAGTTCACAATTATCTATTCCACTTACAATTACGGCAAGTTCTACTGGTAATGCTTCGCTCAATACAGGTCTATTGCTAACTAATGGTGGATCATACCAAGCCATTGTTTCTTATAGCTCGAGTGACGGTTATTCGATTTTGCTTGATTCTTAATACGTGAGGCTGTCCCATAACTTAGAAAGTTATGGGACTTTATAGTACAGGGAGGCGCGACCTCGCTCCTGCCTCCCTGCCGGGCGCGCTAGACCGCAGCCGCGTCTTCGATCAGCGATGTCTCCTCCTCGGCCTCCGGCGCGGCGGCGGGGCGAAGGCGCCTAAGGCCAAGGACAAGGATCGCGCCGCTGACGATGGTGCAGACGATGTCGGTGATCGGGCCGGACCAGTAGATGCCCTCGATCCCCATGAGAGCCGGCAGGAGGGCCATGCCCGCGATCATGAGCGATTGCCTCAGTACGTAGAGGATGCCGCCCTGGGCCGCCTTGCCTATGGCCATGAAAAAGTTCGCGGTCGTGAACTGCAGTCCCGCCGTGAAGAAGGTCAGCATGAAGATGACCATTCCGTGCGAGCCGAGCGCGATGAGCTGGGGGTCGGAGCCGTTGAACGCGGCTATGAAGGCGCGGGGGAAGAGTTCGATGACCGCGGTGCAGGCCAGGCTGATCAGCGTCGTCCAGGCGAGGACGATGAAGGTTAGGCGCTTCACTCTTTCGATCTTGTCGGCCCCGTAGTTGTAGCCCCAGAGCGCTCCTGCTCCTTGCGTGATGCCCATGACGGGGAAGCCTAGGAGATTGCTGAGCGTATTGATGATGCCGATGGCCGCGAGCGCGGTGGCCCCGCCGAAGCGGGCCATCGCGTTGTTCGCGACGATGAGCATGACGAGCGCCAGGATGTGCACGAAGAGCAGCGGAAGCCCGAGCTTCGTGATCGAGGTGACTGTCGCCAGGCGCAGCGCGAGGTACTTGAACTCGATCCTGAGCAGGCTCTTCCGCTCTTGTATGAAGAGAAGGGTGAGGATGCAGGAGAAGGCCTGGGCCGCTACCGTCGCCAAGGCCGCCCCGGCGATGCCCCATTTGAAGACGAAGATGAAGAGGGGCGCGAGTATCGCGTTGAGGGCCGTCCCGCTCACGGTCGCGACCATGGCGGAGCGCGGCCTGTTCTGAGCGCGCAGACTGTTCGCGATCGCCATGGAGACGATTTGGAAGACGAAGCCGATCGTGATGATGCCGATGTAGGTCCGCGCGAGCGGCATGATGGTGTCGGTCGTGCCGAAGAGCTTGAGAATCGGGTCCATGAAGAGCCAGCTCGCCGCCATTATCGGGATGGCGGAGGTGATAGCCAGGGAGAAGGACTGGCCGAGCACGGAGACAGCGTCGTCGCGCTTCTTCGCCCCCATCGCTATTGATATCAGCGTCGCCGATCCGACCGAGAGGAGGGCGCCGATTCCTTCAGCGACGAGCATCATCGGGAAGCCCGCCGTCACGGCGGCGAGCGCGTCGGTACCCATGCCCTGGCCTATGAATATGCGGTCGATGAAGTTGTAGAGGCTGTTTACGAGCATGATGGCGATCGAGGGAAGTGAGAATTTCAGGAGGAGCCGGCCGAGCGGGGCTTCGCCCATTTCAGAAACCTGGTCCATTTGGGAAGTATCCTTTCGTACGCTTCGGGGCGACCAACGCTGCTCGCCGAGCGTGACGCTCGCGCGAGACTGGTTCGATCTGATTGAAGCTACGCGAGGGAAAATACTGAAAAGCCGTCGCGTCGGCAAGTTTATGCTTGCTTGGCAAGCTAGGCTTGCCAGAGCTCCACGTCGTTCGGTCTTATTACTTTGCCGAGCATGAGCGTGATGTAGCCGCCTTCCTCCGGCACCGAGCCGTCGCTTCGCATCCATCCCTCCTCCAGGACGAGCAAAAGCGGATTCTCCGCCTCGCTGCCGTCATCGCCGGGCTCGGCCCCGTACTCCGCTATTATCACGGGAGCCTTCGTGTCGAGCGCCTCGCCGTAGAGGACGGCCGGGCCTACGCGCGAGAAAATGTACTTCGCGCTTCGGCCCCCAGCCTCGATCTCGGGCAGATCGGGGTAAGGCGCGTACTCGAGGTCGCTCGAGATGAAGTCTTCGGGATCCGGGGGCGGCAGGAAAAGCCAGGAATCGCCACGGTCGATGAAATCATCGCGCGTGCCGCCGGTGATGCCCGCCGGAATGAAGTAGAGCCTGAGCTCGAACAGGTCTTCTCCGTCGCCCTTTCCCGAAACGTCGATCACGGCAAGGTAAAGTGGCCCGGAGCCATGCTCAGAGCCAGCGCCTTCACGCGTGCCTTCGTGTGAGAGCTCGATGAAGCGATACTCGCCGAGAATACGTGACGCGCCGCGCTTGAAATCCCCCGGGCCGCGGAGCGCGAAAGCACGAACCTCGCCCACGCGATAGTCTATCGCAGGACCCTCGCCGCCCGAGGCGAGGACCTCATCGAAGGCCTCGGAATCGGAGAGGCTGACGAAGTCCCCGCTTTTGGCCTTGCGCCAGAAGGATGCTTCATTCTTGCTCGCGGACCCCACGTTAGGTGAATGCGGGCTAGAGTCGAGCCGGTTCGCCATCAGTAGCCGCCCCTATGTCGATCGTTGTCCCTCGCGCGGGCGATGGCCTTTGCGCCGATGGCCGCGACGATGAGGATGAAGAGAATAGCGAAGGCGAAGCCTATGAAGCTCGGCCCATGGCTCACGTACACGGGAGGCGCGCCCCAATAGTAGCCGCGGCTGTACATGGCCTGGTCGATTGCGGCGTCAGCTAACGCGTCATAGAGTATCCATCTGCCGAGCGAAGGATGGTAGTACCCGTAGCCGCCGAGGACGGGGCTGTAGACGATATTGACGCTGCGCCCTCCGAGCGTAGTCGAGGGCGGTATATAGCTCGGCCGCGTCGAAGGCTCGGTCGCGAAGATCGAACTGTAGTCCTTCGCGTACGCGCCGCGGAAGGCCTGGGCGGCCTTGGCCTTGCTGGAGAAGAGCGTGCCGTTTCTCATGGCCGAATCGTAGAGGCTTCGCTGGCTCGAAACCGAGCTACGGCTGCCCGCGATCGAGCGGCGCGAGAAGAGGGAGCTCGACCTCGGCTTGAGGCTTGGCCGCGCGGAGCTGCCCCAATTGAGGGAGCGCGAGCTCGTGAAGGAGCGTACGGACGGCGAGAATCGGAAACCGCCGCCATGGAAGCCGCCGCGCGCGCTCGCCTCGGCGACGGGGAGGAATGCGAGGAGGGCGGCCATGGCCGCCGCCATGAACCTTGTTCGTATTGTGTTCATGCCGCGCCTCCTTAGCCAAGCTGGGAGCGCACGAGTGCCGCGAAAAGGATGGCCACCGCGACGAATCCGAGGGCGGAGACGGCGCCCGCCGCGGTGTTCTCTTGCGCGGAGACCTCTACGGAGAACTTCGCCCTGGGAAGAAGGACGAGGTCGCATAGCGCGCTCGTGGCCGCGAGAAGCACGAGGCCGCAGAGACAGACAGCGAGGGCGATGAGTAGTTCGTGCGCGATGTCGCCGCTCGATCCGGAGAGCGCGGCCTCGAGGACGATGCCAGCCGCGACGAAGAAGCCTGCGACGCTCATGCCCGCGGCCGGGTTCTTCCGTTCGCCCAAGTCTTTGCTGACGTCGAAGCGCGCCGCAAGGCGATAGACGAGCCAGGAAAGGAGGAGGAAGACCTGCCCCGCGACCCAGTAGACGACGATGTCGAGGAGCTCCATAAGATAGGATTCGCTCTGCCCTTGCATGACGCCGGATATGCCGAGGCCATTGGCGACGAAGAGCCCCGCGAAGGCTAGGCCCGCCCCGAGGTTGCGCTCTTTCGTGATTTGCTCGTCGAGCCTGAGACCGTGCAGCATGAGCTTCTCTCCGAGGGCCATGCTCGCGCGCATAAGGACGATGGCCGAGAGACCAGAGATGCCGAGGTCGACCAGGTTGTCGATGAGCGAGGGCCCGAGGTTCGAGAAGACTCCCGCCAGGGCAAAGGCCAAGCCGAGCATGTAGCCGACGAAGAGGGCGCCGAAGGCGGGGTTGTCTTTCTTCGTGAGCTCGTCATTGTCCGCGATATGCGGCGTCGATAGGTCGAAGAGGAACTTGCCGAGGAAGAAGAGCGCGAGAGCGCAGGCGAAATAGGGAACAATGCCGAGCAAAGCAGTGAGGGAGGAGACGAAAGCCGTCATGGCGGCCTCCTTGCGCGCCGGCGAGGTGTGGGATAGCCAGCGGGCCTATCCCCGGATTCCCGGCATATGCGCTTATGGATGGAATATACAGAAAACAAGGGCGAGAGTTAAGCTCCCGGCTTTAGCCCTTCAATCCGATGCGCTCGACCACGCGGCCGTCCTTGACGAGCCTGACGATCTCGCCCAGCATGCGCATGTGCTCTTCGGGGCTCTGCGCGGCCGGCGCGCACAGGAGTATCACCAAGCGTGCGGGAACGTCGAGGGAGAGCAGCCGGATGCCCTCGGCCCTGGCTCCGAAGAAGAGCAGGGGCTCGGTGGCCTCCTCGACGTGGGCGTGGAGTAGGAGCACTCCGGGCTCGAGTTCGATGGGCTGCTTTTGAGCGATCTCGGTGAAGAGGGAAGTCATCTTGGCGAGGGTCTTCCGGTCGCCATCGTAATGGCAGCGGAGGAGTTCGCGCACCGCGTCGTTTATGGCGGCCTCCTCCATCCGGGACCGTACCCTGCCCGCCGCAAGGGCGCGCTCGAAGAGATCGCCCTCCCCGACGGCGGGCTTAGGGGCCGTGGCCTGGGCGTCCTGAGCGCCTTCGGGCAAATAGAAGAAGAAGAGGGGCCGATCGGGTTCTTCCTCGCCGAGTCGGTAAGGCAGCTTCTCGACGGCAGGATGCCAGGCCGCCTCTCCGGGCCTCGCGCTGAAGATGAAGATGGCCATGCCCATCGAGGCCTGGGGACCCAGCGCCTGGCCGAATGATTTCCATGAATCGACTTCGACGACCTGGGCGTGGATCCGCGCGCGCGCGCCTCCCATTGCCGTGATCGTCGTCTGCCCGTACGGCTTCTGGGTGTAGACCGTTAAACGCGCCCCAGTCTGGCTCGCGAAGTTTCCGAGGTAGGATAGGCCCCTCCGAAAGCCGGGGTGACGCTCGACCATGGGCGGAAGGAGGAGGGCTATCTGCGAGACGTTGTTGAGGGGTTTCGTGATCCGCGCGACCACGACGAGCTCGTTGGCGCCTTGGAGAACCTGCTCGATGACATTGCCGAAGAATGCCTGCGATATCTTGGGCGAGCGGTTCCAGCCGAGTACGATGGCCCCGGCCCGATTTTCAAGTGCCGCCTGGACGATGCCTTCCGACGCGTTGACCGAAACCCTCGTCGCGGGGATGACGGGCACGCCCGCGGACACTCCCTGCACGACCGCCTGCGCGAGGCTGTTCTCGGCCTTGGCGATCTCGAGCCGCGTGTTGGTCGACTCCGGCACGACGACCAGGGGATAGACGGGTTCCTCGCTCCTCCTCGAGCGCAGGAGGAAGGCCAGGGCGAGGAGGTCGCGTATTGTAGCGGGGTTCGAGATGGCGACTAGCACGCGCTCCGGGCTTCGATCGGTCCTCGCTTGACGATCATCCGCCGAGGCCGCAAGCTTCTTGCCCGCGGTTTGAGTCGCCAAGGGTCCCACGAAGCAGCTCGCGATGATGAGGAAAATAGCGCCGTTTAGGACGCTCTGGTCAAAGAGCCCGAGCTTGAAGCCTACGAGCGCGGCGGCGAGCACCGCTGCCGCATGGTTGACGGAAAGGCCGAAGAGCATGAGCCTCTCGTCTTTGCGGTATCCCAGGACCCGGCCCGAGCCGCTCGCCGCGAGGGCCTTCGCTATGAGGTTGAGCGTTACCATCGCGGCGGCCATTCCGAAAGCGGCCCAGCTCCCGAAGAGGACGGTCGGGTCGGCGAGGACGCCGATATATACCATAAAGAAGGGGATGAACAGGGCGTCGCCCGCGAATTTCACGCGGTTCATAAGCACGCCCGATTCGGGTATGAAGCGGTTGAGGAGGATCCCCGCAACGAAGGCCCCGATAATAGGCTCGAGCCCGGCTAAGCGCGCAGTGAAGGCGCAGATGAAGACTAAGGCGATCGTGAAAACGAACTCGACAGTCCCGTCGGGCTTGACCTTGCGGAAGAAAAGCCCGGCCGCCTTGGGCACGAGGACGACGGCGAGGAGCGCCCAGGCGAGGACCATGCCGAGCATGCGCGCCCAGACCGTCCAGTCTCCGCCGCCGTACGAGGCGCGTGCCACGACCGCGAGTATGCCCATGGTCGTCGTGTCGGTGAGAATGACCGCGCTCACCGCTACGACGACTGACCGCTGCCTCGTGATGCCGAGCTTGGAGACGATGGGGTAGGGCACAAGAGTATATGAAGAGAAGAGGCAGCCGAAGAGTGTCGCCGCGAGGGGGCCGAGCTTGAAGAAGCTCGCGCCCGTGGCGTAGCCGACCGCGAAGGGCAGGCCGAAGGTGAAGGCGAAGAAGACCAGAGTCGCCCTGCGCTCGCGCCTGACTTGGCCGAGGTCTATCTCGGCCCCGGCCACGAAAAACACGTACATGAGGCCGATCGTGCCCAGGAACTCGATGGCCGAGTCCTTCGCGACGAGGCCTAGGACATGCGGCCCGACGATGATACCTGCAAGGGCGAGCCCGACCACCCCGGGCAGCCGTACCTTCTCCGCGAGGAAGGGCGCGACGAGGATGATGACGAGCACTATCGAGAAGATGCCCGCGGGGTCGGTCAAAGGAAGCGTGAACGGCATTAGGATGATTCTATGGCCACTATCGCGCGGAGGCAAGATACGATATATATGCTTTAGCAAAGCGACTGAGGGTCGCTCGGAGGATACTATGGCGAATATTCAAAGCGGCGGTGCGACTTCCGGAGGCGCCTACGGGCTGGGCTTCGTCGGCGCGGCGGTCTACTTCATCGGCCACGCTGCCGGCTTCTGGGCAGGCGTGCTCGGCCTTCTTAAGGCCATCGTCTGGCCGGCCTTCGTCGTCTACGCCCTCATGCAGCATTTGGGGATGTAGGCTGCCGGCCGCAGTCAAATGGCTCGGGCCTACTGCTCCTCGAGCATCCGCTTTTTCGCTCGGAGCTCCCCCGATAGGCAAACGACAAGCGAGAAGAGAAGGGCATAGACTAAAGTAAGTATGCTGATCATGAGGTAGTAGCCGAGCCGCTGCTTGTCCGTGAGAATGCGGCACATCGACGCGAGGCTGACGAGGCTCGCCGCGGTGGCCCAGATCATGGTGACGCGGCCCCAGCTCGAGAATAGGCTCGCGGCCTTTTCAAGGTCGGCCCTCTTCGCTTCGGCGCTCCAGAGCGAGGCGAAGGCCGAGGCAAAATCGCTCGGACCCCATGCAAAGACAATATAGAGTAGGGGCGGCGCTATGGCTAGCGCGAGTCCCTGGAATACTGGAATGAGGGCGATTTCCCAGTCCACGATCGCCAGCGTCCCGAGAAAGATCACAAGTCCGCTTGCAAACACGATAATGCTTCTCTTCATGTTACTTCCCTCCATTATTATAGTGGAGCTTCAGTGCCGCCGAGAGTGTCGAAAGGCAGCCCCTGACCGCCGTGTCGTAGTCGGCGTTCCATTCCCGCCCGAAGCTTTCTACCATCCGCTGCGGCCTCGTATCGACCACGGCCCCGATCGCGAGGCAGGCCGAGGCCGCGAGCGGCAATACTAGTCCGGCCAAGGCGCGTCGGGATGCCATTCGCCCAGAGGAGCGCGCGAATCGCCGTTGTAGGCGAGGATCGTTCATGGCTACAGCGAGGCGCTCCTCGCTTCCCTCCTCGTCATCCCTGCCCCGGGATAGATCGCGCGCAGCGCGCCCTGCCAAATCGTCACGCTTTCGCTCATCCATGCTCAGCCTCCATGAGAGCCTTCAGCTTGTCGCGGATCGCCGAGAGCTTCCAGCGCACCGTGCCCGGCCTTAGCCCCATGGCTGTGCCGATTGCGGCCGAGCCGAGGCCGTCGACGTAGGAGAGCTCGAGCATGGCGCGCTCACGAGGATCGAGTTCGCCTATCGCGCGCTTCATTCTCTCGAGTTCGTCCTCTCGCTCGATCCTGTCGGCTTCGTCGGGGGCCGTTTCGGGTGCATATGTCCTCTGTTCTCGTTCAGCGCGCCTCTTTTCCGAACGCTCACGCGATGCGAGGTATCGGCTGGATAGCGCGAAGAGCCAGGGCTCGAAGGGGCGATCCGGGTCGTAGCGGCCCAGCTTGTCGAAGGCCCGTATGAGTATTTCCGCGGCCGCATCCTCGGCGTCCTCCCCTCCGGTCCCGAGCCATGAGCAGCAAAATCCGAGGACGCGCGACCAGTAGTCCCGCCAAAGCGTGCGGAACGCCTCCCGCGCCGCCTCTCCCTCCTCGAGCGCGGCCTTGCGGAGCGCCCGGCGCTCCCCGTCTGACATGTACTTGTGGTCGCTTTCGCTGCCCATATCTACCCGAGTATATGCCGCCGAAGAGAGGAGCGTTGGTCGCTTTATTCGTTCCCTGATGATCTGTGATGCTCCCTCTGGTGTCTCGTAGGTCAGGTGAGATTTTGGAGATTTTGCTGCATTGAATTTTCACGACGTCCGTATAAAGTATTCACGGCGTCAGTATAAAGTTTTCATGTCGTCAGTATAAAGTTTTCATGTCGTCAGAATAGAGTATTCACGGCGTCAAAATAAAGTTTTCACGACGTCAAAGCAAGATATCTCCCGATTCTACGACAGGCTAGAACTCCCCGATCATGAGCACTTCGCTTTCGAGCTTCGCTCCGAGCTTCTCGAGGACCTCTCTCTGCGAGAGCTCGATGAGCTTTCGCATGTCGGCGGCCGTGGCGCCGCCTTCGTTCACGAAGATGTTGGCGTGCCAGCTCGACACCATGGCCGCTCCTATGCGCCTGCCGCGCATGCCGATGCTGTCGAGGAGCTTGCCCGTTGGGGCACCTAAAGAGCGGTCGTTCTTGAACACCGATCCCGCCGAGGGCAGCCTATAGTGTCCCTTTGCCTCGCGGTCAGCGCGCCTGTCGCGCATCACCGCCGCTGCTGCGGCCGCGCCCTCGTCGGAAAGGCGCGTTAAGCGAAAGCCTGCCTCGAGGATGAGCTCGCCCGCGGCGATGCCGCCGCTCTGGTATGGCGATCGTTTGTAGGCCCAGTCGGCGCTACCGGTTGTGACGACGGTCCCTGACGGGGTGACGGGCCGCCGCGTTATTCGACCTTGTGCATCGGCCGAATCGACCCAGACGAGGGCATCGGACATCTCCCGCTCGTAGCAGCGCGCGTTCATGAAGGCCGCGCCGCCCACTGTGCCGGGCATGCCGAAAAAATCCTCGAGACCGCCTAAGCCCGAGGCGAGGGCGTCCAGACAGAGCTCGTCGATGGGAAGCCCCGCCCCGGCGACCAGCATATCGCTTCCCTCGCCTCGTTCGACCCGCGCCGAATTCAGGCCTGAGGTCTCCATGACTATGCCGCGTATGCCCTTATCTCCCACGAGGAGGTTCGCGCCGCCGCCCAGGACGAAGAGGGGGATGTCTTCTTTTTGGGCGGCCATCAGGAGCCTGGCCGCGGATGCGGGGTCCGAGGGACGTACGAATGCTTCTGCTGGTCCGCCGATTTTGAAGGTCGTGTGGGCTGACATCGGCTCTTCCCATGTAATGCGAGCCTTTATATTGATTTTTTCCAGGAAGTCCCGTAGTGTTTGCACGTCGTCATACTATCCGCTGCCCTCGGAGGGAGTCCATGCCTACGCTCCGCCTTTTCAACACGCTCGGCCGCGAGCTCCAAGAGTTCAAGTCGATCACTCCCGGTAAGGTGGGCTTCTACGGCTGCGGTCCAACGGTCTATAACTACGCGCATATAGGCAACTTACGGGCTTATATCTTCGACGATACCCTCGTTCGCTCCCTACGCTTCCTCGGCTTCGAGGTGAAACACGTCATGAACCTCACCGATGTCGGCCACCTCTCGGGCGACGACGATACGGGCGAGGACAAGATGATTAAAAGCGCCCAAGAGCGGGGCAAGAGCGTCCTCGAAGTAGCCCAATTCTATACCGACGCTTTTTTCAGGGACACGGACAGGCTCAATATCCTGCGCCCTAGCATAGTCTGCAAGGCTACCGAGCATATTCCCGAAATGATCGCCCTCATCCAGCGCATCGAGGCGAACGGCCATACCTACCAGGCCGGCGGCAACCTTTATTACGACGTGACAACCTTCCCGAACTATGGAGAACTCGCCCTCCTCAATCTCGATGACCTCAAAGCCGGGGCTAGGATCGAGATCGACCAGAACAAGCGAAACCCGGCCGATTTCGCCCTCTGGTTCACGAAGTCCAAGTTCGAGAACCAAGCCTTGGTTTGGGACTCGCCTTGGGGCCGAGGCTACCCTGGTTGGCACATCGAGTGCTCAGCAATGAGCATGAAATACCTAGGTGAGAGCTTCGATATCCATGCGGGCGGGATAGATCATGTGCCCATCCACCACACGAACGAGATAGCCCAGTCCGAGGGCGCCACGGGTAAAAAATGGGTCAATTATTGGCTTCATAACGAATACCTCGTCGCTTCGGGCGGCAAGATGTCCAAGTCGAAAGGCGGTTTTCTTACACTGCAAGTCCTCATCGACGCAGGTTACGATCCCCTGGACTACCGCTATTACCTTCTTGGAGCTCATTACCGCTCCCAGGTGCAGTTCTCGTACGAGGCCCTTGATTCGGCCCGCTCTTCGCGCGCCTCTTTAATGGATAGGATTTTTGCGCTTCGCGAGAAGGCCGGCGACGGCCTAGGTCAGTCATCGGCCCTCGGCCTGAAAGTTTCGTCGTATCTCGAGGCTTTTACCGGCCACCTCTGCCAGGATCTGGGGACGCCCCGGGCTGTCGCCGAGCTTTGGGGACTGTTGCGCGATAACGAGCTGCAGCCGGCCGAGGCCCTCGTTGCGGCCTACAGGATGGACGAGGTCCTCGGCTTAAAGCTCGCCGAGGCGAAGAAGCCCGAGGCTGCGGCAGTGGATCAGACACTTGCCGCGGAAATTGACAAGCTCGTCGCCGAGCGCGTCACGGCCAAGAAAGTCAAGGACTGGGCCAGGGCAGACGCGATCAGGGAAGAACTCAAAGCTAAGGGCGTCGTCCTCGAGGACGGACCCATCGGTACCGCCTGGAAGCTCGTTTGAGCCGCGGCAGATAGTAACCCTAAGGATACCAACGGTGTTTTCAAAGAGCGGGCCACCTGAGCCAGAGGACATTCGCCGCCTGTACGACACGACGGCGTCCCTCCTCCTTCGAATCGCCGCCCGAATTACGGGCAGCTCGGAGGCCGCGGAGGATATAGTCCATGACTCCTTCGCCCGCTTGGTCGAGAAGCAAATCCCATTCCCGACTATGGATGATGCCAAGTTCTGGCTCATCCGCGTAGTAAAAAACGGCGCCCTCAATTATGCGAAGCGTAAGGGCCGTGAGGCCAAGGCTTACGAGCGCTGGTGGAGGGGCGAGCGGGATAGTTCTGGGGGGGCCGACGAATCGGTCCTGCGGAACGAGTCCGCCGAGGAGCTCAAGAAGGGCCTTGATGCCCTGCCCGAAAAGCTCAAGGCGGTACTCGTCCTCAAGGAGTACGGCGGTTTGAGTTATAAGGAGATAGGCCGCGCGCTCGGCATCAGCGAGGGCAACGTCAAAGTGCGGGCATTCCGGGCCCGCGAGGCCCTGCTGGCCAAGCTCGAGGAGGGTACTAAGGATGTGTCCTGACCGCGATCTGGTTTCAGCCTATATCGATGGCGAGGTGCCGAGCCCCTGGAAAGAGAGGCTCGAGGAGCATTTCGCCTCCTGCACAGAATGCGCCGCGCTCGCCACGCGTTACCGGGAGCTCGGCCAAGCTCTTTGCGCCCAGGGCGCCGAAGCAGCCGCTTTAGTGGCTGCCAAGGAGCGCGGTCGAGTCAGGCTCGATGGCCTTCTCTCCTCGGCTCCCGAGGGCTCTTCTGGCGGCCTTCGTCACGCCGCGGCGCAGCGCCACGAGGTTCCCTATTTAAGGAACCGCACAATAAGCCTGCCCATTCCCATCGCGGCGGCCGCGGCGATACTAGTTCTCCTCCTCGGCGGCACTACCGCCTCCCTCGCCCTGCAGACGAATGCCAAAGGCTCGGCCGTCCAAGCGGCCGTCGCCTCGGGCGAAATCGCTCCCGCCGCGCAGGCACGGGCCCAACCCGCGAGCATGGAAGAGCTTCTTCGCTATCTGGATTCGAGCGATGGCCAGATCACGCTTACGATCAATCTACCCTCCAGCACTACCTTCGGCAGCGCGGGCAAACCGGTTATAATGCGTCAAGGTCAGGCTCCGCGCGGCCAGACCGTGGCATCTCCGTCCGCGGGAGGGATCGCTCCTTGAACCGAGCCTTCGCCTGCCTTGCTCTCATAGGCTTCGTTGCTATGCCTCGATTCCTTGGGGCGCAGGGCGGTATCCCCGACTCCCTCCGAGGCAGCGCGCTCGCTATCCGCATCCACGCGGTCGTTCCCCTCTTGTCGAGTCCCCCTGCTTCGACTGCCGGCGCCGATGAGTCTGGAAAGGATGCCTCTACGAGCGACAAAAGCGCCGCCCAAACTGATAAAGGCGTCATCGTCGACAGCCTGACCGGCAAGCCGATCGCATGGCAGGGTCAAAGCGAGAAGTACACGCTGCCCGGAAGGCCCGTGTCCTTCCGGTACATAGGCTCGAACTTCGTCGTCGTTGTCCAGATAACGCCCTTCGCCCAGGATGGAGCTAAGAATGTCACCCTCGTCGCTCAAGGTCAGGTCTGGGTGAAGAGCCCTCAGGGGGGCCTCTCGTATCATACCGCAATCGACACTCTCTCCGTCTCCTACTGTGAGGCCATCTTTTATTATCCCCTTGGCCTCGATGCGTCGGGCAATTCACCCCTGCGCCTCGAAATCTCGGTGCTTCGCGCCTCGGACGTGGCGACCCCTTCCGAGGGTGGCGCGCAATCCGATAGGCCGCAAAGCGACAAGCCACCGAGCGATAAACCACAGGGCGATAAACAGCCGAACGATAAAATCTTGCCGGACAAGCCTCCATCGAGCGAGAAGACGGTCGTGAAGCCGTAAATGCGGCGCTCGAATGAGCGCCGCACGATTGCAGTTCGTTCTTATTTTTAGTATCATCGCCCCATTCCCCGCCTGACAGGAGGCTTCATGTCTCTCATTGAAAAGCAAGATCCCGAACTCTATGAGGCTATTCGGCTGGAGAGCGGGAGACAATACGACAACCTCGAGCTCATAGCGAGTGAGAACTACACTTCTCGCGCGGTCATGGAGGCTGCGGGCGGCGTCCTCACCAATAAATACGCCGAAGGGTATCCGGGGAAGCGTTACTACGGCGGTTGCCAGTTCGTCGATATGGCCGAGAACCTCGCCCGCGAGCGAGCGAAGGCTCTCTTCGGCGCCGACCACGCCAACGTCCAGCCCCACTCGGGGAGCCAGGCAAACATGGGCGTGTACTTCTCCGTACTTAAACCGGGCGACACCATCCTCGGTATGAACTTAAGCCATGGCGGCCACCTCACGCACGGCTCGCCTGTGTCCTTCTCAGGCAGGCTTTACAACATCGTGAGCTACGGCGTGAACAAAGACACCGAAACCATCGATTATTATGAGCTCGAGCGCGTCGCTCGCGAGACCAAGCCGAAGATCATCGTCGCGGGGGCCTCGGCCTATTCTCGTATCATCGACTTCGCGTTCTTCCGCAAGGTCGCCGACGAGGTGGGCGCACTCCTTATGGTCGACATGGCCCATATCGCGGGCATTGTCGCCGTCGGCCTCCACCCGAGCCCGATCAAGTACGCTCACTTCACTACCACGACCACGCACAAGACCCTCCGCGGGACCCGCGGTGGCATGATCTTCATCGGCACCGACGGCCCCAACACGATCGGCGCCATGACCGTCAAGGGCGATAGGCCCAAGCTCTGGTCCGAGCTTCTCGACTCATCGATCATGCCAGGCATCCAGGGCGGACCCCTCATGCACATCATCGCGGCCAAGGCCGTGGCCCTCAAGGAAGCGCAGGCGCCTTCCTTTAAGGTCTACATCGAGAATGTGCTCAAGAACGCCAAGACCATGGCTTCCTCCCTCTCCGCGGACGGCGCGCGCATTGTTTCCGGCGGCACGGACAACCACCTCATGCTCGTGGACCTCTCTCCGCTGGGTATCACGGGCAAGGATGCCGAGAAGTGGCTCGACGCGGCCAACATCACGGTCAATAAAAATGGTATCCCCTTCGACCAGAAGGGCCCTATGGTCACCTCGGGTATCCGCGTCGGCACTCCTGCCCTCACGACCCGCGGCATGGGAACGAACGAGATGGAAGAAATCGCCGGTTATATTATGGAAGTCGTCAAATCCAAAGGCGACGAGAAGACGATACAGGGAGTCAAAGAGCGCGTGCTCAAGCTCACCGCGCGTTTCCCTTTACCGTAATTGCCTATACGGATAGGAGAAAGACCCGCGCGGAGCGCCGGAAGCGAGGCAGTTGATCGCCTGATCGGTCGCCTTCGCTTTCGGCTTTTCACGTCTCGCTTGTAGATTTTTCGTCTAGCGCTGTCGTTTAAGAAATCTTTTTCGTAATAGAACCTTCAATTGACAGCGCCTAGAGGCCGATTCTATACTTAGTCAAAGCCGGTCATCGAGGAACTGTCAGGAAACACGATGGATAGTCCGCTCCAGCTCTCTTTCGTCAACTTCAAGAAGGACTCATATATCATCGTGGAGGGGAAGCAGAACGCAGACCGCTTCTTCATCATACGAACAGGAAAGGTCCGCCTGTTCAAAGAAGTCGAGGTAGTCGAGGAAGAGGGCGGGAACGTCATCGGCCCCGGCGACTCCTTCGGCGTCGTCTCGACGATGTCCAACCATAGCCACATCGAAACTGCGCAGGCCATGACCGACTGCACCCTCATTTCGGTGCATCGCGACCAGTATGGCCCTCTCATCGAGAAGAACACGCCCGTCGCGATGAAGATCATCATGTCCTTCTCGAAACGCATGCGGTACCTCGATGAGGCTCTCACGCGGATCACGCTCAAGAACACCGCCGAGGCCGATCCCTCGCACCTCTTCCGCGTCGCCGAATACTACGCCAAGCAAAGCCAGTACAATCAGGCCTTCTTCGCCTACTACCAATACCTGAAGCATTGCCCGAACGGACAGCATGTCGCCATAGCCAAGGACAGACTGAGTAAGATCAAACCCTATTCCAAGGCGGTTTACCTCGACGGATCGAACGAGGAGTTCAATCGGCACTATCCCAAGGACACGATGATCATGACCGAGGGGATGCCAGGCTCTGAGCTCTATATAATCCAGAAGGGCTCAGTCAAGATCACGAAGATCGTAGACAACAACGAGGTGCTCCTCGCGGTGCTCAAGTCCGGCGACATCTTCGGCGAGATGGCCCTTCTCGAGGACAAGCCCCGCTCGGCCAACGCAGTCGCCTTCGAGGACGCCTTCCTCCTCGCGGTCAACAAGGCCAATTTCGAGCGCATGGTCTCGACCCAGCCCCAGATCGTCACACGCCTCACGACCCTTCTCGCCGAGCGCATCTGGTTCATCTATAAACAGCTCGCCAACACACTCTTAACCGATCCCGTGGGCAGGCTCTACGACGCCCTTCAGATGCAGCTCGAAAAGAACCGCGTTCCCATAAAGGCCGGCGGGTCTTACGGCTTCGACTTCGGGCCGAAGGAGCTCATCGGCATGGTGGGACTGCCCATGAATGAAGGCACCCTGGTCCTGCATAAGCTCCTCGAAAACAACAAAGTCCGCCTCGTCGACAACAAGATCGTCGTGACCGATCTCTCTGAGATCGAGAAGCAGACCGAGTACTACCGCAAGATGCAGAAGATAGAGAAGGCCAGGCGCGACGCCCAGATCGCCCGATAACCTTGGCTATTGATCATGAGCGGCATTTGACGCGGGAGGAGACTCTGCCTACAATAAGAGAGGATGGAGGGCGAAATGGAAAACTCTAACGCTAATCAATATCTCACCTTTACCCTGGATAACGAGCAGTACGCGATAGGCGTCGCTAAAGTTCGCGAAGTCCTCGAGCACACCAAGATCACCAAGCTTCCTCGTACCGATGTCTTCATGAAGGGCCTTATCAACCTTCGCGGCGCTGGCGTGCCGGTCATAGACCTCAGGCTCAAATTCGGCTTGGCCGAGACGCCGATCACGAAGGACACGAGCATTATCGTCATGGAGGTCGAGGGCCAGGACGGTTCCATCGTAGTAGGCGCCCTCGCCGACGCTGTGCACGAGGTCGTCGAGATCGACGAGAAGTCTATCGAGCCTGCTCCCCGCTTCGGCACCCGACTCGCGGCCGAGTTTATCAAGGGCGTCGGCAAGAAGGACGAGCTCTTCATTATCATCCTAGACATCGATCGCATCTTCAATGCGGAGGAAATCCAGGTCCTCGCGAAGGAAGAGACCGCTGGTGTCGAAGCTTCGGTCTAGGATCTTGACGGATTCCAGAAAGGGGACTAAAGGTTGGGCTAGGCTGTATCGCGGTTTAGCCTGACCTTCTCCCTTATGTTTTGCCAGTCTTTCTGCTAGACTTTTTTTTGTGACAGATATATCTACCTACGTCAACAAGACAGTCAACTTCAAGTTCTCGGGCGCCGAGCTGCGCTTCGACCTTTCGCACGCCCTCTTCTCTTCCTTCGACATAGATCAGGGGACGAGGCTCCTCCTCAAGGCCGTAGCCCGCGATCCGGTGCTCGCGCTCTCGCGCAGGACTCTCGATGAGGGCTGCGGCGTAGGCGTCATCGGATTGTGCATGGCCAAGGCATTTCCTCGAGCCGAACTCGTCCTTCGCGATAGGGACAGTCTCGCGGTGGCTTTCGCGGAGCGAAACCGCGTCGCCAACAAGCTTCGAGGCACTACCGCCTGGAAGGACCCCGTAACCGGTGAGGAGCGGGAGGCCCGTCCGGCTCCCCGGATCGAGTGGGGCCTCCTGGCGGACGGCCGCGAAGGGGGGCCGTATGACTTCGTCCTCTCGAACCTTCCCGCCAAGGCTGGCACGCCGGTCCTGGCGTCTTTTTTCGATCGCCTCTCCGGCAGGCGCGGCGGCGCCGCCCTCCTCGTCCCCGGCGGGCGGGCGGGTGTCGTCATCGTTAATCCCTTGGCCGAGGCCGCGGCGCGCTGGATCGCCCAGGCCGGCCTCTCGGTCGTCACCCAGGAGCGCGGCACGGGGCATCACGTCTATGTCGTCGAGCGCGCTAAAGGAGGCGCCGGCGCGGAGGAAGGCGGCCCGGGCGCTTCTTCCGCCCCGGTCGAGCCAGGCTCCGGAGACGAGAGCCTGCCCCTTTGGCTGCGGGACTACCTTCGCGGCGATGCGCGCTTCAAACTCGCCGATTTCAGCTATCGCGCCCGCGGTTTCTGGGGGCTAAGTGAGTTCGACACGCCGAGCTATGGCAGCTCGGTCGCGGCCGATGCGGCTTCGCGCGCGTTGGGCGGTTGCCCCAGGGCCTTCTTCCTCAACCCCGGCGTCGGGCACCTCGCGGTCTGGGCGGCCAAGAAGCTCGGCCTGAACTCGTTGACGGCCGCTTCTCGCGACAAGCTCTCCCTCGAGGCCACAGGCGCGAACATAGCCGCTTTGCCTGAACGTTCCCGACCCGAGTACGCGGCAATCGACGCGTTGAGCGCAACCGACTTGCCCGAGCTCTCCTTCGACCTTCTTTTCGAGAGCCCGGACGTCGTGCCCGAGCGCGACTGGGTGGGCCCTTCATGGGAGCTGGCGGAGCGGTTGGTGAGGCCAGGCGGGGCTTATTGGGCCGTCTGCTCGCCCACTGAGATGGCCCGCCTCGAGAAGCGTCGCCCCTCGGGGGGGGCGCCGTCCGGCGGCGGAAAGCCGCGATGGGCCCTCGCCTGCCAGCGCCGCAAGAAGGGATTCGTCGCCTCGGTCTGGATCAAGGGCTAGTAAGGCCTCCAGGCTTTCGCCAAGTTAGGCGGCATCGATGGCGGGTGCCGGCCAACGCGCACATTGAAAGGGGTGAAGACGTAGGTTTTTCCCTTCCGAATTTGCATTGATGGGCACCTCATACTATTATTAAACCATGACCAAGACCGAAACCACAATCCTCGAGTCCAAGTCTCCTGAGGATTACATCGATCGCTCTCTCAAGGCCCGCATCAGCCCGGCAGCCAAGGCAAAGCTCGCGAGGCTGTGGATGGAGTCGACGGGATACGCGAAAGAGGACATTCTCCGCGCCCGCAACCGCCACCCCTATTGGAAGCGCAAGAAGATGGAGGGCTCCGCGGAGCGCACGAAGAAACGCCTGGCTGAGCACGACTACTCGCGAGGCGCCTCTGTGCGGTGGAACGAATCCCTCGTGACCGAGTTCCTCGAGCTGAACCACAGGGGGAGCGATGGGCGATACGAGCAGAAAGATTGGCAGCTCGCGGAGCGCTTCGGCGCGACGATACCGTCAATCCAGTACATGCGCCGTAAGCTCAGCAAAGTCGAACTCCTACTCGGCTCGCGAGCCCCCCGCGCCAAGGTCGTCGATTATCTCCTGCGCGCCGAATCCGTCCTTGCCCGCGGCAAAGACGCCGTAGAAGAGCTCAAGAGCGCGCGAAAAGAAAAAGAAGACACCGTCGCTAGAAAGCCAAAGTCTGAGGTCCCAGGGGGAAAGGCGGCACCGTCCAAGAAGCTTGCCACCAAGAAACCGGTTGCGAAAAGTGCTGCGAAAAAGAAGACGCGTAAGTAAGAAAATCCTCACAGTGTTTCTATTCGCGACAAATGGCACCGTTCGGCAAGAGCGGTGTTTTTTTTATCCTTGCATATTTTCTTGACAAGCCATGCAAACAGACTCTAAATAAGGAATCCCAGAAATTTGCAGGAGTGGTCTCATGACTGTAGAGAATGCGGAAAGCGATGGGTACATCGAACTCAAATTTGGCCCGCGCTGGAAGTATATCGCCGTGGTAAGAGGATTTATTCAAAATTTCCTCGCCGTCGGATTCTCGGACGACGCTCGAGCCGATAAAATAGCTATGGCGGCGAGCGAACTTCTCGAGAATGCGGTAAAATATGCGACCGGCGAGGAAACGAGGATCAGAGTAGGGCTCTCCCCTAAAACCGGAGAGGTGGATATCTCGGTCTCGAACAAGGGGAGCCCCGAGGCGATCGCGGGCCTCAAGGCGCTTTGGTCGGATGTTATGGCGGGAGACCCGCTCGAGGCCTATGTCCGTAGGATGCGTGAGGCGGCGACAAGGAGCGACGGTAAGAGCCAGCTCGGCCTCGTGCGCATCCGCTACGAGACGGGCGGGGCGATGTCGCTCGACGTCTCCGGGGACTTGGTCACTGTCCGGCTCAAGTACTCGAAATGAACGAACCCGCAGCGGCTGCGATGTATTCGACTCTCCCATGAATAAGCGTTTTTTTGAACAGTCTTCGGAGGGACACGTATGAACAGTTTGGGTATCGAGCAGATAAAGCAAGGGAAAGTCACCATCGATGTGAGCGACATTCCGTCGGGCCTCGCTATCACTATCGTTGGTGATATCGACATGCAGGATCCGAGCGTCGTTCTCGATCCTCTCTTCGATAAAGTGCATAAGGGCGCCATGGCCTCTGGGCTCAAAGTCGTCAACTTCGACCTCAAGCAGCTCGCCTTCCTCAACTCGAGCGGGATCAAAGGCATCGCGAAGTGGATCATGAATCTCGCTTCCGCCCCTGCGGACAAGAGGTACGTGATCAAGATCCTGCAAAACAAGAGCATCCCGTGGCAGGTGACAAGCCTTCCGACGCTCACCTTCCTCGTGCCGGGAGCCGTGCAGATTGAATAAGAGCCTGCTCGTAGCCTCCATCGCGACGCCCCTCGTTCACGCCACGCTCTTCCTCGCGCCTGGCCCCGAGTTGGTGAGGTTGGGCACGGCCGTCGCCGTGGATCTCGTCGTCGCGGTCATCGTTACGAAGCAGTTCCGCCTAACGCGCGAAGCCGCGAGGTTGGTCGCCGCGGCGCCCGCGGCTGTCATCGCGTCGCCCCCTCCCGATTCCGTCGCGATCGCCGCCGAAGCCGAGCGCGAGGCGGCTGCTGCCGCTGCCGCGGCCGCCACAGCGCGGCTGGGCGAGATCGGCAAGCTCGCTCGTGCTTGTCTCGCAACGGGCGCCTTTCTATCGGAGGATCTCGGGCGCTTAGGCCGATCGGACGCCGAGTACTCCGCCCTGACCGCCGCCCTCTCAGAAGCGCGGGCGGGTTCGGAGCTGCTCAAGGAGAACACCGACAAAATATTCGGTATCGCGAATAACTTGGCGAATTCGGCGGAGCAAGCCTTCAACCTCGCGCACGAGGTCGAGGGAAGGGCCGCGAGCATGGCGGGTGATCTCGCGGCCTCACTCGCTGAGACCGATGCTCTCCTAGCCGAGTCCAAGCGTATATCGGATATCCTCGAGATCGTCGCTGACATCTCTTCGACGACCAACATCCTTTCGTTCAACGCGTCCATAGTTGCGGCTAACGCGGGCGCCGCGGGCAAGCCTTTCGCGGTCGTCGCCAAGGAGATGCGCAAGCTATCCGAAGGCACCGAAAAATCGCTCAAGGACATCGCGGCGGTACTCCATACGATCCAGGACAAAGTGAAAGCGGTCTCCGATCGCATTCGTTCCGTCAACGTCGGCGTTACGGACGAGAAGGAGTCTCTAGTTTCCGTCGCCGGCGAGCTGCAGGGCGTAATGCTCGCGAACGAAGTCGTCCGCACGGTGTCGAGCCTCTGCGCCCAGAAGTCCGCGGAAGGGCTCGAGCGCATCCAGTCCATGGAGAGCATGGCCGGATCCGCAGCCCGCGGCCTCGACTCAGGCCAGGCGCTCTCTCGCGCCGAGAGCCTCGCGGCCAGCCTGAAGAGCGTCGTCGATCTAGCCGAGAAGTAAGCCTTTCCGCGGCGCCGATCGCGTCGCACATCAATCTCTTGCGGGAGGGGCTATGAACGAATTCTACTTGCTTTCCTTCGCCTTCGTGTTCGCATTCTGTTTGCCGCTTTGGGCCGGCGCCCATCGCCGCGCGGAGTACGGCTCCAGGCCGCGCATCCTCGCCACCGCCCTCGGTCTCTTCGTCCTCGTCGGTCTCTTGTCAGGGGCCGCTGTCTTCCTCGAGGGGAGGGACGATCCGTCCGCGTACCCGCTCGTTTTCACTATCGAGATTCTGTACGCGCCGCTTTTCTTCGTTCTCGAGTATTCGGTCCACGTCCAGAGGATCAAGAAGAATCTTCTCGCGAAGGAGTTTCGGCGCAAAGTGCTCTTCTTCCTCCTCTCCTTCGCCGTCTCCGTCCTCGCCTGCGCGGTATTGTGGATCATCTCGCTCTCCTCTCCCGATGGCCAAGGGGGCATCGTCGCGCTTTCGCTACTCGTCTCCGCCTGCCTGATCGTTTCCTACCTTGTCGCGAATGCCTCGTTCGACCTACAGCTCGGGATTATCCGGAGGGTCTCTTACACCTTCTTCGTCGGGGTGGCCGTCGCCGTCGCCACTCTCATCTGCTTCGCGATACCGGAGAGAGGATTCAGCTTGGCGCTCTGCTCCCTCTCCGCGCTCAACATCGTTTTCGCGGCGCGGTTCTTCCACGAGTATTTCGTCTATCGCATCGGGCACGTGAATGACATGCACGCCCAACAGCTCGAGCTGGAACAAGCTCGTACCGAGTTGCTCAACAAGGTGCTCTTCTCCTCGCACGAGGAGGACTTGAGGCTCATCGGCGATACCCTCGCCTCGAGCATCGAGCAATTGAAGGCCAGCTTCAACAACCAGGACCTCGTCTTCCGCTCGATGATGGTCTTTCGCCGTTCGGGCGACCTCCTGGTCGTGGACGACGAGCATTTCATCCTCGAGCACTGCACACCCCTCTCCGACATAGAGGCCATCAAGCAGATGAAGACCGAGGTCCTGAACGGCCACATCATGGCCCAGGCCTTCAACGTCCAGAGGATAGCGGGGGCTTCCGACTCCGAGCTGTCCTTTGCCGAGCTGGCGATAAAGCACATGCTCGAGACGAAGTCTCAGACAGTGGTCGAGCCGCTTCCCCACAGCCTCTCGCGCCTGTTCAAGCTCATACTACTCAGGCCGATCTACAACCAGGACGAGCTGCAGGGCATGGTCGTCCTCTTCAAGGCGGGCATAGACTATGTCTTCCCACAGGAGGAGGCTGTCCTCAAGGCCCTGACGCGCAATCTCTCCCTTATCTTCACCCTCATCGAGGGCAAGAGGGCCCAGGACGAGAAGAACAGGCTCGGTCGCGAAATGGACATCGCCAAGAACATCCAGACTTCGATCCTGCCTGAGTCCTTCGAGATGGCGGGCTACGAGGCGGACTCGCAGATGGTGACCGCCTCCGAGGTGGGCGGCGATCTCTACGACTTCGCTACGACCCGTTTCGGTGGATACTTGGATATCGCGGACGTCTCGGGACACGGCCTGCCCGCTGGCATAGCGGCGCTCATCCACATGTCGGCCCTGCATGCGGCCTTGAGTACGAGCGAGTTCCTAGGATTGGAGCTCGATGTCTGCGACCTCTACGATATCGTGAATAGGGTACTCGTCGAGATAAATCGCGACCGCATCGGAAGCGACAAGTTCATGACCTGCAACATCCTCTCCGAGAAGGACGGCCGGATCTCCTACGCGGGCTCGCACCTGGTCGGGCTCGTCTACCGTGCCGCCTCCGGCACCGTCGATGAGTTCGCCGACATGCAGGGCAAGGCGGCCTTCATGGGTATCTCCGAGCACGCGACCTCGAGATCGTCGCGGGGCAGCTTCACCATGGATTCGGGGGATCTCCTTCTCCTCTATACCGATGGCCTCATCGAGGCGCGCGACCAGCACGATCGATTCTTCGGGGTGGAGGGGCTCAAGACCGCCCTTGCCTCTTCGGGGCGGAAGAGCCTCAACGAGGCTAAGCGCGATATCCTCGAGGCGCTGTCCGAGTTCGCCGAGACTGGAGACAGGACGAAGTACGGCGGGAATTTCGCCGACGACGTGAGCCTAGTGCTCGTGCGGAGGAAATAGTCGCCGTTATGAAGATGGGGCGTCGCCAAAGGGGTTTGCGCGCTCGAGTACCTGGCGCACGGTCGCGTTAGCCGGACTCAAGAGGCCCGGATCTGCTTCGAGCATGGCGAAGGCCTCAGCTCGAGCCTGCTCCAGCACGAGGGCGTCGCGGATAGGATCGGCTATCGACAGTCTTAGGTAGCCCGACTGCTCGGTGCCCGCGATCTCGCCGGGGCCGCGAATGCGCAGGTCCTCCTCGGCCAGGGCGAAGCCGTCGGAGCTGCCCAGCATGGCCTTCAGGCGCGACTTGGCGTCCTCCGTCACCTCGGCCGAGTAGACGAGGAAGCAGAAAGACTGCTCCGTTCCGCGGCCGACACGCCCGCGCAGCTGGTGGAGGGCCGCCAGGCCGAAGCGCTCCGCGTGCTCGATCACCATCGCTGCGGCGTTCGGCACGTCGACGCCGACTTCCACGACGCTCGTCGCGACGAGTACCGAGAGCTCGCCCTTGGAGAAGGCCTCCATGGTCGCCCGCTTATCCTCTTCCTTTAGCCTCGAGTGGATGAGGCCTACCTTGAACTCGGGATACACCTCTTTAGCGAGTTTCTCTTCCATGGCCTCGGCGTTCTTTAGCTCTGTACGCGAAGGTTGGGAGCTCTCTGATTCGCCTATAAGTGGATAGACGAAATAAGCCTGCCTGCCCTCAGCGAGGAGGCGGCGCACGAAGTCGTAGACGCGTCTCTCGTTACCCGATCTGGTGAGGTGGGTGATTACGGGCTTTCGGCCAACGGGCATTGTGTGTATGGCCGAGACTTCGAGATCACCGAAGACCGTGAGGGCGAGGGTGCGGGGGATGGGCGTGGCGGTCATCATGAGAAGGTCGGGCACGGGGCCCTTGCGCGAGAGCGCGACGCGCTGCAGCACGCCGAAGCGGTGCTGCTCGTCCACGACGGCGAGCCTGAGGTTCTTGTACTCGACCTCGTCGGAGAAGAGGGCCTGGGTACCGAGCACGAGGTCGACCTCGCCCGACTTCAGGGCGGCGAGGATGGGCCTGCGCGCTCGGTCCTCGACATTGCCCGAGAGGAAGGCCAGGCGCACGCCGAGGGGCTCGAGCAGGCGCGCGGCGGTTTGCGCGTGCTGCCTGGCCAGGAGCTCGGTCGGCGCCATGATTGCGGCCTGGCCCCCCGCCTCGATCGCGTCGAGGCAGGCGAGGAAGGCGACGAGCGTCTTGCCCGAGCCGACGTCGCCTTGCAGAAGGCGCGCCATGGGCCTGGGCGAGGCCATGTCCGCCGCAATGTCGGCAGCGGCCTCGATTTGGCCGCTCGTAAGCTCAAAGGGCAAGCGCTCTATAAGGCGGTGCTTCAGGAGCCCCTCGGGCGGGCGACGCTCGACCTGCACTTCTCGGCGCCTCATAGCGCGGCGTCCGACCGCTATCTGGAAGTAGAAGAGCTCCTCGAAGACGAGGCTCGCGCGTCCGGACTCGAGCTCTGCCTGGCTCGCGGGGAAGTGGACAGCTCGCAGGGCCTCGCGCTTGGGCATGAGGCCGCGCTGCTCGCGCAAGGTCGCTGGCAGCTCCTCTTCGACCTTCGAGCCGTACTCGACGAGGGCGCCTTTGGTGAGCCGCCTAACCTGTCCTTGGTTGAGGCCGTCGGTGAGGGAATAGACGGGGATGATGCCCGAGGCCGCGGCCTTCCCCTCCTCGAGGCTTTCCACCTCGAATCTCGAAGACTGGAGGCTGCCGTAACGATAGGCGAACTTGCCCGTGACGACCACACGGCTGCCGATGGGCAGCTGGCTCTCGAGGAAGGGTCGGTTGAAGCAGACGAGGACTGCACTGGCTGTGTCGTCTTGGATAGTCACCTTGAGAGTGCGCATCCGGCCATAGCCGAACCAGTCGTGGGCGACTACCTCGGCCTCAGTATGGACGCGGGCCTCCTTGGCGAAGGAGGCCAGTGGCGTGAAGCTCGTGCGATCGTCGTAATCACGGGGGTAGTAGAGGATGAGATCGGCCACCGTGTAGACGCCGAGCCTCGCCAGCTTCGCTGACACCTGGGCTCCCGCGCCCTTGAGGACGGTTATCGACTGACCGAGCTCTCGCAGGAACATCTAGCGTTACCTCGATAGGCGATCATAATGCATGAGGTCTCGACTTGTCCCTAGGCCCTCTCGATGTTAGGATTCCCATATGCGCAAAGAAATGAGACGACTCGTCGAGCTGGACCGCGAGGTCAGCCTCTTCATCCATATCGACGCCCTCCTCAATTGGGACCAAGAGACCTACATGCCTTTAAAGGCGGTAGGCGAACGGTCGGAGCAGATCGCACTCATCGAGGGCCTCGCCCACGAGAGGTCGATCGCGCCGGAATTGGGAGAGCTCCTCGAGGCCCTCGGCTCGACGAGCGGGAACCCTATGGGCGATCCTTCGCTTACGCCCTCGGAGCGCGCCTATCTGCGCGTCCTCAGGCGCAGCTACGACCGTGAGACCAAATTGCCCGCCGATCTCGTCGGCGAGCTCGCTCGCGAAGTAAGCCTAGGCCAGGCCGCCTGGATCGAGGCGCGGGCCAAGAACGACTTCCCCGCCTTCGCCGGGCACCTCGAACGCATGGTGGAGCTCAAGAAGCGGCAGGCCGCCTGCCTCGCGGTAGGGGCCTCCGCAGACAAGAAACCGTACGACGTCCTCCTCGATCTGTTCGAGCCCGGCTCGAGCGAAGCCTCGATCGCGAAGGTCTTCGCTCTTCTGCGCGGCGAACTCGTCTCATTGCTCGACAAGATCGCCTCGAGGCCTCAGGTCGACGATTCCTTTCTACATAGGCATTGCCCGGCCTCCAGTCAGGAGGCGATCAGCGAATGGCTTATGGGCATCATGTCCTACGATCCGGGACGAGGTCGGCTCGACGTCGTGGCCCATCCCTTCACTACGACCCTCGGCGCGAACGACGTGCGCATTACGACCCGCTACCTTCCGGACTTTTTCGTATCGAGCCTCTTCTCCACCGTTCACGAGACGGGGCACGCCCTCTACGAGCTGAACATCGCGCCCGGCGCGGACTTCGAGCTCACGCGCCTCGCCGATCCCTCCTCGATGGCGATACACGAATCCCAATCACGGCTGTGGGAGAACATCGTCGGCCGTTCCTCGGCGTTCTGGAAACCGAACTACGCGAGGCTTCGCGAGCTCGCGGGCGGAGCGCTCGAGGGCGTAGGATTCGACTCATTCGTCAAGTCGATCAACAAGGTCGAGCCTTCCCTCATACGCACCGAAGCCGACGAAGTGACCTACGGCTTGCATGTCATCCTCCGCTTCGAGCTCGAGTCCGCTCTCCTCTCGGGTGCCCTCTCGGCGAAGGACCTGCCCGCGGCCTGGAACGAGAAGATGAAAGAGCTCCTCGGCGTAGTGCCTCCCGACGACAGCCAGGGTTGTCTTCAGGACGTGCATTGGTCGGGCGGCCTCTTCGGCTACTTCCCGAGCTACGCCCTGGGCAATCTCTACGGCGCCCAGTTCTGGGACGCGATGAAGGTCGCGATGCCCGATCTCGAGGAGAGGATCGCCCAGGGAGACTTGGGTTCGGTCCTCTCTTGGCTCAGGGCAAATGTGCACGCAAGCGGCTCGACCTACCTTCCGGGCGAGATTGTCCAACGCGCCACGGGTTCGGCCCTCGACCCTTTGCACTTTATCGCTTACCTCACCAAGAAGTACCAGGCGGTCTATGGGTTCTAGTGCGCTCGGCGCCGACCCCTTCCTCTGGGCTCTCCTCGCCGCGCTCTCGGGCGGTCTCGCAGCGGGGCAGGCCTTGCGCGCTTTCCTGCCCTTGGGCGGAGAGCGAGAACCCATGCTTCGCAAGAGACCCTCGCGCGTCTCGCGCGCTATCGCTCTCCTCGCCATCGCCCTCCTTGCTATCTCCGCCCTTCTCATCTTCGCCGACAAGACGAGCCTCGCATCCGAGCTCGGCGCAGGCTTTCGAGTCGGAGTGCTCTCGGGCGGGGCAGTGTCCCTCCTGCCTTGGGCCTGCGCTGTAGCAGCCCTGGGGCTCTTCGCGGGCTTTCGGCCCCTCGCTCTCGGCCTTCCCCTCCTCGGGCTTTCTCTCCTCGCCGAGGGCTTCCTCTCCCTCTGTCTCCAGGGCTGGCTTCCCTTCCGAGCCAACGCAAGCGAGAGCTTCGAGATCGCGCATCTTCTGCCCTACTCGGTCGAACCCTCCGGCTTCAGCGGCCAGCTCGAGCTGCCCGAGCGGGACTCGGTGCCCATAGCTCAAGACCTTGCTCTTGCGACTACCGAAGTCTGCCTGCGCGTTGACTGTCTTACCTTCGCAGGACCGTTTCGCCTCGCCGCCTCGATCGTCTCGCCAGGCGGGGTTTCTCAGGGCGGAGTTTCGTCGGCTGCCGATACCTCGGTATCCGGCGCGGTCGCGACCTTTTCGCCCGTACTCCGCTTCTATCGAGTCGTCGGCATGGCTTCTCCTGACGGCCGCGCCTCCCTCGCCTTCGCTAAGCCGCGGTATGCTGCTCTCCTCGACGCTTTCCTCGGTCTTGGTTCCGGCGCTTCAGGCTCGGCTTCGGCCCTCTTCGGCCTTGCCTCGCGATCGGTCCGATCGAGCGCTATCGCCCGGCTCATCGTCCTGGAGCCCGTCACCTTCTTCCTTGTCGCGGACGGTTCGGAGCTCCGATTACGGCCGGAGAAGTAGGTATCGTCTTTTGCTGCTTGACTTGTAATGCCTTGAAATATATATTCGTATTACTTAGTAATACGAGGAACCATGGGCATCCCGAAAAGCGACCTCATCACCTTTAAGGTAGAGCATTCGCTGGCGGAGCTGATCGACGCCTGCCTAACAAGTCCGAGTTCATCCGTAACGCCGTGCTCGGCGCGCTCGACAACACCTGTCCACTCTGCCAGGGAACGGGAGTGCTCACCCCCGAGCAGGCCAGGCATTGGAAGAGCTTTACCTCCGAGCATCGCGTCGAGCGCTGTGCGGACTGCAACGCCATATACCTGAGCTGCGAGCACGATTAGTCCGATTTTGCTACCTGCCTGACTAGTTACGTTTTATCACTGCATTTCGTGACTATTCAGGAGGGTTGAGCGCAAGGAGCTGCGAGGTTTCTTGCTTTGTCGCACCAATGGAAGTATCATTACTTTATGGATATTCAAAGTATCAGCATGGATATGGCGCAATCGAAGCTTGCCGACCAAGTCGGCACGACGATGCTCGCGAAGTCCTTGGGCGGCATGCAGGAGCAGGGCGACGCTCTTCTCAAGCTGCTCGGGCCGGCTTCCCCATTGCCCGAAGGCTCGGGAACGCATATCGATACCTGCGCCTGAGCTGGATTAGCCGAGGCTTTTTACTCATCAAGATAGTAGCCCCGCTCGCATGGTGAAGATGCGTGCCGGGGGCGTTTTTTTATTGGACGTTGTCCGCGAAAAGCTCGTGGCGCAGCGTGAGGCCAGTTCCTACGATGAAGGTCGCGGCGAGTGTCGCGTAGCTGCCCCAACCGACTCCTATCCCTTCTCCGGCCGCGCCCGAATAGATGCCGACTACGCACCAAGGAACCCAAGGGGCCCAACCCGTACGTCCGAAGACGCTCGCCAGGGCGAGCGTGAAGATGACGAAGCCGAAGGCCGCGAAGTAGCCGCGCGTCTCGACCGCGACCCATGCCGCAAGCATGGCGCAGCAGAGGTCCATCGCCGCGAGGACGAGGAACTCGCGCGGGACCGGCAGTGCGAGCATGTTTTTGGCCGTGCCCTCGGCGTACTCGCGACCGAAGACGAAGACGGCAATAACCGAGGCGACGATGAGGCCGCCCAAGCCTCCCATCTCGACCGTGAAGCCGAGGAAGGTGTGCCAGTCTACGCTCTGCCCTCCGAAGGCGAAGTTAGCCTTCTGGCCGAGGAGGCCGAGCCGCTTTGCAGCCTCGGGGGCCCTCATCATCCAGAGCATGAGTCCGGACATGGTGGCCATGAAGGTGTAGACCCCGGGCGTTATCCAGACGACCTTGCTCCTGCGGAGCTTGGCGAATTCTGCCCCTACGACATTGATGAAGATCATGCTGTCCCTCCCGTCAATCGCATGAAGTGAGTCTCGAGATCCTCCTCGGATTTCACGAGGCGCTCGAGTGCTATGCCCGCCCCCACGAGCTCTCGCGCGATGCGCGAGGGCTCCGCCCCTGCGTCAGCGATGCGCAGCGACGACGGCCCAGAGCGCGTCATGTCCGACATGCCCAGCTCCTCACGGAGCACGCGCAGGGCGCGCTCTGGGTCGTCGACCTCTACCTCGACGGCCGATTGGCTCGTGGCGCGCAATTCGCGGCAGTCGATCTCCTCGACGAGAATGCCCGCGTTCACGATGCCAACGCGGTCGGCGAGCTGCTCGACCTCGCCCAGGAGGTGGCTCGACATGAAGACCGTCACGCCCTCCTCGTCGGCGAGGCGCCTGAGGAGGCTTCTGATCTCGACGATGCCTGCGGGATCGAGACCGTTGATGGGCTCGTCGAGGATGAGGAGCTCAGGCTTCTGGAGGAGGGCGCGGGCGAGCGAGAGGCGTTGCTTGTTGCCATGGAAAGGGCAGAGGCCTTCCTGTCCGCGTACTGCGCGATCCTCATGAGCTCCATCGCCTCGCCCACAGCGCCTCTAGGGGAGCGCGTTAGGCGACGCTGGATATCCAGGTTCTCCCACACCGTGAGGCTCGGGTAGGCCGCGGCAGACTCGACGAGGTAGCCGACCCTCGAGAGCGCGAGCGTTCGATCCTCCTTCAGCGAGGAGCCGAGAACGCTCATCTCGCCTGAGTCCGGCCTGATGAGCCCGAGGAGCATGCGCACGGTCGTAGTCTTGCCTGCTCCATTTCGCCCGAGGAAGCCGTAGATCTCCCCCCTGCGCAGCTCAAGGTCTATGCTCTTAACCGCTTTCACCTTTCCGTAGCTCTTGGCGAGACCCCTCGCGCGTACGGCAAGGCCGCTTTGTCCCTTCATGATGCAATGCCTCCTGGCCCGCCACTCAGGCCGCCGAGATCGTCGGCGAGTTGCCGCGCGAGGGCTTTAGCTATCAGGGCGACCGTCGGCGCGTAGCTGCCCGGCGGAAAGTCCTCCCTATGGATCGCTATCGAGAAGAGGACGGGGCCAAGGCCCCGTATGACGCTGAGCGTCTCGGGCGAAAGGGTGGCCTGAGAGTCGAAGGCTCGCTCGAGTGCCTCCTCGTCCCTGGCCTTGTGCGCCATGATGCGCTCGGGAGGGAGGCGCTCGATGATCGACTCGATCTCCTTGAAGCCTATTTTCGCGAGTCCCGGCTCGCGCTCGAGAATCTTGAAGGCCCCGATGAAGAAGCGCTCGAAGCGCTCGGCCTTCGAGCCCTCGCCTTCGGATAGCTCTTTGATGAGTATCCCTCGGTACTCCGTCTCCCAGGATTCGAAGACCGTGAGGATGAAATCCTCCCTCGAGGGGAAGAAAGAGTAGAAGCTGCCTTTCGAGATGCCAGCTTCCTGGACGAGCTCGTCGACCGAAAAAAACCTTTCGCCCAGGCGATTGATGAGTTTTTTGCCCGCAGCAATGAGTCGTTCCCGGATTTTTTCTCGCTCTTGGTCAGTGAAAGCTCGTGGCATATATCCTCTATGACTAAATACGATTAAATAGTCAAATTGGATATACTAACTTTTAGAGAATATGGCAAGAGGAGAAGGTAAGACATTAAAATCGAAAAATGTGGAATTAGACAGACACTTGCTAATCGCGTAGGGCGATAGCTTCTATTTCTACGAGACCGCCCTTGGGCAGAGCTGCGACCTGGATGGCCGAGCGGGCGGGGTAGGGCGCGGAGAAATGCGTAGCGTAGACCTCGTTGACAACCGCGAAGTCCGCTATGTTCGTGAGGAAGACAGTGGTTTTGACGACGTTGCTGAGCCCGAGGCCCGCAGACGCGAGGAGGGCTTCCAGGTTTTTGATCGACCGTTCAGCCTGGTTGCGCACCCCCGAGGCGAGCTCTCCCGTGGCGGGATCCATGCCGAGCTGGCCGGAGCAGTATAACGCGTCGCCGACGAACAGGGCGGGGGAGTAGGGGCCGATGGCCTTGGGCGCGTTAGGCGACGAAATGCTTTCTTTACTCATGCTAATCTCCTTCTTTCAGTATTCTACGCATGCACGGGCTCGAGATTCTAGTATGATTTATCAAGGGTCACCTGTGTTCGACATTTCCCTCGCTGCAACTAGCGGGGCCCGTCGACGAAAACCATGTGCCCTCTCAAGTTCGGGCCCACGTTTTTTCGCCGCCCCGCGTTTTGCAAATTGTCTGTGAGGGAACAGCATGGCTGGGCTACTTGCCCACGCCCCTATGCTCACATGTTCTTCCAGAATTTGTAGTATCGCCTCTCGACCTCGTCGAGAGGCAGGAGGGGATAGAGCTTTATGCCCTCTCTCGAGGCGAAGACGAAGCCGCCCCGCAGGATCTTGTACGATATTCGATCGAGGGGGCAGTTCAACGCTATGCCTTTAACGTACTTGCCTGGGGATGTACGCAGTTCCCGGACCGCGGCGCGAAGGCGCTCGGGGTGAACGCCGGGGAAGAAGCTGGAGACGTAGGGACTTTCCTCGGTCTCGGCCATGAAATCGTCGATCGATAGGTCGAGCTCGGTGTAGAGCATGCGCGGCGCTCCCTTGGCATTGCCTGGGGCGGTCGCGAAGGAGGCGTAGTCCGCGAGCGAGAGCCGGGTTAGGACGATGAATCGCACGGGGTCGATCTCGAGGATGACGCGCAGCTCGTCGCCGGAGCGGAGGTCCTCCGCTCCGGTCGAAACCTCGAGCTTCACATAGCCTCCCGAGGCGTCGCAGAAATAGAGGTCGCCCATCGCGTCGAAGGAGACGTGCTCGAGGACGCGGTAGCTTGAGACGAATTTCGTCGCCTTGGGGCTGCCGTCCTCGTGCCGTTTGAGTTGCGCGTAGGCTCCTTCTATGTCGAAGTAGGGATGGCGGAAGGCCGGATCGAGCTCGACGAAGGCGAGCTTGCCCTCGAAGTAGCGGGCGGAGTCCCGGACATAGTGCTTGATGAAGCGCTCGGCGTCGAGCTGGGAGGCGACGAGGGAGTGGTTCGGGTGCACGATGAGATAGAGGTGCCTTTCTTCAGCCATGGGGGCTCCTTCTGTCGACATTTTACGCATGCTATGACTGAAGATTCTAGTATGATCATTAAGAGCCACAGATGTTCAATCTGTAATGCTGAACCTTCTCGCGACAAGCCGTGATGTTGCGCGGGGCGGCGAAAGGAAGGCGTGTGCCGACTTTCTTCGGAGGCATCGCGCCTTCCTTTCGCTACCCCGCGTTTCACGCATTGTCTATGAAACAGCATGTCTGGGCTATATGCCCGCGCGCAGCTCGGCAGCCCTCGCGTGGGCCTCAAGGCCTTCTATTCGGGCTAGAGCTGCCGACTCCCGCGCGAGAGCCCCACTGTCGTCCATCTCGAGCCAGGTCCTCGCGCGCAGGAAGGCGAGCACCGAGAGTCCCGCTGCGAAGCGGGCGGCCCCGCCCGTGGGCAGACAGTGGTTCGGGCCCGCGCCGTAGTCGCCGAAGACTTCCGCCGAGCCCGAGCCCAGGAAGACCGCGCCCGCGTTCTTGATCGAGGCGGCCCACGCGCGGGGCTCGGGCACGAGGAGCTCGAGGTGCTCGGGCGCGAAGCGATCGGCGGCGGCCTTGGCCTCGGCCTCGTCACGGGCGAGGAGTATCCATCCGTTCTTGAGCGCGGCCATCGCCGTACCCTTGTTCGGCTCAGGCAGCGAATCGAGGCGCCGCTCGAGGGCGGCCTCGAGCTCGTCGGCGAAGCCAGGGCTCGCACCGCGGGGGCCTTCGAGCGCGACGAGGGCGGGAACGGCCGCGACGTCGTGCTCGGCCTGGGCGAGGAGATCGGCTGCGGCTATCTCGGGGTCCGCTCCTGCCCCCGCTATGACGAGGAGCTCGGAGGGGCCAGCGGGCGCCTCGGTGCCTACGACACCGAAGAGCAGACGCTTGGCCGCCGCCGCATAGCGACCGCCGGGGCCCACGACTACGTCGCAGGGAGGGACCCCCGCGCCGAGGGCGAGGGCCGCTATGCCCTGCGCCCCGCCCGCAGCGAGGAAGCCCTCGGCGCCGGAGAGCGCCGCCGCGGCCAAGGTCGCCTGGGCGGGTTTGGGGCCCGCGCACCAGACCGAAGCTACTCCCGCGGTCTTCGCGGCGGTCGCGGTCATGATGGCGCTCGAGGGCAGGGGGAAGCGGCCGCCAGGGGCGTAGCAGCCAGCGCGGGAGACGGGGATAAAGACATGCCCGGCGCGGCCGCCGGGGACCGCCACGTCTATGTCGCAGAGCGCGGCCCTCTGCGCCGCCGCGAAGGACTCGACGCGGCAGTGCGCGCGCTCGAGGACCGCGCGCTCAGACAGGTCGAGGGAGGCGAGCGCCGCCTCGAGAGAGGGCCTCTCGATGACGAGCGGCGCGCCGGTTTTGAGCTCGCCTAACTTCTCGGCCCACTCGCGCACCGCGGCCTCGCCGCGGGCGGCGACGTCGGCAACGATGCGCGCCGCCCCTTCCTCGGCCTCGGCGTCGCGCGCCCTGGCCCTCGCCTCGGCGAGCTCTTCCAGCCTGATGCGCCTCATCAGTGCTCTCCCGTCCATGCTGTCTCCTCCGAGGATTGAATGTAGGCGCTCTTGGGCGCGCCGCCTCGGCGGCTTACGCGCAGGGACCTCTGGTCTAGCACCGCCTCGATCGAGGCGAGGCTCGCTCCCATCGACACGGCCTTGGTGAGCGCGAAATAGATGACGTCGGCGGCCTCGGCGCTGGCCTCCGAGGCGTCCTTCGCCTTGTTGAGCTCGTCGGCTTCCTCACGCAGCTTGGCGCCGAGCATCTCGGGGTCGTCGAAGAGCTTGCGCGTGTAGGAGCCCTCCGGGGCGGAGACCTTGCGGGACAATAGCGTGCGTTCGAGCTTCTCGATTCCCGATCCGTCGTCGAAGCAGCTTCGCCGCCCCAGGTGGCAGAAGCCGCAGCCCTTTTGCCGCACGGTGAAGCGTATCGCGTCGCGGTCGCAGTCGGCGTCGATGCGGACGAGCTCCTGGACGTCGCCCGAGCTCTCTCCCTTTATCCAGAGCCCGCGGCTGCGCGAGTGGTAGACGCCGCGGCCCGACTCGATCGCCGCGTCCAGGCTCTCGAGGTCCGACCACACGAGGCCGAGCGCACGGCCCCCCTCGTCGCAGACGACGGTAGGCCACAGGCCGTCGGGCCTGTCGGAGACGAGGCAAGAGGAGAGGGCCTCGGCGAGCTTGAGCCTGCCCATGGCGATCGCGGTGCCCGCCTGCACGTCCGAGCCGAGCCTGTCGAGCTCGCCGACCTCTTTTGCGCTTCCGGCCCCGCCTGCGAAAGTGATGCGCACTCCCTTCGCCGACGCGATGAGCGACTTGGCCCGCTCGAGGTCGATGCCGCCCAGGCTGCCCTCGTCGTCGCAGAACGTGACGAGGAAGCCCCCGACGTAAGGAGCAAGGGCGGCCATGCGCTCCTCGATCTTGCGCCCCGTGCCCTTCGTCCAGCCCTCGACGACGACCTCTCCTGCCTTCTCGTCGAGGGCCGCGATAAGCCTCTGCTTCGGGAACTCGGAGAGGAACTCAGGCTCGGCCATGGTGCCGAGCATCACCGCGCGGGCTCCGGCGTTGAGGTACTCGGTCACGGTTTCCTTCGTGCGCAGCCCCCCGCCCACACGGCAGGAGTAGCGCTTAAGGAGGCGCATGACTATCTCTTTGTTGTCCCCTTTGCCGAGGGCGGCGTCGAGGTCGACGATCGCGATCTCGCCCACGCGGGCGTAGCGAGCGGCCACTTCCTCGGGATCGCCCACGTCGAGAACGGGGTGTTTGCCGCCGCGAAGCTGAACCGCTCTGCCGCCCTTTATGTCGATGCTCGGAACTATCACAGCCGTACCTCCATGCCTGCCGCAGCGAGGCTTTCCTTCACGCTTCTGATCGAGAGCTCCCCGCGGTGAAAAACGCCTGCCGCGAGGAGGGCGCGCGCCCCCCCGCGCGCGCCGTCGATGAAATGGCCCAGGTCCGACGCCCCACCGGAGGCGACGACGGGCACCGGAGAGGCCTCGGTCACCGAGCGCAGAAGCTCAAGGTCGTAGCCGGAGCCCGTGCCGTCGCGGTCGATGGAAGTGAGGAGTATCTCCCCCGCGCCGCGCCTCGCGCCCTCGCGCGCCCACTCTACCGCGTCGAGAGTAGTAGCTTTTCTCCCCGCCTCGACCACCACTTCCCAGGCGGGCGTGGCGCCCGGCGCGACGCCCATGCGGCGCGCGTCGATCGCGAGCACGACGCACTGCACGCCGAAGCGCGAGGCGAGATCGTCGAGGAGCTCGGGCGTTTTGACCGCCGCGCTGTTCACCGCGACTCTGTCCGCGCCCGCCTCGAGGAGCCTCGCGGCGTCCTCGAGGGCGCGCACTCCGCCGCCCACAAGGAGGGGGATGCCGATCGCCTCTCGCACCCTGCGTATCGACTCGAGGGCGGTTCTCCTGCCTTCTATAGTGGCCGCGATGTCGAGGAAGGCGATCTCGTCCGCCCCCTCGGCCTCGTATCGCGTCGAGAGCTCGACGGGGTCGCCCGCGTCGACTAGATTCTGGAAATTGACGCCCTTCACCACCCTTCCTCCGTCGACATCGAGGCAGGGGATTATCCTGAGCGCTCCGACCGACTTCATGCTGCGCCTCCCGTCTTTCCCAGCCAACGCTCGATGAGGCCTTGGCCCCAGGGCCCCGAGAGCTCGGGATGGAATTGGCAGAGGAGGAGTCCCGGCCTCTCGGCCGCGGCCACGAAGCTCTCGCCGTATTCCGCCCAGCTTCCCGTCAGCTCTCCGGGCAGGGAGGTTAGGCGATACGAGTTCGCGAAGTAGGCCCAGCCGTCGCGGACCAAGGCAGCTGTGGCGGACCCCGCGCGCACGCGGTTCCAGCCGAGCTGGGGGACTGGCAGGCTCGAGGGGAAGCGCCTGAGCTCGCCCTTGGCTATGCCCATGCCCCGAGCGCCCGGCGACTCCTCGCTCGCCTCGAAGAAAAGCTGCATGCCCGCACAGACTCCCATGGTCGACGCCGCACGTGTTGAGCGATCTTTGACCGCCTCATCCATGCCCGATTCGCGCAGAGCGGCCATCGCGCTCCCGAAGGAGCCGACGCCCGGCACCACGGCGAAAGCCGCGGCGGCGAGATCATAGGCGTCTTTTGCGAGGTAAGGCTCGGCTCCTGCCCTGCGGAAGGCCGCCATGATGGACGCGAGGTTCGCGACGCCCGTGGCGGCGAAGGCCACGCTCGGTTTCGGCTCGGTCTCAGTCATCATCGGCCTTCTTTATGTTCGAGGCGAGGCTCGCCCACAGTGCAGGGTCGATCTCTTCGAGGAGGACCGCGCCCTTTGTGCTCTCTCCTGCGCATTCGCCCGCGTCCTGGGATGAAACGCCGCCTTTCGAGCCTGTGCCGATCGCCGCCGCCGCCGGCAATGCCGAAGCCTGTCGGAGCGCGAGCGCGAGGGCCTTGAAGGAAGCTTCCGCTTTATGATGAGCGTTCTCTCCCGCGAGGACGTCGACGTGGAGCGTCATCTTCGCGGCCTGCGCGAGGCTCCAGAGGAAGTGTCCGACCATTTCGCCGGAGAGATCGCCGAGCCTCGCGCCGCCCAGGCCGAGGTCCGCGCGGCAGTAGGCCCTGCCGGATAGGTCGACCACGGCGCGGGCTAGGGCCTCGTCGAGGGGGGCGTAGGCCGAGCCGAAGCGCGCGCTCTTGCCTCCTGCCATCAGAGCCCGCGCGAACGTTTCTCCGAGCGCGATCGCGCAATCTTCGGCGCTGTGGTGGTCGTCGACCTCGAGGTCCCCTCGGCAGGCGAGGCGCAGGCCCCAGCCTGAGTGGGTGGCGAGCGAGGTGATCAAGTGGTCGAGAAAGCCGATTCCCGTATCCACCTCCACGAAAACCGAGGCCGGATCGAGCTCGAGGTCGACTAGAACTTCAGTCTCGCGGCTCTTGCGCCGCATCGCGGAGCGCCTACCGTTTCCGCTCATGAGAGCCTCCCTAGCTTCTTGAGCGCCTCGAGGAGGCGCTCGAACTCCTCAGATTCGCCAGGGCAGGTGATGCGAACGAGGTTGTCCCGCCCGGCCTTTCCGACCCAGAAGCGAATCTTGATGCCCTCGGCCTCGATGGCGCGGACGAAGCGCGGCGAATCGGATACGAAGGCCGCTGCGAAGTTGGCCCTGCCCGGCCAAGTTTTCGCACCGATCGAGGCGAGGGCCGAGACGAGGAGAGGACGCTCGCGCCTGACCTCGGCCACGAAGGCGTCGCGCGCGGCCAGCGCCTCATCCGATTCGATGGCCGCGGTCGCTGCCGCCACGGAGAAAGTCGAAAGCGAATAAGGCGGTCCCGCCTGCCTCAGGGCCTCTATGTCTTCGGCCGAGCCTGCGGCCCACCCCGCGCGCAGCCCCGCGAGGCCGAGGGACTTCGAGAAGGTGCCTGTGGAGATGACGCCTGGCATGGAGAAGGCCGCCTCGTAGACTTCTCGGCCCTCGTCGAAGTCCGAGTAGGCGACGTCGAAGAGAAGGCTCGTGCCCGCCTCGCGGCAGGCCGCGGCGAGCTCCGAGAGCTCGGGCAGGGAGATCACGCCGCCGCCCGGGTTGTCCGGCGAGGCGACGACCACGAGGGCCGGCTTCTTTCCCCGCACCGCCGCGACGAGCGCGGCGAGGGGAAAGGGGCCGTCAGGCTCGCGCGGAACCGAGGTGTAGGCCGCCCCCGATCGCGCGGCCGCGGCCGCGTACTCCTCGAAGGCCGGGGCGGTGGAGAGCACCGGCCCCTTCGCCTGTCCGCAGCGCCTGATAGCGCGATCGATCGCGTCGTCCGCGCCCGCAGTCGCGATCACGCATTCGGCCGAAAGTCCCATCCTCGAGGCGAGGGCAGCCTCAAGGGGCTTCGAGTCGGGATAGCGCCTGAGCACTTCCGAGCTGACCAATGAGGCGAGCTTCTCGGGCGAAAGGCAAGGTCTCCCCTCGTTCGCATCGAGCCTGAGTATCGTTCTCTGGTTCATTTCGGTGTCCCTCATGGCACTATCTGGCAGAGTTCCGAGACGACGATGTCCGTTCCGCCACGCCTCTTTATCTCGGGGATGAGGGACGCGAGGGCGGAGCGAGGCGCCGCGACGCGGACCGCGAAGTCCTGCCCGCCCTTGAGCGGCGAGACGGTGGGCGATTTCATGTAGGGCAGGGCCTCGGTGAGTTCTGCGAGCCTGTTTCCTGGGACATTTACCTCGATCATCACGCGCTTCCTCGCCTCGAGTACAGCGCCGAGGAGAAGGGCCAGGCTTTCGGCGGCTTCGCGTTTTTCCGGATCGGCCATCGCCTGGCGCGAAGCGTACAGCCGTGTCGAGCTCTTCATCACTTCGTCGACTATCGCCAGTCCGTTCGCCTTGAGGGTCGAGCCTGTGGCGCAGTTGTCGAGGATTACGTCGGCGTCCTCGGGAGGGAATACTTCGGTGGCGCCGTAGGAGCGGACGAAGAGCGAGCATGGGGCGCCGCGCGACATCCATTCTCGGGTCAGGCTCTCGTACTCGGAGGCGATCCTGAGGCCTTCCCTCTCGGGAAGCTTGCCGTCCTTGAGGAGCCCGATGGGCGCCGCCACGACGATGCGCACGGGATCCAGGCCCGTGTCGAGGAGCTCGATCGCGTTCGAGCCGAGCTCTCGCGTCCAGTCCGCTCCGGCGAAGCCCACGTCCCGGCTCCCTAGGTCGAGCATCTCGACGATGTTCTGCGGCTTCAGGAACTTGGCCTCGTAGCGAGGCGCCTTGCCGTAGCCGTTGACGGACGGGCCCCCGCGATCCAACTCGCCTACCTGCGGTCTGTAGCCGCGCTCGTCAGCCTTGACGGGGAGGCCCGCGTCGGCCATCAATTTCAGCACCTCGGCTTGCATCCTGCCCTTGGGCAGTCCGAGCTCCAAGACGACATCGCTCATCTTCCGGTCTCCTTTCTTCTCGAGAGAAGGCCAAGGATCTCCGGCGCGCCGACCTTATGGTCCGTATACGCAAAACGCCGGCCATCCGAGGCCGGCGTTTCCGTAACTGCGCTATACGCTTTTGGCGTCCTAGGCTACGGCACCACACGGCCCCTCTATATGATGGCCGTGATGCCGATGGCTGAGAACCGAAAGCTGAATGCGCGTCTGTTCGATCACGATATAATATACTTGCATGCCTATTGCGATCCTGTCAATAGTATCACGGTCAGAGCCCGCCGAGGATACGCCTTGTACCGCCCTGTCCCTAACCGGTACTATCATCCCATGAGTTTCGGTACGCGAACGGAGCGCTTACCCTGCGTCGGCGAGCATAGACTCGAGAGGGAAGCGGGTCGCCTCGTTTACCCGGTCATTTCCCGCCGCTCCGGCGGTCTTTCCCTGGGCATCAACCTCTTCCCCGACGCCAAGCGCTGCTCCTTCGACTGTCCTTATTGCGAGGTTTTTCCCCTCGCGGCCGGGCTCCCTCCTTTTTCCCTTGCCGCGCTCGAGATCGAGCTTAATCTCTTCCTCGAGAGCGGCTACGCGTCAGGCTGGAAAGGCGTTCCCGTCCGTGACCTCTGCATCTCCGGCAACGGTGAGCCTACTCTCTCGGATAGCCTCGGCGCGGCCCTCGACCTATGCTCCCGGGCGAGAAGGGCGCATCCGGAGGTCCTCGGCGGCGCGGCGCTCGTCCTCATCACGAACTCCACAGGCTTTCTCGTCCCCGAGACAAGCGCCCTTCTTTCGCGCTACGCGAAGGAGGAGGGCCTGGTCGTCTGGGCCAAGCTCGACGGGGGCAACGAGAAGCTGCACCGCCTCATGACCGGTTCGAGCATTGAACTCGAGCGCATAACGCGCGGTATCGAGGACTTCGCTCGCCGGACCCCGATCGTGGTCCAGACCATGCTCTGCGAGGTGCACGGCCGTGGCCCCTCCAAATCGGACGTCGCTGACTACTCCGCTCTCCTCAATCGCCTAACGCAAAGCGGCGCGCTCGTTGACGAAGTGCATTTGTATACCTTCGCGCGGCCGACTCCCGCAGGCGGTTGCGCGAGCCTCTCGGCGGAGGGCCTCCGCGGCATCGCCTGCTCCGTCCACGCGGCCACTGGCCTTGCCGTCAGGGCCTTCTCCGCGTCCAGGGAGCTTCAATGGTAGACCTTCACAGCCACTCCACCGCGAGCGACGGCAGCTACACGCCTTCAGCGCTCGTGGCCCTCGCCCTCGAGCGCGGCCTCGTGGCCCTCGCCCTCACCGATCACGACTCGATCTCGGGACTGCCCGAGGCCGAGGCCGCTGCGGCAGGCACTACTTTGCGGCTCATCCGCGGCGTCGAGATCGAGATAGCCTTCGCCCCTGGCGAGTTCCACCTCCTCGGCCTGCGCCTAGGCGCTCTCGACGGCGAGATAGCCCAGGTCATGGTTCGCCTCGCCCGATCGCGCGATGAGCGAAACAGGCGCATCCTCTGGAGGCTCAACAACGCGGGCATCCCCGCGACCATGGAGGATCTGAAAGCCGAGGCGGGGGAGGGACAGGCGGGCAGGCCGCACATCGCGGCCCTCATGGTCAAGTGCAAGGCGGTGCGTACGAGGCAGGAGGCCTTCGACAAGTACCTCGCCAAGGGCCGCCCCTTCTACGAGGCCAAGGACTGTCTCGAACTCTCCGATGCGATGCGCATCGTGAAGGAGTCAGGCGGCCTCGCCGTCGTAGCGCACCCGCTCTCGCTCTTCGTCTCCTGGGGAAGGCTCACGAGCCTCATGGACGAGTGGAAGGAGCTCGGCATCGACGGGATCGAGGCCTTTCATCCGACCGCCAAGCTCGGCCAATGCAAGCGCGTGGAGAAGCTGGCTCTGGAGCGCGGCTTCCGCATAACCGCAGGCTCCGACTTCCACGGGGCGATCCGTCCCGATCGCAAGCTCGGCCGCACGGCGGGCAACCTTGTCATCGGCGACGAGTATCTCGCCGCCCTCGAGTAAAGAACGCGGAACGCCATTTCCCTTTTCGTCTCTTTAGCTTCTTTCCTCCGGCGTTTGGCCTTCCCCCTTCGAGGCGTAGACCTGGTTGTACAGCTCGGCCGCGCTGAAGAAGAACATGAGGATGAGGGGCCCGAGGACGAGACCGTTGAAACCGAATACCTTGAGTCCTCCCAATATCGAGAAGAAGATGATCAGGGGATGTATCTTGAGGCGATCGTGCAAGAGTATCGGCCTTATGAAATTGTCGAGCGTCGCAACGAGGATAGCGGAGGCGGCGAAGAAGATGACGGCCTTCGTCACGTCCCCGCCCAGCGCGATGCCGGCGGCCGTCGGCAGCCAGACAATCGCCGTGCCTATCATGGGGATGAAGGACCCGACGGCGGTGAGAGCTCCTAGGAGGAGCCCTCCCTTGATTCCCATGACGAGGCAGATGAGGAACATCATCGTCGCCTGGAAGAGAGCCACGAGGAAGTATCCGATGAGGAGCTGCTTCCCGGAGTCGCGCATCTTGCGCATGAAGAGCATCGTGTATTCCCGCTCGAGGGGGATGGCCGAGATGAAGGTCTTGGCGAGGTGCTCTCCATCCACGAAGAAGAAATAAAGTGTGAAGACCATGAAGACAAGATTGAGGAAGAGCCCGGCGGCGTCCTTGAGAATGGTGCCGGACAGCCCGATTATCGCGCTTGACTTTCCCGCCGCGAAGCGCTTGAACTCCTGGACGAGGTTCACGCTCGACAGATCGAGCTGCCCTCCGCTCAGGCGGAAGATGAAGCCGCCGATGACCCCGTCGGGCGAGAGGTCGAGCAGCTGGGGATTACGCTCGACGGCCTTGATGACCTCGCCCGTAAGATCGCCGAGCTCCTTGAGTACGGCCCTGCCGAGGAATAGAGCAGGCACGACGACGACCAGGACCGAGCCGAGGGCGAAGATCCCCGCAAGGAGCGTGCGGACGGCGCCTCGCCGTTCGGTCCCGTCCTTCCTGATCGCCGCTCGATCATATACTTTATAAAGGAGTACGTAGATTAGTCCCGACCAGAGGATGATAGTCATGAAAGGATAAAAGAGCCTCGCGACGAGGACGAGGAGACCGAGGAAGAGAGCAAGAAATACTAACTTCCGAACGCGTTCGCCTGTCATCAGGGCTCCTTATTAGGCCGGCAATTTGTGCAGCCGAGCACATGGACGTGCTTACGGCCAGGGCTCTCGAAATAGCGGGCGACCACCCAACCCTCGGCATCGAGTGTCTTCCCGCAGACGGGACAGATGCGCGGCGCCGAGACCGTCTGGGGCCAGCAATGGACGCAACCGAATATGTGCATGATCCTGTCGGCCTTCCCGGGGAAGAGCTTCGAGCTCACGCGCTCCCCGGAACCGAGGACTGAGGAGCAGAGGGGGCATGATCTTTCCCCCGGTCTCGCGATCCTTCGCTCATCAAGCTCTCGTTCGCGAGAGCTTGCCTTGATCCTGAGCGTGGTGAGGACGAGCGCTACGATGAGGGCAGAGCCTAGAACCGCTGCGAACCATAGATCCACGTCATCACTATATCGGGACCGGGCTTGCATCTGCTAGTCCGATAGGCCCATACTCGATAACCAATGGGAACGCTTTGCCTTGTCGCGACGCCGATCGGCAACCTCGGCGATATAACCCTCCGGGCTCTCGAGGCGCTTAAGTCCGCGGATGCCATTGCCTGCGAGGATACGCGCCACACGCTCAAGCTTCTATCTCACTTTGAAATCCGCAAGCCCCTCCTTTCCTGCCACGCCAACGACGAGGAGCGGGGCGCCTCCCGTGTCATCGAGCTCCTGGGCCAGGGCAAGACCGTAGCCTACTGCAGCGACGCGGGCACTCCGGGGCTTTCCGATCCCGGCGCCCTCCTCGCGCGCCGCGCCCGGGAGGCCGGGCATGTCGTCACTCCCTTGCCCGGGCCTTCCGCCTTCGCCGCCCTTGTATGCGCGTCGGGCATGGGCGGCCGCTCCTTTCTCTTCGACGGCTTTCCTTCGCCCAAGTCCGGCAAGCGGAGGAGCAGGGTAGAAGAGCTCATGTCGCGTCCGGAATCCTTCGTCCTCTACGAATCGCCTTTTAGAATCATCTTTTTAATGGAGGAAATCGCCACAGTCGACCCGGATCGACGCGTCTGTATGGGCAGGGAGATGACGAAGATCCATGAGGAATTCCTCACGGGGAAGGCGCTCGATGTCCTATCGACGCTCAAGGAAAGGGGCGAAATCAAAGGCGAACTTGCGGTGCTTGTCGCCGGGCGTGAATTGCCGTAAACTATTTAGTGCCTAGAGCCGATAATTGTCTTGAAAGGCAGGGGAGAGTGCGATGATCATAGACCGGCTTAACTCAATAGATCCGATCAGAGATCCCCAAAAGCCGTCTGTCGGCGATAAGGCCGAGAAGGCTCGCGGCGACTCTATCGCCATCTCCTCGGACGCAGCCCAGAAGGCAGTGCTGTATAAGACCCTCGAACTGGCTAAGGCGGCCCCCGATGTCCGTTCCGATCGCGTCGCCGAGCTCAAGGCTAAGATCAACGAACCTGGATACATGAGCGATGCGGTCGTTTCTATGACCGCCGATCGGATCATAGACCAACTTTTCGGCGAATAAAAACCGGGCCCCCAGGGCATATTTGCCTCGTGGCGGGACCGCTGGTGAGCGACCGCGTAATAGTGGGTAATTCAAGGTGGGAGCATGACTTCCGCCTTTTTTGTTTTGGGGAGGAACGCGCGTGCCCGATTTTAGCTTCTCTGTGCATCCTCGCGTCTGGGTAGGTCCCGATGCCCTACTCAGGCTCCCCCTCCTGGCAGGAGAGCTCTCGGGCAAGGATCGGCAACGCTGCATGCTCATCGTCGATCCTCTCCTGTATGAATCGAAAACGGTCGATCGCGTACGTTCTCTCCTCGAGGAGCGCGGTATCCAGGTTCTCCTTTTCGATGAGATCCCCGAACGCGCCTCGAGCCGCGTAGCCGACGACGCCTTGCGACTTGCTCGTGGCTCGAGAGCTCCCCTGATCATAGCCGTGGGCGGCCTTAAGACTCTCATGATCGCCAGGGCGGCCGCAGCCCTCGCCCAGGGAGAGCTTGATCTCGACGCCATCCTCGACGGGACCGAGTCGAACTGCGAGCGCCTGCCCCTCATCGAAATTCCGACTTCCTTCCGCGATCCCTTCCTCTCCCAGGATTGCATCCTCTTGCCCGATGGCCGTGACCGTCGCATCCGGCTGATAAAGGTCCAGGGAGCATCTCCCTCGGCCGCTCTCATAGATCCGGGCCTTTCCTCCTCGCTCTCGGCCAAGCTCTCGGCTTCTTGCGTAATCGACAGCCTCCTAGGCACGGTCGAGGCCTATGTATCATCGAAATCTTCATTTATGAGCGATATCTTGCTCGAAAAGGCAGCGGTCTCGCTATCCTCGGCCTTGAACGGGTTGATCTCCCGTCCAGACGATCCCGCTTCTCGAGCCGAGGCCTGGAAGGGCTCTTTCCTTTCAGCCTTGGGGCAGGGAATGAGCGCGCCCGGCCTGGGCACTGCGGTTACCCTAGCGATAAATGCCCGTTGGCCTGTGCCCAAGTCCGCCCTCGCCGCCATCCTCCTACCTTATTCTATGGAAGTAGCGTCAAAGAGCAGACTCGAGCGCGTCGCTTCTCTCGCGCTCTTTTTCGGCGAGGACGTCTCCGAGGCGAGTCCTCAAGAGGCTGCGGCCAAGGCGGTCGAGTGGCTGCGCACGAGGCTCGGGGTTCTTAAAGTGCCTTCCCGCCTCAAGGACTTTGACCTCGTGCTCGACAAGCTGGTCGAGTCCGCGCGGGACGCCCGAGAGCTCGATTTCATGAATTACCTGCCCCGCGCCGCCTCGGTCGACGATGTGTTCGATTTCATAAAAACCGCCTTCTAGCGCATCCGAAAGCAATTAATATGGCTGCACTCTCGCGGGGCCCCGCTCGCGCTTCCACCCCTCTCTCGCCTACGCTCGGGGGAGTGGAAGCGCGATGCCCCGCGACAGTTCCCGCCAGTTGTGATTGCGTCGCTGGATTTACCCGTTTCGGCTTTTCTATGAATCGCAAACCAGGCTTTATCTCGAAAACTGGCGTAAGGCATGTATTTATTCGAGGGCAGCGTTGATTCCCATTAAGAAGCTCGCCAAATTGGCGCCGAGGCATCGGATGCGGAAGTGCGCCCTCGTGCTACAAGAGCTCGAGCGGGATTTCCTGGAGCAGCCTGAAGCCGCGGCAGGGCCTGAGGGGCGCTACTCTCGAGAGTTAGGCGGTTTAATGGCTAGTACGCAAGATGCGCCCGGGACCGTAGTCTCCACTGCTCGGTCCCTCGAAGCTTGTGGGGACGAATCCGATCTCGTGCGTGCGGTCGACGCTCTTCGTCACGCTCTCCTCGCAGCCTCCGGGCAGGCACCCGCAGACTGGGATCTGATAAATCCCTGCACTGGCGCGCCCGATCCTGCATCGCGGATGGTCCATCAGGGTATACGAGTCTTTCTCGAGGACCTGCGCTCTCCCTTCAATATAGGTTCTATTTTTCGTACAGCGGACGCCTTCGGCGTCGAGGAGCTCATTCTCTCGCCTTCGTGTGCGGACCCCGGCCATCCCCGGGCCCAGCGCAGCGCGATGGGGGCCATCGATCTTCTTCCTTGGAAAAGGCTCAGTTTGGCCGATACTGCACGCGATGAGGGACTTCCGCTCTTCGCTCTCGAACTCGGCGGTGAGGATATCGATAGTTTTTCTTTTCCTGATAAAGGGATAGTAGTACTCGGCTCGGAGGAGCTTGGCATATCTTGCGAAGCGCGAGAGCTTTCTACCTATGGGATGGTGAGCATTCCCATGGCCGGAGCCAAAGGTTCACTCAATGTCGCCGTGGCTTTTGGCATTCTCATGTTTGCTTGGACACGTCAATGTGTCCAAGCAGGGGATTGAGGATGCTGGTTCTCGCACTTCTATAGATTAATAAGCAGTGTAAGAAACCGCCTACAATATAAATCTTTGTAAATATCATCTTCCCGGGTTTATTTGCTTTGACGATTTTCCTCATCCGGTTTATACTTACGCCCACTAACATAACCCCATAAGGGAGGATTCTCATGGCAAAGGTAGAACTCAAGAAGATCGGAAAGGTGTATGAGGGTAATGTCCGCGCCGTCGACGACGCGAACATTGTGGTCAATGACAAGGAGTTCGTCATTTTCGTAGGCCCCTCGGGCTGCGGTAAGTCGACGATGCTCCGAATGATCGCCGGCCTTGAGGACATCACGGATGGCGAGCTGTACATCGATGGCAGGCTCGTCAACGACGTACCGCCCAAGGATCGCGATATCGCGATGGTGTTTCAAAACTACGCTCTGTACCCGCATATGACCGTCTACGAGAACATGGCCTTTGGTCTCAAAATTCGCAAGCTGCCCAAGGACGAGATTGAGAAGCGCGTCAAGGAAGCCGCCCGTACCCTCGAGATCGAGAAGCTCCTCGACCGCAGGCCTAAGCAGCTTTCAGGCGGCCAGCGTCAGCGCGTCGCGATCGGCCGCGCCATCGTGCGTAACCCTAAGGTCTTCCTCTTCGACGAGCCGCTGTCCAATCTCGATGCCAAACTCCGCGTTCAGATGCGCGCCGAGATCATTGAGCTCCACTATCGCCTCGACGCGACGATGATCTACGTCACCCACGATCAGGTCGAGGCTATGACGATGGCCGATAAAATCGTCGTCATGCGCGACGGCAAGATCCAGCAGATCGGCTCGCCCCTCTACTTGTACAACCAGCCTATCAATAAGTTCGTCGCAGGCTTCCTCGGGACCCCGCCAATGAACTTCCTCAACGTCAAGGTGATCGAGGAGGGCGGCCGCATCATGATCGACGAGGGCACCTTTAAGCTCAACGTTTCTCCTGAGCACCAGCCCATGCTCAAGTCCTACATCGGTAAGGATATCGGCTTTGGCATCCGCCCCGAGGATCTCGAAGTCGCGACTAGCCCCACTGCCGGTTCCACCCTCAAGACTAAGATCACGGTGGTCGAGCCCCTCGGCGCCGACACCAACCTCTACACCACGACGGCGAAGAGCACGCTCACCGCGCGTATACCGCCCCATCACCTTTTCAAGATGGGCGACGAGGTTAATCTCGCACCGATCATGCTGAAAGGGCGCTACTTCGATAAGGACACCGAGCTGTCCATCCTCCCCGTCAAGTGGGACGAGCAAGCCTGATCATCGACTTCGCGTCTTCGTGCGGGGGCCCGTCCTTGCGGCGGACCCCCGCTTTGCTTATTATTAGTTCCGATGCCTATTGAAATTGTCGATCGCGTCTCGTCCCTCATCGAAGAGGTCGGTCGCATCGAGCGCGAGAGCGAAGTCGTCTATCTCGAGCTCGGTAAGCTTTTCCCCCGACTCTCGGAGGAGATGGGGCGGAGCGCCGATAATGGAGAGCGTTCCGTCGCTGCCCTCGCCGCGACTGGCGAAGCCGAGCTCAAGGCTTCCGAAGGGAGGAGCGGCGCATCCTTCGTCGACGCGGCCGCCGCCTACTTTGCTACCCTGCGCGAGCGCGATTCTTTCTTCCTCGAGCGCATCAACGAAGGCATTTCCCGCCTGGGCTCCCTCGAGGAGATAATAGCCCGCGTGCGCGCGGACTCCGAGGAGATGGAAATCATTTCGCTGAACGCGATGACCGTCGCCCTCAAGTCCGGCTCCGAGGGCAAGGCCTTCTCCGTCATAACCGATGAGCTCAAGCGGCTTTCGACCAAGACCATCTCGCTCTCCGAGGGCGTAACCGCGAGCGGCCGCTCCCTCCTCGAGTTCTTTGATAGACTCCGCGGGGTGCTCGCCGCGCTCGACAGTTTCCAGCGTGACTTCTTTTCGTCGATCGATAAAACTCTCGGTTCGGGCTACGCCGACTTAGCGCGAAGCCGCTCCGACGCGAGCAGCTTCTTTTCGAAGCTTTTAGGCGAGGCGCGCAGCGTGCGCGATCCTGTGCTCCGGGGCATGGGTGATATTCAACTTCAGGATATCGTGCGGCAGAGCCTTCAGCACATCGGCATATCGCTCGAGGAAGCGCGCTCTTCCGCTCCGTCGGTAGCTTCGCCCGCGAAGGGGGTTGACGACGGCGACCTGGCATTCATCGCGGCGGTCGCCGAGCTCTCAGAGAGCCTCATCGACGATGTCGTTGATAAGCTCGACGCGGGCGCCACGGCCTTCGGCTCGGACATGGACGCCGTCAGCACGATCGTGAGCAGCTGCGAGAAGAAGCGCTCAAGCTTCCTCTTCGGCTACAAGGGAGAGGTCGACTCCGTCGACCCTGGTGCCTTCCAGCACGGCTCGGCGCGTTACCTAGAGCTCAAGCGCTCCGTCATGTCGATGTCCTCTCGGCTCGCCGACTACGTCGAGAATCTGGACGGAAGTTTCAAGGGCCTCGCGGCCCTCCTCGCGCGCTTCCAGAACATCGTCGTTGCCTCTCGCATCGAAGTAGCCAAGACCAAGGCCCTTGCGGGCGTTGCCAATACCGTCGGCGGCATGATCACCCTCACTGACCGCATCGCGACTGATGTCGGCGAAGCTATGGAGACGACGAAGGGCTTCAACGTCCTCGCGCGCGAAGCCATGTCCTGCTATGTGCAAGGCGCTCGAGGATCGAGCGAGGAAGAAAAGCTCGTCTCTACCCTCGGGGCCGTCGAGCGCGACATGACAGGCCTGCTCAAGACGAGGGACTCGATCCGGGGCGCTATCGACGCATTCTCCCTTTATACGGTCGATTTCATCGAGCTTATTGGCCGCGCGAGCGAGGAGCTATCGAAGCTTCGCACCCTCAACGACAGGCTCAGAGCTGTTGGCTCGAACCTCGGTGACCTGCGGATCGCGATCCGCGAGAATCTCGGGCCCGAGGCTTCTGTGGTCGAGTCCGACCGCATGCGCCGAATGGTCGAGCGCTTCACCATCTTCACGCACAAGAAGGCTGCCGGCGACATCGCTCGCTTCGCGGTCGAGACTGGCGGCGAGGCTGGCGAGATTACACTTTTTTAGCGAGGCGATGTTGTTCCGGCACAGCATTTCCCAGTTCGAGCAGGAACTCATCACTATCCACCCAGGCGAGTTCTTCGCGACTCGGGAGGACACGATCATATCGACCGTGCTCGGTTCCTGCGTCGCGGTCGGGATTTACGATACGCAGGCGCGGCTCGGCGGCCTAAACCATTTCATGCTGCCCGAGGAATTCGGCAAGATCGACATAGTGCGCAGCCCCAACGCAAAGTACGGGATGTACGCGATGGAGCTCCTTATCAACGATCTTTTGAAGCTTGGGGCCAAGAAGAGCACCCTCTCCGCGAAGGTATTCGGCGGAGGCGCTGTGCTGCGCTTCGCGAACGGCGGGGCATCGAAGATCCCCGGCAACAATATCGATTTCGCTTTCGAATACTTGAAAAAGGAAAGCATCCCCGTCACTGCCTCCGACGTGGGAGGGCGGGAGCCCCGCAAGATATTTTTCTTTGCCCAAACTGGGAAGGTCCTCTTGAAGCGAATCAGCGGTACAGTTGCTGACCTCGCCGAGAAGGAAGAAGAGCGATATCTAACCGACTTCTTCGTCAAGGAGCACGAGGGCGAAATCACACTCTTCGGCGCCAATGACCAAGATAAGAATAAGCGATAGGGCCCGCAATACGGGAAAGCCGCGCAGAATAGTGAAGCGGGCGTGACGCTCGCCTTACCATTCCGCGCGGCCTTTTAATAGACAGCGAACCGGATTCGGAAGAGGGGCGCATACCCCTCGCGGCTGCGGGGTTCGTTCATTAGGCCTCGGAGGTCTTGGAATCCTTCTTCGCCTTCTTCTCGGCCCGCTTCTCCTTGAGAGTCTTGAGGGGCTTTTTTTTCTCTTCGTTCTTCTGCTTATCCTGGGTTTTCATGATAGTTGCCTCCTGCAATGGGATTAACTAGCTATTTTACCCTGATCTCCGATTTTTTCAAGCCTTTTGGGGAAAAAGGCGCAATTCAGGCTATATATACGCGCCTTTGTCCAGGAACTGCATCTCGATGCGGGCGAAGTGATCGCCTTCGGGCAGATAGACTCTAGAGTAGGCGGGCACCGAGCTCGTAAGCCAGACGTTGCCACCGATGATCGAACCCTTGCCCACCACGGTGCGGCCGCCGAGGATGGTGGCGCCCGAATAGATCGTGACCTCATCCTCTATCGTGGGATGGCGCTTGTTCTCGCTCTCGCCTTTTCGAACGGAGAGGGCTCCGAGGGTCACGCCCTGGTAAAGCTTCACGTCGTCGCCGATGATCGCGGTCTCTCCGACGACGACGCCCGTGCCGTGGTCGATGAAGAAGCGCCTGCCGATCGAGGCGCCGGGGTGGATGTCGATGCCGGTTTTCGAGTGCAGGTGCTCACTCATCATACGGGGGATGAGGGGCACTCCCGCTTGCCAGAAGAAGTAGGCGATACGGTGTCCGACTATTGCCTCGAGGCCGGGATAGGCGAGGATGACTTCCTCTACCGTCTTGGCCGCGGGGTCGCCGCGGAAGGCCGCGTCGACATCCTCCATTACCATGTTTCGGATCTCGGGCAGCGCCTCGAAAAAATCGTTCACGAGGTCCCTCGCGGCGATGTTGCAGGCAGCGGGACAACCGCTTGCGCCTTCGACGCGATACTTGTATTCGAGGCTGCGCGTCACCTCGCCCACGAGTACCTTCGCAGCCCTGTGCGCGAACTCTCCTGCGACGTAGGCTATGTTCATGTCGTCGATGCCCTCGTCGGCCCGGAAGCCGGGAAAGACGAGGGTCTGCACGTCGAGGAGGGCGCGGACTATAGCTTCCCTCGAGGGAAGATTGGGGCCGTTCACGTGGTTGACGCCCCCGTCGCGCTCGTAGGATTCGAGGAGGCGGCTGACCGCCCGCTCGATGGCATCCATGATTAAGCCTCCTGCCCCGCGGCGTGAAGGCCGCTTGATCTATTGTCCCTTCCCATATACCGCCCTTGCTTCCCGAGTATTACACTCGAACCCTCACGGCGCCCTGTTGCCTGACTGCGACTGGAATGACCGAGTTGGGGCCGAAGTAGCGATGCATGAGATCTTCATATCCCGGGGTGAGCTTCCGAGGCACATAGGCCTGTATCGTCCCGGCAAACCCGCCGCCATGTACGCGCCAGGCGCCCTTGCGCCCGAGGTAGTCGGAACTGAGCGAGAGGGCTACGGGGAGGCCTTGCTCCTTCGGGGCGGAGCATGGATAGAGGTTCTGTAAGAGCTCCCATGAAGAGCGCCCCGATTTCTTGACGAGCTTAAGGTAGGCTCCCAGGTCATCCGCCTCGAGGGCCTCCGCCATATCGACTACACGAGCGTTCTCCGCGACGAAGTGGAGGGCGCGCAGGAAGGCGCGGTCGCCGCAAGAGCTTCTGATCTCCGGGCCGCGGGCGATGATGGCCGCAGGCTCGACCTCGCGCAGATAGCTCGCGCCGAGGACCGCGGCTACGGCCTTCATCTCGGCGGGCACCGAAGCGTAGTCGTCGGTAAGGTCGGCGTGGCTGCCGCCCGTGTTCACTACGAAGAGGTCGTAGCCTTCCTCGGCGAAGTCGAACTCGACGCGCTTCGCCTTGGGAGACTCGGGATCTGCGAAATCGATGGCTACTACGCCTCCGATTGCGCTCGCGGTCTGGTCCATGAGGCCGCAGGGCTTGCCGAAGTACTCGTTTTCGGCGCGTTGGCCGATTTTTGCTATCTCGACGGGTGAGACTTCCATGCCCCCGAGATCGGCCATGATCGTTCCGAGGAGAATTTCTATGGCCGCGGAGCTGGAGAGTCCTGAGCCGGGCAGAACGTTCGAGGACGCGGCGCAGGAGAAGCCGCGGGGAGACCAGCCTCGGGCAGCAAGGCCGGCCGCTACACCGCGCACGAGGGCTGCGGTGCTGCCCCTCTCCTTTTGAACGGGCTTGAGCGAGGAAAGGTCGACCTCGATCGGATCAAAGCCCTCGGAGGCGAAAGAGACTTTCACGCCGTCGGAGGGCGCCACGCAGGCGACCGCGTCGAGGCGGACTGCCGCGCAGAGGACTCGGCCGTGGTTGTGGTCGGTATGGTTACCGCCGAGCTCGGTCCTGCCTGGTGCCGAGTAGAAACGGAGATCCGCCGAGGGCGAGGCTATCGCCTCTCGCGATAAGCCCGAAACGGCTTCGGCGAGGCGAGCATAGCGAGCGGCCTGCTTGTTCCCGTCTGTGCCATAGAGCTCGGCGAATATTTTTCTTGCCGGCTTGTCCTCGAGCCTGCACTTCCAATCATAGCGTTCGGGCATTCGATATCTCCCGTCGACCCGTCTTGTCAGGGCCTGACTTCGGGATTGTAGCGAAAAGGGCCCAGACGTGGAAGCGCCGGTCTTCGCAATCATCCGCGCATTTGACAGGAATCGTCTGTTGATTTAGTCTGGACCTAGATGCGAGACACTAGCAGCCACCGTCCTGGCCCAGTTTTAGCAGCAACTCTTCTCGGTGCTGCTGCCGTAGTCTTCGCGGTTTATTATAAGCCGATGCCCGCGATGGAGGATAAAACGCTCCTTTCTTCCGATTCCTCCGTTCGCGTCGAGTCTCGTTCGGTCGGCCTCGTCTTTTCGCCCGTCGTCTCCGAGGGCCACGCGGCCAAGTCCTCCGGACTGGTGTTCTATGGCGCCGCTCGCGTCCCACCCGAGGCTTACGCATACCTTGCCCGCGCTTGCGCCACCGCAGGCTATACCACGGTCCTCACTTCCGTGCCGCTTAATTTCGCTATATTCGACCCAGATATAGCGGCCAAGGCAGCTGCTGCCTATCCCAGCGTTATGCGCTGGGTGATATCTGGCCATTCGCTTGGCGGCGTCGCCGCCGCATCGTTCGTTGCGCGAAATGCCAAGGAGCCCGAAGGGAAGGCGATCGCGGTTGCTGGGCTATTCCTGTTAGCCGCGTATCCGGACCGCCGCGTTGACCTCTCGACCAACTCTCTTCCTGTCGTTACTGTAGGAGCTACGCGTGATACCCTTTCGCCTCCAGCGAAGATCGCTGAAGGGAGGGATCGCTTGCCGGCGAGTAGCCGCTATGTCGAGATCGCTGGTGGCAACCACGCTCAGTTCGGCGAGTACGGCCCGGAGTCGGGTGACGGCTTTGCCGAGATACCGGGGCCGACCCAACGCAAGGCCACGGTCGAGGAGGCTCTAGCCCTTCTTGACCGCGCCGAGCCAGGGGCCGGGAAGTAGGAGCCGATATGCTGCTCAAGAGTTTGGACGACATTCTCGTTGGGGCCGCTCCTGGTGTCGGACGGCGTTGGCTCTCAAAGCTCCGCAAGGCCGAGAACGTCTCAGCCTTCGCTGCGCTGGAGGAGTCCGAGCTTCTCTCCGTCCATGGGGAGATCATCCGGAAGCTCGGTCGTTGGTTCGACAAAAGCGCCGACAAGAACGAGATTGGGGCTTTTTTCGTCATGATGGGTAAGGAGTACTGCGCCTTGTCGATTCCGCTCTCGGAACTCACCTTCGCGCTCAACATCGATCGCAAGGCGGTCACCGAGTACATTCTCGATGGCGAGGAGCTCGAGGGGGCGCATCGAATCTACGCTTTAATGGAAGCCCTCGACGAGGTCGGCGACTTCTTCTTCCTCGGGTCCTATTATCTCACCAAGGGCTATCTCGAGGATACCTTCGTGCGCCTACGTTCCGAGCAGCGGCTCGACGACGAAACGCTGAACAAGTATCTTCCCGACAATTTCTTTTTTAAAGATCAATAAATTTGGAGTTTTTATAAGGAAACGTATTGACCAGACGACGCCTAACGTATAATTTTTGGGCGATTCGTTTGGGGATTGGAAAAGGGCCTGTATGGATGCTGTTTCGATCCGGAGCATAGCAATCGTCGCTGGTGTACAGCTAACGATTGCGTTGATAGCATTATCTTGCTCTCCTTTGGCCGCGCTTGCGGCCGGTGCTATAGGAGTCCTCGCATTGATGCGCTACATCTCTGAGGTTTTTTACGCATCGACTCTAGGCTCGCGCGTTAAGTCGGCTCTCCGCTTATTCGCAGGCTCCGCGTGGATCCTCGGCCTGGTAACTTTGGGAGTCGCTTTAGTCGCCGTAGCAATAAAGGCTAAGTCCGTTTTGCCGTGGGCCATCGCAGCCACTATCGCCGGGCCTTTCAGCTTCTCCGTTTTCGCCCTGGGAACCGGCATCGTAAAGCTAACTTCTAGTCGCCCGGGACATGCTGGAGGTAATCGATGAGCGAGGCGGCGCATGCCATGACTATGAGCGAGAAGATTACCGAGGGCATGGGGATAAAGACGGTCTTTACGATTCATTCCTTCGGCTATGCTATTCCCATTTCGGACACGGTGATCACTACGTGGATCGTCATGGCCATTCTCATAATCGTCGCCTTCATCCTCACGCGGAAACTCCGGGAGATTCCCAGGAAGCCTCAGCTACTCCTTGAGGCCTTCATCGGCTTCATCAATGATTTCGTCGAGGAGAAGGCCGGTCATCACGGCAAGGACTTTACCGCTTTCCTGGGCACGATCTTCGTCTTCCTTATCGTAGCGAACCTCGCGCCGATGCTGACCCCTGCCGGTGGTTTCGGCTTCGAGCCCCTCTTTGTGATAAAGCCAGTCACGAGGGATATCAACATAACTGCCGCCTTGGCGATCATCGTGATTGTCACCGTGTTTTTCTCGAGCATCGTCTACAAAGGGCCAAAGGGCTACCTTAAGAGCCTTGTAAGTCCCATACCCGTAATGCTGCCTTTCAACATTATGGAGTACGCGATCAAGCCGATGTCCCTCTGTCTACGACTCTTCGGCAATATTCTCGGCGCGTACATCATCATGTTGCTCATCGAGGCCGTCGTTCCCGTAGCCATCCCGCCTATCGCGGGGCTTTACTTCGATCTTTTTGACGGCCTTATACAAGCGGTCGTCTTCGCGTTCCTCTCGACGATGTATATCGCCGAGGCAATCGAATAGGAGGAATCATGGACGTTCAATCTGCTGCTTTGATTGGAGCCGGAATCGCGGTTCTCACGGGCCTCGGTGCTGGCTTCGGCATTCCCCTCGCCACGGGCAAGACTTCCGAGGCTATCGCGAGGCAGCCCGAGGCTTCCGGAAAGATTACTGGTAGCTTCCTGCTCGGTATCGCGCTTGCCGAGGCGACCGCTATTTACGGCCTCGTCGTCGCTCTCCTTCTCATCTTCAAATAGGCTAGGTGGGAGAGAGACAATAAGGGAGTAAGGTCGTGCTCAATTTTACGGTCACGTTCTTCATTACTATCGTCAATTTCCTCGTCCTTTTTTGGGTGCTCAAGAAGCTCCTCTTCACGCCCGTCACGAAGTTCATGGACGCCCGGGCGAAGAAGATAAAAGATTCCCTCGGCGAGGCCTCGATCATGAAGGCTCAAGCCGAGGAAATGCAGGCCCGCTATGATGAGCTCATGGCCGGCGCTGATGCCGAGGCCGAGCGGCTCGTCAAGGAAGGCGAGGAAAGGGCGAAGGACGAGGCCAAGGCCCTCCTCGAGAAGGCGAACGCCGAAGCCTCCGCGACTAGGCGCAGGGGCGAGGAAGCCGCCCAGCTGGAGCGCGAGAAGGCCCGCCAGGAGCTGGCGGCCGATATCGCCGCTCTGGCCGCCGAGATCGCGGGCAAGCTCGTGGGCCGCGCAGCCGCGGCCGAGGACAAACGCTCGGCCGAGATTCTCGTTCGTGAGTTGGAGGCCGCCCGTGCCAGATAGGCGCCGCGCCTGGGCTCGAGCGCTCTTCTTGGCCGCGCCCGACAAGGCGGCTAGGGCCGCCTATGGCGAAGCACTCGAGGCTCTAGCGTCCGCCATCGAGCACGAGAAGCGCTTGAGCGAGTTCATCACTGATCCTTCGGTCGCCAAAGAGAAGAAGGCCGCGGTACTCATGGCTTCCCTGGGCGAGCCCGAAGGGCCATCGGCCCAGGTCGAGCTCTGCTCGGCGGTTTTTGGCCGCTTCTGCTCCCTCGTCGTAGAGAAGGGGCGCTCGTCGCTGCTCGTTCAGATTGCTCGTTCATATGGCGCGATGCGTGACGCGGACGAGGGCATCGAGCGCCTCGAGGTCGAAGCCGCTCGCGAAGTGGACGGCGCTGCGCTCGAGCGGATCGCTCAAGCATGGACTCGGTATTCCGGAGCAAAGACGACGCGGACTTCTGTCCGCGTGAATCCGAGCCTAATCGCGGGCTATCGCCTCAGGGCGGGCTCGCTTCGTATCGATTATTCGATCGCCGGCCGCCTCGAGCGGCTCCGGCGCGAGCTCGCGCAACCTCTCGGCAGGACTTCGGCTTCGGCCGAGGTCGCGCCGGGCGGCGCGGCGCGGGGAGAAGGATGATATATGCCGCTACGACCCGATGAAGTCACCGGTATCCTCCGCGAGCGCCTGGGCGCCTACGAGGATCGCCTCGACCGGGAGGAGGTTGGGACCGTCGTTCAAGCGGGCGATGGAATCGCCCGAGTGTACGGCCTCGACTCGATTGCCTATGGCGAACTCGTGGAGTTCGAGTCGGGAGGCATGGGCATGGCCCTCAACCTCGACGAGGACGACGTGGGCTGCGTCCTGTTCTCGGGCGAGGATAAGGTCCACGAGGGCGAGACGGTTAAACGTACCGGCCGCGTCGTCGAGGTGCCCGCCGGCCCCGCGATGCTCGGCCGCGTCGTCGATCCGCTTGGCGCGCCTATAGACGGAAGCGGCCCCGTCGTTTCCGTCCGCTCCATGCAGATGGAGCGGCGCGCGCCTTCTGTCATCGACCGCAAGGGAGTCGGCGTACCCTTGCAGACGGGCATCCTCGCGATAGACTCGATGATCCCCATCGGGCGTGGGCAGCGCGAGCTTATAATCGGCGATCGCCAGACCGGCAAGTCCGCCCTCGCGATCGACACGATCATCAATCAAAAGGGACAAGACGTTATCTGTGTATACGCCGCGATCGGCCAGAAGGCGTCCACGGTCGCTCAGGTCGTCGAGACCCTGCGCCGGTACGGTGCGCTCGACTACACGATCGTCGTGGCCGCGACGGCCAAGAGCTCTGCCGCTCTTCAGTATATCTGCCCCTATTCCGCCTGCGCTATCGCCGAGTATTTTATGGAAGAGGGCAAGGACGTGCTCGTCGTCTACGACGACCTGTCCAAGCACGCCGTGGCATACCGCGCACTTTCCTTGCTTCTCCGCAGGCCGCCCGGGCGGGAAGCTTATCCCGGCGACGTTTTCTACCTGCACTCGCGCCTCCTTGAGCGCGCGGCGCGCATGTCTCCCGAGAAGGGGGGCGGCTCGATCACCGCGCTGCCGATCGTCGAGACCCAGGGCGGAGACATCTCAGCGTACATCCCGACCAACGTTATCTCGATCACGGATGGGCAGATATTCCTCCTCTCCGAGCTTTTTTTCTCGGGACAGAGGCCCGCGGTCGACGTCGGCCTATCCGTATCCCGCGTCGGCGGCTCGGCTCAGACAAAGGCCGTCAAGAAGATAGCTGGCCGGCTCAGACTGGACCTCGCCCAGTATCGCGAGCTCGCGGTCTTCGCGCAGTTCGGCTCGGACCTGGACAAGGCCACGCAGGAGCAGCTCGCGCACGGCAAGAGGCTACTGGAGGTCATCAAGCAGCCTCAGTACGCGCCGATGCCGCTGGCCGACGAGATCGTCACACTCTTCGCTTCCATAAACGGCTACCTCGCCGATGTGAAGCTCGAGGAAGTGCGGTCGTTCCTCGACCAGGTGCTCAAGGCTCTGAAGTACAAGAATAAGTCCCTCATGGATACGCTGCAGACTAAGGGCGAGCTCTCCGCCGATTCCGAGGCCGAGCTCAGGGCCGCTCTCGACGACTTCCGAAGCCACAGGAAGGCCGAGTAGCCATGGAGACGATGCGCGACATCCGCAACCGGATGAAGAGCGTCCGCCAGACCCTCCAGGTCACGGGCGCGCTCAAGCTGATCTCGACCTCGAAGCTCCGCAAGGC
>Ga0326727_10001086_pt1 | contig 104638 bp, 67 predicted proteins | sample MB2enrmetagenome_FD_207643 | JGI IMG/M metagenome (GOLD analysis project Ga0326727, IMG submission 207643) | Lab enriched peat soil microbial communities from McLean, Ithaca, NY, United States - MB29MY | ecosystem: Environmental > Terrestrial > Soil > Wetlands > Peat | place: USA: New York... | reverse complement strand
GGCTGGCTGATGGATGTGCGGATCGTCTGCAGCGATAATCCGAACTTGAGGGAGTGGTTCTTGTAGTTCTTGGTCACGTTGTCAAGGATCTGGTAGACGTTCTGGCGCTCGACGGAGGGCAGATCGGTAGAAGCGCCGAAAGTGCTGATGTCGCCCGCCGCATTTCCATTGGCCTTAAGAACGTTGATGCTGGGGAGACCGCCATTCGGTTCAGGTGTGCCCGCAAAGGGTATACCTCCGAGGCCCAGGTTGGCAGCCACGTCCACATTGGAGTTCAACTGAAGGAACTCGTAGTCGCCCCAGTTGTATCCAAAACGAAACTCGTTGATGAGGCTGGGGGTGAAAGTGTGGGTTTCGCTGCCCATGAAGTTCTCAGCCAGGTTGAAGTTGGTGCCATCCGTTCCGAAGCCGCCGCCATCGAGAGGATTCCCCAGCGGAGCGCCGTTGCGGACCTGCAAATGCGTGTAACTGTAACGCACGTAGGTCTGATCCTTGTCGCTGATGTTCCAATCCAGCCGCTGGTCCCACTGCACGGTATCTTGCGACGTGTGCACATTGGCAACGTAGTTGTTGAACGTGGCTCCGCCGACACCCGGAGAGGCAGGATTCAGCGAGTTGTTGCTGCTGTTCCAGCCGTTGGTATTCGGAGCCGGGAAGAGACTGGCGAGGTTCTGCGAGACGGTGCTCATCGTCTCATTGTCCAGCAAGGTCGGAGTGGAACGGTCTACCCCGCTGAGAATATTGGTAGTGCAGACAGGGCCGTTGTCGAAGCCGATGGTCTGGCAGCCAGGCGCCGTACCCCCGACAGTTGAACTGGTGCCGGTGAGGCCTGTAGTGCCGGCGGTATTCGGGGCATAAACGTAATCCGGAGCGCCGTTGATATTGTTGGCGCCGTTAAACAGCTCGGTGAAGTTCCCTTGCCTCATCAGAGGCGTGGGCACGGTTCCATGATAGGTGTAAGCATAGGAGATGCGAGTCGCCTCGAGATCCGCAAAATAGAAGAGCTTGTTCTTAATGATCGGCAGGCCGAGTGTCGCGCCGAACTGGTTCTGATGGTAGGGGGGAATGTTGGGAGCATCCCAGTCTTGCGCATCGAAGTCGGTATTGCGGACGTACTCCCACAGATCGCCGTGGATCTGGTTGGTGCCCGACTTGATGCTGGCGTTGACCACGGCTCCGGCCGAGTGGCCGAACTCGGCGCTGTAGTTGGAAGTACTGACATTGAACTCCGCCAGCGCATCCGGGGGCGGCGTCACGTTGTAACTGGCGCCGTTCATAAAGTCGTCGGCATCCACGTTGTTGTCGACACCGTCGAGGATGAAGTTGTTCTGCGTGGCGCGTTGGCCATTGGCAAAGAAGTCTCCCTGGCCGCGGCTTTGGCCGTTGCCGCCGACCGAAGGAGCGGTGCCGGCCGTCAACTGCGCAACAAATACGTAGTTGCGCCCGTTGAGCGGCGTGGCGTCGATGGATTCCGCGCTCATGGTCTGTCCCACGCTCGATTCTTCCTGGAGCAAAGGAGGCGCCGCGGTAACCGTCACGGTCTCCTTCGCAGATCCGGGCTTCAAGGTCAGCTCAATATTCAAGCGATCCTGGATATTGAGGTGCACGTTTTCCTGGGTCGTGGTCTCGAACTTCGGAGCCGCCGCGCTCACCGAGTAGTTGCCGATCTTGATCGGGGAGAATATGTAGTTGCCTCTTGCATCCGATTTGCGCTGCAAGATGAAACCCGTGTCGGTGTTGGTGAGGGTTACATCGGCGCCTGGAATCACTGCGCCGGTGGAGTCCTTCACCACGCCGGTTATGGTTCCCTGGTCAACCTGGGCCATTGCCATGCGTCCCGATATCACGCAACAAAGTCCCAGCAGGACCAACGTAATGAACCTGATTGTTCGCGTCTTTTGCCTCAGTTGAATACTTCCCATCTTCCCGGTCCTCCTCTTTCTGCGAATCATCGCCGCACGTGGACTATGATTTGGCCGTCGTCACAAATTGAACCCTTTTCTCACCTTTGAGTTCCAATTGTCGTACCGATAGCAAGATGATTGGAAACCATAGCACAACAAGCAGATGAAAACAAGCAAAAAGCAACAAAAATAATTCAGAGAAGCGATGCCTTCTAAATGACTGATAAATAATGTATTATTGCAACAGCTCGGAAGATGATTCAACTTTGCAGGTTCGCACTGACCGGTGGTTGAATCCCCAATTGCGGATAATAGGAAATAATATCGAAATAAAACAAAAGCATCGGATCTTCTGAAACGAAAGCGTGAGTACATCGAGAATCGTTCTGAGGGCGGCTTCATTGAAGCGGTGACGATTGGAGCTGTAGCGCCAAAGGGCTGCCGAGCGAACGCGCCACATGAGGTCGCAACGAGGGGCAGCAGCCCTGTGGCCAGGAAGGCGGGTCCGTGGAAATAACGGCCGTCCAGAAATCCCAAGGCAAAGGAGAAGGCCGCGGCGGCCAAGCCTCCGGTCAGCCTGCCTGTGAAGTTCCCGAGACCCGCGCTCGTTCCATTGGCAAGCATCGCGCACTCGCGATCGGCATCAGGTTATCTCGGGCCCGCCCAAATGTGATCGCACAAATCTGGATGCTGCCGAGAAATATATTTCGTTTTATTATCATTAATCATCTTATTATTTCTTTATAATTTTGTTCCATTGAGCAGGCAGTTTCAGGGGTCCAGGCCTGCACATCGATCGGGATCCAGGAAATGGAGTATGGCGCCGATGACACCAAATGCGCTTCAGAAAAGGACCTCTGGTCTTGCACTCCTCTTCTTCCTCGTCAAATTCGGCGGACGCTCTCAGGCGACGGATGCGAACCGTCAGAGAACGATCGATCGTACCCAGCCACCATTGCAACATTTGCGAAGCGTAATGAGCCGTCGCGGAATGGAAACAGGTGAAATATGAGTTGCGACTTCGAATTCGGAACCGATCGTCGAGCCTTTGTGAAGCTGGCAGCCGGCACGCTATTCGCAACAGGAATTGGCGCGCGTACTTTTGCTCGAGTGGGCATGGACGGGCTGCACCAGAAGAAGATCTACCCCGATCGTTGGGTCTACGTGAGCCGCTCCTTCAATACCGACACGCACGTGGAAGAAGTGCGTGAAATTGCCAAAACGGCATCGGAACATGGCCTCACGGCCATTGTTCTGTCGGGCATGGACCGCATCAGCCTCGGTTCCCCCGAGTATCTGGAGCGCTTGCGCAAGGTCAAAACGATAGCCGATCAATATCATCTCGAGATCATCCCGTCAGGATTCAATACCGGCTACGGCGGAGCCATCCTGGATCACAACAAAAACCTGGCTGAAGGCATGCTGGTGAAAGATGCCCTATTCGTCGTGCGGGATGGAGAGGCCCGCTTTGCGGCAGACTCGTCCGCAAAACTCGAAAACGGCGGCTTTGAACAATTCCAGGGTGACCGATTCACTTCATTCGAGAAGCAGGACGAGCCGGGAAAAAAGACCTTCGTTGACACGAATGTCACTCATTCCGGCAAGGCCTCGTTACGGATCGAGAACTTCGGCGCGACGAAGGCAGACGCCGCGGGAATCGCGCAAAAGGCTCCTTTGTCGCCCTATCTCGACCAAGCCAAGGAGTTCGCTCCGGAAATTGTAGCGCGAGTGGCACAGGAGATTCGTGTGACGCCGTACCGTTGTTACCGCGTGAGCGCATGGGTACGAACGGAAGACGCCGAGCCGGCTTCCCTGTTCAGCGTCAAGGCGTTCACACCCGACGGCCGCGATCTTTGCCCGTTCGAACTGCCTGCTCCGGCGCCTACCTCCGGCTGGAGACAAGTGGCCACCGCCTTCAACAGTTGGTACGCGGACCGTATTGAACTGACTTTCGGCGTTTTCGAAGGCGTAAAGGGCACGGTATGGGTGGACGACGTGGCAATCGAAGAGGTGGGACTCATGAACGTGCTTCGCCGCAAGGGCACGCCTCTCACCGTCCGCGACGAAGCCACCGGGATTATCTACGAGGAGGGCCGCGACTTCGCAACGGTGACCGATCCTCATCTCGACTTCCAGTGGACCCACGAAATGCCGACAATTCACCTGCTTCCGGCAAGCCGGATCCAGAATGGTTCAAGGTTGCGCGTGAGCTACTATCACGGCACAACCATTTACAACGATCAGGTCTCCGCGTGTCCGTCGGAGGCGCAAACGTACGAAATATGGAAGGAACAATTCCCGCTGATTGAGAAGTACCTGTCCCCGAAACGTTACTTCCTGAACGTCGATGAGGTTCGCCTGTTTAACCGCTGCGAGGCATGCCGAAGCAGGCAGATGGAGGCATCGACGATTCTCGGCCAAATGACGCAGTGGCTCTACAACCAGGTGCACGCCGTCAACCCCAAGGCCGAGGTGTTTGTATGGTCTGACATGTTCGACCCCAACCATAACTCGGTTCGCCAGTATTACCTTGTGGACGGGTCGCTGGAGAATACCTGGCAGTATCTGCCAAAGGATATGGGAATCGTTGCCTGGTACTTCGACAAACGGCGGGAGAGCCTGGATTTCTTCTCATCGCGCGGCTTCAGGACCGTTGCGGGAGCCTATTACGATGGCGACGACCTCCGGGATCCCGAAGGATGGCTGCAGGCAATGGATAAAACGCCAAGCAGCACCGGGATTATGTACACAACCTGGTCGAGCAAGTACAAGCTACTGGCGCCATTCGGAGATCTGGTTTCGAAACGTCCGTAGCATTCGAATGATCAGGCCAGGATTTGGGCATCCGGGCCGACTATCTACCGGAAGTGATGAAAGTGAGAGAGGTACCAAAGATGCCGAACATGAGTGTCAGGGGTAAAGCTGGATTCGCAATTCTGCTCATCTTCACCGCGCTTGCAGGAGCGGCGCAAAAGCCAGGCCCGAACAGTTGGAAGATAATCGGCCCCGGCGGCGGCGGCACCACAATCGGCCCGACTATCAGCCCGCACGATGCTCAGGTTGTGATGGAACACTGCGACATGACGGGCGGTTACATCACGCACGATAATGGCCAGTCGTGGCACATGTTCAATCTGCGCGGCGGCCTCAATGTGCTGGCCTTCGATCCCGCCGATCCGCAGGTCATCTATGCCGGCAACGCAGCGCTCTGGCGCAGCAGCGACTCCGGGAAAAGCTGGAAGATGCTCTTCCCCAGCCCGGCCCGCAACACCATCGAGCATCAACTCGGCGACCACTCCGACTACAGCCTTACCTCCGGCGATCCCGCTTATCCCGGGGGAACAATCTCGGCCATCGCCATGGCTGCCGGAAAAGGACCGAATGGCGGGGGAAGTCCGGAGCATCTCTATCTTGCATTTGAGCAGGGAGCGCAACCTGCTGTGGTTGTCTCCTCGATGGACGGCGGCGTCTCCTGGAGCCGTCTCGCCACTCTGCCCCAGCGCATTCTGTTGCTAACCCCGCAGGGTTCCGGCCTGATCGCTGTCTCCGGCTCCGCTGCGTATCGCATCGCACCCGATGGCAGCGCCACCCAACTCGGCAGCATCCCAGCCAGCGTCAGGCAAGCCGGCGCAGCGCGATCCGGCGACGCGGTTTGGATCTATGCCACCGGCCAGGACGGAGACGTGTATCTCTCTCAAGATTCAGGACAGAACTGGAAACCGGTCACGCCCGCTCTCCAGCAGAGCGCGGGTCGTTTTGAGGCTATCGCCGTCAGTGAGCGCCACCCGGAGGCCGCCTACGTTGGATTCCGGGGACTGCAGCTCGGCGAGGGCAAAGAGAACTTGTTCAACGGCATCGCCAGGACGGTGGACGGCGGCCGGAACTGGAAGATCGTCTTCAAGGAATCGGACCACCCTGCCGCCAACCTGGCGGGAAGCTGGATTGAGCGGCGCGCCGGCCAGGGAAACCGCGACATTTGGTTTGACACGCCTTACAGCCTCGGCGTCGCGCCTGCCAACCCCGACGTGGCCTACGCGACCGACCTGTTTCGCACCTATCGCACCCTGGACGGCGGCGCAACCTGGCAGGAGGTGAATTCCAGGCAGGTAGATGGCGGTGGGTGGGTCTCCCGGGGCCTGGATGTGACCACCAACTACGGCATCCAGTTCGACCCCTTCGATTCCCGGCACATGTACATGGACAACACCGACATGGGCCTCTTCCAGAGCACGGACGGCGGCCGATCGTGGCGGAGCAGCAGCGAAGGGGTACCCTCAGATTGGAGAAATACCACCTTCTGGCTGGCCTTCGACCCCGCACAGCGCGGCCTGATCTGGGGCGCCTTCAGCGGCGCCCACGACTTGCCCCGCCCCAAGATGTGGCGGAACCGCAGCCCCCGGAGCTTCACCGGCGGGGTTGCCGTCTCCACGGATGGCGGCAACCACTGGCAGCCAAGCAACACGGGCCTTCCCGTCGACTCCATTACCCACATTCTCCTCGACCCCTCCAGTCCCGCCGGCAGCCGCACCCTGTATGCCTGCGCCTTTGGCCGCGGCGTCTACAAGTCCACGGATAACGGCCGCAGCTGGACGCAAAAGAACAACGGCATTGAAGGCGAAGAGCCCTTTGCCTGGCGCATCACGCTCTCCCAGGACGGCGCCCTCTATTTAGTCGTTTCCCGCCGCAGCGAGCGCAAGGACTACTCCGCATCGGGCGCCGGCGTCCTCTATCGCTCAACTGACAAAGCTGAGCACTGGCAGCGCGTCGACCTTCCCTCCGGGGTCACCGGCCCAACCGGGTTGGAGATCGATCCGCGGAATCCGCAACGGCTCTACCTTACCGCCTGGGGACAGGAGGACGAAGACGCCGACCGGAACGGCGGCGTCTATGCCTCAGACGACGGCGGCAAGACATGGCGGACCCTTTTCACTCGCTCGCAACACGTCTACGATCTGACCATCGATCCCGATCATCCGGACACTCTCTACATCTGCGGCTTTGACGCTGCAGCCTGGCGTTCCACCGACCGCGGCGCTCATTGGGCGCGAATACAGGGATTCGACTTCAAGTGGGGCCATCGCGTCATCCTCGATCCCAACGACCCCGGCCAGATCTATATCACCACTTACGGCGGTGGAGTCTGGCATGGTCCCGCAACAGGCGCAGCGGAGCCACCGGAGGCGGACCAAAGCCGCGTTCCCATCGCTGTGCCACAGTAGATCTGAGTTTGCGCTGTAACAGGAGCCGATTCTCAAACGCGGGTGTGCAGTAATTTGAGCGCATTGGCGCGATAGACCTTCTCGAGCACATCTGCGGGCAGGAAGAGTCCGTAGATATTCCATCGGCCCTGGCGCGATGCATGAGAAGGGTACTCAAAGTACTCGTCGGCGGTTTCAAGAAAGCGGTAGTGGAGACGATACATGTCCACTTCGGGCACCAGGTCGGTGCCGAAGAGGACCCGGTCAGCGAACTTTATGATGAATTGGCGCGAGGTATAGGGCTGGCGGCCCAGTTCGGCCGTGCGCGCACTGATGTCTATATAGAGGTTGGGGTTGCGCTCCAGCAGCGTTGCCACATAGCCCAAATCTTCGCTGCTTTCCGCGACATGCGCGGCCACGAAGGTTGTCCCGGGATGCCGCGCAATCACGCGGTCGCGTCGTTCCAGCAGCGCAGCCTTGGAGAGGTGCGAGCCGTAGAAGCTCCAGTCGGGATGAGCGGCAAGCTCCTCGTAGCGTTCGTTGAACCGGTCGACCGGGTCGAAGAAGGCATCGGGATCGGCCGTATGAAAGACGACTGGAATCCCCAGCTCGGCGGCCTTGTCGAAGATCGGCGCGAGCCGCTCATCGTCCAATTGCAGTAATGCGCCGCCGGCATCCCGGACAGTGGTGCCCAGATCCTTCCAGAATTTGATGCCGCAGGCGCCATGCTCCACCAGGCGCTCCAGCCGGTCCAGACTCACTTGCGTAAAGTCGCGGCGTTCGACGCCGCTCCAATCCATCCACCCGATTGTGGCAAATCGTTCAGGCGCGGCGCGATGAAACCGGTCGATCGACTCGATAGCGGCCTGCCCCGTCTGCATGGTGATGTTGACAATCTTCTCTACGCCGCACACATCCATGATGCCCAGCACCGCCTGCGGCGACTGGGCGTCGAGATGACAGTGATAGTCGATGGCCGGGAATCGCGGCCGATCGATGGCGTGGGCCGCAACTCTTAACTTGGTGCGCGGAGCATAGTCGCTGAGGCGGAGATCGACGCCCACTTTGGCGCTGACCATGGCAATGAATTTGTCCTCGTGGTCGCCGTTTTTACCACCCATGCACCCCTCCCCGGCGATTCCGCGATACCGCCGGCTGAAGGTGAGTATATTCTTTATTGATTATCATTTCAATCACTACATTACTTATTCTTACGTTTTGACGTACAATTAGCTGATAATGGACCTTCACCGCAAACCGTGCCGGAGCGGAACTGTAGCTGACGCGCCATTCGGCTCCATTTGTCCGGGGCGCGACACGATTCTGCCGAGACGCTCCCGTTGCAGGAATGGAGAAATGCGATGACGAATCGATTGCTGCATTTAGCCGAGGCGCGACGCCAGGGCCGGCCGGTGGGCGTTTATTCGGTCTGCTCCGCGCACCCCTGGGTGCTGGAGGCCGCGATTGACCAGGCGCTGGAAGACGGATCGGATGTTCTGATCGAGGCCACTTCAAATCAGGTGAATCACCTGGGTGGCTACACAGGGTTGTTGCCCGAGGAGTTTCGGCGGCGCGTCCTCGATATCGCCGCCGGCAAGGGATTCGACGAATCGAGAGTGATTCTGGGCGGAGATCATCTGGGACCGAATCCATGGCGAAATCAGGCTTCGCTTGCCGCCATGCGCGAAGCGGAACTCACCGTACAAGCCTACGTGCACGCCGGGTTTGAGAAGATCCACCTCGATGCCAGCATGGCGTGTGCGGATGACCGGGATCCGCTTTCCGGCGAGACAGTCGCTCGCCGTGCGGCCCACCTTTGCGCCGCCGCAGAGCTGGCCAGCGGAGATCGGCCGCCGGTTTATGTGATTGGCACCGAAGTGCCCATTCCCGGTGGGGCGACGGAGAGCCTTACCGGGCTCGCCGTGACCAGCCGGGAAGCCGCGGCCGAAACCCTGGCCGTACATCGGCGAGTCTTCAATGAAGCAGGACTGGGCCACGTTTGGTCGCGGGTGATCGCCCTGGTGGTTCAACCGGGAGTTGAATTCAACCATGACAGTGTCGTCGATTACGATCCGGCGCGGGCGGTGCACCTCACCGAATTGCTCAAGGAAGAAAAGGGGCTGGTCTACGAGGCGCACTCCACTGACTACCAGCGTTCCGAGGCCTATCGCAATTTGGTGCGGGATGGATTCGCCATCCTGAAGGTCGGACCGGCGCTCACCTTCGCAATGCGAGAAGCTCTGGCCGCGCTCTCGTCGATTGAGACGGAACTGGTGGCGCCGCAGCAATCTGCGCAACTGATGGAAGTGCTGGAGCGTGTCATGCTCAAAAATCCCAGCCACTGGGAGCATCACTATACCGGAAATGAACGGGCCCAGCGGCTGCAGCGGCGCTACAGTTACAGCGACCGGGTGCGCTACTACTGGGATCAGCCGGAAGTAAAGGAAGCTGTCGAGAGGCTCATGTCGAACCTGCGCCAGATAACAATTCCCGAGACGATGCTCAGCTTCTACCTGCCTGAGCAGTACGCGCAAGTCCGCGCGGGAAGGCTGAAGCCTGACGCGCATGCGATGATTATTCACCGCATCCGGCAGGTTTTACGGGACTACGCAGGCGCTTGTTTGCCGCCGAAAGCTTGAAGAGGTTGCGGAAAAGGTCGCTTCGGACCGAGGAACACTCCTCAGGGGCTAAAGCCCGCACTCAATTTGGGAGCCTTATCGGCACGAGTAAACTCGCGCCCTGATACAAGGCCGTATCCCTCACAAGACCGTATTCCTGCGAGTTTTTCCGAAGCCTGTGAAGCCGCCTGGTACCGTGACCGCGTGAATTTGTGCTCTCCCAGGTCTCAAAATCGAGACCTGGGGCACCCAAGCCTCGTGGTTGCGATTACGAAACCACAAAGTCGCGGTACTAAACGCGAATCACCTCGACACCTGCCGAGGTCAACGCTTCAAGATCGCTGTCGCCCAGCTGGTCGTCGGTTATCACGGTGTGGATGGCCCTAGGCGGGACGATAAGCGCCAGGCTGCGGCGCAGGAATTTGGTGGAGTCGCAGACGGCTACCACGCGGGTGGCCGCCTTCACCATGGCGCGGTTCACGCGCGACTCAAGGACGTTCGGAGTCATGGGCCCGACCTTGGTATCGAATCCGTCCACACCGAGGAAGAGAATGTCGGCATGCATTTCAGTCAGCACTTCCTCGGCCAATGGCCCCACCAGTGAAAACGAGTTCTTTCGCAACGTCCCGCCGGTCAAAATGACTTCAAAATCGGTTCCCGCCAACTCAGTGGCGATGTTGACGGCATTGGTGATCACTGTCAGGTGCTGGAAACGGCGCAGTTCGCGAGCGATGGCCGTAGTTGTGGTACCGGAGTCGAGCAGGATGCAATGGCCCTCTTCTACCAGAGCCGCGGCCGCTTTGGCGATGCGCTGTTTTTCCTTGAGCTGCAACTGCTCCTTCTCCTGCAAAGACGGATCGAGCAGCGTGCTGCCCTGTGGGGAGAGCGCTCCGCCATGGGTGCGCAGCACCAGTCCCTTGGATTCGAGATAGTCCAGGTCCTTACGGATGGTGATGCGTGAGATTCCCAGCGCATCGGACATCTCCGAAACCAGAACGCGCCCATCGCGCTGGATGAGGTTGAGCAAATGGTTACGGCGCTCATGGATGAGCATGTCGCTTCCGCTCTTGGTGTTCGCTTTCATATCTTTCATCTCAAATCCTGCGAATTGTTCCTTATCTTACCTGCTTTCACTATGTAGTTGGAGCGCAAGATTGCTATTTCAGCCGCTGGGCCGAATCAATTGAGCCAATGCAAGTGAGCAAGTAAGCGAGTCAGCGAGTCGACGCGAAAGCGGAGCTAGCGGAGTTAGCGGTGTTAGCGGAGCTAGCGCTTCGCGGGTCAGTCCGCCACGGCGGACGAGTCAGCTTGTGCGCATTTGTGTGAACTGAAGAAAAACCGACCGGCGTTCGGAGGCCGCTATAAGTTCTTTGGGTTCATCCATTTGCGACTGGAGAGCCTGGGCGTTAAAAAAATGCGATTCTGGCGTAAGAAAAGCGGACTTTGCACCGTAAGTCCTTTAAAACGCGTTTTCCTGCAAAACAAATGTAAACGGCGTCTTGTTACATTGTTCGAGATAACCATTTTGTTTACTTGTACTTGATATCGATTAGGCCCTATTTACTTTCTGGGCACCCCGGGGAGGGGGTGGGGGTATTTTTTGAGGGTACGGACCGGGATATGCCTGACGCTCATAGGAAAATGAGTGGGCGCAAATGTGCTAATGGAACCATGGTGCGCCTGAACGGGGTAATTGCCTGCAAGCGGGTGGCGCCCGGCACCACATTGATTCCGAGGCTCGGGCGTCCCGTCCGCCTAATCCGATCTATTGGCCAGCCTGGTTAGAAAGAAAGTTCCGCACCAGTTCAGGATCGCGGAAGGACTCCGTACCTCCCGGGCGCAGGGTCGAGAGAGCGCCAGTACGGTTTCCGAAGGCTGCGCAGGCGTCCGGCGTCTCTCCGCGTAGCCAGGCATCCAGGAATCCGGCATCGAAGCTGTCCCCGGCGCCAATCGTATCAACGGGCGTGACCGATTCGGCGGGCGCCTGCCAACGCCGGCCCGCTGCCTGCACGAGTGCGCCGCGCTTGCCACACTTGACTGCCACCAGCGGGACGCGCTTTGCCAGAGCTTCGATGGCGCTTTCGGCATCGGCCTTGCCGCTGATGCGGCAGGCCTCATCTTCATTGGGGAGGAAGATATCGACGAGGCCCAGTAATTCGTCGAGCACGCCGTCCCAGCGATCCTCAGGATCGTCGTTGGTATCGAGCGAGAGCGTGAGCCCCTTGGCCTTCAGTTGCCTGAGTATCCGGGGCAGATCAGGCTGAAGCGCCTTGTGGAGAAAGAGCGAGGAGAGATGAAAGTGCCGGCTCGAGGCGAGGTAAGGCATGTCGAGGTCCGCGGCGCACATCTCGAACATCGCACCCGGGTAGGTAAGAATATGGCGCTTGCCCTGGTGGTTCAAGAGGATCGTGACGCCCGTGGATGGCGAGCCGGAGACGCGCTTCACGCAAGCGATGTCGACCCCTCTCTCCGCGAGCCGTTGGAGGGCGATGCTGCCCAGCGGGTCGTCCCCAAGCCGGGTGATGAAACCGACTGAGGCACCGAGAGCTGCGAGATTGTGCGCGACAATCGCCGAAGAACTGCCCAGGGTCAACCGAAAGTCGTCGGCGAGCAGTTCGCGTTCCAGGGGCATGACTTCAGGAAGTCCATAGAGGATGAGGTCCAGATTGATCTCACCCGCAATGGTTACATCGAAGCGCTTCTTCATATCGTCCAAGGTCCCTGACCGTTTAATTTTGTGCTTCCCACCCCAGCGACAAAAACAAAAGCGCCGCGAGGGCGGGGCACGCATCATTGGAACAGCTTAAAGCGGTCAGAGACCTAGAAACAGATTCACACGGTCAGAGACCTAATCCACGAGTGTGACAACACGGCTGAGATGGCGGGGGGAATCGGGATTGAGTCCCTTCCGCAATCCGATACGACTGCCCAGCAACTGCCCCCAGACAACGTAGACGGCCAGGCGGGCGAGTTCCGGCACCTTCAGGGCGAGTTCAATGGCGAGATCGGCAGAGCTCGCGACTTCGGGCGACAGCTTATTGGCGATGGCCAGCGTGCAGCCTCCGAGTCCCTTCATCTCCAGCAGGACCGCGCTCTCTTCCTCGTAACCTGTCTCTGAGAGCAACGCGCCGACCAGAACTTTCTCTGACACAATCGACATGGGTCCATGCCTAAATTCCAGCGTGTGAAAGAACTGCGCATAGCTCGACGAGGACTCCATGATTTTGAGCGCGGTTTCTGAGGCAATCGGGTACAGCGCCCCCTGTCCGAGAAAGGCCACATCCTCAAACGATCGCTGAGCGAATTCCTCAATCCGCGGGCCGTAAATGCGGAGCAGGCTTTCAAGGGACGCGGGCAGCGCATGCAGTCCGTCCAAAAACTCATCCTGCCCGGCAAAGCGCGCCGCAATATACTGCAGCGCCATCAGCATTGAGGTGAACGAAGAGGTCATCACCGTGCTCTCTTCGGTGACCGGCAATTTCAGCATTCGCGTGCTGAGATTGGTCAGTTCGTTGCCATCGCAGGTGACGGCCATGAACTCAACGCCTCGCTGCCTAAGAAATTCGGCTACCTGCAGGACCTCGGAGGTATGTCCAGAACGGGAGATCAGAACCGGGAAGCAGACGACCTCATCGCGCGGAAACACCAACCTGGGAAAGAGGAGTATCTCTGAGGCCGGCACGGCCCGCGCTACTGCGCCCGTCAGCGCCGTGAAGGTGGCCGCGGCGGCCTGTGCCAGGTAGTAGCTGGTGCCACAGCCCACGAAGAACCACTCGTGAGTCAGTGGTTTCTTGTCACCGGCCAGAGACTCCAAATCGAGTTTGTCTAATGTGTTCAGGCACCGAGCCCAGACTTCAGGCTGGTTGTGGATCTCGCGCAGTGTTGCTGCTCCGCTCTCCATCGTGCATGTCTCCATTGGTTAGCGCTGTTCTTCGGCGAGCACAGAGATAATCAACGCCTATGGATGATGCGTTCCTGCGCATTGACATCCACTCTCCCAACCCAAGGACTCGTTAACAAATGAAATATTAGCATAGAAAGCGTAATAAATCGCAACATGAAATGATCCGGATATGCTAAAATTCTTTCCGAATTGAAATCCAACGCTGGCCGGCTGAGGGATGGAGCCCAATGCTTTCAGAGGGTTTGGCGGCCTGACCAAGCCCTGGGGCGTCCTACCGCGACCTAGGCGTTTCATGCCGGCGACCGAACGCAGAAAATCCAGTCTGAACAGGCCATCGAAACGGGGCATGGCCCTAACAAGCGTGGGATGAACAGGTTGGAGCGCCAGTCCAAGGCCGGTTTGCTTCGATGGGAGGAGATCCGCGATGAAATGGACAGGTTTGAGATTTCCATGGCTGCTTTTGCTTGTCTCGCAGTCATTCTACGTCGCGCGCGGAGTGGGCCAACAGCCCGTGTCCTCCCTCTCCGGCCCGATTCGCGGCGGCAATCTCGCCATTGAGGCATTCGACGACGGCTTCTACGCCTTGCGGTCCACCGCTATTCAGGGAGATGTTCTGCGATCTGAGGTGGAGGCCGATACCGCCGGTGGAACGCTTCGTTCCTCTCTTTATCCCCGGCATGTGCAGGCGATTGTTCCATTGATTGACGGGTTGGGATCGGGCCAGCAGTTGACGGTGACCCATACCGGGTTGGCCGGCAAACCCGACCTGGTTTGCGAGTTTCGTGTCTATGGGAATCAGCCCTGGGGAGAGATACGATTAAGCGTTCATAACACGACCGGGGCGGCCATCGAGGTATATGCCCTTCGAGTGGTGAAGAGCGGCGCCGGCGCTGCATTGCGGCTGAACGGGCCTGATTCGGCGGATCGCGTTCTCTCAGACAGCTACCAGGAAGATACCCCGCAGATGAGGCGGATGGATCTGGCGGAGGCAGACCATGGCCTCCACCGGGGATTTGGAAGCCAGCTCATCTACAACCGGCAGAGCGGGTTAAGCCTGTTTATGGGAGCGCTGACCGCCGACAGGTTTGTGAGCGTTTTCCATTTGCAAAGCTCGGATCTACCCGATCCGAAGGTGCTTTCCTACGACGTTACAGATACCGGAACCACCGAGGCGTTGCAGGACCAGAATAAGGACTACCCGGCGGCGAACGCGGTTCCACTTCGCATCCGGGTGCCTGCCGGAGAGAGCATCCGCTCGGAGCGGCTCATGTTCGCGATCGGTTCGGATTATCATGAGCAACTCGACAACTACGGGCGCGCGGTTCGCATTCTCCACAAACCGCCTGTTTCCATGCCAGCTCCCACCGGCTGGTGGAGCTGGACGGCGTACTACTATCACGTAACCGAAAACACGGTGCTCTCCAATGCCGCGTGGCTCGAGCAGAATCTTGCATCGCAGGGGTATCGATACTTTTTCATCGATGAAGGGTACCAGTATGCGCGGGGAGAGTACTCCACTCCCGATGGCAAGGCGTTTCCCAGGGGCATGGCCTATGTGGGCCACCAAGTAGAGAATCGCGGGCTCACCCTCGGTTTGTGGGTGGCGCCGTTCCAGGTGTCGGAGCGTTCGTGGGTCTATGAGCACCACAAAGACTGGCTGGTGCGCAACCTGGCGGGGGAGCCGGTTCATATCGGCAAGGTTGGCGGGAACGCTTCGTTCGATGAGCTCTATGCTCTGGATACGACCAATCCTGGAGCGCAGGAATATCTGCGGTCGACCTATCGGACGCTGGTGAACGACTGGGGCGTGCGTCTCATCAAAATGGACTTTATGGATTCCTCGACGGTGGAGGGGGAGCGTTACCGCCCCAACACGACGGCGCTTGAGGCGTTGCGCATCGGTCTCGAGATCATTCGCGACACGGTAGGACCCGACGTGTTGCTCGACAAGGATGGCAGCCCCATGCTCACGCCGGTGGGGATTGTGAATACCGGCCGCATCTCGCAGGACACCGGGCATACCTTTGAATCGACATACGACGCAGCCATGGGCGTGGCGGGCCGGTACTATATGCACCGCAACTTCTACATCTCCGACCCGGATGCGTTTACCGTCTCTACGCAGATCATCCCGGACCGGGTGTGGCATGGCAACAAGCAACCGCTGACGCTGGACGAGGCAGAAGCTTCGATTGCGCTCTCGGCTGTCTCGGGCGGAATGTTCGAGATCGGTGACGACCTGCCAGCTTTGGGCGCTTCCCCTGAGCGGCTCGCCCTGGTGAAGAACGCGGACCTGCTCGACATGGTCAAACTGAGCCGCGCGGCCGTGCCGCTGGACCTGATGACCTACCGGCCGGAGGACTTGCAGCCGAGTATTTATCTGCTGAAAGAAGACTCGCGGCAACAGATACTCACCGTCTTCAACTGGGCCCGGGAGCCACGCAGCCGCACGATTGGGCTTGATGCCCTGGGGCTGAAGGCGAACGGCTCTTACACGGCGATCGATGTGCTGCGCGGCGGCGCCGTGCCCATCGATAACGGTAAGTTGGCGATCGCATTGCCTCCGACCTCGGTACGCATGATCAAGCTGATCGACACATCTCAACCCGAGGCGGCTCCCGGCTTCAGAGCGCACGCGCCGTCTACAGGGCAGGCCGGCGTTCTCATCGAGTTCCATGCCGCTGCCGCCAATGCCGATGCGCCGGTTCTGGAGTACCACTGGGAGTTTGGCGACGGCGTAAGCGCGGATGGCGCGGACGTCTCCCACGCGTACACGCAGGCGGGACAATATTCAGTGAGGATCGTTGCCACCGGACTCAACGGGCGAACAGCTGAGAGCACACTCGGGATCTCGGTCACCGGTATCATGCCGACGGTTTATGACCCGGCCGAGAAAGTGCGGTATCAGGGGACGAAGTAGGGCTCGCGCCGCTGGCTTCATCTCGTTTTGCCGCGCAAGAGCCCTATCGAGTAAATGACCACTGCATTCTGCCCGCAATGATCGGCCTGGCGGTAGGATAAGGAGCGGAGGCAAGTCCCATGCTCATTGTTCACGTTGACGTGCACGTCAAACCCGAATCGGTGGAGGACTTCAGACGGGTCACCATCGAAAACGCCCGGTCGAGTGTTCAGGAGCCCGGTATCGCGCGCTTCGACTTGGTGGAGCAGCAGGACGATGCAACGCGGTTTGTGCTGATCGAGGTCTACCGCACGCCGGAAGCGGCGGCCGCGCATAAAGAGACCGCCCACTATGCGAAGTGGCGCGATGCGGTTGCACCGATGATGGCTGAGCCGCGCCAGAGGGTGCAGTACAGCCCGGTATTCCCCGATCCCCAGGACTGGTAGCAATATGCGCTTCGAGTTTGCGACCGCAACGCGCATTGTCTTCGGCGAGGGCACGGCCGCCACACTCCCAGAGCTGGCTCGCCCTTTCGGCGCTCGCCCGCTGGTGGTGACCGGCGCCTCAACGGAGCGCGCGGCGTGGCTGGTCTCGGCACTCTCGGCGGAGGTTTTTACTGTGCCGGGCGAGCCTACAGTCGACCTGGTGCGCGAGGGCGCACGGCACGCGATCGACGCCGCCTGCGATGTCGTCATCTCGCTGGGCGGGGGCAGCGCAATTGACGCCGGCAAAGCGATTGCCGCCATTGCCACCAACGGCGGCGAGCCGCTCGAATTTCTCGAGATAGTGGGAAAGGGGCGCGCCATTACGGTTGCGCCGCTGCCGTTCATTGCGGCCCCCACCACGGCCGGAACCGGCAGCGAGGTCACGCGCAACGCGGTTCTCGGATCGGCGATGCACGGCGTGAAAGCGAGTTTGCGAAGCCCACTGATGTTGCCGCGGATCGCGCTCGTCGATCCCGAGCTGACGTATGGGCTGCCGCCTGCGGCCACAGCTTACACCGGCCTTGACGCCCTGACCCAGCTCATCGAGCCTTATGTGTGCGCGCGCGCCAATCCAATGGTGGATGCGCTTTGCGTGGAAGGGATTGGGCGCGTCGCCCATGCGCTGCGCCGCGCGTACCGCGACGGCGCGGATTGCGAGGCGCGCCGCAATATGGCGTTGGCAAGCCTTTTCGGCGGCCTGGCGCTCGCCAACGCCGGACTGGGCGTGGTGCATGGCTTTGCGGCTCCGCTCGGAGGCTCGTGGAAGGCGCCGCACGGCGCACTCTGCGCGGCGCTGCTGCCGCAAGGCATGGCGGCCAATGTGACCGCGCTCCGGGCGCGCGCGCCGCAGCATCCCGCGCTCGAGCGTTACGCCACCATTGCAAGGCTGCTTACCGGCAGGAACGATGCAAGCATGCAGGACGGCATCGATTGGGTACAAGCGCTGTGCGCCGAACTCAACGTTCCCAGGCTGCGCGCCTGGGGGATCACAGAAGCCGATTTGCCTGGGGCAGTCGAGAAGGCAGCCCACGCCAGCAGCATGCAGGCTAATCCGCTTCAGCTCACGCGCGAAGAGTTGCAATCGGTGATAGCTGCAGCGTGGTAGGTGTCGAACCAGGACGGCCGGGTACCTCCCGGCCGGGCAATCGCATTTGACCGCCGGAAACGAGCGAGACAGGCCGCGGAAGAACTTCAGGCAACAGAGGCTTTGTATCAGGGCACGAGTTTACTCGTGCCGATAGAACCGGCTGTAGCCTGTGGCCTTTAGGCCCGGCGGAGTTGTTTTTACCCGCCTGCCCGGCATTCGGCCGGGTTCCGCGGCGTTTTACTTCGTCGAAGAAATGCAGTTGTTTTGGAAACATATTCCTTCAGGGGCTAAAGCCCGCACTGATTTTGGGAGCCTTATCGGCACGAGTAAACTCGTGCCCTGATACGAAGCCCCCGGACTCCGGCATTTTCCCGCAGCTTCAAGAAAACTGTCTCCGATAAGATTCAAATGCGATTGCCCCGGGTACCTCCCGGTTTCTTGCTTGCGCCCGGAAACTGCTGCATGGTAAGCTCTTGCCTCAGCCGCCCCAGATTCTCGCTCCGTTCTTGCTTCCCCTTCTTCCCCTGACCGGAGCCCATTGGAACGTTACGTGGTCTTCAGTTTTCCGAATCGCTTCCGGTCGTTTCTCCCGCCGCTCCTTGCCCTCGCGCTGGCGAGCCCCGGCTTTGCGCGGGCGCCCCAATCCGCGCCCTCACAATCTGCTGCCGCGCAAACCGCGCAAGCAGGACTCCCCATCATCCATAACTATTCCACCAAGGACTACAACGCCGGCCCGCAAGTCTGGTCGGTCCTCGAAGACAAGCGCGGCATGATCTACGTGGCCTCTTCTTCCGGCGCCATTCTCGAGTTCGACGGCGTCACGTGGAGGAAGATCTACCATCAGTCCACCACCGTGCGCTCGCTCGGCATGGATGACTCGGGAAAGGTCTTTGCAGGCCTCGAGGCAGACTTTGGCTACCTGGCGCCCGATGCCGCAGGCTCGCTCCAGTACGTTTCTCTTCTCGACAAAGTGCCGGCGGCGGATCGCGACTTTACCGACGTCTGGCAGACCCTGCCCACACCTCAAGGCGTGTTCTTCCGCTCCTATCAAGGACTTTTCCGCTGGGATGGCAACCGGATGAAAGTCTGGACGGCTGGCGCAGGACAACGATTCCAGGCGCTCTCGATGGTAAGTGGCCATATTTATACCGACCAAAACGGAATCGGCCTCGAAGAGATTGTGGGCGACGACCTGCGTCCCCTTCCCGGCGGTGACGCCTACAAGAACTCGGTCAAGCTCTTCCTGCATCCGTTTAACAACGGCCAGATCCTGGTTTCAGCCCGTAACGAGCTGTTGAAGCTGTACGACGGGCAGAAGTCGACGCCGTTCAAAACCGGCGCCGACGATTACTTCAAGAAGCACGCGATCTATACGTCGACCGTTCTCAATGACGGCGCCATCTGCCTCACCACCCTGGACGGCGGGGCAGTGATTCTGGAGCACGACGGCAGACTGCGCCAGGTTCTCGACCAGGGCGCAGGATTGCTCAGCTCGTCGACGCTCAGCGCTTTTGAGGATCGGGACGGAGGGTTGTGGATCGGTTCGGATGCGGGTGTTTCGCGCGTGGAATTGAATTCGCCGGTATCGATTCTCTCTCGCGAAGGGGGCTATGACACTATCCGGTATAAAGGATCCGTCTATGTATCGAGCGTAGGCAATACCGCGGCCGTGAGGATCGACTTCGACAAGCAGACGAACCGGCCCAAGACAACCCTGCTGCATGGCCCTTCTCAAGGTTGGGTGTTTGCCGACTTTAAAGATCCGGCGAACCCCAGCAACGAACAACTGCTGGTAGCTACAAGCGACGGCGTCATGCGCGTCGAGGGCGATCGACTGGTTCCGGCCATGCCCAACCTGCATGGATCCACTGAAGCGGGATCCTTCATTGCCACCTCAATCAAAGACCCGGCACGAGTCTTCATCGGGCACACCGATGGCGTGGGCTCGATGCACTGGAACGGCAGTTCGTGGGTAGACGAAGGCCGATTGCCGAACACGAACTACCAGGTCGGAGCCATGGCCGAAGAAGCCGACGGTACAGTGTGGGCTTCGGGCACGACCGGCAGCGTCCTGCGCATTCGGGTTGCCCCCACAGGAATGCGCGACTCCAAGGTCGAGATGATCGGCGGCGAGGCGGGACTGCCCAAAGGGTCGAATTTTGTGAGCGTCGTTGACGGTCATGTCTACGTTTCGGTCCAGCGCAGCAAGAATGTCTTTCGATGGGATCCGGCAGCGGCCAGGCTGGTTGTCGACAATCGGTTCCTGCTCCCCATCGATGCACCCGATCCAAATATATTCCTCTGGCCGATTGACAAGAATCGCTTCTGGAGCGAGAACGGTTCGTCGGACACATCGCGTCTCGGCCTTTACACGCGACAGCCCGATGGAAGCTGGAAGCTGGACGAGGACGCCTTCCGCAATCTCAACCGCATCAATGTATTCATCATTCGGCAGGATGGAAACTCAGCCTTTCTGGTAACCGGAGATTCACTGGTCCGTTTCGACAACAAGACCAGGCCGCCGGCACTTCAGCCGTTTACGACCGTTGTGCGGCAGGTGAAGTCGGGCACCCAGATCGTCTTCGGCGGGATGACTCTGCCCGGCGCGTCCATGCTGCGGCTTGCACCAGGCAGCAGCGATCTGCACTTCCAGTTTTCCGCACCCACCTACTCGAACCCTGCCGATACCGAGTATCAATACCTTCTCGAAGGCGCGGATCATGACTGGTCACCCTGGGACAAACAGAAAGAGGCCAACTATAGCGGGCTGGGGCCGGGCAACTATCGCTTCCGTGTGCGATCGAAGACCGACGACGGCCGCACTGGCGAAGAGGGCACATTTGCCTTCACTATTCTCGCCCCCTGGTATCGCACCACGACCGCGCTTGTCATCTATTTCCTCCTGTTCGTCGGGGTTGCCGTTCTGGGCTGGGTGTTGATCGGCAGATTCGAGCGCAGGAAGGCTCTCCGCAAAACCGAAGAGCTTGAAGCGCAGGCCAGGGCTCTTGAGGCCACAGTCAACGAGCGCACCCAGGAGATTCGCGCCCAGGCCGCCGAGATCGCCGCGCAGAAGGACTCCATTGAGTTCCTCAACGAGATCGGCAAAGAGATCACCGCATCGCTCGACCTGAACACCATCCTGTTCAAGCTCTACGAGCGCGTGAACCAGATTGTCGATGCGGCCATCTTCGGCGTCGGCCTCTACCGGCCTGAAAAACACGTCATCGAATACAGCCTGGCCATTGAAAACGGCAAACGCTACGCGCCCTACACGCGCAGCACCGACGACAAAAACCAGTTCGCCGTCTGGTGCATCGATCATCGAAAATCGATCCTGATCAACGACGTTGCCAGCGAGTATTCGAAGTACATCGCCACTTATGACGACGTGGCAGGAACGCTCGAGGACGGCAGCATATCCCAGCCGCCCGCATCGATGATCTATCTGCCGCTGATCGCGCAGGAGCGCGTGCTGGGCCTGCTCAGCGTGCAAAGCTTCAAGAAGAACGCTTATACCGAACAGCACCTGCGCCTGCTTGAAAACCTGGCAGCCTACACCACAATCGCGCTCGACAATGCCAACGCATACGAAGCCATCAATGAGGCCGAGCGCGCGGTCAGGGGCCGGGCAGCGGAGCTGCTCACGGTCAACCGCATTACGCAGGCGCTGGCCACGCAGCTTGAAAAAGACCGCCTGATCCAGCTCGTTGGCGAACAGATTCAGGACTTATTCCACGCATCCATCGCCTACATCGCTCTCCTCGACCGCTCCACCATGATGCTGCACTTCCCCTACACCTTCGGCGAAGAAGTGCAGTCGAGGCCCTTCGGCACCGGCCTCACCTCGCGAATCATCCGCACCGGCGAGCCGCTGCTCATCAACGAGGACATGGAACAGAACCGCAAGCGCCTCGGCGTTGAGCAGATGGGCCGCAACACGGCCTCCTATCTGGGCGTGCCCATTCACTCCGGCGGCCAGGCGATCGGCGTCATCAGCGTGCAATCCACCGATCAGGAAGGCCGATTCACCGATGCCGATCAGCGCCTGCTCTCCACGATCGCTTCCGCGGTGGGCGTCGCAATCCACAACGCCAGGCTCTTTGAAGAAGCCCGCGCGGCGCGCCAGGCAGCCGAAGAAGCCGACGCGGCCAAGAGCTCCTTCCTCTCCACCGTCAGTCACGAGTTGCGTACGCCGCTCACCAGCGTGCTGGGCTTTGCCAAGATCATCCGCCGCCGGCTTGAAGAGCGCCTCTTCGCGCTGATCCCCGACGACGACCGGAAGGTGGCGCAGACCAAGCAGCAGGTGCTCGACAATCTCGGTGTGGTTGTGAGCGAAGGCGAGCGCCTCACCAAGCTCATCGACGACGTGCTCGACCTGGCCAAGATTGAGGCGGGCAAGTTCACCTGGAACATGGCCAGCGTCTCCATGGCTGAAGTCATCGAGCGCGCTACTTCAGCCACTTCCTCGCTTTTCGACGCCAAGAAACTCACGCTGGTACGCGAAGTGGAACCGGATCTTCCCACGATCAATGGAGACCAGGACCGGCTTATTCAGGTGGTCATCAACCTCATCTCCAACGCCGTCAAGTTCACCGATGCCGGCTCCATCCAGTGCGTTGTTCGCCGCGAAGATGATGAACTCGTCGTCAGCGTAACCGACTCCGGAATCGGCATCGCACCCGCCGATCAACCCAAGGTCTTCGAGAAGTTCAAGCAGGTGGGCGACACGCTCACTGACAAACCCAAGGGCACCGGCCTCGGCCTGCCCATCTGCAAGGAGATCGTGGAATACCACGGCGGGCGCATCTGGGTCGACAGCGAACTCGGCAAAGGCAGCACATTCTCGTTCACGCTGCCCATCGCCGGAAAGACGGGCCAGCTTGAGCTGTTGCCCGCGCGCCGCGCCATCGACATCGAGTCGCTGGTCAGGCAATTGCGCGAGACCGTCTCCATCCAGCATCCGGCCGACAAATCCATCCTGGTGGTCGACGACGACGCCAACATTCGCTCCCTGCTGCAGCAGGAACTCGCCGAGGCAGGGTACTCGGTGCGCCTGGCCGAGGATGGCCGCAAGGCCCTGGCACTGGTCCGCGAAGAGATGCCGGGCCTGATCATTCTGGATGTGATGATGCCCGAGATGAACGGCTTCGACGTGGCCGCCGTGCTCAAGAACGACCCGGCCACCATGCACATCCCCATCATCATTTTGTCCATTCTCGAGGATAAGGAGCGCGGTTTCCGCCTGGGCGTGGACCGCTATCTTACCAAGCCGATCGACACGGCCTCGCTCTTCAAGGAAATCGGAACGCTGCTTGACCAGGGCGCCTCGCACAAGAAAGTCATGGTGGTCGACGAGGATGCATCGGCGCTGCGCAGCATTACCGATGTGCTGCAGACCCGCGGCTACCAGGTCGTGGAGTCGAACGGCTCCGAGCTGATCGCGCGCGCGGTAAGCTCTCGCCCCGACATCATCATTCTGAATTCGCTTCTTTCCAATAACGAAGCCGTCCGCGCACTGCGCTTCGAGAAGGGGATGGAAAACGTATTATTCCTGATCTACCAATGAGCAAAAAGATCCTGATCGTCGATGACGAACCCCATCTGCGTACGCTGATTCAGCAGACTCTCGAGGAATTGGAGGACGAGGGAGTCGAGCTGATTACCGCTACGAACGGCGAGGAGGCCCTCGAAACCATCCGCAACGAGGAACCCGATCTTGTCTTCCTCGACGTGATGATGCCGAAAAAGAACGGCTTCGATGTGTGCAACGAAGTGAAGAACCAGCTCGGTCTCAGCCACATCCACATCGTGCTTCTCACCGCCAAGGGCCAGGAGTTCGACCGTCAGCGCGGCCAGGAGGTCGGCGCCGACCTCTACATGACCAAGCCCTTCGATCCCGATGCTCTGGTCGCCAAGGCCCGCACTGTCCTCGGACTGCCGGCTTAGATCGCCCATGGCCGGACTTACTCTGCGCGCTCTTCTCAGCCCCAGATCGGGCACATACGCGGTTGTAAAAGCACTTTGCGATCAAGCGTGCGCCGGCATGAGTATTGTGGATTCGTCAGGCCGGGTTTTCCTCGGCCCCGGCGTTTCCGGCGAAACCGATTCGCAATCGCGCTTCCCCATCGACTCCGGCAACGCGACACTCGGATTCGTCGCCGGCCCCCAGGCTCATGCGGCCGCGGTGGCCCAGCTCGTAACCCACCTTGCGGCGCGAGAAACAGAACAGCGCGCGCTCGCCGCAGAGACCCTGCACCTCTATCGCGAGATCAACCTGATCGAGCAGCTCTCTGAACAGCTCGCCGCCATTCTCAACATTCCCGCGGTCAGCGAGTCGGCACTGGCGCAGGCGCAGCGTCTCATTTCGGCAACACACGGCAGCGTGCTGCTGGTTGACAAATCCACTGGCGCGTTACGCATCGAAGGCTCGTTCGCGCAGCAGTCCGGCAATTCGAATTGCTTTCCCGGCGCCCTCGATCCCGGCTCGCTCTTTGCCGCCTCGGTCCTCGAGCGCGGCGTGGCCGAAATAGTGAACGACTGCGCCGGCGATCCGCGCGCTCGCGGCAACGAGTGCCATCTCCGCGCCCTGATCTTCGCGCCGCTGCGTGCAGGGCAGCGCACCGCCGGTCTTATTGCTCTCGCCAGCACCGAACCCGATGCCTCTTACTCCGCCGCCGACCTCAAGCTGCTCAACACCATCGCGCTGCAGGCCGCGGCGGCTACAGAAAATGCGGCCCTCTGTGCGGAGATGGTTGAATCCGCGCGCGAGCGCGCCGCCTACGCCGCAGAGCTGCAGGCAGCGAGTTCGGTGCAGCAACTTCTGCTTCAGGGCGCTTCGCGCCCCACGCCTGGATTTCAGGTTGATTCCGTTTATCTTCCCGCCAGCGAAGTCGGTGGCGACTTCTTCTATGTCCAACCGGCGCCCGACGGATCACTGCTCGCCATCGTCGGCGACGTCTCAGGCAAAGGCCTTACTGCGGCGATGCGCGTGGCGATGATCCTCGGCGTTCTGCGGCGCGAAACCTCGTACGATCCCGCCGAGATCCTCTCCAGCCTCAACAACGCCCTGGTTGCGCAGGGGCTGCTTGGCTTCGCCACGGCCTGCTGCATCCGCATCGCCCTCAGCGGCGAATTTGCCTTTGCCAATGCCGGCCACATCGCGCCCTACATCTTAAAGCGCGAACTAAAGACAATTCCAGCCCTGCCACTGGGCCTTGTCGCCGGCCAGAACTTCGAACTTGTCCAGGGAAGGCTGAATCACGGCGAGCGCCTCGTGCTTCTCTCCGATGGCGTTCCCGAGGCTCGTTCGCAATCCGGCGAACTATTCGGCTTCGAACGCACCGCGGCGATTTGCTCGCACGCCGCCGACAGCATTGCCCGCACTGCGCAACAGTTTGGCCAGGAGGACGATATCACCGTGGTCACGTTGACGGTTTCGGGATAATTTGCCCGGAACCTCCGAAGCCATACTCACCATCGATCAATCGGCTTTTGCCCTGCGCGTCGTATCAGCGCGGCGGTGTATGCACAACACAACAGGTGAATGCAGGGTTGATTTCATCGCATTAACTCTGCCCCCGGCACACGGGACAATTCTCAGGCACTCTGGATTCAAGGGCCTGGTTACAACCGTAAACCGACCTATTTGACTTAGTTACAACCTCAAACTTACTCACATCTCAGCGATCTCCCTCGTGCCCCTTCGCGCTCCTGCATAGTAAGTAAGTCACTGTTTTCATCCTGAATTTAATCGCGGAGTGTCGAGTAATCGCGGGCAATCAATCGATCAGCTGAGTCATTGCCGCAAAGAATTCTGCGAATGCCAGGGTAACTCATTCAGCGACCAATTATGGACAATCTGAGTCGAGAAACTATCATTGGACGTGTTACGGGCCGTGTTGCGGATTCAGTTGCCGATCGCCAGGAACCTTAAGCCGGGATATTTACTATGTAGATAAGTCCATTTGAGATAGACTCTGGTCTCCGGCTCTCAAACAATCCATCGAAGTCGAGCCACAATGCGGTAATACTCTGTTCCCGAAAATGTCCACAGTTCCAATATGGCATTCTCCAATCTCACGTTGACGACAACGTATTCCATCTAAACATGTTACTAAATAAATTAATATAATTTTAATAATATTGCAGACGGAGATCTCCTGGAAATTCCTCCAGTCTGTTTCGTCGTGGTCAGGATTGACCAATCAGGTCACAGAGATTGAGCTACAATACATACATCCAAATCTGAATCGTGTGCGTCTAATTAGAAACACGATGAGCACTAATAGAGGAGCGCTGTCCTATGCGCCTCGCAGTGGCAGGATGTAAATCGAAGTCTGTGACTGCCGCTTCTTTTTCTTGTTTCTGCGCCTTGTGAGATTTGACATTGTGAAATGGGAGCAGCTTCTCTCACGTGTCAATTCCTGTTCCTTGGGCTGTGAACTCGGACAGATTTTTTCTTTAAGGAGTTGTGAAACCATCACGATTCTCACAATCACGAAGAGCGTAGGCCCGCTAGCCTCTTCGGTCCACGATACCTTTTCAGCAGACGGAATCTGGCGCAACTTGGAGGATGTTGACGGTGACGGAAAAGTATGGACTCATTCACGAAATTCTTTTTACTGATACCAAGCGCACTGAACAAGCCGCATCGCCAGCGGTCTTGATGGAAGTTGTCAAAATCCTCACCTCCGATGGGTTGTACCTGGAGGGAGTAGCTGCGGCTTCATTTCGATACATTGTGGTCAAGCGGTTGATAGACATTTCGGCTTCGTGCTTCCTGGTGGTCCTTCTCTCGCCGCTGTTTCTGCTCATCGCGGTGTTGGTGCGGATGAGCTCGCCAGGGCCGATTCTTTACAAGGAACAGCGTGTGGGGCGTTTTGGAAGAAACTTCACAATCCATAAATTCCGCACCATGTATACCAGGGAGTATCTGCACAGTGTTTTGGAATATCGCGAAGACGAACACGATCAGCTGCAGCGGCGCATTGCGAAGAATCACGTGCACGATCCGCGCATCACGAGGGTGGGAGCCGTATTGCGGAAGTTGAGTCTCGACGAACTGCCTCAACTGTTCAATATCTTGAGAGGTGAAATGTCGCTGGTCGGTCCCCGTCCGGTTGTGGAAGCGGAATTGACCAACTATGGAAGTTACGCAATTTTCTATAAGCTGGTATTTCCCGGTCTGAGCGGGCTCTGGCAGGTTTCGGGCCGCAATGACGTCAACTTCAACACCCGGGTTCGGCTGGATGTTAGTTACTGCAGAAAATGGAATCTGCTGCTTGACCTCTCGATCCTCGCACGGACCGTGCCAGCTGTTCTGAAGAGGAAAGGCGCTTACTGACGGCTTCCTTCAGGAAGAGGACAAGCCCCGCGACAGGCTGCGACGCAACTATATAATGGGGTCTTAACTGGATTCCGGCGATCGTTGAGGCCGCCGTTTGCACGGTTGCAGAAGGCGGATTTTCCTATAGTCCTCGTAACTAATCGGGGGAGCAGTTCTTCGCCGCTTCGGATCCCGGGGTCTGTTCCCGCAAGTTGCAGGAATAACGTTTGCGCTGCTCATTCCAAGGGTCCAAATCGGAGCTCTTTACGTGCGGAGGCCGTGGCTCATTCTCGCCATTTGTTTTCTCGCGGCCTTTTGCTGTACGCAGCCAGCAGCTTCGCTCGCCCAATCGATAGACGACCAGGATCTTGACAGTGCATCCTTCGCCGCTTCCAGCGCCGTTCCGCTCGATAGTTGGGTATATCCGGCGTTTGACCGGTTGAACGCGCTCGGCTACTCGCTCAGCGCGCTTCAGGGGATGCGGCCGTGGACGCGGTTGCAGTGCGCCAGGCTGGTGGATGAGGCGCAGCGGTCGCTCGACTCTCAAGCAGATGAGGCAGATCCTGATGCACTCGGGCTCGTGCACAAGCTCGTGAACGAGTTCTCCTACGAAATCGAGTTGCTTCACGGATCGCCCAACCGGTCGGCGGGAATCGCCAGCGTTTATGTGCGCGCCACCCAGATCGCAGGGCCGCCGTTGCGCGATTCATTTCATTTTGGGCAGACAATCTACGATGACTTCGGAAGGCCCTACGGTCAGGGATTCAATTCCATCTCAGGAACCCAGTTGCATGCCGAGTACGGGCCGTTTGCGATCGCGCTGAGAGGCGAGTTTCAGCAGGCTCGGGGCCTGTTCGCTTACAACGCCGCAGCGCTGAACGCGATCGCAACCATGGATGGCTTGCCGGTTCAGCCTCTACCCGGAATTACAGCATTCAATCGGATGAGGCCCATCGAAGCCACGGTTTCATTGAAACTGCTGGGCTGGCAGGCTACGTTTGGGGAGCAGAGCCAGTGGTGGGGCCAGTCGCGCACCAACTCTCTGATCCTGTCGAATAATGCCGAGGCTCCCGTTGTTCTACTGATCCAGAAGGATAAGCCGGTGCAATTGCCTGGTCTCTTTGCTTACCTGGGCAAAATGAACAACACATTCTTCGTGGGCCAGTTGCGGGGACACCACTATGTCCGCGGCCCCTACCCCGGCTTTGTTCTGGAGGGCTCCGCAACCAGAACGTTGAATCCGCAACCCTTCATCTGGGGCGATCAGCTTGACCTCAAGATGTCTCCAAACCTTGAGCTTGGCTTCGAGATCAGCTGCGTCTGGGCGGGTTACGGCCGGCCCGCGACCATCGGGACCTGGTTCCATACCTTCAGCTTTCATGGCAGCTACCAGGCCGTAGATCCCGGCAAACGCTACGGTGGGTTTCACTTCTCCTATCGGCTTCCCTTCCTTAAATCTGTGACGATCTTCACGGACGCGATGGCCAACGACGAGCCGACCCCCCTCGACTATGAGACACGCTCTGCCATGAATCCTGGGATCTATGTTGCCCACCTACCCCACTTGAGCCAAGTCGATGCCCGTGTCGAGGCCGTTTACACAAACATCCCCAATTATCCCGTTGGAGCGGTGTACTTCAATGGCCACTATGCCGACGGATATCGCAATGCCGGGCAACTGATTGGTAGCTGGGCAGGCAGAGCCGGCACAGGAATCATCGCCCGATCCACTTACTGGTTTTCCGGCGTCAACAAGATTGACGTTTCCATGCGCCGCCAGTTCAACGACCGGCACATGATCGGGGGCGGAGATCTGACGGAATTCTCAGCCCATTCTCTCTGGCAGCTTCGCGGTCCGTGGCAGATTGAAGGCTCGTTAACCGCCGAACGCTGGCGTTTTCCGATCCTTCAATCATCGCCGCAAAATAACGTTACAGCCACCTTCGGCATCACGTTTACTCCACCATTCAAGTCCTCGAAGTAATCAATGAACGATGGCGCCTGGAATTCGAAGGGATCAGGGCGCGATTCCACGCGTCTGCGTTTCAAACTCGGGCCCGGGTTGAGGGATACGGCCGGCGAGCGCCCCTGACCCGACGGCTATTGGATTACATTGATCGCGGCTGCACCCAATGCCATCTGCGAGAAGAGCTGCGACCAGTCCATAAAGCTGCGGAGGGCTGTGGGGCGGAGCGTCTTATCCGGCACCACGATTGTGTCGCCGGGGTTGAGTCTTAGGTCGGTAAACGACTGTTTCCAGAACCCGGACTCCCCCGGATGCGTGCGGCTGATGACCGAGCCATCAGCTCTGACCAGGAAGGCATGATGCCAATCCGCATTCCGATTTGCGCCGCCTGCAAGACGCAGGTAGTATCCCAGTGCCCGCCCGTGCTGGTACAGGAATGAATTCTGGTCGTAGACCGCCCCAAACACATTCACATTCGCGGGCGCGTAAGGCACTACGAATCTGTCTCCGTTTTCGAGACTGATATCGGGGATGTCTTCGATCTTCGAGCTGCCGGGGTTAAATCGAAGAACAATACGTCCGGTGGCTGTTATCTGACTCAGGCGCGCAATCATCTGCTGGGTCATAGTCTGCGACGCCGCCACATCCGACACTGCCGATCCAGAGGCGCTTGGCGAACGAGCCAGCGCCTGAGTTCCCCGTTCCGCGTCCAGGGTCAGGCTGCGCACGTAGTCGTCGAGCCGCTGCTGTTGCAGAACTCGCGCAGATTCGCGCGTGAACTCCGATCCATACAGATACGCCTGGGGCGTGAGCCCTCCCGCCATGCTCACAATGTCGCGCAAGGTTTCGCCGGGCTTGACGCTGTAATATCCGGGGTGGATGAACTCACCCTCCAAATCCACGTACTTAACCTGCTTTCCGAGCGGCTCCCGAATGTCGGCCTGCGAGAAAATGGTCACCGTATCTCCCGGCTGCAATTCCAGGTTCGCCGAGGCGTCGTGATCGAGTACCAGCTTTCCCAAGTCGAAGGGGATCAGCGTGGGCTTCAGAGAACTGGGGTCGACCCGTTCGATAACCGCATAGCTCCAGTCAATCTGATTGTTCGGCAATGTAACGCGGTTCCGTTGCGGCGCGCCATTGGCCGAGGGCCGCGCCACCTCGGCAGCGAGCGTTGCGTTGGCTGCCCGCTGGGTTGACGATCTTTCTTCATTCCCTGAAAGGTCCGACGAGGCCTGAACTTGCGGCGCCAGAGCATTTGTAATCGCGGTTTGTGCAGTTGAATTGGTTGTCTCCGTAGTACCGGTTGACGTGATCCGCTGATTCTCTCCCAAAGCAGAGATTCCGGGCTCAAACTCGGGCGCCGGCAGACCCAGATGACTCCGCTTCCACCAATAGTCCCGGCTTACCAGGGAGTCCACGTCCGGAATCAGGTCGCTCAACCGCATTCCTTCATGCCAACTGAACCGCCCTGGATTGGCTACGTTGCCGCGCAGCGTTACCGCCTTGTCATAGACGGGAAGGATCGAATCGATACGAAGGATATCGCCATCGTCGAGCGAAGTCGCCAATCCGGTTGCATTGAAGTCCACCTGAATCACGTCTCTCAGCTGGTGCTGTTCCACCCGCTCCAACGTGATGCGGGAATTTGAGGCCACTGCAGTGGTTTTCCCTGCCATCTCCACCAGGTCCCCAACCGTCTCCCCACTGCGCAGCTCATAGATCGCGGGGCTTCTCACGCTTCCCGTGATCGCCACTTCGGGTCCGGCCGGTGGTATGAGAATTACATCTTCCGGAAGCAGCCGCACGTCCTTCGATTTATCCCCGCGAATCAGCAGTCCATACAAATCGAAATCGGTGACAGTCTTGCCCTCGCGCTTGAGCAAAATGTGGCGCAGCGAGCCTTGAGGAGAGGGACCGCCTGATGCAAACAGCGCGTCAACCAACGAGCTGAGGGAGCTGATGGTATAGGCTCCGGGGCGCCGCGCCTGCCCTGAAACATAAATCTGCATCGATCGAATTTGGCCGATATCGACCGAGAGATCGAAATTGCGGTAGATCCTGGCAATAGCCGACCGCAGATGCTGGTCGAGTGAGGAAAACGGCAGCCCCGCCACCTGCACCGTTCCAACCTGCGGCAAATAAATGTTGCCGGATCGGTCCACACGCAGGTTCCCGCTGAAACCGATCTGGCCCCAGATGCGGACCCGCAGCTCGTCGTCCGGGCCAATCACATATTCCGGCGGAGCCGGAACCTGGTCGCTGGGAGCAAATGTAGATGGGACCCGCCGAAATAGGTCTTCCCCATAAACCTGCAAATACTGGCCGGTGGTCTCACCAACAAACTTCTGGAACTCGGTCGGTAAATCGGGAGGAAATTGCTGCAACTGCTGCTGACGATCTCTAAGCCTTGCCTGATCGCTCGTCGCCGTGCCTTCTGGCGGAACCGTTCCCATGCTACCGGGAGTCGGGACACCTGTCTCACCATAAGGATTCGCCTGGGGGGGCTCCTGTTGATTCTGCGAGCAAGCCGCGCCCGCAGCCAGCGTTTCATTGGTACACCCGGTGCTACTTTGCTGGGATTGCCCGCCTCCCGTGACGTCCTGAGTCGCGCCAAGAGCATAAAGCAACGGAACCCCGATCGTGGCGAGCAATGCGCAGCACGGCAAAAGGCGATTGATCATTGTTCCCCCATTTTCAAGGATTCGACTGGGAGACCGCAACTATTGTCCAGTCATTTGATTAAGACAATAAACATGACAACTAAGAGAGTGAGAATGAAGAACGCATCAGCCCCGTCAATCAATCCAGACGGGGCCCGGGCCGCCGGAACCTATCATTGCTTTTGGCACAGGCTCCTCAAAGGTTTTGACTTAATGCACCGACGCGGTAGAAAAATGGAGTCCGGTCAGCCCTGCGATCGAGCCGCGGCGCGCCGCCCGCTCTGTGACGAATGCACCACTCGGCAATATGAGGCTTAAATTACGACTCGTGATGTAAGATTGACTTGATCGAAGCTACTGTATTTCAGGAAGGTGAAGAGGCGGCGAGGTCGGTTCTGGGCTGGCCAGCGTTATTGGCGAGATAACAAAGGCCATATGGACCGATCTCTTTAAGTTTCAGGTGGCCTCCCCAAGTACATTTTCATGCGTGAACATGTGCGTTCCACATCCGCGTCGGGAGCTTTGCATACCCTTCCGCTTGGCCTGCAGATTTCCTTGATTCTTTGGCGCCGCTGGGGCATGGTCTTACTGATCGGCTTGTGCAGCACGGTCCTGCTTACCGCAATTGTTTTTCTCCTTCCCGGCTATTACAAGTCCACCATTCAACTGATGCCCCCAGGATGGCAAAGCTCATCGAACCTGCCCCTTTCTTTCGGCGGCCTTTCGGCTATGACCGGCGGTGTTCCCGGCCTGGGTGGAAGCTTGCTGGGCGGACGGTCTCAAGGAGCGACCCTGGTCGGCATCCTGAACAGCCGCACGGTCTCGGACGATCTGATTCAGCGATTCAACTTGCTTGGCGTCTATCATGCCAATAAGTTGAGTAAGGCTCGCACTATCCTGAGCAAGCGCTCTGCCATTGCAGAAGATCGCGCGACCGGGATTATCTCCATCACAGTTGAGGACCGCGATCCAGTCCGCGCCCGCGATATTGCGCAGGGGTATGTGGATGAACTCAACAAGCTGGCCGTGACCATGGATACCTCGGCAGCTCACAAGGAGCGGGTTTTTCTTCAGAGCCGAATCACCGAATTGCAGGCCTCCATGGAGGCTTCGGAGAAAGATCTGAGCTTGTTTTCAAGCCAAACAGGCACACTCGACGCCGGCGTGCAATCCAAGGCGATCCTTGAGGCGACCAACCTTCTGCAAGCGGAAATCACCTCCACGGCGAGTTCGCTCAATGCCATGAAGTTGGAGTATACGAATAACAGCCCGCAGCTGCAGCAAATCAATGCCCGCCTGGCGACATTACAGAGCGAATTGGCCAAGTTGCAAGGTGTGCCTGTTAACACAGACATGAAGGTCAATTCCTCCAGCCTCTCATCTCCATCTCTTCGCCAGTTGCCCGTACTGGCTGTCACCTATGCGGACTATCTGCGCAGAACCAAATTACTGGAAGCGGCGTTCGAATTGGTCAGCAATGAACTGGAGATTGCCAGGATTCAGGAAGCCAAAGAACTGCCCAGCGTTAAAGTCCTGGACCCGGCGGCGATTGCCGACAAGCCGTCCTCGCCGAAGCGTTTGGTTCTGATAATTGTCAGCGCGCTTGTCAGTTTCCTGCTGGCCGTCCTCTGCGTGCTGGCCGACGAAATCTGGCAACGGCTGGACGATGATGCTCCCTTGAGGATTTTTTCCCGAGAACTCGGTCTCTCCTCGCAACTTCCCAAGAGGTCTTCAGCGGCGTGACTCAACGGGCCGGGATCCTTGTTATGCGATTCGTTGCGGCCGGCAAACACGCACTCGGCCTGGACGGAGCAATTGCATATACGGTTCTGGCCAGATTCATTAACATTTTGGGCAGCACGGGTACTGTACTGCTCCTTGTGCATTTCCTCAGCCCGACGGAGCAGGGATTCTATTACTCGCTATTGAGCCTGGTCAATCTGCAGATCATTTTCGAGTTGGGCTTTGCCTTCGTCATTCAGCAGTTTGCAGCTCACGAGAGTGTACACCTCCAGTTATCGCAACAAGGCCATATCTCGGGGAACGCTCGGTCCATCGACCGCCTGTCTCTTCTATTGAAGCGAGCCCTGCAGTGGTATTCCGTGGCAGGCGTACTTCTGGGCGTCACGCTGGGGCCTTTCGGTATTTTCTTTTTTACCCGTCATGCGAGGGCCGCAGCGCAGGTTCACTGGCAAGGACCTTGGTATGCCGCTCTGGGCGGCTGCGTGATCATCTTAATCCTCGATCCCATGTTTTCCTTTCTCGAAGGATGCGGCTGGGTCAGGCAAGTTGCCGGTATGCGCCTTTGCCAAGCCCTGCTGGGCGTCGCGATGGCATGGACAACTTTTCTCTCCGGCCATGGACTTTTCTCTCCGGCCATGGTCATTTTGGGCAACATCGTGGCCGGATCTGTCTTTCTTTTCCGATTTCGAAAGCTGCTATTTGCGTTGCTCTCCCATGCGGCGCCCAGCAATGCAATCTCCTGGCGCAGTGAAATCTGGCACTTTCAATGGAGAATCGCCGTCAGTTGGCTCTCGACCTATGTCACTTCCTACATCGTCGTTCCTGCAGTGTTCCTGCTCCGCACCCCGGTGGAAGCCGGCCAGATGGGCATGTCGCTCAGCATTGTCGGCTATATGTGGAACGTGGTCTTAGCCTGGATCAGCACCAAGGCGACCCCGTTCGGACAGATGGTCGCCAAGAGGGACTTCCAGGCCCTCGATAGACTGTTCCTGAGCACGCTGCTGAGGGCACTGGCGATTATGGCATCGCTGATGCTGATTTTCCTGGCCGGCGTTCTGGCGTTGCAGCATTTCTATCCGCGCCTGGCGGCCCGCATGGTGCCGCCCCCCGAGTTCTGCCTGCTGCTGGTGGCCGCACTGTGCATGTTGGTCATTCAATGCCTGGCGGTCTATCTGCGGTCGCACAAGAAGGAACCCTATCTCCTGCAAGCTCCCGCGACTGCCTTGGTTACCGTCGCGGGAATCGGCTGCCTTGTTCCGCATTGGGGCCTGCTGGGCGCTACCTCGGCTTACTGCCTGGGCGTCGCAGGCGTCGGGCTCCCCTGGGCGCTGGTCCTCTTTGGACGAACGCGCAAGAACCATGTACAGGAAACGGGCACTACGCTCATACCTCCTCTGGACCCTGGCGCCACAATCTCCGGGGAGGTTATGTAACCCTTGAGAACCAGATGAGCTCGACTGCCGAAGATGGCTCTCAAACCCATCAAGGATCTTTCCCGATAAGGTATACTTGCGATGCTCTTGCAACATCGAAGTCACTTTCAGAAACACGACTTGTGCCTGGAGGCGATACCCGGGGCTTCAGTAAGAGAACCTGTGGTCCGTGAATGCGCCCAAGGCAGCAGGAGATGCGAACGCCCGAGATTATGTCCTCGTCTTTTGAGTCAAATAAATCGACGACGATGCCGGCCGGCGGCTGGATTCCCTCCAAAGCTATTATTACCGGAGGTCACGAAGTTGGCGGACTGACCTCATTCGCGGAATCTTTATCGGAGGGATTCACGCAACTGGGAATTCCCTCGGAAGTACTTCAGCCAATGAAGATCCTGCCCAGGCTGAAGGAACTCCGCGACCCGCAGGTGCTAAAGATCCTAAGCACACAAGCGATATTCAGCGCTCCGTTTGCCCGTTCTGCAATCTGCATAACCCATGGAATTCCTACGGCCGGGGTAATCGGCTGGAAGAAGTTCGCAGGCCATCTGCTTGCTGATTTTATTGCCAACCACAGCAACGGCGTGCAACTTGCAACGGTGTCCTATTATTCTGCCGATCTTTTACGTGCCGTCCTTGGGTTACGTATCGACTGCGTAATCCATAATCCCATTCGCAGTTGCTATTTGGAAACCCCGGTTGTCCGTGCGTCCGAGTGTAATTTGATCACCTATGCGGGACGCCTCCATCCCGTCAAGAATCTTCACCTGTTGCTACCTGCAATCCTCGATGCGCTCGATCGGTGCCCGGCAATGCGGGCCTGCATCATAGGCGATGGACCTGAGCGTGCCCGCCTCGAGGCCATCGCCGCCGCGCACCCACGCGTGGACTTCACCGGGGCCATGAATGCAACTGCTGTGCGCGATCGTCTCCGCAGCACAAAACTGTTCATTTCAGGATGTACCACTGAAGCCCTGGGCATCACTTATCTTGAAGCGCTGAGCCAGGGATGCAACGTGATCATGCCTGCGGGAGGAGGGGGGCTTGAGATTGCCCTGGAACTGATCGGCGGACAGATTCAATTGATCCCGCTTTCAATGGAGCGAGAACGAATTACCAAAGCCATTCTTCATTCACTCGCCTTTGACGGCCAGGTTATCGATGTCAGCAACTATTCTCCAAAATCCCGCGCTCTCGCCTACATCGAAGCCATTCGCAGGTTTCGTTTGGAAAGTGTCTCTGACGGGTCAGGCAGAACCCCGGCCTTAACGTCCCCCTCGCAGGAAGCGTGAGCCAAGTGACTCATCAAAGCCGCAACTATGCTCGCTGGCTGTTTCCAAGCGCCTTCGCCTTCTCATGCCTGCTCTTTTGGTGGCTGCCGAGCATCCTGCTGGCATTTCTGCATGCGGACAATCCGATTACGTCGAAGACAATCAGGGACACCATTTTGGCCTTTGTGTTCTTTTTCTGCGGATATCTTATACCCTTAAAAGCGCCGCGCAAGCTCTTTATATCAATCAAGAGCATGGAGCAATGCTCCGATCTGGCTTATAAGCTTACCTTGCTGATTGCAGTTCCGGCATTTGTGGTCAGCCTGCTCTTTGCGATTGCCCGGGCTCGTGTTACTTACAGCACGGGCGGAGATATGCCTTTTATGTATCAGGCTGTTTTATATACGCATTTGTTCGTCGGATACATGTTTCTAGGCAGCGTTCCCGACATGGACGGGCCAAACCGCAAGAGGGTAATACTCGCGGCATTTCTACTTATTTTTCCGCGTCTGGTGATATCTCTTCAATGGCAAAGATTCTTTGTAGGCCAAACTTGTGCAGCGATCCTTCTTATCGTCATGGCGCGCGGTTGGGTGCGCATATCCGGAGTTCGAATCTTGCAGTTGATACTCCTGGCTGCCGCGATTATCTTTGTGCCAGCCTATACCCGCGGCGACCCTATCTTTGGGACCGACCCATCAGGAAATCCACGCCTGCTGCGGTTTTTCCAATCGGGCAGTACGCTGATCTTCTATCAAGATTATCAACACCTTCAATCTGAATGCCCGCCGCTTTTGGTATCAATGACGGCGAAGATTATTCCGTACAGCTTGCTGCATGTCTGCACGATGACAGTAGGGAACGCGCAGAACACGCCGGCAGTGCTGAGCAGTTTGATCACGCGCCAGGACAGTAACGATCTTGCGCTAGGCACAGGATCCATATACATCCTCGAACTATATCTGACCGGCGGAATTGCCGCTGTTTTGTTGGGTTCTGCGCTGTTTGGCCTGAGCTGCAGGCTATTTGTCGAGCACCTCGGGGCGAGATCGCTGGTTGCCGGTATATGGGCGGAGTGCCTGGTGCGTTCTCTCTATGCGCCAAGAGGGAATCTTGGATATGTTTATGAGCGAATTCCCAGTCTATTAGCCGCTACCGCCGTGGTGATGCTGCTCTGCTGGGCGGGGGATGTTCTGCGTGCAAAGCCGATCGACACCACTTCGTGCTAGAAAGCCAACGAGACTCTCTGTATAAACCGCTTCTATTCCGAATTCGGGAAGATGCATTTGGGCTGCTTCCGCTTTGGCCGGCGCCTCTGGAAGTTCAGCATGACCACGCATCTCGGAAAGCCTCCAATTAAACAACTGAGATCAGAATCGCGACAACGCTATTAGAGTTCAGGCCAGACACAGTGAACACGAAGCGCCGCCGCTCCGGGTTTTCCAGCCGCGCATTAGCAACAGGGGGCTGGCAGTATGCTTTCGTCGCCCCTAAAGCAAAAATGGAAACCCCACATTAGGCAGAAGGTATACTGGTCCTTTCGAGCCTCTCCGCGGTCATGCGCATCGCGGCGCAATCCAGTTTTGTCTCGTGTCGAGGTGAGCGTGAAGAGACTGATGAAGATGATCGCAGTTGCAATTTACTATACATGCGTCTCGTGGCTGCCAGACGCCCCCTTGCGGAGCGGAGCTCCATTCAGATGGATTCGCCGCAGCCTATGCAAATTTATATTTCTCAAGTGTGGAAAGGGCGTTGTTATTCGCAAAGGGGCATATTTCGGAACCGGGCGTGACATCGAAATTGGCGATAATTCGGAGATCGGGTACAACGCGTTTCTAACCAGTGACGTGAAAATCGGGAAAGAGGTACTGATGGGGCACAACGTAACGATTCTCACCACATCCCACCGTTACGAAGACCCAGACGTGCTTATTCATCATCAAGGCATGGAGCGGAGCCCCGTTCACATCGGCGACGATGTGTGGATCGGCTGTAATTGCGTGATCCTGATGGGCGTCACAATCGGCAGCCACGCAGTAGTTGGCGCAGGAAGCGTCGTCACGAAAGATGTTCCTCCGCTGGCCTTGGTGGCTGGCGTTCCGGCGCGATTCATCCGGTGGCGCGGCTCGCGCTTCGAGCAGGAACACACGAGCACTGTCGCTGGGTAGCATTGTTATATTGAAGACCGTGGTGCCATTTAGATAAGTATCAAACTGCCTCGGGAAAGCGTGGTTCTGAGGCCATCTTCAAACGCAAGGAGTTAAAGGCATAGAGACACCAATAGCTCGCTGCGGTAAACCACGGCAGCTTTTCGTATTTGTGGTAAAGCCGCCATACATCGAGTGCCGCTCTCAGCTTGCTCGAATTGCGGCTGGCGCCGGACTTTCGATAACGGCCCAGATCCCGATCGAGTAGATGCCCGGTGAACCCCTGGCGCACAATAGACAGCCACGCGGCCCAATCTTCGTGAAGAAGCCGCCGTTCTACCTTGGGGAAACGGAAATTGGGAATTTGATTCGTGTCGATTACCATGCTCATGCAATCGCCCGTTCCACGATTTACATGCAGAGTGCGCAGGTTAAGCTTACGGGGGCCTTTGACCACGGCTCCGACTCTCTTTCCATCCGCGGACAGATATCGAAATGCGTGGTATACGAAGGGATGTTGATTCTCCTGCATGAATTGCAGACATTTTTCGAGTTTGTCGTTGAGCCAAAGATCGTCTGCATCCAGTAATGCAATGTATCTTCCTTGTGCAATCTCGAGAGCCCGGTTGCGGGCCTGGGCGGGTCCACCATTCGCCTCCAGGCGCACCAGGCGGATCCGTGTATCCTGAGCCGCGGCCGCTTCGATCAATTCGACCGAGCCATCCGTGGATCGGTCATCTACCAGAATGTGTTCCCAGTCTTTAAAAGTCTGTTGCTTTACTGAGTTGAGCATCTCCGGCAGCCATTTCGCCGCATTGAAGACGGGCGTAATAACAGATACGGCTGGCTTGGTCATCCTTGAGAGCTCCGGTGCGACCGAACGGTCTTCCTATTATATAAAAACCGCGCAGTGTCCGTTGAGACGCCAGAACGACAGCAGGCGACCAATGCGCGCACAGTGCCCGTCTGCAAATGGTTCAATGCCGGGCCATGCGCACAACGATTCCATCGCTCTGAACGGCGGTCTCTCCGTGCGCCATTTGACATTCGCTGCTGAGTAGAATCTGGTCCCGTGCGCCAGTCAACCGCCGCGAGCATTCGCAGCTATTGGTATCCTCGGCTGAGTTCGGTCAGATCGACTCCCGAAAGAAAGGTTCGGGAGGTAGCCAGCAGCTGCTGATACGCCTCCGCGTGAGACGCTCCGGTGGAGGGCTGTTCCACGATAAAAAAGATCGGAACCATGCGCACGCCCCGGGTCGTAAAATCCTCGTCCTTCTTGAACTCGATGCGGATGCCGTTCTTGTCTCCCACCTCTGCAAGGCAGTAGGAAGGACTGCAATAGGTATTGCCCGTCAACTTATTGATGATGCCATCGTTATAAAACGCGGTATCAAACGTGATGGGCTTGTGTCCGGCGGTAGCAAAATCGATGTTGGAACGCATCTCCGGTGTTTCGCCATGGGTCATCAGGCTCTCATGCACATTGTGCCCCGACTCACGCAGCCAGATTCCCAGCGTAACCTCATCAGAGCCAGGCTTCGAATAGATGGCGCTCTCCATCACTATTACGCCGCCGATCTGCGATTGCCACGTGCGGCCCACCTTGTACTCACCCAGTTGCTGCGGCATTCGAGCATCGAGCTCCGTGGGAGACAAATTGCCGCTGGGCCCGGAAGCTGCAACGCTATTGCGGTTCAGTTGAAAGGCACGCACTCCGGGGATGCCGGCCAGAATTGCAAGCACTGCGAAAGCCGCAGCCTTCCAGTACATTGAAGATCTGGCAGCCGGGATCTGCGTTAGATTTGGCCCGGCAGCATCGGCGTCAGGGCGCACCTTCGACTCTTTCCTCAAGATAACCAGGAAAAACAACACCGCGGCCACCAGGAAGAGAACTCCACCTATTGCGTAGTCAGCCTGCTTGGCAATGCCTTCGAGCCCCGGATGCCCCAGTGCAATCCGGTAATACAGGACCAAAGCACATAGACGAATCAAATTGAAGAGGTGACCCAGAAGCACCGCACCGGCCACATAGGCAATCCATCGCGGCATTGAAACGCGCTTGAGATAGCCGGCAACCAATGCGAAATACCCCATGGTGACCGCGCCGCGCATTCCGTCGCATCCCGGAGCGATGAACATTCCGAAGTCAGGCCTGAACATCAGGCGCAGCAGCTCCTGGTTGGATGGAGGAAAACCGATCAGGCCGGCAAAGGAGCGTGCGACGCGAGCCGCGAGACTCTGCAGCGGCAGATCGAAAAAGTGAACCACGATTGCAGGCACAGGCTGCGCGCAAAGGAGTAGCGCCAGTGGAAACCACGCCTGCCGCCACACCCGCGCCCCGGCAAACAGAAGCACCACGCCAGAGAAATAGAGATAAATCGGGAGCACATGCGGAAGAAAATTCACCGTTGCAGGACCCGCGCCCCACGATAAGACCATATCCCGCGAAAAAATATTCGAGCCGCACGCGAGCGCCAGCGGCAGCAGCCCCCACCAGCTGCCCTGCAACTCCCAGCCTCTTTGCCGCCAGACTCGCAGGGTCAACAAAACGCTCACGGGTACAATCAGCATCCCAATCGATCGCAGAGGATCGGTGGTCCAAATGTCCCACAGGCCTATCCACTGCGGAGCCAAACCCAGGGAGCCGGCAGTCGCCAGCACAGCGAGGCAAACCCAGAGGAACAGGCTGGAGCCGGCGCGCTTTTCTTCGCTGGTTCTTGCCCCGGGCATCAGAACAATTGGAGGAGATGCGGAAGGAGCTTCGACGTTCATCGAAGCAAAGTTTGAACCGCCGTTTGCACTCATAGCGATACTCAATCAGCCTGGGAACAGGGAAATGTCAATTGAACCTACGCACACCAAGCCAGTCTAAATCAATGATGTTCAGGCGGTTTTGACCATTCGTAGTTGCCGGTATGAATTTATTGAGAAATTCTCAGAGGGCCTGGATTCCCCTCAACCTGCGCCAGCGCAGAATACGAAATCAGCTCCCGACATTCGGAGCCAACTCGCGGTAAATGCCGATCAGTTTTGCGTAATTCTGTTCGGCCGAATACTGAGTTTCAAATCTCCTACGTGCTTCCTGCCGCATCTTCGTGAGCCCAGCCGATCCCTCCACAAAACGGCCCAGCGTGCCTGCCAAAGCGTTGCAATCGCCGGGTGGGAACAGGTATCCGGAAACGCCATCTTCCACAATCTCCGGCAGCCCGCCAATTCGCGAGCCGGCGATGGGCAATCCCGCCGCAAAAGCTTCCACCGCGACCAGGGGAAATCCCTCATACCAGATCGAGGGTAGAATCAAAACCGTTGCGCTCCGCATCAGTTTCTGTACTTCGGAGTGTGGTTTGGGGCCAAGGGGAATTAACCGGCTCCCGATCTTCCGCGCGGCCTGCTGCACCTCTCCCATCATCGGTCCGTCACCAGCCAGATGAACCGGCAACGGCAAGAGTCCTTTTGCGTCGGCATCGATGAGGGTGTTGACACCCTTTTCAGCCGAAAGCCGCCCGGCATAGAGCGCAAACCCTCCGCCGCCGCTTCCTTCCCCTGAATCCCAGGCGAAGTTCGGCTTCACTCGAATCTGGCTGCTGGGAATGCGATAAAGGCTCATTTTCTCCGCCGCGAACCGGGTAAGGGCGATATAGAGGCTGACCCGTTGATTCCACGTGCCCAGAGCCTGGTGCAGTGCCATGCTCGCGCCGACGATTGCGCTCTGCAGACGGCTGCCGCGGTAGCAGGCATGGCGCACGCCGGGGATAAACGAGCGCCGCAGAGCACACTCTTCACAGATGCGCCCATCGCGAAAGAGCTGAGCATTGGCGCAAATCAGACGATAGTTGTGAAGAGTCATCACAACCGGAATCTTTTTCTCCTTTGCGGCAAAAAACACCGCCGGCGAAAGCGAGAACAGGAAGTTATGGACATGAACGACGTCGGGGTGAAAGCTATCGATCGCAGCCTTGACAGAGTGCGCCGACCCAAGTGAATAAAAAGCCCCTCCCGCAGCTCTGAGCTTTTGCGCGACGCTGACAATGCTTTCATTGTCCATGCCCAGAAATTTCACTTCGTGGCCATGTTCGGCCAGCATTCTCGATTCATTCGCAGCAACAATATCCTCGCCGCCTTGCTGCTGGTACCGGTTGTGTGCGATCAGGATGCGCATCGGTTCTCCAGCGCGGCAGCGGGTTCATCCGGATGTTTCCGGTTCCAGAGCGCCTGAATCGCCTCCGCCATCGTGGCGGCGACGGCCTCGGGAGTGAGCGCCGCAATCGATGCCTGGGCGTTGCCAGACATTGCCTCCAGCATTTCGCCATCCGCGGCCAGCGCGCGATCGAGGGCGCCGTATGCATCCCGCGGATCGACAGGATTGAACACCCAACCGTTTTTCCCTTCGCGAATCAACTCTTCCACCGCCTGACTGTAGACGCTCCCCAGCACGGGAAGGCCGGAGCACAGCGCTTCGTTCACCACGGTGCCCCACTCGTCTCCCAATGTCGGGAACACGAAGATCGACGCGTCGCGATAGCACTCGGGCAGGCTCGCAGGGGGGACGTTTCCCGTCATCTCGATATTCAGATTGGCGGGCAGCTCCATCTGTTCAATCCTGTTTCGCTCCGGACCGTCGCCGACCAATCGCAGCGACACAGAGCTTTGCGGATGATCCTTGCACCATTCGCCTAATACCGGCAAAAACAGGTGCATCCCTTTCCGCTCAATAAGCTGGCCTGAATGGAGCAGACGCCGCATCGGCCTGGGATGCATCTTCGAAGCCGGCGCGAATGCCGCATTATCCACGATATAGGGAACAGTGACGGTCGGCCCGGTGAATCCGAGACTTCGAAGATACGCCGCTCCGCTCCTTCCATTCACAAACGCTCCATCCACCCGTTGCAGGATCCATCGACGCAGCAGCACACGCAGACGGCCGCGTGTCGCCTCGGTGCGCTCGGATAACGTGGCCCATACGATGAGCACCGTCTTCGGAAATAGAATCCGATAGACCGTCGCCATCGCCGTGCGGGTTCCGAATTCACCAGAAACAACTACCTCCGGCTTGTAGCGCCAAAGTTGAAAGAGCGTGTCGTAGGGCACGTGAATTTGACTGGAGTCGCGATAACCGTGGATGTTGCGAAAGTGGCGCCTCCAGCTCAGGGAACGCTGCACGACCACATCCAGCGCGCCCCAGTAGACCGGCCAGGCCCGATCCCTCTCCATTCGGGCAGAGAGGAACACCTTCAGTTCCCCAACCAGCTTCCCAACGGCAATAAGCAGGGGAATCCGATAGTGGGGAAGAATGTTGGTTAGCAGAGCGACACGCCGCTTCATGGTTTCTATCATCTCTCTCCGCTTTCCAGTTCCACGCGAATTCCGTGCCTCGAACGTCAGCTCTGTTTCATTACCCAATCCGGAAGGCAGCCATATTCCAGCAGGCTTGCGGAACGGTCGTTCGTGATCAATTTGCGGCGAAGCTGATCGGCCAACCCTCGCGGCACAGGGGAATCCGCTTGCATGGCATAGCCTTTGAAGCCTGACTCCCACTCTGCTCCGGGGCCAATCTTCTCCATTTGCTCGATGCTGGATACAGTGAGCGATCCGGGCTTACGCTGCGCCTCTTCCATGCCCCATAGCGAGTAAATACCGTTTGAATAGTAGAGCTGAGGCTCATACCAGATGTAGGGGCCGTCGGAGAGAAAGCTCGCGATCATACTGTACGAGGAGACGGAGCAGATGCGCAGATCGGCCAAGGCCATCAGCAAAAGATCGCTGCATTCCGTCAGCCCGTGCTGCGGTCTCTGCGAGGGATTGAATCGCCTCACGGCTTCGTTAAAAGCGGCGCCGCCCCGGTCTGTGAAGAAATGGAACTGCAGAGTGTCTCCGAAGGTCCGTTGCAGAGCCTCGCACACGCCCAGATACCACTTTCCGGGAATCTTCTGATTGAATTTGCCGCGCTGGCTTTCATTTTCTTTCGGGGTATCGAAGTCGTCGCTCAACCGCATATGCACGGCCACAAACAGCTTGCACCGGTCCAACGTGGAAAGGATTTCGTATACATTCCGCAGGGCATCCCGGCTGTTAAGTAACTGTGACCAGAGGAAAGGCCTTGCGTTGCGAATTGACGGGTAGCCCCCGCACATGCTGTCGACCGTGACGATGAACGAGCGCTTTCCAGACAGACCGTTGCTCTCAGCCCACTTTCGAATTGCCTTGCCGAAATCGATCTCGCCGGTTATGCGGTAGTCCTGCTCGGTAAACGCATGGTGGGGAAGATGCGCCAGCAGTTCCTCCCAGAAAAAATCCATCCGCGAGGTGCGAAAGTTCCGGTAGTACTTGCGCCGGTTCAGCCCCCACGCCGGCCCGACCAAATGCGCATCGAGAACCTGGCTGGCAATCCAGCCCTTGGCCCAGGGAAGAATCTCATTGCCGAGCCCCTCCCCTCTTCGCCCCAGATGTCGTGCTACCACGAATCTCATATTGTGCACTCCGCAATGAGCCAGAACAGTCAATTAGAAAAAAAGTGTCTTGAAGTAGGGAGAAGCGGCGTACAGAGGCCACCTCCATCCGTAATGGCGGCGGGTAAAGTGAAACCACTCGCGGACGGGGGCTCCCTTGGGGGACATCAGATGCGCCCAGCGCTTCTTGCGAGGCCAGGAGCGATCCTGCCAGGTGTGCTTGTCGCTGTTGGTGAAGCACTCGCCCAGATGGCCGGGGGCCAGAAGCAATGGAAAACCACTCTTGCTGGCCCGCAACCCGTAATCCACGTCGCCGAACTGATGAGTGAATGTTTCGTCGAGGTTGCCAAGCACACGGGTTATAGAGGCCGGAACCAAGGTAAAGTTGCCATTGACGGTGTCGCACGGCAAGGCGGCGCTTGGGTTCGGTTCAAGCGTCTCCAGGCGCCATCGCAGGCCATGCGTGCGCTTCTTATATCCGCCATAGGTCGTGTCGCCGGTCAGGGGATTGCGCATGGCTCCCGCCACGATCGCATCGGCGCCCCTGCCGGCGGCCTGCTCGGCACAGGCCAGGAGCGTGCTCAGCGCATCGGCGTAGAAGCGCGAATCATCGTTGAACCACAGGTAAGCGTCGAATCCCTCGCGCATGGCAGCGTCGAACGCAACGCGCATAGCCCCGTTCCAGAAGAGATTGCCGTCTCCATGCAACAGGCGAACCTGGGGAAATTGCGAGGCAACAGCCTCCGCTGTTCCGTCCGGACTGGCGTCGTCGACCAGGAAAACTGTGAGATCAAAACTCGTTACGCCGCGCTGCGCGAAGAGCGACTGGAGCGAAGCCAGCGTAAGCTCTTTGCGGTTGTACGATGCGGCCAAGGCAGCAATCTTGCGAAAGACCACAAAATGCCTCCAATAACGGATGCGGCGCCGGCAAAGACTGGCTCACGCCGGGCTTTGGCTGGGCGCCAGTTTTTTCAACTCGACGAGGGCGGGTGCATCGAATCTTGCCAGAGCAGCGCAGGCGATTCCCACAAGAGCAAATGCATCGAGCGAAATGGAGTATGTGATTCCGTACACCAATGTGCCCACCAGGACCGCGATCCAGGTGGAAGCGGGAGGGTCCATTTCGAGTTCCTCGTCTGTCGAAAGCACCCAGTATCTAAAAATGGGACGGTACAGAAACCAGAACAGGAAGCACATACCGATCAGGCCGACCCTCGAATACTGGGCCACATACTCGCTATGCGGAGGGGATATCTCCCAGTGGCCTGACGTTGGGGCAAGGTTAACGTACCCCCCACCGAGCCCTTTGCCAAAGAGGACCGTCTCGAAGGTCTGGTCCTCGCCAAAAACAAAACTTCTCCACACATCCACGCGCCACTGCCAGGTTCCGGCTTCGCTGGCGCTATAGGCGAACTCTTCCTGGGTGTCTTCCGCGGCTCCGCTAGCCCCGCCGCCTACCTCGGCGGTAAGGCTGGCCACGGTGGCAAACACCGCAATCACCAACAAGCTGAACACAGCCATTGACACCAGGCGACGGAAGAGGCGGCGATCGGTGACGAACAGCGTGATCGTGGCGGAGATCAACACAAGCCAGACGCTCCGATGCCGCAGGAATATTGCCGCGCCCAGAAAGACTGCCGGCAGCCATTGAGAAAGCTTGGCGGGATCCCGCTGTCTGCTCCAGGAGAGCGAGAGAATGAAGCCCAACGCCACGCCAAGGACGGCGGCCGCAGGCAACAGCCGATCCTCGATGGTATTGCTAAGCTGGGTCGACGAGTGCAGCCAGGCCACCCCTCCGACGTGAAACCCGGCATAGGCAAGCAGGGCCACGATGACGAAACCAAATCCGTAGTAGAGGTAACTGGAGAGGTATTTTCTAAGCAATGCCGGATCGGCCGGTGCGGTGAGAAAGTACAACAGGGCGATCAGGAGGGGCACGAAACCGCGCGACTCGTTGGCGGCGGGAATAAAGCCGTTGGCGAGGAATCCGCGAATCAGGCTGGATGCGAAGATGGCGAGATAACCTACTCCGATGACGCGGGCGGTATTGCGCTCCCGCAGCCGCGGCAGGGTTCGAAGGAGACCGGCGACGAGGAGCCCGATCGATACCAGATCAACGGCATCCAAATGCAGCTCACCGACAACCACCGGTTCGACCCCGAACGAGTATTCGTAAAACTGCACGGCCAGGATGCTGAGCCAGCCCAGATAGGTGCTTCGCCAGATGAGATAGATATAGATACCGGATATGGTGAGGATGACAGCCGTAAGAAGCTGATTCATGCAACGCCCCTTCTTTCACTGCATTGCCAGGCGTCTTTCCCCAGACGGGTCTCCGTGTCTCGGTATAGTGCCTCATACTGCGGGACCACCACATCAGCCCGAAACAGGTTCCAGACTCTTTCGAACGCTGCCTCAGAGAGTCTTTCTCGCAGTGTCTCATCGGTGGCCACCAGGTACATCGCGCGAGCCACCTCCTCTGGCCGGCGAACGTCCGCCAGCAGCCCACACCGTCCATCGTCCAACGCCCAGCGCATTCCGGTCGTGTGGATTCCGGCGATTACGGGTTTCCTCAGGGCCATGCATTCTGACACTGCCACTGAAAAAGCTTCGTTCAGCGAAGGATGGACGAGGACGTCCGCTTCGCGTCCCACAAACTCGATCAACGCACTGTTCTGCATGGGTCCGCAGAATGTAACGCCTTCGTCTAGTCCCCGCTCCCGAGCCCATTGGTGGGCCGGGCCGCCCGCCTGGTAATCGGCGCCTACCATGAGCAGGCGCGTAGTTGGCAGTGAGCGCCTTACCACATGAAATGCCTGCAATGCGCAGGTTGCATTCTTCAGCCTTGTCCATCCGTGCATGGTGGTGACAAACGTCAAGGGCCGGTCAGCCTGCGCAGGTTTCGTCCTGCCCAGTTCGAAGATCGAATTGCGAAGAAAGTTGGGAATGACGTTAATCGCTGCACCGGGCCGAAACCAGCGCCGGAAATGACCGGCGGCATCGGGAGAGACTGCGGTGAAGCACCTTCCTTTAGCGGCCACCATGTACGCCATCAGTACACGGACTGCGCGGCAGCGGTCGCGATAATACCGGAGGACGTTCCAGGGCAAGTCGTGAATGGTGGTGATCGTCGGTACTCCGGAGTCCAGCGCGGCCAGCGCGAACTCGTATGTCCAGTGGGCGTGCACAAAGGCTGGGGCGTCGGCGCGGATGACACGCTTGAGATACACGATCTCCTTGCGGTAGAAATCCCGCGGAGAGCCAAACGAACGCGACGGCCCTATAAAGACGCGAAGGTTGCCCCAGTGGTGAAATTGTTCCTGGCCGAGGCCGTTGCTCAGCGTATAGAGCGTAACCGAGTGTCCGCGACGCAACAACTCGATGATCAACGGCGTTATGGCGGTACTGCCCAGGCCCGGAGCAACGCCGGCCGTCTCTCTGTCGAGAGAACGCGCAAGCGCGTGAACATCGGCCGGAGTGCAGAATGCAATCCTCAAAGGGCATACTCCTCGCGGCCGCTGTGGCTCTGCGGCGCTCGATCCTGATAGAGACCTTCCACGATGGAACGCACACCCTTTTCTATGGAGAATTCTTTGCGCACGCGCTCGCTGTCGGCCAGGGCCCGCCGGCGAGACTCGTCTGCGGGGACTGCGGCGATGCGGACGAGTCCGGCGGCAATCGATTCTGCCGCGGTGGTTGTGAACACTGTTCCTTCTGTGCCGGCTGCGACTTCGAGCAGTCCCTTTACACCGGACAGCACCGCCGGAACTCCACAAGCGATGGCTTCTATTGCGGAGATGCCCAGGCCCTCGCGCCGGGACGGCATGGCGAAGACATCCGCCGCCCAGAGAAACGGGCGTGGATCTTCCTGAGAGCCGCAAAAACGGACTTTGCTCTCGATGCCGAGTTCCGCCGCCAGGCGCTTTTCCCGCTCTTCGTCCAGCCCGCTGCCGACATGCAGGTAGTACGGCTCCAGCGATCGGGGCAGCGAGGCAATGGCGCGCAGGAGTTCGGAATGATTCTTGTTGTCATGGCAGTTGCCCACCGAGACAATGACGAACTGATCGGGGCGGCAGCCCAGAGATTGGCGCGCCGACTCCCGCTCCTGCCCTCCGGGAGGCCGAAAGTGGCTGGAATCAAACCAGTTCCACGTGCGGACCCCGGGATTGCGATAGCGCTCCCACTCGCATTGGCGGACCCCTTCGCTGATCATTCCATAACGCCCGCCGAGGAGGCGGATGAGGAATCGTTCGGCGAATTTGCGAGCGCGGAGAAAGCCGCTGAAGTCGTAGATGCTGTGGGGTGTGAGCACGATGCAGGGCACGCCGGCCAATTTGGCCAGGAGGGCGAAAATGGGCGTCGCAGCCTCAATATGCAAGTGGACCACATCGTAGCCGCTGCGGCAAAGCCGGAAATACTCCGGAATAAATCGTGCACGAAGCAAGTATCGGTATTTGCTTCTAAAAGGAATATGGAAGACTCCGTAGCCCGCCGCACGCAATTTGGGCGCCAGCGGGCCTAGCTGCGGCGAGGATGCCAGCAGGTCGCATGCGTATCCGAGGCTGCCCCACTGAGACGCGCTGCAGAGGAGCATCTTCTCCATACCGGAGCGCTCCAGACTGGCCAGGACGTGCAGTACGCGTTTCACATTCGCACCCGATTGAGGAAAGCCGGGGATGGTTGCCGCTGAACCGCCGCGACAAGACTGCCTGTCATCGTCATTGAGCGGGCGGCGCCCCGGTTCACCCTTCAGTAATAGATTCCTGCGTAGATAGCCGCCGACGCTGCCGCACTAAGGACGCTCGATGAGTTAATCAGCGTGGATTTGACCTTGCTGGTGGGGACAAAGACCATGTCTCCGTCATGTAACGCCACGGGGGCAATCCTGGCATTCTCCTCTTTGCCGAGCTTGACCTCGGTTCGAACATATGCCGTTCCGTTGTTATGGAGAATGATGGCATTGGACAGGGCCGCGACCGGAGTGGTGCCGCCGGCGAACGCTATGGCCTGGGGCAAAGTGAGGCTGCCGCCGTCAACCATGAGATACCCGCCCGGACGGACCACTGCGCCGAGAACGTAGACGACGCCGGCGCGGCGAACATAGATCGAATCACCCGGGTATATGAGAGCCGCTCGCGCCGCGTCCGGTTCCTTGCCGTTGGCGTACGGAACATGCTTCAAGTCGACCTGTCCGTCGGAGCCGGTGTGGCGAATTTCAATATCGCCGCCGGCGGCGTTAGTGAGGCCGCCCACCGAGGCAATCACGTCAAACAGCGAGGAAGGCGCGGGCAGCGGCAGCTTGCCGGGCTGCTGGACCTCGCCGGCAACAACCACCGAACGAGGCGAATACGCGGTGATCTGGAGCCGCACGTCGGGCGCGTTCAGGATCTGCTGCTCGACCAGCGCTGCGGCGATTTTGCGCTCTGCCTCGCGAATTGTGTCGCCCTCAACATGCACGAGTCCGGCAAGCGGGATATCGACGTTGCCCGAATCGTCAACGTTGAGCGTCTCGGTCATCTCGGGGGCATTGAAAACCGACATCTGCAAAACGTGACCGGGAGCGAGTTTCATTTTGGCAATATCGTCGGGCAGCGTGACAAGTCCGGGCGCGACGGAGGATGTATGAGCGGATCGTGCGGAGAGTGCAGGCGCGTCGCTCACGGCAGACGGCAACATCACTCCTGTCTGTGCCGGGGCAATTCCCATGGCAGCCGCACAAACCAATACGCATCCCGAAAGGACCGTCCGCGAACGCCAAAAACCAAACGTCGGAATCCGGTGCTGAATCATTTCTGCCCCCTCCGCGGCCATCTGCTGCTCTTCTCGGGTTCGTCTTCCTTGTAGTAGTAGTATCTCTTCTGCGAGCCGTGATAGTCGTTCACGATGAATCCGAGGATATTGATAGAGGGTTTATCGAGGCCGGTCCACATTTCTCTCATATCCTGCTTGCGCGTCTTGCCTGCGCGGACCACCGCGATGACCGCATCCGAAGCAACGGCCAGCACAACAGGATCGGTGACCGGGACAACGGGCGGTGCGTCGATCAGGATATATTCAAAATTCTGCCGCAGTTCCTTCATCAACTCCGTGAATCGCTTTGAGCCCAGCAACTCCGCGGGGTCGGGCGGCAGGGTGGTTCCTGCCGTGAGGATTTTGAGTGTCGGCAGCAACGGGTGTGTCTGTATTACATTCGCAAGTGCGGCTCGATTGGAAAACACCTCGCTTAACCCGTCGGTCGTTCCGCCCGCTGGAATCATCATCTTGCTCGGCCTGCGCATATCGGCCGCCATCAGCAGGGTATTGGAAGATTGCGCGGCAAACGCTGCAGCGAGGTTGTAGGCGGTTGTGGTCTTACCGTCTCCGGTGTCCGCGCTGGTAACTAAGATGACGCGGGGTGGACTATCGATGTTGGAAAGCAGAACCGAAGTCCGGATTTGCCGGTAGGCCTCAGCCAAATGCGACTTGGGAGACCGCAGAATCCATGCCGGCTCGTTTTCCGCGTTGGGTGCGATCTCTTTCGTTTGGTAAGGGCTATGACCGAAAGTGTCGAATCCCGGCACAATCCCCAGCAAAGGATAGGGCGAGCTCTTGGCCGGGAACGGAGAGCTTTTCTCGAATTCCTCGGGCGTATACAGCAGAGTGTCGCGGGCCTGCAGAAGCAATCCAGTCAGGACTCCGACGAGCATCCCGGCTCCCAGACCCACAATCATGTAATTCTTCAAAACGGGTGAGGAAGTTCCAGTTGGCACTCTGGCCGGATCGTCGACCGTCATTCCCGCGGATTTTACGCCCGCCGCAATGTCTGCCTCTTCGAGCCGCCGGTAGAGGTCCTGGTAGAGCGCGCGGCTGCTGGCCTCCTCTTCACGCAGAAACGTCAGCGAAGCCAGATCGTCACCCAGCGAGGCGAGATGGGTTTGCGTCTCCTCTACAGTCCTGCGCAGCGCATCTTCGTTCCCCTTGGCGACCAGATAATCGGCCTTGGTCGCGTTGTTCATTTCATTCAGCGTCTGGGCAATCTGGGAGTGAACACTGTCAAGCTGCTTCTGCGTCTCAACAATGATGGGGTTGCGGGGTCCGTACTTTACCGTATCCGATGCCAGGCGCGTTTCCAAGGCCGCCTCTTGTACGCGGAGGGTTTGCAGAAGCTGCATGATCTGACTGTTCGGCGCCAGCACGCCTCCCGCTTCCCTCACGATCTCGGAACCGCTCATCCCGAGAATCACCTGCGGATCGTTGCTCTGTGTCAGCCGGTAGACTGCCTCCTTTTCAATCCGCAGAATCTCAAGCCGGCTTAACTCCTCGTTCATCGCGTATAGACGGTGATACTCGGGACTGGAATTCACGGGATCGGATGAGGTGTTGTTCAGGGTCGAGGCCGCAACCGGCGTGGTGAATACACCGCTCTTCTTTTCGAGACTGGCTACCTGAACATGGATGTCCTCGGTATTGCGCTTCAAGGCGTCAAGCTGGTCGGTCAGCCAGGACGAAATCTTCACCGTTGCGTCGTATTGAGCCTTGGTGTGATTTTCGAGATACGCATCGACAACAGCATTGGCAATAAGCGCAGCCCGCCGGGGATCCCGATCGGTGTAGGACACGGCGAGAAGACGGGTGTTCTTGACCGGGGTTGTGCGCAATCCGCCTTTAAACATCCCTACTGCCTGGGCAAGCACCTGGCTGTTCTCGTCCAGAATGGAATTCCGCTGCGAGTTCGAAGAGCCGGCCGGCACAAGGGAGTTGTAAGGCGGCACCGACATCAGGTCGAGATGCTTGATTACGGACAGTGCAGTGCTGTCGTTCATGAGGACGGCTTGCTGCGTAAGCATATCCAGCATAAGTCCCGATTCCTCGTCGAACGTTGTTGCGCCGGAGAGTTCGGGAAGACCGTTGCTGCTCCGCGTCATTTCCACGGTTACGGTTGCGGTATACAGCCGCGGAGCTCTGACATAAGCAACGCCAGCCAATAAGGTGCCGAGAACTACGCCCCCCGCCAGCAAGAACCGCCGTCGAACCAGGAAACTCCAAATATCGGCAATCCCAATATCAGTGGTATGAATGATTGCGGTTTTCAGCTCTGGACGAACGTTGGACACTGTTCGAAGTCATCCTTCCTCATGGGGGATTGCCGTTCCCAGCTTAGTGGTTGAGATACTCAATTCAGTCTATCGTCCTTGTCCCGTTCTGGCGAGCACAGATATGGGCATGGCACAAGGCCATTGCAAATGACTTAAGCAAAGGGGATGACTGGATATTTACATGAATTTAATAAAGACTCCGGCTTTGGTTTAAGTTCATAAGTTAGGTTGCTTAATCGCAATTAGAGGACAGCGGATTAGGCGCTGAAGCAACTCGTTTCCGACTCCGCCAAACGATCGGCAAAATCGCGCATTCGCCGGCCAGAAACGGTCCCGGATTCTATCGCTCGACTATTTCCTGGGGGAGACAGGCACTTCCGGATCGCATTCTCTTATCGGCGAACGCGCTCCGCGCCAGTAAGTAGATAAAGGTGAGATTCGATGAAACATATCGTCCCATGAGTCTGCGGGGCTCGACCAATAACCGGTATAGCCATTCCAGACCGTAGGAGCGAAGCATCGCCGGCGCGCGCTTCCTTGCGCCCGCCACGATGTCGAACGCCAGGCCCACGGGAAGAAGCACGCCGACTTTCAAACAATCGCGATGCTTCCACATCCACATTTCCTGTTTCGGGCAACCCAGGCAGATCCACACAATATCGGCGCCCGACTCGTTAATTGCGCGAACACCTTCGGCATCTTCCTGGGAACCTAGGTCAATAATCGGGGGGCAGTACCAACCGGCAACCTGCAATTCTGGGCTGACCTTCTTGAGGTTTGAAATCGCGCGTTCCGCAACTCCGGCCTGGCCCCCGTAAAAGAAGTGCCGGTACCCTTTGGCCGCGGTAGCAGCACAGAAAGCGGGCATAAAATCCGGCCCAGCCACTCTCTCAGTGTCGTACCCTTTTAGCTTCCCCATCCACACCAGAGGCATTCCGTCAGGGCAGTTCAAGTCGGTACCCTGAAGTGCCCTGAACAAGCCCAGGTTCTTATGCGCCTCAGTGAGCATGTGGACAGTAGAAAAGGTCACCAATCTTGCCCGGGAGGCTTTTTCGAGCCAGGAATCCAGCCAGGAGTCGACCGTGCCGATGGCGCGATCGAGGGAGGTAGTAGCAATCGGCACTCCGAGAATATTGCACGACTCGCAAAAGTCCTCTCTGCGATCTGCATCCGAAGTCGCAATTGAAGCCTCTTGCGCGATTGCCATTTCTTCTCCTCAAAAAGCTCTGCTTTACGAACCGCTCCCCGCAAATACCACGCCGACGGTACGCGCAATGATCCACAGGTCCATCGAAAGGCTCCAGTTTTCGATATAGGTCATGTCGAGGGAGATGTAGCTGTCGAAAGAAGGGTTCTCGCGCCCGAGCACCTGCCAAAGGCCAGTGATGCCCGGAGTTACGTCGAGGCGGCGCAAATGATTCACCTTGTATTCACGAACTTCGTCGGCGAGGGGCGGGCGCGGTCCCACCACGCTCATGTCGCCGCGCAGAACATTAAGGAATTGAGGCAGTTCGTCGAGAAAGTACTTGCGCAGGAACTTACCCACCCTCGTAATCCGTGGATCGTCGCTGATCTTGAAGAGCACACGATCGCGTTCGTTCCGGTGCAAGAGCTCGGCGCGCCGGGCTTCCGCGTCCTCAACCATGCTGCGGAACTTGATGCAACGAAAGACCCGCCCGTTCTTGCCCATGCGATCGGATATGTAGAGAACCGGCCCGCGCGAGTCGAGGCGTACGGCCACCGCAATGATAAGCAGCAGTGGGGAGAGGAGGCCCAGCGCAAGAAGCGAAAAGAAGATGTCGAAAGATCGCTTCAACAACAGGTAGATAGCCGGCATTGAATTCCTGCCCACAAACATCGCGGGATGCGGCGCTCCAGGCACCGCGAAGCTACCGGGCGCCGCGCTTGCGCCGAGATAAGGAGAAAGGAGCGGCCCCAGGTTGCGGTTATCGGCTCCGGCTGAGCGGGATCGCGAGACGCCGCGTACCCCTGTCCGTTCAACTGACCAAGCGCTCGGGGTGAATTCTCTCTGACTGCAACCTTGAGTCGACATGTGTCTTTCCGCAGAATTACTCGGGCAAATTCAAAAAATCAGAACTTCGAGGCGAATAACGCCCAGTGCCGACATTGCTTTCTTGCCCCAGGGATCGTTGGCAGAATTCCGGCACCAAAAATCGGTCCGCAGCTCGATCTATCACAAGTCCGCTGCAAACGATTCCAAGGCCGGAAAGGCACTCTGTCTTCCGTACGCTGCTGAGCCCCGATTTGCAAATACCACAAATGAAGTCGACCTAACGGGGCCGGGATATCTTTCCGATCAGGAGACCCTTCCCAACGTCTCCCGGCATCGACGCAATCGTCCACATAAACTTACCCGGTTTTCCTGGGAAAACAGAAGAAACTTAATCCCGCTCCAACCAGATTCAGCGTGAGCTGATTGATTTTTTAAAACATTATCATGGTTGCTCAACCGCCTGCTGCCAGCCTCCGGTTAAAAATTCATTACAATTGCTGTTCGGCAGGTGCGAGACTAGCGCGCCGGGTGCCCGGGCTGCGGAAATGACGAGCCAACCTGGACGGGCCGATTCTGACCGCTGTGGAAGGCTTTGATGGAACTGATATCCTTGTGCATCGGGAGATGACGTTTGAGCAACCAGGTTTGTGGAGGTTCACGTTCATCAAAGGTCTACCGCCGCATAGCGTGCTTTGCGCTTTTTATAGCCGCGGCCGCTGCTTCGTTCAACGGCTTTTACGACAAATACAAGTTCCTGGAGACAGGTGTCGCAAATCCCGCGACGACATACACATTTGAGGCAATAGTCGATGGCACGGCTGCGCGTCCCTTCGTGTACCGGCAACTTGTGCCTGCGTTAGCGAACTGGATCGCGGCGAGGATCGATGCCTCCCTCACCGTTCGGACCAGAGAGTGGCTGTATCGGGGGAATAACGGGAGACCCGTTGGCCAGCGTTTTTTGGACTCCCCGATTGCCGGCAACTCCAGGTACCTGCTCCGTTATTGCGCGATGTATGGCATCGTCTTCGCGTTCACCTTGATCTCGATCTACCTTATTTACCTGTTCTTGAATGAAATGGGCCATCCGCCCCCGGCCTCGGCGCTGGCGGCTGTGGGCATGATCCTGATCATGCCCTTTCTTCTGACCGGAGGCGGGTATTATTACGATTACCCGGAGCTGGCATTCATGGTGCTCGCGGTCTGGATGACGCTCAAGTGCGATTGGTGGTGGATGGTGCCCGTGGCGGCGCTCGCCACATGGAACAAGGAGTCGTTTCTGCTCTTCGTCCCGGCACTTTATCCCCTCTTGAGGCAGCGGGCTTCCCGAAGGAGTGCGATTCTTGGAACAGGCGTTTTGGGATTGGTCTGCGCCGGTGTTTACCTTGTCCTGAGGATCCGGTTCGAACACAATCCCGGAGGCGCGGTCGAATTTCACGCAGCCGATCAGCTTCGATTCATCCTTCATCTTGGCGCGCTTTTCACATCGGTGGAAAAGACCTATGGCCTGCTCGCGCCAAGAGCGATTTATTTGGCAGCGCTGGTCCTGATCGCGTGGACCGCTTTGCGCGGATGGCCCCGCCTGTCCAGGCGATTTAAACAGCACGCGCTCGTCGCACTGGCTATTAACGTTCCGTTGTACTTCTTTTTTTGCGAACCTCTGGAACTTCGAGATCTGAGCATGCTGTATGTGACACTGATCGCGTTGCTGGCCGCGAATCTGTCGGAATGGGTCGACCTGGAATACGGGAAAGTCAATTGAAGGTAGCCAAGAGAAGTCCAATGCACATTGCAAGAGACACCGCTGTGCCGCCAAAGGTACTTTATCTTCCCAACGAGGGCAGCTTCGATGAGGCCGGCCAGGTTGGAGGCCGGGCCGCGTTCACTGAGATGGCCCGGGATGGCACGATACGCGAGCTCAAGATCTACAGTTTTCTGGCGGAATATAACGCCCGGCAGCGGAATGCGGCCGAGTCCCATCGCGAACTGCTCGAGTTGGTCCGCGGATTCCAACCCGACATTATCTTCTGGCAGCATCCCTACGGGTACCCGATTTCTCAGGCTTTGCTCGACGGGATTCGCGCCTGCGGCAGTGCGCCCCTGCTGGCCTTTCACGAGGGCGATCCCTTCGACCGATTTTACAAATTGATGACTTCGGAAGTTACCACTCTGTATCGCAACTCGGACGTGTTTTTTACGATCGGTCTGGGCGCAGCGCGCCGGTTATTCAACAGAATAAGAATCCACCCTCATTTTTACTACTCTCCACACTGTTTCGACCGCGAGCGCCTGGGGAGTGAACCGCCAAAGCTTGAAACCGTGGGCAGCAAATACGACGCCGTTATGATCGGAAGGATCGGCTCGCGCATTCGCGGCTTTTACAAGCAGCCGCATTCCGACAAACGCATCAAGCTGGCCCGCGAGCTCAGGCGGCTCTTCGGAGACCGGTTTGCCGTTTTTGGCGAAGGCTGGCCTACGGGAACCAATTGTGCGGGGCCCATTCCATTTTCTCAGCAGGCAGCGACGATTCAGACCTCACGGATGTCGGCCATCTGGGAGTTGTACCCCGATTACACGTACTACTTCTCTGACCGGCTTCCCATCGCAATTGCCGCCGGCGTGCCCTTTGTGACCAACGGAAGAAACGGCTACGAGATTGTGCTTGCCGGCGCTCCCAGCGTTTTTGCGGTGGATACAATCGAAGACATCCTGGATGTCGCAACCTACCTGCGCGGCCTCCCCATTGAGGAGATTTATTCGATTGGCGCTGCAGGGCGGGAATGGGCATTCGCGAACCTCGAGTGTCGCGTCGTCTTTCGCAGGGCTCTGGAAGTCTGCTTGCGCGTCCGGCACGCGAAACAATAGTTGCAAGACCTGACAACTGCTCCATGACCGACCCACACCATTCCCGGCTGCGCTGGAGTCTACTCTCCACCTTTTCGACGGCTGCAATGCAACTGGTCGCGTCCGTTACCATCACCCGTTTTCTTCAACCTGCGGACTACGGCCTTGCCGCGATGGCCATGCTTTGCTACAGCATGACCGGGTATCTGACGCAACTCGGCATGGGACGCGCAGTGGTGCAAAAGCCGGGGCTGACTGAAGGCAACATCCGCGCGGCCTTCTCGCTCGCTCTTCTCACCGGCGTCGGTGGTTTTGTGATTCTCGCAGCGCTCTCTCCCCTGCTGGGCCAGTACTTTCGCGAGCCGCGGCTGCCGATCATCATCATCGCATTCGGGCTGAATCTCATCTTCCAATCGGCCAGCATGGTCACCGGAGGGCTGCTGCGGAGAGAGTTTCGCATTCGCGATCTGGCCATCTGCGATTTTCTGGGCTATCTGCTGTCGACCTTCGGAATCGGCCTGCCGATGGCCATCAAGGGGTTTGGCGTATGGGCACTGGTGGGGAGCAATGTCTCGCAGCCGCTGATTGTCGCCATTGCCTACTTCATTGCCCGGCCGCACTCGCTGGCGCCCACTTTTGCGCGCGAAGATTACAGCCATATTACAGGTTTCAGCGGCAAAGCCACTCTGACGACGGCGGTGGAGGCCGCGGGAGGATCGCTCGATACGATTGTCATGGGCCGCATCGTCAGTCCCGCGGCGCTTGGACTCTACAATCGTAGCCAGACGCTCAGCATGATGCCCGGCTACAACATCTCCATGGGATTGACCCGCGTGTTCTACCCGACGCTGGCCCGCGCTGCCGAGCACAGCCTGAAAGATTGCCACGAGATTCTTGTGAAAACCGAGCGCCAATTGATGTCGCTCATCTTTCCCTTCTGCGCGGGAGCTGCCATCGCGGCTCCCACCATCATTCCAACCATCTTCGGGCGGCAGTGGACCTCTGCGGTGCCCGTCTATCAGGTGCTCTGTCTAGCAGCCGCTCTGGACGCATCCTTTCACCTCCCGTCCATCCAGCTTGAAGTGCTCAGCCAGTTCCGGCAAAAGTTGATTCTGCAGGTTATCTTCGCTGTGTGCTTCGGAGCCGGCATTCTGCTGGTTGCGCCCAGGGGAGGTGTCGTCGCCGTGGCATTCGTCCTTGCTCTTCTGCAGGCCATGAGGACCTTCGCGCTTCATCGCCTCAGCGCGCGTTCCCTTGGAGTCAGCATCTTCTCTATCCTTCGATCCTGGATTCCCGGGCTTGTCTGCGCCGCAGCCGTGGGTGCATTGCTCGATCCGGTGCAGAACCGGCTAAGCGGCTTCGCCGGACTGCCTGCGGTCCTGCGGCTGATTGCGTTGATTTTGCTTTCGGCTGCAACTTTCTTTGCGGTCTATCGGGCCTTCTATCGAGATTCCGTTTACCGGCCGTGGCTTAATCTCTTCAAGAAGCAGGCCCTGTAAAATCACCTTACCCCGGAGGGTTCAAGCTGTTCGTGCAGTATTGTTTCGAGCCAGGTATTGCCAGCAAGGGATGACAGGAGATCTTCAAATGGCCCGCGATCGGGGCGGCAGACTCATCTTGAACTGTACCGGGGGTCTGGGAAACCAGATGTTCGAATACGCCGCCGGCCTGTTCTTCCAGCAGAAACTCGGCAGAACACTGGAGGTCGCCAAACCGATACTGCGGCATGCCCAATCGAACGGATATCCACGCCCATTTCAGTTGAGCGAGTTCCGCATCCGCGCCGGAGTCCGTGAAGCCGGGCTGATCGATCGCTTCTTCTTTTCTACGAATCCGCGCGTGAAAGCTCTGCACACTGTTGTTGGCCGGGTGTTGGGGGCTCAGCTTCTGGATGAGCCGGCTGCCTACTGGTTTCATCCCGAAGTGGAGGACCACCCGAGCAGGAGGGTCGCCTTTCTAACCGGCTACTGGCAGGCCGCCGGATATGTGCGGGCGGTAGAGCCTACCCTGCGGGAGGAGTTCGTTCTGCGCGCGCCACCGCAGGCGCGCAACCTGCAGCATGCCGAGCTCATCCAGGGCCTGAAGTGCCCGGTATCGCTGCATTTGCGGATCGGAGACTATGCGCTGATCAGCCACCAGACAGGAGCCGGTGCGGAACGCGTCAGCAATGTCCTGAAACCTTCCTATTATGAAAAGGCAATTGCAGCAGTCGGCGAGCTCTTCCCGGAGCATACGCTGGTTGTGTTTTCTGACGAAATGGCTCGGGCCAGAGAGCTTCTGACAGGCAAGCGCAGGTGTCTCTTCGTTGAGGGCAACGATGCGCTGAACGCGCACGAAGACCTCCGCCTGATGTCACTCTGCAAACATCACATCATTGCCAACAGCAGTTTTTCGTGGTGGGGAGCCTGGCTGAATCCCGATCCGGGCAAGCGCGTCTTCGCTCCCCGGTACTGGGGAAATATCCTTAGCAGTTACTTCCCCGATCTCTATCCCGATGGATGGACGATTGTTGACAATTCCTGACATATCACAGTGTTATCCTCTGCTCATTTCCAACACTTGTTTTGCCAAAATCTGAGGTTATGCCAATTCCTATCCAGACACGACTGAAAGACTCAATCGTCGCAGCAGTGCGCCCATTTTATTTGTTTCAGGAACGTAAAAGCAGAGATGAAATCGAACGCTGGCAGAAAGCGGGGAAGCCCGTTCCGCCCCCTCACGCAGTAAAGTTCGGGATCGTGTCCGCCTACGCTTCATCGTTTGGAGCAAACGTGTTCATTGAAACCGGCACATTCCTAGGCACCATGGATTACTCGGTCAGAAATATGTTTCGAGCTATATATTCAATCGAGTTGGGCGTGGATCTGAGCAAGCGGGCAAGAAGCCGGCTGCGTTTCTATCCCCATATTCAAATCGTGCAGGGAGATAGTGGAAAGCTGTTGCCGCAGATCATGAAGAATATCTCCGAGCGATGCCTGTTCTGGCTCGACGGACATTATTCCGAGGGCATGACTGCCAAGGGATCCCTCGAAACTCCCATCGTAGAGGAACTGGAGACGATATTTGAGCATGGAGTCAAGGATCATGTGATCCTTATCGATGATGCAAGATGCTTTGACGGAACACACGACTACCCGACATTGGAGCAGGTGCGGGAACTTGTTGCGCGCCATCGACCGGACTACGTCTTCTCTGTAGCTGACGACGTCATCCGGATTCACCCGCCCCAACTGGTTCAAGTAACCACTGGATAAGCATCACATCAGGAGAGCGGTTTCGCGGATTCTGTTGACCAGCTGAACCAATGCTGAAGGTATTATGCCGCAGGCAAATCGTCATCTCACAAAGGCTGCCGAGATCTTTGCGTCTATCGGAAAGGAGAGTTTTGATTGGGCAACAATGGGCAGACCAGGAGGGCGCCGAGGAGACAGATAAGAAGGGTCTTGCGTCTTCTCTTGAGGCTTATCTCATTGCTTGGATTCGACCCCCCGCGGCTCGCAACCAACGTACGCGAGTTCCCGAGGTTTGTTTGGGATGCGGTCTTATATACACGGAAGCGGCCCGCTCAAGCATTTCGTGTCCGGTTGCTGGATTTGAACCCAATCGTGAATGAGCGCAATGAGCCTGCAGGCACAGTGGGAGGGTCGTATTTCCACCAGGATCTCTGGGCAGCGCGAAAGATATTTGAGCGTCGTCCCGAGGCGCACATCGATATAGGATCAAGGCTCGACGGATTTATCGCCCATTTGCTTACCTTCATGCCGGTAACTGTAATCGATATCCGCGCTATCCAAAGCCGAATACCGGGACTCAGCTTCATTCAGGATGATGCAACGGAATTGGCGAATATTCCCGACAACAGCGTCGACTCGCTGTCGAGCCTTCATGCGGCCGAACATTTTGGCCTGGGCCGCTACTCTGATGCTGTAGATCCTGATGCCTGTTTTCGCTTCATGAGGAGCCTTGAGCGTGTGCTGGCACCGGGCGGCCGGTTGTATTTTTCAGTGCCCATGGGCCGTGAACGAGTGGAATTCAACGCCCATCGTATCTTCGCTTTTCAGACCGTCGTGAAGGCATTCCCAAATCTATCCATTGTTTCCTTTTCGGCTGTTGATGATGCCGGCGACCTTCACGAAAATGCAGACCCACCCGTCGTATCGGACTTTGAATACGGCTGTGGCCTGTTTGAATTCACCAAGCCGCTTCCGACGCATGAGGAATAACCGAGTTCAACGCGAAGAACGTTGTTTGTACGTGCCCAGATTGCTTGTCACTGCAGCACCGAAATCCCCGCGAAAGTGCCCCCGGAGTCGTTGGTGAGCAGAGGTGAAGCCGGAGTGCTTTCAGACTGCGCGGTGACGCCGGAAGCCACTGCTCCACGAGTGGCGCGAAGGTGCTCCAGGCTGGACAGAGTTCGAGTGTTGATCCATTTTACCGTGTCGTTGGCGAAGCTCCAGTTTGCGTTTCCGTGATTGCCGCCGTTGAGTGTGGCGAAGGTGGACCAGCCGCCGCCCATGGACTGGGAACCGGAGATGGTGACCGTCTCATTGTGCACATTCACGTTGGTCAACTGCCCGGCAGGGACCCCTGTGGCGCCTTCGTTTTGTCCCAGTGAAATATGCACGACATTGCCCTGGTTGACGGGACCAAAGGTGTAGTTGGCGTTATTGTTGTAGATATTCACGCGGTCGATATAGCTGGGCGCGGTTTCGCCCAGGGATGCCTGGAAACCGCCGATCGCGATTCCGAAGCAGCCGGTGTTGGTTTGCGTGGGCGCGGTGCAGTTGATCGTGTTGTCATGGATATTGATGCCGGTGTAATGGGTGTGTACCGGCACGCCGCCATCCACCTGACCGCCCTCGTCGATAGGCGCAAAAAAGAATGTTACGTTTCTGTTTCCATACAGGTTCAGGTTTGAACCAGCGACTTCCATATACGGACTGGAGAGGAACACAGGATCGGGATATCCTTGAATGCTGAACCCGCTGATGGTCATGTTGTCGGCGAATGCACTGACGGGAAGAAGCTGATTTCCCGCCGATTGAACGGTGAAATTCGAAATCTGCACACCGCTGTAGGCGCTGGCGGTGGCGGTCTGCGTGGTGGCGCGAGCGCACCATAGGCTGAAGCCAACGAACTGGCTGTTCTTCGACGGCTGCACTGTGACATTCTGGATCGCCATGGTGTGACCGCCGGAGCTGCATCCAAAGCCGAATAAGTTCGCGTAATTCGTGCCTGTGCCAACGACTCTGACATCGGTCTGCCAGCCGAAGTTGGTCGCCGAGACGTTGCTGACGGTCAGGTTGTTGGGCGAGTCACCTTCGATGCCCACATTGCCGCCATTCACAAACGAGATGTTGGTGAATGTGTCGCCCTGGGTAAGGTCTTCGCGCACGGCAACGACAGCGTAGTCGCTGAACGTGACCTGGTTGAAGACGTTTGCGGTGGTCTGCCGCGTTGGACTGACCGGGTTGCGCATGTCGATCAGGCCGGTATCGAAGGACGATGATTGGCACTGGTTGCAGCCGCCGTCGAAGGTGAGATTCGAGAAGTTGCTTCCCACCTGGCGAGTGTTGCTGCGCGGATCATAGGCCTGAATGACATTCTGCGGCAGGGAGAATGTTCCACCCGAACCGGAGTTGGCCGTGGGCGCAACGGTCGATGTGATGGTGAAGGTGGTTTGCGGCGTAGGCGACGCCTGGCAACCGGAGCCGCAATTGAAGACCGGATCGCTTAATGTGTTGGAGAGCGCAGCCGGGAACGCCGGGCCGTTGAGTGTGAACAGTTCGATAAGGGTGCCGGGAAACTCGCCGTGCCAGTTTTCGAGTGCGCAGTTGCTCGAGGATCCGATCTGCGGGCAGTAGTAGGTGTCGATCCCGGCCAGCAATGGCGCAGAGGTATTAATGGTGAAGGTGAATGGTCCCTTGCCGGATGTGCAACTGGTGCCGGATGCGGGGACGCAACTCCATGAGGAGATGGCTACCGTGTGTCCCTGGCAGGATTTGAGGACGGTCTGCGTCTCTCCGGCGCCGGGGTAGGCGATGTTGTTTCGCGAGAGGTAGAGCGGATTAGTGCAACCCAGCAGGTAAGTGCCGGGGGGAATCACGACCGTGGCCTGGGCTGAATCGAAAGCAGCCTGAAAGGCAGCGGTTGAGTCGGTTTTGCCAGTGGGGTCGGGATTAAAGGCTGCGACAGAGACTGAAGGTGGAGAGACAGGGCGTTCCGTGATTTTCTTCGGCGGCAGGATAGGCCTGACCGCGGCCTCGTCAGTGGGACCGGCGTCTCCGTTCCCTGGCCTCACTTGCCGCATCCACTCTTCCACAAGGAGTGCCGCGTCGACGGAGCCAAGGCCGGTGGCCAGGTTATAGTCCGCGCCAGAGGCAGCGTATCCCGCGACCCCGGGCACGGTATTGTCGCCGGATCGAGTGGCATGGAACGGATTGCCTGAAGCACGCAGCAGCTGATAGAGCCATGGATTGATATTCCCCAACCCAGTCCCTCCATTGGCCTGGACAGCAAGCGCGATGATTCCGGCAAACGCCGACGCGGCGGCCGAGGTACCTGAGGAGGTCCACAGAGACCCGTTCTTGAGAACGAGGTAGCCGGGATCGCTCGATGCGAGCAAAGACAGATCGGGTACTGCGCGCATGCCGTTGGCCCCGGCAACGCCGCTTGCTTCCTGTTGCCAATCAGGTTGTTCGAAGACCTTGCTCCAACCGCCTCCCGAGGACCCGAACGCGGAGCCGGTCCCGTTCCTGTTTTCGTTCCAGACCGCTTCAGCCAATGCCTCCGGGACCGGATCGGAACCTGAACCATCGGGCTCCGGCCGTGGCGTTGAGACAGTCGAAGGTGGGTCGAACTGAATGGCCGCCAATGCATGTGGAATAGAGAGAACTGCACAGGCCGTTCACCGACGCGGTGGGGATGCCAGAGGGATGGAGCGAACTACAGGAGGCTGCTCCGCGATTGCCTGAGGCGACCAGCGCACTGATCCCTTCTGCCGCAGCCTGTTGCCAGAGATTGCCGTAGAACGCGATCTCCGCGGCTCCCATCTCGTCTTCGCAGGAAGCGAAGCCCACATCCACGATCTGCGCGGGGATGTGATTGACAATGTACTGCGCAGCCAGGTCTACGCCATCGGTTGTGGCGGTTGAGTCGGCGACCACGGTATGGATCGCCGCCCCGGGAGCGACAGCGCCGGACCATTCTGAATCCAGAATCGCCTCATCTTCATCTCCCGGCACAACTCCCGGGTCCCGGCTAATGAAGGTTACGAACGGCGCATGGAAAGCGAGCCCGTTGAGAGCGCGAAATCTGTCAAGGTCGTGTTGCGCAAGATTGCTGCGCGAGACAATGGCGATGGCGGCGCCGGCGCCTGTGTCGCCGGATGCGTACAACGGGGGCAGATCATAGAGCATCGCGAATTCCGCGGGGGTGAGAGAATGCCTGGCCGCGTCAGTATAATCGATGTTCGCCGCGAGCGGGCGGCTCTGAACGGTTGGAGCCCGCCGAAAATCGTGGAGCGAAAGCACTCCCTCGACCACCCCCGCGAAGGCGGCAGGAATCTGCGGATCCTGAACGTTGGCGATGTGCATCTCGATTTGGCCCGATTGACGGGCATTTACGGCGGGGATGGCATATTGGTGAAGCTCGGTGTGAAACGTGTCGGCAACTTGTCCCGCAGTTCCGCTGAAAATGACCAAGAGCCTGTCTGGCGCCACTTCATCGATGGAGAACCCGTGCCTGCTGAGCCAGCCGGTGATCGCCGCCAGGTCGTGGCTGCTCAAACCGAAGCGGTTTCCGAACTCCTCTGCTGTGAGCCAGCGGTGAAACTCCGGCGTGCCCGGAGTCTGCTGCGCCTGGGTGAGATCATTGAGACCCTCTTGCTGCGCCGGAGAAGTTTTGAGCACAAGCACCATCTTTTCCAGGCGAGTTGGCGCGGACACTTCGCCCCGGTCGTATTGGGGACTCGCCAACGGATGGACATTGCCAACGGCCGTTGTGAGCAGGCTGTCATCCACCGGTACCGTCACGCGATCCAAAGGCCCTTGCGCGCGAAGCGCGATCATCCCGGAAGCGCTCAGCACTGCCGCTGCACACACTGCGATAGCCTGCTGCCAATCGAAAGGAAGCCCCTTCGGCATCTCCCACCTCTGCATTGGCGGGAGGCGTACCGATCGGAATCAGCGTCTTGTTTCCCGCCACCACTTCTCTCATCGGCGCGCTGCGAGGCCCGCTGAGAGACGCGGAAGAGGTGGATGCAACTTTCGTAATTGAAAACCGAAGTAAGGAGCAGAGGGTTTAAGAGGAAGAGGACTTAAATCCAATCGCCAGTGAATCAAGCTCGCTCCATCAAATACTTATTCTGAAACGAGGGCTGTCGTGACACCTTTGACATGATTGCAATTCCTGATTGGGGTAGGGTGGAAATGAAGAAGAGCCGTTGCACGGAAAAGCAGATCATTGCGATATTGAAGCAGCATGAAGCCGGAGTAAGGACATCGGATCTGTGCTGGGAGCACGGGATCGGCGAAACCACGTTCGACAACTGGATGTCGCGCCTTCCGCTCCGGCCTGTCTGCTCGGCTCCAAAAAAATGCGCCGGCATCTACTGCCAATCCGCTCGGTTCCGCTCTTCTATTGAAACGTCCTGCTCAGTTGAGTCAGGTCGAGTCCAGCTACGAACCTCTGCAGCTCCGCATTCAGGCTTTCATACACCACGGCCTGGGGAACGTTCGTATGAGGAGTATCGATCCGCACAATGAAGGAAACAGGATGTTCTCTGCTCATAAAACTATGTCTAGTGCTCCATAGAGCAAAGTGGAAGCCTATAAAACTGCTGTTGGGAGAGTTCTGATAGGCTGTGCAGGAAGCCGGGGTACAGAGCGCAGTCGCGACAATCGAGTCGGTGATCCCATCGCTGTAAAAGCCTGTATCGAAGAACGCGGCTTGACCACGCACGGTCGTGAGGGTCGTCGCTTTGCGTGCTTGTGCATCCAGCCCGCGTACAGACCAGCAGTCCTGGGAATTGTGCATAAAATCATGTCCCGCCACCCAAATGCCCATCATGACTTCGCCTGATCCTGGCGCCGAATACGCCGCATCTTCGATCACCGGGATTCCTCCCGACCGTTCGTACCATACCCTGCTCTGTTTGAAATCGCCCACATGGGAGGGCATCAATTCCGGCGTTTGGCTCGGTCGGCCGCCGCTCTCCAGGTAGCCTCGGATGTCCTGTGCCTGTAGGGAAATGGCTACAACTGCCAGGGCAGCGAATGCAGCTCCTTTCCAAACGAGGTTCCGTGTACTCGATGGTTTCCTGGGTAGCGCAAACTCCAATACAGCGGCTGCGGACTTGTCCTCCTTCCGCAGTGCAGCCCACACAAAGATGAGTGTCGCGATCAGGAAGAGGCAGGAACCGATCGCATAATCAGCCTGCTTTGCCACATGCTCCAGCCAGGTATGGCCCAGCGCAATCCGGTAGTACACCACGAGCAGGCAGAGCCTCACAAAGTTGAATATGTATCCCAACAGAACCGCCGCCGAGACATACAGAATCCAGCGCCGCACAGATACGCGTTTGAGGTAACCGAGGATCAGCGCAAGGTAGCCCATCGTAACCGCGCCGCGCATTCCATCGCAGCCGGGCGCGATAAACATGCCAAAGTCCGGAGCGAACATAAGGCGGAGTTCCGGGGTCGTTGGCGCAAAGCCTATGAGAGAGGCAAAGGCGCGCGCTACTTGGGCTGAAACCTTCTGCAGGGGAATGTCGACCAAGCCCGGCACCGGGCCTGGAACTGGCTGCGCAAGTAACATAAGCAATAGCGGGAACCAGGCCCTGCGGGCTACGCGCCAGCCGGCAAAAAGCACAATCATACCGGCCCAATAAAAAAAGAGCGGTACCGTTTTCGGCGTGAGAGGCACTGACATGCTGCCTATGTTCCCGACTGCCAGAGCATGTTGTCGCAGGATGCTGGTGGCAAAAGCAAGCCCGATCAGGGCCAGGCCCCACCAGGAGCCCCGTCGCTCCCACCCATTCTGTTTCCACGCTCGAAGGGTCAGGACGATGCTGACCGGAGGAATGAAAATCCCGATGGAACGCAGAGGATCGTCCGTCCAAACACCCCAAAGCAAGGCCAGCTCCCGGAAGAAGCCAAAACAGCCGACGAGCGCCACAAGGCCGATGCCGCACCAGGGCAAAAGTAAGGATCGAGGCGAACTGTCTGCCTCCTGACGGTCATCTATACTGGGTGCCACGTTTAGTGTCCCGTTCAGTGGGACTGCTTCCTCAATGACCGCACCTTTCACCTGGTCCATTCCTCAGGCCTCTCTAAGGAATCTGCACCGGGCCGACCAGCGGAGTTTTCACCGGCGTGGCTAGTCCGACAAACTCCGTGATGGTTCCCTGCTGTCCCGCCGACGGAACGGTTGCGAAGCTCGAAATCCAGACGTTTCCACTGGCGTCGATAGCGATCCCGTAGGGTTCAAGAAGACCGGCATCGGTTCCGAATCCCGTTGATGGAGACAGAATTGAGCCCGGCGTGGTGCTGGCCGCACCGGAAAGCTCGGTGAAAGACGCTCCTCGATAGTTGGTTACCCACACCGTACCACTGCCATCCACGGCAATCCCGTTTGGATGGTTGAGCCCCTCACCAGTATAGCCCGAGGATATCACCGTTCCCGCGCTCGACACCAAGCTGACGCTGTTGCCGCGATAGTTGGCCGACCAAATGTTGCCGCTCGCGTCAATCGCCAGTCCCGCGGCTTCATCGCAACAGTTGACCGGCGTGAATTGCGTTCCATCGGCGGAGATCTTTGTGATCGTACTTGTGGTCTCGCTTGCCACCCATGCGTTATGGTTCGCATCCACGGCAATCGCATCGGGAAACTCGATGGAGCCCGAAGTTAATGGGCCAGCTGCGTCCGTTCCGCTGCTGGTTAGATGCGTAACCGAGGAGTCTCCATAATCGGCCACCCAGACAGAACCGTCAGTGTCCGCGGCCAGCGCTTCGGGATAATAAATACCGCCTGCGTCAAAGCCCAGCGAGCCGGAGAGCGGCGCGCCGCTGTTCGTGAACTCCGAAACACTGCCCAGATTGTTGTTGATCCCCTGGGTTTCGTCGTTCGCGGCCCAAACATCGCCGCTGCTGTCGATGGTCATTGCCCAGGATTCGTGCAGGCCGTAGCCAGTGATTCCGGAGGCAAAAACCGGTACGCCGGCTGGACTGAACTCGGACAGAAAGCCGTAATAGCTCACCGCCCATATATTACCCGCAGAGTCGGCGCCCAGCATCGTCGGTCCGTCCACACCGCCGCCGCTCAAAGTGATGGGCAGGGTCCAGTCATGGGGGACATTAGTCAGCGAAGGCTGAAAGGGCGCCATCGAAGAGGAAAGACTCAGAAGATTGGCGCCGATCGTGGCCGACGGTCCCTGATTCCGCGCCAGGTTGAGGATGGCCTGCAGGGTGTCGGTTGGCGCCACGCCGGTAGAACCGGGAGTTGTGTTGTCGAATAACTGGCCGCAGAGGCTGTCTACTCCGGCTCCTCCGGCTCCGTCTCCGGCGCTACCTCCCGTAGAGTTCACGCAGGCAGCCAGGATGTCGGCCAGAGTGTCCAGTTGCGACTGCGGCAGAACGTCGTTCGCCGCGCCGGTTTGAGCCTGGCCTGTGGAAAGGCTCGCAAGAACGCTCGTGGTGCCGAAGGCGTTCTTCAAGCCGATGTAGTCGCACGTGTTGGCCCCAGTGCTCAACCAGTTTCCAGCGGAATTGCAGGATGAGCCACCTGCGGGCGCGCCTACATTGACAGCCGTCCCCGCTGCGGGGTTGCTCTCACCATAGCCCATGAACGGCGCCAGCGAGTACGCTGAAGCGGCCGTGGTTACTTCGTTGATAACAATAAAGGTCGAGCCGCTGAGGCTCCCGCAGGAGCCAAGCGCAGCCATCAACACGAGGTTGGGATTCGACTGTCCGCCACTGTTGCCCGGATTACCGCCGACAGCCAGCAGGTAGACTTGGTCGCCCGGCGCGGAGGGGCACGTCCAATCGCCCGTGATGTTGAATGAACCGCTGCCGTCGGTCGCAGTAGTCACATAGCCGGGGCTTTTCAACAGGGACGTGGGCGCTGAGGCGTAACCGCCGGTTCCCGCGGCAAACAGATACACCTTCGCCCCGGAGACGGGCTGCTGGCCTCCGTGTACCTTGCCTGCAATCGGCGCGCCCTCGGTTTCAGAGACCGGCCCGGAGATACCCGGAGTTCCAGCAGAACCGCAACCGGCAACGGCAACGCTCAGTGTCGACAGCAGAATAAAAAATTGGAGCCTCATCTCTCTGATCCCTCAAGGTGGTAACACAATATTAGTGGAGCGCAACTGCAGACGAGATTTCAAAGTTGCCAGACTGCTTCTAAGAGATCCATGCTGTCTCTACCCACGAAGCAGCCCCTCGGAATCTGTCGCCTGCGTTTCGGCTGCGCCAGCCTGCGCAGCCAACCGCTTCAAGCAAATCGGACTGAAATCAGGGCCGGTTACTGGCTACACCGGCCGCGGCTTGACCCGTCTTTGGTTGCATAGCAGGCTGCAACGGGCCGGGTTGCAACTGCGCTTTAATCCAGCCGGACAGCCCACTCACGTGGTACGCCTTCACGTGTTCGGCGGTGTCCTTGTAGCGAACAAAGTCGGCGCTTTTCGGCGCTGCCGCCAGCATGGCTTCCCGCGCCGAATTTGGCGTCCCTCCATCGTCGAGCACATATTCGATGCGTACTTTCCGCGATTCCAACTGCGGCAGGTAAAGCGCGGGATCCAGCTTCACGACCTTGGCGAGGAATTCGGGCGTGAGATAATTCGCCCGCTCGTCTTCGGGAACGATCGGAGACTCCTTCAGCCAGTCCGGCCAGTCGCCCCAGGAGTCAAACAGGTCAAGCGTCTTGATGCGCGGGTCAGCCGCAGCGGCGAGCACCGCAATCGCAGCCCCGGACCCCTGACCGAACATGCCGATGCGGCTCATGTCGATGTCCCCACGCTTATCGAGATAATTGAGGACCATCTGCACGTCGTGCGTGCTGGCTCCCAGCGACTCTTGCAGCTCGCTCACAAACCACTCTTTGAACGGGCGCGGCATGTGTATGCGGTCGCCGCTCACCGCGGAAAGAAAGCCCACCGCGGCGAAACCGCCTTGCGTCATGTGCCTGCACCAGGCATCGTTGCGGAAGCGTTCGGCATTGTTGAGGTAGCCGTAGAGATAGAGAATCGCCGGAGGCTTCTCAACTCCCTTGGGAAGCACGACGAACAAGTCCATGGGGTCGTTGGCCCGCCACTGTACGCGCAGTAACTGCTCGGTAAAATCTGCATTGTCCCATTTGGCCAGTTCGACCGCGTCAATCCGCGAGAGATCCAACCCGCTGCTCTTGAGAGGCAGCGCGGACCAGTCTTCCTTGCTCCAAAACGGCTTGGGCGCGGATGCGGATGGCGATGCGGCCCTCGCCGCGGGGGCCTTTGGTTTGGATGGATCGGCAGCAGGCCCCTGCTGCCCGGAAAGCGAAGCGGCGGCCATGAAAAGGATCAGGAACGGCAGAGCCAGGAAGGATTTGCGAAACATGATGATCTCACGAAGACAGATGCCCTGAATGCGGGTTAGAACGCTATGGCACTACTGTATGACTGTAATGTGAAGCCCGGATGACAAGCCCTGAAATACTGAATGGGCAGGCCCGCGCTGAGTAGCGCGGGCCTGCCCGGTGAATGCTGCAAGGTTGCAGCAGAACGAGTTGAGGTTAGCGGCGGTTGCCGGTTTGGCCGACCGGGGTCGACTCATAGTCGTTGGCGTAGTCCGCATCGCTTACTTTCGTGTAGGGCACTCCACCTACGTCACCACCGCATTCGGCTTGCTCCGTCACACCGGCGGCGACAACGCCGTTCGATACGAGGGGGCAGGTAACGCCGTTCAGGGGAGGATTGAAGTGTGAGCGAACCACATTCGAGATGGCGCCTGGCATAAAGTCCGGGTTGGGCTGGGCATCGCCGGTCTGCGCGCCGAAGCTGACGAAGTTCTGGGCAGCGCTGACCATGTTTGAGGCTGTGGTGCAGCCATTGATGGTTGCGACGTCACTGCAGACCAGCCGCAGGAACGACCAGATGGGGTAGGTGCCATCGGCGACGTGCGTCATGGTGACGGACGGGAGACCGCCATCAGCCGCTGTTGGAATGGTGCCGGCTGGGCAGGTGCCGCTCGCGCACGGGCCAGCGCCGGTATACCCGCTCACGACGGCATACGCCGCGTGGTTAGGCAGCAGCGGGTCGACGCCATCCACGGACAGGTATCTTGCGTTGATGTTATAGCCCGAAGATCCGCCGTAAGCATTCTTGAAGTTGCCCACGCTCCAGAAACCATAACCGAGAACGGAGGGGGTGGGTGGGGTGTTGCCGTTTCCGTGGCTGACCGTCTTCCCGAAGAGCACATTGAGCAACTCGCCGGTGCCGATAGCACGGGTGCGGTAGGCGCTGCTATTGCTACTAGTCTGGCTGCTTGCCATGTCCAACGGATTCTGAAGGGGGAGCCCGCCGATTGAGGCGCAGTTAGCCTGGCCCGTGTTTACCATGTTCAAGCTGACGTCCTGCGAGGTCTTGTTCAGCGTGGTATTGGGAATGTTGTACTCAAACGTGTTGTAGGTGCCCGAAAGGGGCTCGCGCAGGAGGGTCGTGATCGACTCGTCGGTGGCGTCCGCCGTCCCCAGAATGTCCTGCGTGTCTGTGAGGGTTCCATCAATTATCTCGGCCAGCACGGCGCTGCTGATGTTCTGAATGGCAGTGTTGCCAAAGCCATTGGTGGTACTGCCGTCGATCTGATTGACCGTGACCAGGATCGGAACTGCGCCGACAACGTACACGTGGTACTTGTTGTATGGAAGGCTGAAATTGACTACGTTGAAGGTTACGCTGCTGTAATAGCTCTTGATCGTCGAGGGGGTACCGGAAGTCGCGTAAGGATATCCCATTCCGTAGTACTGGCCGCTGTAAGGCTCCCCGCACGGCGCGTGGATTCGCTTTGTGGCAAACAGCGCGTCTTCCGGACGGATATCGGTCCCGGCTACATTGATTTGTACGCCACTGGTAAAGGCGCCCGTAATAAAGGAAGGAAGCGAAGAGTTGTATTCCTGCCCAATTCCGGTTCCGCTCGTGCCCCAGACCAAATTCGCAGTGGTGGAACCTGGGCTGACCAAAGTGATTGTGCACTGATTGAAGAGGCAACGATTGCCAACGGTAGAGTCCGTCGACAGATACAGATAAATATTTACGGTGGTAGCTTCCGTTGCGCAGGTCGAGTTGTTGCCGGCTGTTCCCGGATTCCAGGCGATCCAGGCGCTGCCTGATTCCGTTCCGCCCGTGGTAGGATCGGTCGCGACGACCTGCCCGCTGGTCGAGGTCGACCAGACACAGGTGGCGCCGAGGCCGATAGGCGGAGTCGTTGTGGACGAGGAGGCCACCTGTCCCACCTCGACGAAGAGGGCGGACGATCCGATCGCGTTAAAGGTTACGGATGCTGTCTGTGCGTTGGAACTGGCCGCGAGCGCAAAGAGCGCAACGGCGACGATGATCAACACTCTCAATGAGTTCTTCATATCTACTCCGCTCCATGTTGAAGCGGGCTGCATCTTCCACGCCCGCGAAGGTTGTTGCCTTGGGAAGCGGCGCTCAACAAGCCCTGTTGAGCGCCGGCCCCCGAGGAGCTTAACTCAGAAAGCTCAGGCTTACGGCAGCTTGGTAAACAGGTTGTTCTGCAGCGCAAGCACTGTGGGCTGAACCGTCGGCGCGCCCAAGCCGACAAACTCGACCAGTTGGTCGCTCGTTACGTTCTTGGTGTACGCATTCAGTACCCAGACATTTCCCGACTGGTCCACTGCGATCCCAGCGATGTTCTGGGTGGTGTTTGGGCCGTTCGAGATTAGTACTGTGGAGGGACTCTCGCCATCGCTCGAGCCCCCGATGCCCGCCGCACCGATGCCCTGGTAACCGTAGCTCGCGGGCGACAGAGTCGTGCCGGTGGTGCTGCTCACTTCGCTCAAATGACCGATCGACCCACTCGGATATCCGGAGAGAACCGGTTCCCAGAGGTTTCCGGCCCCGTCCAGGGCATTCGGCGCGTACGAACTGCCGGCGTTGCAACCGCCCGTCGAGGAGGCCTGTAGATAGGTGGGAGTAGCCGGGATGTCTTCGTAGATATAGGAGATATTGCAGCCGAAGACGTCGCCGGTTGAACTGACCGCCAACTGGCCGTAATTGGCTGAGTTTGCATAACTATTGACAACCGCGCCGGATGAAGCACTCACCTGCACGTCGCCGCCCGAGGTGGTCAGCCAGACGTTTCCGTTGGCATCCAGGGAGACATTGTTGAACGACGGAAGCGAGCCATAAGTGTATGTATTCGTCAGAGATATCGGGGTACCGTTGCTCTGGAACTTAAGCAGGGTACCGTTTTCGCTGGCTTCGCCGCCAATCCAGACATTGCCCGATGTATCAATTGCAACCCCTGTCGGGTCGCCGCCGCTGTAGGTCGAGAGGCTCGTATCAGCCAGCACGCTGGCGCCGCCGGTCGAACTGATCGCAGCGAAAGAATCTCCAGATGTGCTGCCGTTGGCAAACCAGATATTACCGCTGAGGTCGATTGCCGGAGCCGTCCTGGGACTGGCCGCATTGGTTGTATAACCGCCCCAGAGGGTCGTCGTGGTGGCGTTCGTGATGGGAGCGCCATTGTTTTGGAAGCCGGCGACGAAACCGGTTTCGCCGGCGCCTTTATCCCCGATGCTGGTGGCCCAGATGTTGCCGAGCGCGTCAATCGCAAGTCCACTCGCGTAGGTCTGTTTATGGGCGGGGGCGGTAGTATTCAGCACTGCATTCAGGAAACCTCCGCCGGTGTAGGCCATGGCCAGAGTCCAGTCGTTGGGCGCCGCAGTCAACGGAGCCGGCGCTTGGTAGGGCGCATTCGAGTTGAGGAGGCCGTAGAAATTGCCGTTGTTGGTCGCTGACAGTTGGGGGTTCTGGGCCAGATTCAGAATGGCCTGCAGCGTGTCAGTCGGCGCAGCGTAGCCGCTGGGCGACGTGGCGCTGAAGAGTACGCCGCAGTTGTTGGTCTGTCCCGCGGTGCCGCCTGTCGTGTTCACGCACTCCCACAGGATGTCGGCCAGGGTATTGATGCGAGCCGAGGGAGCGTAGCCGGTGTGTGCGACACTCGTATCTCCTGCGCCGCTCACGTAGTAGGAGTAGGGGATGGAGTCCGACGGCGCCACACCTTTGGCGAGGTTCACCAGGTTTGGCACCGTATTCATCGCGTTCACAAGGCCAATGTAATTGCATGTCTTGGCGCCGTTGCTCTGCCAGCCTGCGCCGGCCGTGCAGGGTGCGGCTCCGCTATTGGTGGGAATGCCGATGTTGGGAGTCGCTCCCGGCGCGGGCGACGTTGCCGGAGGCGTGTCGATGCTGCTGCTGTAAGTAAGGAACTGGGCCAGCGAATAAGCCGAAGCCACCGTCGTAACCTCGTCGATCCAGACGAACGCGGGAGTGCCGGCCTTAACAGCGGTGCACGATCCGAGCGCCGACATCAGCGAGATGTTCGGATTTGTCCCGCCGCCCGAATTGCCACCCGTGGCGATGATCAAGAGCTGGTCGCCCGGCGCGGCAGGGCAACTGTAGGAGCTCTCACTGATGTTGAACGTGCCGTTGGGGCCCACGGTGCTCACCGGACCGGCCAACAGCGTGGGCGCAGTGCCATAACCGCCGGTGCCAACCGCGTAGAGAGACACGCTCGCACCGATGATTGGGTTCTGCCCGCCGTATACCTTTCCCTGAATGCCGGCGCCCTCTGACGAAGTGGGCGTACCGGCCAGGTTCAGGCCGTTTTGGGCGCCACAGCCAGAGAGAAGCAACAGGCTGGAAGCGCCGAGAAGAGTCGCCAAGCCCGAGAGCGCACTCCGGCTGCGAACAGCCTTGCCCCGAGCAGAGGAAACCATCGATGGAAGACTAAACATATGCATCTCCTCAAGGTTGTTTTCGAAACGAATCGAAGACAGCGCATTGCGCGGCAAGAGCTGTCTGAAAAGTTGGCAATAGATTACGTAGGAAAGACGGTTGAGGTCAGTCTGCTTCAACTGCCTGTGCGGAGATTTTTTTGAGATTTTCAGAAAGATCCAGAGGCGGACGGGAATTCAGATGTCGTTCAAACGGAGGAGGGCGCAATACGCCATGCGTACTGCTCGATTTCTATAATCAAACTGTCCACGGTGCATTACATCCCAGTTAAAATCGTGTGATTTGCGAAGATTCTTTGCCACAGCCATCGAAGCCCCACAATACGCTGGTCAATCCTGCTTCAACACGATGCGTTTTTTGATCTCAGTTCAATTGGACTGGAGGAGATAAATGCCCCATCCCTGGTTCGGAGAGCCGACGGTGTCGACACCCAAAAGAAAGATGGCGTACTTGCCGCCAAGCTGGCCGGCGATGGCGACAGCCGGGAAGTTATAGCCGCTGCCCTCTCCATTTCCCGCAAATGCATAGCCGACATAGACCGTGGCTGCCGGATAAAGGCCATTGGTGTTCGGATCCTGTGTGCCGAGGTCAATGGCGACATCGCAATTGCCGAATCCGCCGGTCGATTGGACTGCGGTAGAGGCTGGGTTGTTGCCGGTGAAGTCGCCGCCGTAGATCATGGTGCTGGTTTGCGTGGCGACTCCCGCGCAACTCGATGGCACGGTGGAGAAGCCGAAGGAGGCGACCAGCGTCGACCAGCCGTTTGCCCCGCTCCCGTGAATGCGTCCACTCCCGTAAAAGAAGCCAAGATACTGTGCGCCAACGAGCGATGAGGTGTCCACGGCACTGGATGGTTCGGGAAGGCCGATAGCTCCTGTACCCGCGCCGAGCAGGTTTTGGTAGTAGGGAGCGGTACTCGTTTCTCCGCTGGCAGCGTTGCTTTCGACCAGCAGGCCGGTCGGCCCGATGCCGACCGCGGCCACTGGCGGCGAAACGCTGTTGGGTCCCGGATCGGTTACAGTCGGGTTGGCGGGGACGACCGTGGTGTTGCCGTAATACGACGACGAACAGGCCCCGGTCTGGGGTGAAGTCACGCTGTTCGCCGGCGCGCCGGGAGCGCCCCCGGCAGTAGAGGGAAACGTGAACTGTTGGATGTTATTGAAGGTGATGGCGCTGCCGTTGCCGCCGATCTGTACGCTGCCGAAACCGGTCTCGACCGAGGGGTTCCAGCTATATGATCGGAGTTTGCCAGATGTCTGCAAACCTGCGGGAAGAGTGACGAACAGGTAGGATTGGGGAGTCTTAAAGTCAGGGCAGCTGGTTGCCGCTGCGATGGGCTCGACGGGCTGGCCCTGAATCTGAACCAGGCCGCCGGCCTGGTTGGGCAGTTCGAAGGCCCAACTGCCGGTCGAAGGCGGGTTATATGTGAGTGGGCCGGCGCTGTTCCACTCGTATCCCACCCCCAGCGAGAGAAGATTGCGCGCCAGCGGAGCGGTTGTCCCGGAGTAATACGTCCGAATTCCCTGCTGCAGCGCTCCATCAGCTGTTCCAAGATAATAAGTGGACTCCGAGAAGGTTTGCGCGGTGTCGTCAAAGCTGTAGGCGGACACGGAATCAACCGGGGAGGTGCCGCCAGCCACAAAGGGAGCCAAGTAGGTCTGCGGGCCGGCCGGCTGCGCCTGTGAAGTCGTGATTTTTGCGGATCCGGAGTTGCACCCGGAGAAGAGCAGCGCGAGGGCCAGCAATGCCGAAGACGCCAGGATCCGTGGTACGGCCTTGTTCCGGTTGGCTGCGATCGCAGATCTCTCGATCATTGTCATGGCGCCTCCTAAAAGACCATTTTCATGGCAAACTGCATGATGCGTGGATCGTGCGCGTCCACGGGATGGAGGAAAGAGTTCCCGTTGAGGCAACCGGACGCTCCGGCGGAGTATTGCGTGCTGATGTCGCCATAGCAGTTGATGATGTTGTTGCCTGTGTTTCCTGGATGCGCCGGATCGTAGATGCGGAATTGAGTGTGATTGAAGACGTTGAAGGCCTCGGCACGGAATTCGAATTCGGGATTTTCGCCAAAGGGCTTGAAATGCTTGAGCAGAGCCATATTGAAATTGGTACGTGACGGATTGCGGAGCAGATTGCGCCCCGAGTCGCCGAAGGTGAGGCCGCGGGGCGCCATGAACGCCCCGGGGTTCAAGAGCAGCGGGCCCACATTCTGGCCGCCGATAGCCACCTTAGGCTTTTGTCCATGCACGCCGGTGCCCGGCATGAGGTCGGCATAAGAGCCTAAACCGATGCTGTCCCCCACCCCCGCGTTGTCCAGGGTGGCCGTGCCGTCGCCGCCGCCGCCATTGACGGCGCTGAATGGCGTTCCCGTCTCGAACACCGTGATTCCGCTGAGCTCCCAGCCGCCGAGCCAGGTCTTGACCGCGGGGCTGGGCGTCCAGGCGGAAGCGCTCGCCGTATCACTTCCGCTGCCCACCAGTTGATTGAGGCTTTGGAGTAGTTTCACAAAAGGAAGGTCATAGATGTAGTTGACGTTGAGGAGATGGCGCTGATCGGAATCCGAACTGGCGTGATTGGAGTGGATGTCGAGCGAGTTGGCAAAATTCTGCGACGCGCGGTCCGAGGAGTCATCGAGCGAGTGGCTGTAGGTGTAGGCGATGCTGAGCGTCAGAGCCCCCGTGGTCACCCGGAATGTGCTCTGCAGGGCATCGTATTCAGAGTCGGCAATGTTTTCGATCGAAATGATATTGCTGAAACCCGGGTATGGGCGTATGTTGTCGGCGCTGATTCCCAAGGGAATGCCGCCGGTAACGGCGAATCCGATGTTTCCCGTGCAGGCCACGACCATGTTCTCGTATCCAGGCGAAAGCGGCCCGATGACCGGCGAACTGGTAATCCCGCCTGGAGGAGGCGGGTTGGTCGAGTTCTCGCCTCCGGTGGAAAAAGCGTACGGGGCATTGACTCCGCTTGAGCATACCGATGCGGTAATCGGCTGGCCGGGCAGGAAGGGGTTCAGGCCGGAGCTGAGCGGAGGCAATTGATTCAGATCGCGCACCGCGGTCAGGTGCGTGCCTTTGGTGCCTACATACGCAACCTGCAGGATCATATCTTTTCTGAGCTCCCGCTGCACGCTGAAGCTCCACTGTTGCGCGTATGAGTAGACGGCCTTGGTGGGAATCGAAGCGACGTTCAGAGGATATGTCGTGCCGCCTGCAAAAGCGGGGATGTTGCCGCATTGCGTCGCTCCCTGCTGGCACGCGAAACCAATGGTGTTGTAAGCCCCCACGGTTCCATTCGAGGCGTTATTCAGTGGCGCCTGGGGTACATTCGACTGGGTTTCGCTCAAGACCAGAGGAGCGCTCCCGATCAACGATCCCACATTCGCTTCGTAACCCGTACCATGTTCCCAGAAAAAGCCATAGCCGCCGCGAATCGCGGTTTTGCCGTCGCCAAACGGATCCCAGGAAAAACCGAAGCGTGGGGCGGGATGGAAGAGTGAATTCTTCAGGCATCCGGAGGGCACACTGTTCTTGCCGCATTGCACCAGGCCGTTGGTGATTACCGGGTCGAGACCGCTCAGGTTCAGCGGGACGGGAGTTCCGGTAGCCGTCCTGACGAGATATCCATAATTGGCATCGACCTGAATAGACCCGCCGAGGGACTGGTTATAGGCTTCCGGCCTCCAGTTGTAAGCCGAATCCTGCGGGTTGTACCACGCGCCGAAAAGACTGCCTCGGAATCCGACGTTCACTGTGAAATGCGGCAGAACCTGCCAGTCGTCCTGAACGTACAACTCCGCCATCTTGTAGCGGTTGTAGTATTTGCCCTGCGAGCTGTCCTGCGTAAAGCTCTTGATTCCAGTCTGCTTCAATCCCACCGTCAAAGCACCCGTCTGACTATTGACTGGCTCGACGCCGGGCCCCATCACAAAATCGGCGAAGGCGTTGCCCGAAGTGTACTTCGACTGCTGATTGCTGAAGGTCATCAGACCCTGCAGGTCGCCGGAGTCCGCGCCGCTGACTGCACTGATCTCGTTTTGCTGAACATAGGTGCCCTGCATGCCAAACTGCACATTGTGTTTTCCTATGGTCTTGCTGGCATCGTCTCGAAGCGTAAAGGTCGGGTTGTCCTGATTCCATGGCGCGTAACCTGTATCGACCGCAAAGCCATGACCGCCGTAGGCTCCGTTGGTTCCTTGAAAAATCAACCCCGGGATCCTGCCTCCGCCGAAACCGTTGTTAAAAATGTAGCCCATGGGGCACTCGGTCAGGGTTTGGGTATAACCTCCGATAATCTGCGTCTGCCCGGTGACCAGGCTACAAAGTGGCGCACCGGAAATCGCAGCAGAGCTGGTGACGTTTGGCTCGTTCATCGTCACAGACGGAGACGCATCATTGAGAATGGTCGGCCGGTCCAGCGAAGTGAGACCCGGGCCGGGCTGAGGGACGAGCGAGATGTGCTGGACGGCATAGGTAGCAGCCACGCTATTCAGAAACCCGTGCGGCAGCGACTGCGTGAGGGTGAGCACCATATCCCGACCGGGGCCATTCAACTTGTTCTCCACGGTCGGGAAACTGTTCTGAACAATGCCCCACTGCGGAGTCAGCGTCACCGTATCCCAGGCATCGTGGATGTATCGGAATGACAGGATCTCCTTCAGCGTCAGATCATGATCGATGCGGAACAATTCTTCCCGCCAGTGCGTCGGCGGTGAGACCGATGCAACATAGCAGCGCATGAAGGGAGTGGGGTTGGTGGTGTTGCAGCCGTTGACCGAATTCGGCGCGGGGATAATGCCGGTGTTCAGGATGGCCTGGCTCGTATAGCTTTCGGTTACTTCCCGCTGCGGAATGGTGTTTCCCGCGTTCCCATTTCTTGGGCAATCCGGATTCTTGTTGGCGTTGAGCGTGTCTGGAATGCCGGGCTGCGGCGTCGGGCATACGTCGCTGAAGTCGCCGACATTCGGATTCTCTGTTCCCTGGCCGCGTTCGGCCATGGTGGGCACGGCCTGGTTGTAATCGACTGGCGTCTTTTCGCGCCGTATCTCCTCGGAAAAGAAGAAAAATGTCTTCGTCTTGCCTTGTTCGTAGAGATGAGGAATAAAAAGCGGCCCGCCAATCGTCCCGCCAAAGTCCTGGCGCCGATAGAGCGGAGTCCGGTATTTCAATTTGCCTGTATAGCCGAGGGGTTCCGGGTTTGGCTGATCGAAGTAGTTGCGCGCGTTGAACATCTCATTGCGCAGGAACTCGTACGCGCTGCCATGGTACTTGTCGGTTCCGGATTTGGTCGTGATCAAAACGCTTCCCGAAGCGCTCTTGCCGTACATCGCGTTGTAATTCGAAGTGAGGACCTTCATATCCTCGATAGCGTCGATGCTGGGATAGACGATGAGCGGTTCACCCTGGCCTCGGCTGGCGTTGATGCTGGTATTCAGCACGTCGCTGCCATCCACTTCGAAGGTGTTGTATTCAACCCGCCCGCCATTAACGCTGAACTTGGCGCTTCCGGCGACGCCTACCTTGGCTTCGTCCTGGCCCGTCTGGTTGCTCACGCCCGGAGCCATGCTGATCAATTGTGTGGGATTGCGCCCGTTCAGACCGAAGCCCGTCACTTCCTTGGTCGACAGCGTGGTCGATATCGACGCTGTATTCAGTTCCACCGTCGTCGCGTTGGTGCCGCCATTAACCACCACCTCCGACTGTGCGCCTTCGATGGCGAGCTGTGCGTTGAACACATATGCCTGGCCAACCGTGAGAGCGATTACCTGGCTGGTCGTAGTGCTGAACCCTGTAGTTCCGACAGTCACCAGGTAATTTCCGGCCGGAAGAAAAGATACGGTATAAGCGCCTTTTTCGTCGGAGGTCGTGTCCCATTTGGCGTTGGTATCCTGGTTGACGACCTGCACGTTTGCTCCGATGATCGCAGATCCCTGCTGGTCGGTCACAATTCCAGAGATATGCCCCGTCTGGGCAAAGGCAGAGATGCCGCCGAATAGCACAAGCAGGCAGATGGGGTAAAGGAATCGCGCGATCGATCGCAGCGTTCCCTTCCCCGGCTTCGTATTGTTTTCACGCATCATCATGAGCACTGACCTGTTACGGCAGATAGTAGCGGAACGAAGTAAACCACATATTGTCGATGGCCTTGGGCGAGAAACCGAGGCCGGTAATCGGGCCGATTCCTTCCCACGTATGCCGTACCGCGTAGGAATACTGGATGCCCTGCTGGAAGGTGCCGCGTGTTCCTTTGTAGAAGCGGAACCAATAGCCCATAGTCCCTTCCTGAAGATTGCGGTTGTCGGCGTTGCAGGAACTCGGGCCGCTTGCCAACCCGCTGGAAGGCAGAGTCTCCACGTAGCATCCCGCAACGTTGTTTGTGGGTGCGCCGTAGCCGCCCAGGATTGGCTGGCCTGTTGTGGTGTCTGTATATCCCGTGTCGTAGTAGGCACGCTTCGCATATTCGCCGCCGTAGTAGGCATAAAGATCGAAGCGCGGCGTACCGTGATACTCGAGCGAACCTAATGCCGAGCCGCCCGTCAGCAGTTCGAGCGCGCCATTGGGATGCGCGGTCGCATCGGGCAGCGTGCCGCTGCTGTAGCGCCCGAGGCCGTTGCCGGCCAGAACGTGCGCCCCCAAATCGAGCTTTCGGTCGAAGATGGAGATTCGGCCGTTGATGCCGGCGCCGCCGCCCTGGGTCTTCGCGGTAAAAGCGCCCAACGCGGATGTTGTAGGGGGCTGGGCAGCGCCGGGCGGCGGAGCGCCGTTGGGAAAGACGCGGTCGCGGAAGAAACGCCCGATGGCAAAGACTTCAAAGTGGCCCCAGCTTGGCTCATACGCAATCTTGGCGATCACGTCGGGCGCGTAATTGAAGCTGTAGTTTGCCGTCGAGTTGTACAGGCCGCTGCTCGTGCCGGATTCCTGGTAGGCGATGACCGGCAGGTTGTGGCCTCCGATGTTCAGCGTCTGCGCTTCCTCCACCGAACTGCCGACCCAAAGTCTCTGCCCAATTTTCTTGACGGCGCGGAAACCGTATTGCCGCTCCCATGTGAAGCCGACGTTATATTGCGAGTCGATCGTCAGCGGTATGGCTTCAGAGAGGTTGGCCAGGCCATGGCGGTACTCGGTCGCAAGCGACCACATCTGTCCGAAGGTCACATCCCATCCACTATTGAAGGCCGCCTGGCCCCACATTTGCCGCTGGCGCATCGTGTAGCTGTTGCTCTGGTTGTCGTTGGAGGTTATTCCTGCGGAGAGGAAGTCGGCTTCGTAGTAGCCGCGAAGGGTGGCACTCGACAGCTTGCCTTCAGCCAGCAGGGAGATGCGGGTCTGACGGGCGCTGGCGTTGAACTCGGAAAGAACCCCCGCCGTAGTTCCGGTAAAGGGAATGGCGTTAAACGGAGTATTCACATCAGAACCGGTGCCGCGCTGGCGATTCACCGTTTCACCGGCCAGGAATCCTCCGGGTTTCAATTCAATTCCCTTGAATTGGATCGCATCGGGATTCTCGAGCTTCTCGGTCTTCTTTTCCGTTGTTTCGACCGCCGTCGACAGTGAACTCGATGTCGTCTTCAGCGCGGCCACGTCATCCTGGAGCGTTTTCACTGCATCGCCGTTGGGACCCAGAGCGGCCTGCGTCGCCTGTAACTGGCGCTTCGTCTCGGTGGCATCGGCTTGCGCCGCAGCGGTGTCTTTGCGGGCCTGTTCCAACTCGGCGTCGCGCGTGACCAGCTGTTGCTGCAGTGCATCGACACGATGCTCGAGAGCATTGTATTTCTCAGTCAGTTCATCGAGCTTGGTGAGCTTCTCGTTCAGCTGCTGCAGCAGTTGTTGTTCCTGTGCCTTCGTAATTGCTTTCGCAGGCTTCGAGTTCGCCTGCGGGTACGCGGCGTTCTGTAACAAGACAACGCAGGTCCCCAGCAACATCACACCCAACATCTTCTTAGCGGGATTCATCGAAACTCCTTTACCTGGACTCCAGGACAACGTACAGCGGAAAAGCATCGGCATTGAACTCGGCGCGCATCGCGGCAGACTGCGGTTTGCGGCGATGTGGAATGGCATTTCGGCAGTTCGGATCCACGACTTCGCCACGAAAAACTCCGTTATGGATTGATGGTCAACGTTACGCTCGAATACCGGGAAGGATCGGAAGTCGAGGCAGCATAAAGAGTGACCGTACCGCCCTTCGGCGGAGCAGCCGGAGCGGTATAAAAGGTAACGTAGCCTGCGCCGCTGGTCGCGTAACTCGGCACCGGGCCGCTCATGGTATGCAGCGGCGTAAAGCTGCCGCAGGAAGTATCCTCCGTCTGGCCAGGGGGCAACGGCGTGCCGGGCGGCAATGCGCTCTCGCAATTGACGCTCCAATTCGCTCCCAGAAGAGCGTTGTCGTTGGTGATCGTAACTTCCATGTAGGCGCCCTGGCCCGCGGTCAGCGCAGAAATCGCCGGCTCACTAGCGCCGGTAGCCTCGGCAAAGGTAATCGGCCCCACGTTGGGCAAAGTGCCGCCGGAAGTACAGCCCGATACAAGCAGCAGTGAAGATGAAAACACCAACAACGTCAAGCAGAGGTGAACACCGCGCGGCGGCGCGGCCATACAGGTTTCAAAAACAGAGACCGGCAAACTCATCGCCTTCTTCCCGGGCAAGTGGTTTGGGATCGGATTGGACAGTAATCGCAAGCGATCTTTCATCATGGTTTTGCTCCCAGCTTGTTGTTCTTCACGCCGAGCGCAATCGGAGTAACTGCCGGCGTGGCAAGACCCACGTATTCAGTGACCGTGTTGTTTGCGAGCAGCACCCATACGTTGCCCGCCCGATCCACCGCCACCCTTTCCGGGCCGGCGGCAAGGCTCGAAGATTGATAGTCCACGTAGTTGTTATCGCTCAGGTGACCCGCATCGATCTCGGTCACGTTCGGAACGATTTCGTTCGATGTGCTTCCTGCATTGGCAATCCACAAATAGCCCGCGCCGTCGATGGCGACGCCCTGCGGATCGTAGATCGTATTGAATCCGGAGCTGCCGCCTCCGCCCGGACCACCGAACGGGCAGCTGGCCTGGTAAAGTGCGACCGTGTTGGCAGGCTGAACTGAACAGAATCCGTTTCCGCCATTGGGATTGGGAATCCAGACACGACCGGAACCATCCGCCGCCATCTGCAGGGTACCGCTGGCGCTAATCAGGGTATTGACGATTAGTTGTCCGCTCACCTCGCTCAACTCAGCCAGGGTGGCGCCTCCGGCCCACACGTTGTCTGAGCTATCGACCACCACGGGCCCGATGCCGCTCACTCCGCTATTGGTGTACCCGCCGGCCGGCGAAAGCTCGACACCAAGATCGCTGAACTCGGCTATACCACCGCCGTTTCCGATCCACAGATTGCCCACAGAGTCGAAGGCCATATCGGAGCCTCCACCGGCGATGCCCTTGTAGGGGCTCCATGGGTAGGCGGCGCCCAGGCTCGTCAACTCCGTCAAAGCGTTATTCCCCGAGATCCAGATGTTTCCTGAGGAATCGATCGCCATCGGTCCGCCGCCTGCCGGAAATCCGGCGGACGGGGAAAGTGCGGCGCCTTCGTTGTTCCACTCGATGACGCTGGCGGCGTGGCTGTCGGTGATCCACAGGTTGTCCGAGGCGTCGATTGCGAAATACTGGGCGACGCTGGAAGAAGAGAGCCCGCCGCCTCCGGTGTAATTCAGCGAGATGGACCAGTCATTGGGCAGAGTACTGAGGATGGGCTGAAAAGGCGACGCGTTCGATATCAACGAAAAGAAATTTGGGGCTCCATCATAACCGCTATTGATCTCATAGCCGAATCCCGACCCCGGGTGTTGCGCGATACTAAACGCCGCCTGGAGGGTGTCTTTCGGAGGAGTTGACTGGTAGAGGTAGTTCCATCCGAGAGGGTCGCTTTCCGCCAGCAGGTCGCCGCAGGGGCTCCCGTCCCCTTCGCTGCCCCCGGATGTCGATGTGCAGGCGTTCAGGATGTCGGCCAGGGTATTGATCTCCACATACGGTACAGCGGCATTGGCAGCCGGCACAAAGTACCGCGCTTGCCCGGTCGAGATGTCCACCAGGTTGTTCACCGATGCAAAAGCGTCGGCCAGGCCCGCCGCATTGCTGCTGCTGGTACCGAGATAGGAATAGCTGCTTTTGCCTGTGAGCGGGTCGTTCGACGCAAAGGGAGCCAGGGGCCAGACCGACGCTACGGTTGTCACTTCATTCACAAAGAAAGTCTGTGAACTGAGGTTGCCGCACGCTCCCAGCGCGGTCATCATCGCCAGATCGGAGTTGGGCTGGTTAGAGCCTACAGCGCCGCCGATCGCCACCACGTAGGCCTGATTAGCGGACTGCGCACAGCTGTATCCGGCGGGGATCGTGAAGTTGCCGTTGCTGTCGGTAACGATGGTGGAGGTGCTGTCAGGCGAGGTCAGAGCATTTGCCGCTGAACCGTAGCCGGTCGTCCCCGCCTCGAAGAGCTGCACCACCGCACCAACCACAGGTTGTGAGCCCGCCATCACGGTCCCATTCAGTTGCGGCCCGGAGTCTGAGGAAGTGATGTTTATGGTCGATTGCGCGGTCGTACTGGGGCTGGCGTGCGCGGCGGCGGTCATTGTAACCACGCCGTTCGAAGGCGGAATAACTGGCGCAGTGTATGGAATGGGGAGGCCATTGGGCCAGGACTGCACCGAGATCGCCGTCACCGCCGGAACTGCGGGTTGAAAGGGCGTGGTGGCTGAGGCTGGAATGGCGGGGATTGCGGGCTTGATAATGAAATAGCCGCAGCTGCTGGCACACAACTGCCAATCCACACCCTCGTTTTGGGAATCGTTGCTGACCGCCGCGTTCACATTGACAGTGGCGGCTGGCTGCAACTGCGACGGAACCGGAGTGACGAACGCGATGGAGAGCGCGGTTGCCGGCGTAATGGCGATCCCCGGCGACGAGACGCTGACATTCGCGTCGGCAGTCGATGTGGCGTTGATCGTCACGGTGGTACCTGCCGCGGCGACGGGAGGTGCGGTATAGGTGGCTGACTGCCCGCTCGGCGTCTGATAGGGAAGGATGGATCCGCATCCTCCTGCTGCGGCGCTGTTGCACTGCACCGTCCACGTGACGCCGCCGGGTGGAATATCGTTGGTTACGGTGGCGCTCACCTGCGCCCGAGTGGCCGCGGTCAGGGATGCAGGCGGCATTGCGGAAAAGGCAATCGTGGGAGCCTTCACCACGGCTGATATGGCCGTGGCCGGATTTGAAGGAGTCGTCGACGGAGCAGCGGAAGACGCGGTAATCGTCACAACGCCGCCGCCTGGAACAGCGGCGGGCGCGGTATAGCTCGTACTGACCGTGTAGCTGCTGCTGCCATTGCCCGCTGAAAAAGACGGGGTAAAGCTCCCGCAGCTTGCCTGCGGGCTGCATGTCCAGTTCACACCGTACGAAGGATTCGCATCGTTTGTTACAGTCGCCGTGAGCGTCAACGGCGATCCTGCTGCGAGGGTCGCCGGCGGAGGGGCGGTCATTGCCACATTGATCGGCGCAGTCGCGATAATGGTGACGACGGCCGTGGCCGATTGGGTTGGTTCGGTGGTCGACGCGGCCGTAATCGTCACAGCGCCGCTCGGAATCGAGGAGGGAGCGGTGTAGTTCACTCCCGTTCCACTCGCCGTGTGAGCCTTCGCCGAACCCGAGAACGAACCACAATTCCCGGGACTGCTGCAACTTATGGTCCAGTCCGTGCCCTGGGTGAGAGCGTCATTGGCGAGGGTGGCTGTGAAACTCGCCGTGCCCGCTGTCTGCAGGTTGTATGTGGCCGGCGTGACGACGATGGTGACCGGGAGAATCGTCAGATTGGTGCTGACCGTAACGGAAGAATCGTTCTGTACAGCCGCGGTGATCTGAATTGCATTCCCGGACGCCGGCATGGATGCAGGCGCCGTGTAGGCAACCGATCCATAGTCCGGCGTAAGGGTTGAGCTAAAGGACCCGCACGGGCTCGAGCCGCACGTTGCCGTCCACGTGATGCCTTCACCTGACGTACCATTCACGAGACTGACTCGAAAGTCGACCTGTCCACCCAAATCAATCGATGAAGGCGGGGAGACAAATGTCAGGGAAAGGGGCGGCGCGACAACCGACAGCGTGACGTTGCTGGATGCCGACGGGTTGCTTGCGACAGCGGCCGTCAGCGTGACCGTGCCCCCGATGGGAATAATGGAAGGCGCCGTATATAAGGATGCGACGCCATCCGGCGTGTGCGCCGGCACGAAGGTGCCGCAGGCGCCGCCAGTAATGCTCCCCGTCACAGGGTTCCCGCCGCAAGTTACCGTCCAGTTCACCCCGGAGTCGGCCGTATCCCCAACGGGAGTCATGTTGACCTGAACGACTGTTCCGGCGCCGATCGAGGAGACCTGTCCCGAAGCGGTCCCGCTCGGAATGGTGATGGAGATCGGCCCGGCTTTCACGTTGTAACCGCTTGCGCAACCCGAAAGGGCTACGGCAAGGGCCGCCGCTGGCAGCATGAGCCACCAGCCCTGAGGAAATGCCCCGTTTTGTCTTGCGTCACTCTTGCCGGCGCTGCAGGGCAAGGCGGAATCTTGCAGCTTTGCCCGTGAACGCGTAGGACGAGGCGCGTCCGTCTCAGACAGGTCTGGCAGCTTTATGGATGAGTATCGTACCGGTGAGGTCAGCATTGATTTCTTTCCTGTTCCGTTCCTTCGAATGTGCCGTTCCGGGGCGAACCGGCACCTATCGCACATCTGCGCGCAATGCCCTCACGGATTTCACCAGATGACCTTCGCGGCAGGAAGCGATATCGAGGGCGGCCTGCTCCAGTTGTGTATAACGGACACGACACCGACTACAGGCCGTTACGTGCCTTTTAGCGAGAAACCTCTCCACCCTTCGCGGCCCATCGCAAGTCAGTCGCGTCGAAAAATCGCCGGAGAGATGTGTCCCGCAGTCCAGACACTTGTCTTGCATTCCGTCACTCGCAAATCTCAGCCAGGCGCGTGAGGCTCCGCTGTACCAGGAAGGCCGCGCGCTGTGTGCTGATACCAAGAATCGAACCAATATCGTGATAAGACATTCCTTCTGCCCTAAGCAAAATGCAGTGCCGTTGCTGCGCCGTCAGGTTCTGAATCGCAGAGTCAACCCGACTCAGCTTTTCCTGCCGAAAGTACATCTGTTCAGGGTCAGGATCCGGATCCACTTGCTCTCTTCGCAGCCGCACCTGGCCATCGGCATCTACCATTTCGTCTCGATCCACGCTCCGGTAGACGTCCATGGCGAGGTTATGAACGACCCGGAATAGCCACCCCCGAATGTTCCTCACATCGCTTCCTGCGGCAAGCTCTCTCACCAGCCGAAAGAACCCTTCCTGGATCAGGTCGTCTGCTTCCGATGCAATCAAGCCCAAAGTGAAGAGGTAGGCGTACAGCGAGGGTCGAAGCTCATCGTAAGAACGGACGATCTCCCTGTGTTGAATCGGATGACCAACTTCCTCCGGCGTACGAGTTTCTAACTCCTCGGCGGATAACATCACCCTCGTGTCAGATTTGCCTAATACCACCAGGCAATCAGCTCGAAAGCTATCCACGTACTCCTCCGAGACTCCACTCAGCGGGATTCATCGTCATCTTCCGGGTTGAACAACGAGCAAAACGCCCGTTGCTCAACCGCGCCGGAGATCCGTGCATCAGTTCGGTGGTAGATGATGAAGGGAGTCGATGCTGAGCCAAGTAAGCGGGATAATTGCGTCACTGCTGTCGCTGTCAAACCACGTTTGAGCAGTCCAGGAGTGACACCACAATCGACGTTAGCGATTGGCCTTGTCGTTTGCCTTCGCGCTCAAAAAGCGACGACGAGCATACTCACCGAATGCGGCAGCAGATCCCACGAGAGCGAGAACTGCGGTCGGGTCCTCCGGTGAATCATCGCAGCCAGTTTGAGCGTGCAGACGAAGAGGCGATGTAGCGAGCAGCACAATGCCGACCGCAAGAAGGAAGTTCAATCTCTTCATTGTTTTCTCCTCAATTGTGATTTGGCTCATTGGTCGAGCCGAGCGCTGCAGCCCACATCCCAATGCCGTCACGGGAAGTACTTCTCGCCCGGACGGCGCCTGATTGGGCCCGGTTTTGGAAAGCCCCGACACACCGCGTATAAGACGGGTTGAGAACATATTTTTCAACTACCACTCTGCAAAATCCCTTCAAAGAAAAACACAAAGGACTGCTTCGCCGACTTCTCGGCTTAAGGACTCTTTAGAGGCGATACCTAACCTATAGCACGCACATCCACACTCGTTGTTACGCAGGTATTAAATCGGCCCCGCAAAAAGAGAGGCCTTAGGAGACAGCTGCGAGATGAAGAAACTGGGATTCTCCCGGACCCCGCAGCGCTCATGAGAGAGGTCCTCGGCCGCTCATCTAAAACTGCGAAATTCTGGCGAAAAATCAACTGCGCAACTGGTTGATCCGATCCGATGTTTCTCAGGCAGGAGCAGTGCGATCAGGCCTCCCTCTTCGGAGATTTCTTCTTTCAAATCAACTGTCCTCAATAGATAAGTCCTCTTGAGGCTTGAGTCTGTTTAACCTGTCATTAACATCAAAGAGAACCCGGCCAAAGATGCCTCCCGCGCCTCTCACAGGATTGAGATTGGATCGAGTTCGGCCCGGGACAGCGGACGAAACGGGGACCGTTCAGAGTGAATTGTCACGTTATGGGGTCACGTGGCGGTGGCAAGACGTAGATCGCCGACCTGGACTCCGAGGCGCCCTGCTCCATTACGATTCTCCGTCGCCTCAGATTGACAGCGGCGCGTGGTACCCGGAATCCACAGCGTTGCGGATGTCTGTCCCCCAAGTTGTGGATGGGGTAAATTGGGGAACGCGGCGAGCGCGGCTTCGCTCTTTCCGCGATCGCTTGGGTTCCAGGAGTGAGCAAGTCGCGCAGAAATGAGTCGATGAAAAATCGATGAATTCTGCGCGGGCGCGGCTGCTTTTCTAACGAAATCCAGGGGAACGAGCCGCATAATATCCTTTAGGATTAAAAGCCCCCAGAGGACCGTAAGAACAGCATTGCAAATCGAGGGCAGGCTGCGAACGCATCAGCCTCTGGATCTGGCGCTAAGCTGCTGGTTACTACCTCAAGGACTTGTATTCGCGTATAGCGAACCAGCTGGAAATGCAACGCCAACGCTAAGTCTCCTGGTTAATTAAGCCGTGGCAGATTGATGAGCAGGCACAGTCAATCTGATTTTCACGATAGAATAACCAATTCATCGAAGCATTTTTGAACCGCGCGAGTGGCTGACGAGCAGGCTTATAGTAAACTGGGACCGCGGATCCGAGAAAACAGATATGCGTCCAAAACCGGGGCAGCTTTCCAGGCTGAAAAGGAGACTTACCTTGAACTTCAAGAAACTCAGGTTCGTTGTTCCGGTGGCGATCATATTCGCACTGGCTGTTCTGTCAGCCGATGCGAAGACTCACAGGCAGCTTCAGGGATGCGTAGATTCTCCAGAAAATCCGACCTTGGTGCTTGGCCTGGTCGTGGCCGCTGCCGGGTACGGCTTTTTGCGCCTTCGGAACCGGATTGCGGTCCGAGGTAATTCGAGTAACAGTTAGCCGCAAGGTCGTCGGCCGGGGAAAGCGATCAATATATAGAGTGGTAGGTCGGGGGAAGAAATCAAAATTTGTAAATATAGAACCGCCGAAGGTGCGGAATAGTTGCTTCGCGCACGCCGTCCGCACAGCTCTCTAAGTGGAAATCGAAACTTCAGGACTGGCTCCCGGCAGGCGCACCACCCGGTCGTCTTGCAATGTTCCTGATTTCCGCATGCGCCCCGCAATTCGATGGCGATCTTCGGTGCCCCTGTCACTCGACCGGAAATCGCTCGGCAGGCAAAGCGAGCTATGCCTCCCTGAGAGAGTCGATGCGCTTTCGATGCGGGTACCAATACCTTTGAATTTCCTCAAGCGTCTTTCCCGTGGTTTCAGGAACCAGAAAGTAGATGAAAACCCAGGACAGAGCCGACATCCCGGCGAAAATCCAATAGGTTCCGGCTACGCCGACGGCGTGAACGACGGTTAAGAACGCGAGGGTGACCAGGAATGTGGAGATCCAAACCACCATGGTGCTGATTGAGGTGGCGCGCCCTCAGGACATTGGGGAACAATTCCAACATGTAGGTCCAGATCACCGCACCCCAACTGAAGGCGAAGCAGAAAACGCAGGCAAGGATGCACCAATCCATGAGCGGATACACCTGCTCCTGGCGAGTAATTGCGAACCCCAGGACGGTGAGCGCAGCAGCCATTCCCCAGGCGCCTGCCAGCAGCAATGCCCGCCGTCCAATCTTGTCGATGATTGCCTTGGCCAGAATGGTACCCCCCAAATTGACCGTACCCACCAGCACGTTGGCGGCAATTGCCGACGAAGCAGACCGGCTCGCGTGATCCCGAAGCAACAGCGCCCCATTGTAGATGATCGTGTTGATGCCTGTGGCCTGGCAGAAAAAGACCGGCGCGATGGCCAGCCACATCGGACGGCGCACCGCGGTGCGGAAAAGTGCGGATATCGCGGTATCCGATTCCTCGATGAGAATGCGGCGGATCTCAATCATTTCGAGATGCGCCTCATCCACAGTGGTCACCCTGGCCAGGACCCGAAACGCTCCAGCATCGTCCCCTTTTGAAGCAAGCCAGCGCGGACTCTCCAGAATGCCCAGCAGCCCCGCCCAATAGGCGAAGGACGGAAGGGCCGCAACCCCAAACATCCACCGCCAACTGTCAGGCCCCGGCCTGGCCAGCAACCAACTGCACAGACAGGCAATTAGGATTCCCTTGTGGTTTGCAAATGAAATGGCTCGAGAATAGCGCGATATCCGGGCCGATGATCGGCTCGACCAGATCCAGCACTTCATCACTCAGCAACCACTCGAACAGTTTCAGATCGGTAAAATGCGGGACGTCCATCGATTTGGGGCGCCCTTCCGGAGCCAGGGCGAGAAGCTCTTCTTCAAAATGGTCTTTCAGGTCGTCGAACCTCTTTTGAGAAAAGACATGCTCATCGTAGACGAGGAAGCCTTCTCTTCGATATTCAGCCACCTGATCCCCGGTCAGGCGCAAATTGCATTGGTCCGTCATAGAACCTTTCCGGTTGTCCAGAGTACAAAGCAAGACATTTCGAGAGGAGCGCGCCAGCAATGATGCATTTGCCTATTCCACTCCAGACGTGAAGATTGTTGTCGAATGCATCATTTCAATTCAGCGCAGGAACGCCCTGCTCCCGCAGCACGCGGAGCCAGCGCTCTATCGTTTCGTCGTTACGTTTGCCGGGTGCGCTGGGCAGCGGCGGCAACCCAAGGCGCTTCAGCTTGCCTGTGCCCAGCGGATGATAGGGGAGCAGCCGAACCGCGCGAAGCCTGGGCATAGATTTCACCAGCGCGGCGATTCCGGCAAGATGGTCGTTGCGGTCATTGAAGCCGGGGATCACAGGACAATTCAACTGGATCTGCGCCCCGCTGTCATGTAGCGAATGCAGGTTTTTCAGGATCGCCTCATTGGTTTGGCCCGTGTACAGCCTGTGCCGTTCCGGATCGGTTTCCTTGTAGTCATAAAGAAACAGGTCGACGACCGGCAGGAGCCGTTGGAAGCGATCCCAGGTGGTGTGTCCACTGGTTTCCACGCAGCAATGAAGCCCTTCCTTCCGCGCCGCTCTCAACAAGGCGACGGCGAAATCCACCTGCGCGAGCGGCTCGCCGCCCGAGAGCGTGATGCCGCCGCCTGAGAGTGCGTAGAATGGCCTGTCTTCAAGAACTTCGGCAAGCACGTCTCCCACTGACACTTCACGCCCAATTAGTTCCATTGCCCCGGCTGGGCAGACTGACGCGCAACGGCCGCACGATCTGCAATCCTTGCGTTCGTAAGTGTGGCTGGGCGGCAATGCCGGCTGCCCGTTCATCTCATGACAACCCATCGAACACGCGGTCACGCACTCCCCGCACACGATGCACTTGTCTGGTGAATATGAAACGGATGGTTGCGGGTGCAAACCCTCAGGGTTATGGCACCAGGCGCAGCGCAGAGGGCAGCCTTTCAAGAAAACAGTAGTGCGAATCCCGGGCCCATCCTCAGTGGAATACCTCTGGATGTCGAAGACACGCCCGAGGACCGGATCGATTACGGCGGAAAAGCGCGAGAAGTCCATGGTTGGGTTCATCAGGTTCATCAATCGCAGAGAAGGCGGTCAACAACAAGTTGGCGTAATTCCGGCGAGAGGCTGGAAAAATATGCGCTGAAGCCGGTGACACGCACCACCAGGTCCGGAAACCTGGAGGGATCCTCGTGCGCTTCAAGGATCTGGTCGCGATTGACAACGTTCATGTTGATCTGCGTTCCGCCCAATTCAAAATGGCCGCGAATCAAAGCCTCAAGCACCGCAACATCCTGAACAGAATCTCCGCGGCCCGGTTCGAGATCCATCTGCATCGGCGCGGTGTTTCCGTACCCGCACTGCACTCTGGCCACAGCCACGGCCAGGGCGGTCGGCGCTCCATCGTGCCGGAAACCAGGGTCCGGATTGGCGCCGTGCGAAATCCGTTCGCCGGCACGACGGCCATTCGGCGTGGCGCCCAGCTTTTTGCCCAACTGAATGTTGAGCACCCAGGAGAAAATCCCCGGGATCATCATGAAGCCGCGCGGTGTAGGTTTCTCTTTTACGGCATGCGTGAACTCCGCGGCGATGCGCATCGCCCACTCGTCGCCTGTTGAATGGCCCTCGCCAAAGCGGCCGCTGCCGCGCATCCGCCTGCGTGCCTTTTCTCCCTCGGGACCAGCCCAATCGGAATCCAAATGTTTCATCAACTCCGTCCAACTGAGGCGCCGCGTCCTTTCCACCTGCTCCTCGATGGCGGCCAGAGAATCCGCCGCCGTCGCCAGCCCGGCTCCGTCAACACCAAACGTGTAAAACTCGACCCCTCCATGACTCGCGTCCACGCCCTTTTCCAGGGGCCCGCGACACAGCAGATCAATGACCAGCTCGGGGAAGTTTTGGTGCATGTGCTCGTAATGGAAGTCGATTCCCCTGGCAGCTGTTGCGATGGCCGAATGAAGATGGAACTTGAATCGCTCCCACAGCTCGGCCACGCTCGGTCTCACTCCAGAGTCGGCCGTCATCTCGCGCAGAGACACGTTGAGAATGGCGGGAAAGCTGAACTTGACGACGTCCATGCATGCATATTCCCGGCCGGGAATTGCTGACCAGTGACAGCCTGCATAGGCTCTCTGGCGGGCAAGTTCAACCGGGAATCCGTTCGCTGCAAAGCCCGCAATCGTGTTGTCCACTCCCAGAAACTTCGGCGTGGCGCATCGATCTTCGACAAGGATCTCCACGCCCCGGCGCAGAAGATTCTTGTCCACATCTCTTCCTACAGCGACCCCGATGTTGGTGGCGATCCCGAGTTGGTGCGCGGCCTCCAGGGTCAGGTACGAGACACGATTGGTTGCATCGTTTCCCGACCGATCGGGCCCGCCAAGTTGCAGGTACGCCGTATCCCGCACCAGCAGACATGCCAGGTGGAAGGTGGCTTCTTCGTCGGTCAGACGTCCGGCCTTGCTGTCGGCTTCGTAATAGGGCTCAAGAAGCAAATCGAGTTTGCCCAATCCGCCGCTGCCGTTGTACATGCGCGCGATCAACAGGTACCACAGAATCCATTGGCAGGCGTCGCGGAAGCTGCGCGGGGCAGCGGTAACCAGACGTGCGCTCATCTCGGCAATCTCCGCCAGGTTCCCGGCCAGCGGCGAATCGTCCGCGGCCATCCGGCTGGCCGTTTCCGCATGCCGGCGGATCCAGTTTTGTGCACCCAGGACCACGTGCTCCAGCCCGGCATAGAAATCAACCGCATGTGGGTTCGCGAGCGCCCCGAGGTGAACCTGTTCCAGAAGCCCGCCCCAGCCCAGGCGCAAGCCGATTGCTAGGTCCGGGCACATGTGCTGTACCGCTCCAATGACAGGAATTGTGTGGTATTTCTCGTGCTCCGCAAGCAGCGCCGAACAGTCCACATCCGGATTCCAGGACAGCTTTCGATAGGACATGAAGTTGACCATGTAAGCCCCGGCCAGGGAGGACGCGGGGTCGATATGGACAGGATGAATCTCAAGCAGCTTGCGAAAGTTCTCACCGCAGGCTCGCGGGCCAAAAAACTCACCGCTGGGATGATTACCGGATGGGATGAAGGTGGTCAGGATGGCGTCCGTGATCTCAATTCCGGAACCGCTCATGCTGTGAACGACCCGGTATTGTCCTTCCGGGGGAAGGACGATGCCGTGATCGTCAAAATCCATGGATCCCCGAACCCGTTGCTTTTCCAGCGTCTGCGCCCTCTTGGCAATCCGTAGCGCTTCCAACCGCTCCGCATAGGACATCTTCAATTCTGACGCTGCAACCGGCATCTTCCCGCTCCTTGCCCAACCTGTCGCCGAACCATCTTCTGCCGGACCAGAAGAAACGTCCGCCGGCATTCGGTCTTTGCCAGAGAGTAGGCGAACTAACTGCCGCCGGGAAATGGAATTAAGCTTCTGACAAAGCGTTTCATCTAATGAAACCTGTTTGCTGGCCCACTCCGCTTTACTCCACTGGCTTCTATAGCTTACGACGGGGAGGGCCATGCACGGTCCGTTTCCTGCCGGGATCATATTCTGCACAGTAAAATGTCTGCTCGGGGACATTGCCGCGATCGATAGGACAAGTTGGTTCCGCGATCAGATTTTACAGTGTAAAAGAGAAGGCCGGTAAGCTTGATTCTGCTCTGGCGCGCCGCTGGACGTAAACAGAATGCTGGATTCGATAGGACCGAGCGATGTTTCCTGATTGATTTCATCTAGTGAAACTCCAATACACTCTCGTCTTTTCGCTTTGTGTTGCCCGTTCGCGCGCTTAGCCTTCATGTGGCTCGCGGGACCAGCGATCATCAACTTGCCCGCGGAAATGGCTTGCAAGCGCACTCGAATTCCCAGCCGGCCTCACCCGCGGTGGCATCTGCTTATCGGAATCGTCCATCATGTGATCGAGCGATGACCGGCGGGATAGTTGGAAATGAGAGCCGTGGAACAGGGCTTGGTTCGCTCAGTATCAGAGCATTGCACCCGCTTGGCTGTTCCCCGGCTCGGTCAGGATACGGCGCCGGCTTGAATGAGAAACCCGCAGGGCGATATGCGAATTGACGCGCACCAGCACTTTTGGCATTTCAACCCCGACGAGCACGTTTGGATGACGGAGGAAATGGCGCTGCTGAAGCGCGATTTTCTGCCGGACGACTTGCTGCCGCTGCTAAAGGCCACCGGTTTTGACGGTTCCATTGCCGTGCAGGCTCGGCAGAATCTCGAAGAGACGCGCTGGCTGCTGCAACTCGCCGAGGAGCACTCGTTCATCAGGGGAGTGATCGGTTGGCTGGACCTCTGCTCACCGGATTTGCCAGTCCAGTTGGAACGATTTGCAAGACACCCGAAGCTGGTTGGCGTGCGCCATGTCTTGCACGACGAACCCGACGATCGGTTCATGCTGCGCCCCGAGTTTATGCGGGGCATAGCGATGCTGAGCCCGTTTGATCTAACTTACGATCTGCTGCTCTTTCCCAAACATCTCCGCGCCGCATCGCAGCTTGTGCAGGCGTTCCCCGCCCAGTCATTTATCCTGGACCACATCGCCAAGCCCAGGATTGCGGACCGTATCCTATCTCCATGGGATGAGGATCTGCGCGCTTTGGCAAGCTTCACCAATGTATCCTGCAAGCTCTCCGGCATGGTCACTGAAGCGAGGTGGAAGGAATGGAAGCGGGACGATTTTCGCAGCTTTCTCGACGTGGTGTTCGATGCGTTCTCTCCTGAGCGGCTGATGATCGGATCCGACTGGCCTGTCTCGACTCTCTCAGGAGACTATGCGTCCACCATGCAGATCGTGATTGACTATATTCAGCAGCTTCCTTTTGCGGTTCATTCCGGAATTCTGGGCGGGAATTGTGCCCGCATATACAAAATCCAATCTCTTGAATCGAGGTCCTAAAAACAATGATCTCTGAGATGAAAGCGGCCGTGCTGCACGCCGCGCGGGATATCCGGATCGAGCAGCTTCACCGTCCCGACTTGCTTCCGGGCATGGTCACGTTGCGCAATCGACGGGTGGGCATTTGCGGCTCGGACTTGCACTACTTTGAAGAGGGACAGTGCGCCGCGTTTGTGCCGGATCGGCCCTTTGTTCTGGGGCACGAATTCACCGCCGACGTGGTGGCCCTGGGGGACGGCGTGGACACGGTAAAAATAGGCGATCGCCTAACCGTCAACCCTGCCCGCAATTGCGGCTTCTGTGAATTCTGCAAGGCTGGAAGGGTGAACCTTTGCCGCAAGACAATCATGCTGGGCAGCGCCAGCACGACGCCTCCCACCAACGGCGCTCTTGCCGAGTTCGTTTCCGTGCGTGCCGACCAGTGCCATGCCCTGCCAAATCAGATCGACGATTCCCTCGGCGCGATGATTGAGCCCTTTGCCGTCGCGCTGCACGCGGTGAAGCGCGCAGGCCTGGTCTCCGGCCGCTCCGTGCTGGTGATGGGAGCGGGAACGATCGGGCAGCTGGTGGCGATCACCGCTCGCGCGTTTGGCGCAGTTCCTGTCGCGATCAGTGACATCGTTTCCTACCGCCGCGAAAAAGCGGTTGCGCTGGGTGCAGATCTGTCGCTCGACCCATCTCAGGCGGATCTTCCCGCCCAGGTCAGGAATTTGACTGGCGACGGATTCGACCTGGTCTTTGAGGCGTCGGGCTCTCCGCGCGCGCTGCGCGCTTCCTTCGATCTCGTTCGCCCCGGGGGTACCATCGTGCAAATCGGTACCCTGGGCACCGCAGATATTCCGCTGCCCGCAAATCTACTTATGAACCGGGAGATCAACTTCGTCGGATCAATGCGATATGGAAATGTCTTCAACGAGGCCATCCGGTTGGTCGCGGCCGGACGCGTCAATTTGCAGCCGCTGGTCAGCGAGGTCTTTGCTCTTGACCAATCGGTAAAGGCATTTGAGCATGCGGCGGACAAGTCCCAGGCGTTCAAAGTACAAATCGAGTTGTGACCACGGGTCCAAATGAACATATCTGCCATTGACGCCGTTGTGATCGCCATCTACCTGGTCGGCATCACACTTTTCGGAATTCGAGTCGGGTACAGAAAAAAGTCATCAACGCAGCAGTACTTCCTCGCCAACAAATCGCTGGGGTGGTTCACAGTCGGCGCCGCCGTCTTCACTTCCAACATCTCCACCATCCATCTCGTCGGCCTTGCGGCAGGGGGAGCCAAGGATGGCCTGGTCATCGGCAACTTCGAGTGGATGGCATGCTTCACTCTCGTCCTGTTGGCGCTTATCTTCGCGCCCTTCTACATCAACTCAGGAGTGGCGACACTGCCGGAGTTCATGGAGCGCCGGTATTGCCCTGCAGCCCGAACCTTCCTTGCCGTCATCGGCATTCTCGGCGCTCTCCTCATTCATATTGGCATCAGTCTTTTTGCGGCGGCTAAGGTCTTCGAGAGCTTTCTCGGTGTGCCCATGATCGCAACCATCGTTGTGCTTTCACTGTTTACAGTCACCTACGCGGCTCTGGGTGGACTCAAAGCCGTCGTTATGACCGAGAATATCCAGGTTGTGCTGTTGCTCGGTGGCGCCATCCTGGTCACGGTGCTTGGCCTGCGGGCGCTTCCTGGCGCCGGTGTCGATAGTGTTCAGGCATTTAGGAACTCTGTGGCGCCCGGCCAGTTGCACATGCTTCAGCCCATCTTCGATTCAAACGGGCATCTGAGTGAGTTCTCATGGCTGGCGGTGTTGCTGGGCTATCCAATTCTTGGCATTTGGTACTGGTGCGCCGATCAGACCCATGTGCAGCGGGTTCTGGGAGCCCATAGCCTGAAGGACGGCCAGAATGGCGCATTGTTTGCCGGGTTTCTGAAAATCACCCCCGTGTTCCTCATGGTTTTCCCCGGCATCATCGGCTATGTGCTGTGGCGCAAGGGCGCGATTCATCTGCCGAGTGTTGCCGGAACGGCGCACCCGGATTACAACGCAATGCTGCCCACACTCATCAAGTACCTCGTTCCGGTAGGCCTGCGCGGATTGATCGCGGCCAGTCTCGCCGCTGCCTTGATGAGTTGCATGGCGGCCGCGCTCAATAGCTGTGCCACGCTCATCTCCATGGATGTATTAAAGCGGTTGCGTCCCAATGCTTCCGATGCGCGCCTGGTGCGAACCGGGCGGATCGCCACCGGAGGAATCATGGTGCTGGCCATGTTGTGGTCGACCCAGGGCGACCAGTTTGGCACCATCTTTGAGGCGATCAACAAGATTCCCATGACATTTGCGCCCGCGGTAACCACCGTCTTTGTGCTTGGCGTGCTCTGGAAGCGTGGCACCAGGCAAGCGGCAATGGCCACTCTTTATGCCGGCTCGTTGCTGGGGGTTCTGTATTTTATCGTCGATTTGCCTGCGACCGGCAAGCTGTTCCTTCCGCCGGAGAGCCTCGCCACATTCGGGGGTTTCATCACCGATCCCGCAAGAGGCCTGGGCCTGCCGTTCATGCTCGCTGGACCCATACTCGCCGCAATCTGCGTGGCTATCTATGTGGTAGTCAGTTTGCTTACACCGGCGATGGATAGGGCAACGGTGGCCAGAGTCTGCTGGGATCACCCGCTGGCTTTTCTAAAGGGACCGGTCACTGCCCTGAGCGATCCTCGCATTGTCTCTCTCGCGCTGATTACAACCGTTGGCATCCTCTATTTTCTTTTGCGTTAAGAAAGAAAGGCAATGGAATACCGTGTTCTTGGAAAAACGGGACTGAAGGTATCGCGCCTCAGCTTCGGGGCATCCGCATTGGGCAACGTCTTTCGCGAAGTCCAGGAGAGTGACGCCATCCGCGCCGTGCACGTCGCGCTCGATATGGGCATGAACTACTTCGACGTAGCTCCAGCCTACGGCGGGACGCGCGCCGAGACGGTCCTTGGGAAGGCCCTGAAGGGAATCCCGCGAGATCGTTACTTCCTATCAACCAAAGTCGGCAAGTATACCAATCCCGGCAAATACGGCGAGGATATCCTCGATTATTCCGAGAAACGGATCCGTCAATCGCTCCAGGAAAGTTCTGGCCGGCTGGGCACCGCATACTTCGACATCGTTCACTTGCACGACTTTGAATATCAAGGCCGAGCCTTTACTGAATGGGCGCTCGATGAGGGCTTGACCAGCCTGCACAAACTGAAGAGAGAAGGCACGATCGGAGCTGTCAGCGCCGGCACCTATCCAATCGATCTTTGGCATCGTATCTTTCGCGAGTGCGATCTCGATGCCGCGCTCGTTCATAACCACTATTGCCTGAACGACACGCGTCTCCTCGAACTTCTCCCCGCCGCGCGTGTCCGCAACATCGGTCTGATCAACGGCTCGCCTTTCGCCAGCGGGCTGCTGACAGATCGAGGGCCGGCCGACTGGCATCCCGCCTCCGCGGCGGAACGCGCTGTATTCAAGGAGGCTGCCGACTTTTGCCGGGCTCGCGGGACGTGCATAAGCAAGCTCGCACTTCAGTTTTCAAGCCAGCACCCTGAAATCCCAACGACCTTGTTCAGCTCGGCCAATCCGGAGTCCGTTCGGCGCAATATCGAATGGCACGAGGAACCTGTCGACCTCGCCATTCTCGCCGAGGTTTCCCGGATTCTTTCGCCCGTCTACAACCGGGAATGGAACTACTGAACTTGAACAGATCCTCGAGAGCCATCATCGGCTCATTTCCGCGCCGGAGACGCGAATTGCTTTGGAGGGTCGCTGATCAATTCTGTTGTACGGAAGAAAGCAGAATTGGCACCAGTTAGCGCGAGGAATCAGCGATTTTCAAGGTATTTTTCAGTATCCCGCCAGGTTGGACGACTATACTCGGACCAAATTGTCGGTCAAGACCGGCGGCGGAACTCGCTCTATGACCGGGACACACTGGTGGAATCTTCCAGCCTGGCGGCTGGACGGTACTGCCGTGCGGAGGAACAAAATGACTCACTGGAGCTACCGTTACTTCCTCCGTTGCGTTGCCTACACCTCTGCAGCATTTGTTATCTCCCGTTGCCTCCTCGCGCAGACTGTAATCGCGACGATCCCTGTTGGCAGTTCGCCCAATATGTTAGGCGGGATGCAGAGTGCCTACAAGGTTTATGCGGCGAACTGGTACTCCAGCAATGTGTCAGTGACTGATGGGACGACTAACATAGTCACAAAGACTGGTCTTGCGGGTAACTACGCCGATCACTCGATCGCAGCCATTGATCTTTCGCCCTCTTATTCCTCTCCTCCAATTACCAACGTTTTGCAGGTCGAGCCTCAAGGACCAACACTGTATCCGGAACTATATAGAGGGGCTGTGCAAGGGAATATCCTTTATATTACAGAGCAAGACGACGTAAATGGTAATTCCAATCTTGAAGTGATTGATACTTCATCAGCTGGAGCGCCGCAGAAATTGAGCAAGACGGCTGGATCAGGCCCCGGGATGAATGGGATTGCCGTTAGCGGCCAGTATGTGTACGTGTCGTACTGGCAGAGCAGCGTTGTGCAGGTTTTTGATGCCAGCAATCCATATTCACTGACGTCAGTTGGGTCGGTTACTACCGCTTGTAACGGCGTCGCTAATGGAGGTTTGTATGGAGGGTTAGTGGTCGCTGGAGATTATCTTTATACTCCATGTCCTAACGGTGGATTTATCGACGTGATAAGCATCGCCAATCCTACGTCTCCTACAGAGGTGGGCGTAATAACCGCTCAGATTATGACAAATCCGACATCATTAGCCGTGTCAGGACAGATGCTGTACGCCAGTGAGCCCTCTGAAGCCGATAACGACACACCCGGCGTTTATTATTCTGCTGTATGCGCCTACAGCCTTGCGAGCGGCCCGGTTCCAACAGCTCCACTTGCTTGTGCTACAGTTGGTCATTCACCTCAAAACATTGCGGTACTAGGTACAACTGTTGCAGCATCGATCGGCGACGATAATCAGCTTGATACTATCGACTTTTCAAATACGGCAAGTCCAGCGGTATATACAGTAGCTCTCGATCCTAATATTTGTGTTCATCCATACATTGAAAACATGGTCGCATTCCAGGGTAATACAGTATTTGTTGGGTGCAGCAACGCCTCAAATCCCCCTGGATACGGAGTGGAGGTTATCGACGCAACCAATATTACCGTGCCGACTTTGCTTGGAACCATGTTTGGGTCTCCCGGCAATAGTTTTGCGATGATTGTTTCCAACGGAAGCTATCTCTACCTTGGAGGTTATCCCGGACAAGATGGGAGCTCAGGCTCTACGGCCGGTGCTCTGTACACGGTTGACACGGGGGCGGGAACAAACCAATACAACATCACATTCCTGCCGGCGAACGTGTCCTTTGCCAACCAGGTCGTGGGGACAACCAGTGCGGCGCAGAGCGTGACCCTGGGCAACTCCGGGACGGCAGCGGTGACGATCAACGGAATCACCATCGCCGGGACCAACCCCGGTGACTTCGCTCAGACGAACACCTGCGGCGGTAGCGTTGCAGTGGGCGGCAGATGCACCATCAATGTGACCTTCACGCCGACAGCCGCCGATGCCCGCAGTGCCTCCTTGCTTGTTTTGGACAACGCATCCGGGAGTCCGCAGACCGTGCCCCTGTCCGGAACGGGGACAACAGCACAAACATCGGCGGGCGTTCTCTTCATGGGGATGGGCTCGTCGGCGCTTTACTTCGTGACTGGACAAGCCGCCGCACAGGAGTTGCAAACACAAATCTCCGGAACAGACTACCAGTGCCTCTGGACCGGAGGAAGCGGCGCTCTCGTCGCGACCGATCCTACCACGGGCCAGCCAGAGAATGGCCCATCCTGGATCGTCTGGAGCATCGATACAGTTAGCGGCGGGAATTCGTGCGCGAATCCCGGCACCTTTCCGAAGATCTACTCCTATCTGCAGACGGACTCTGTCACCGGCATCCGCTGCCTCTTTAACGGTTGCACCGTTACGAACGATGCATCCGGCGGGGCCACACAGAATCTTATTTTCGCAACCCCCTGTACGCTCGACGGGTCCATACCAAAAGAAGAAGTGTGCACCCTCCCCGCTTCAATAGCAGCTTTCTGGGGCGGAGCCTCGTAGTCAATGTGGCCGAGACGGATGGAACTCTACGCGCAAGGAGAAGAAGAATCCAAGCAGACTGCTCAAGTACACGTCAGTGGGCTCTTCCTTGTGCAGAAGATGGCGAGCTGAACCTCACACACCAAATACGAAACCCGCCGAGCTAATCGGCGGGGGTTTTATTGCGGGGATTTAGGCCGTGAGGTATTCTCGCTGATGTGCCCTGATTGTGCCCTCGCTTGAGCGTGTTTCTCGCTCGATCGGCTCTCGCATGATGCTGATTTTAATCTGATTGAGTTTGGTGGACCTGGTCGGGATCGAACCGACGACCTCTTCCATGCCATGGAATGCTTCAAAAGCCAAATTATAGACGGCACAGGACTTATGAGCCGGTACAGTCGGCAAAACCGGCACAATCGGCGA
>Ga0326727_10001084_pt1 | contig 104857 bp, 88 predicted proteins | sample MB2enrmetagenome_FD_207643 | JGI IMG/M metagenome (GOLD analysis project Ga0326727, IMG submission 207643) | Lab enriched peat soil microbial communities from McLean, Ithaca, NY, United States - MB29MY | ecosystem: Environmental > Terrestrial > Soil > Wetlands > Peat | place: USA: New York... | reverse complement strand
CCGGTGGCGCTTGCCCGCCCGTCAAACCGCTGACCGTCGCCCTCCGCCGTCCCTGGCTGCGGGCAACGCCTCGCCGTCGTGGCTCGGGCAGTTTGACTGGGCTCGCAAAGTGGCTTTGGGCGCTGGAGGCGAGCGATCTCAGGTCCTACGACGGCGTTATGCGCTCATCTTCTGGCGGCCCGTCCAGGGCTCTGACCAGCGCAAATCGCCGATTTAGGGCGTTCCCGGTTGCGTCGCCGTGCAAGTCGCCAGCGTTCCCAGAGTCGGCGGCCGGATGTCGACGTCTGGGTTATCGAGCGCGTGTTATTGGGCGGTCAGGGCGCCCGGCTTCGCCGGTTATCGGGCGGGCGCGGAACGAGACCACGAGCGTCTAACGCTGACTCTGTACTCGGGGTCCGGACCTGGCTGATCAGCCTCTTCGCACGCAGATCGCCCCGTTATGTTGCAGGACACCTCCGTTCGTCTCGCGACCACCCGGTCGGGGTGGGGCCGGGCGGAGCTGTCAACGGCGTCGACAGTTGTCCCCCTGATCGATCACTCAGCGCGCTCTGAGCGGCTCTCTCGCCGCCGTATCTTGAGGGCCAAGACTTGTTAACCACGGCGGATGGAGAGCCGATCGAGCAAGACGCCGAAGACGGCGTACTGGTAGTTCGAGACGCGTGCCGACATGAAGTCGTCCTCGTCCATAGTGGCGAGCGGTACCCACGGGGCCGCGTCCGTTACGTCCCGGCCTGGCGCAGCTGGTGATGTCGGTCACTACGTGTACCCCGCCGGTGACGTCGTCGCTGGCGTCGAGGCGCGGCTTACACGAGGCACGCAACCACCGCCCGTCTCCAGTGCTGTCGAATCGACTTTTTAGGCCCTTCACGCATATGGTACTTCTCAGTTTTATCTAGAGCGTGTACCATATCAAGTGGATATTTGACGAGCCCGAGGGAGGACCTCACATGGCGAGCGCCGCGAAGGCCAACGACAAGCCACCGCTGCGTGCTGAGCAGCGTTCGGTGACCGACGCCCGGATCGTACAGGGCGCGATGGCGGCCTTTGCCGAAAAGGGCCTCGACGCCACGGTCGACGACGTGGCGGAGGTTGCGGGCGTCGGCCGGGTGACCGTCTTCCGCCATTTCGCCAGTCACGGGGAGCTGTTCGCCGCTGTAATAGCCAGGGTTTTCGAGATCTACGAGGGAGAAACGGCCCGTCTCGCCTCGATGGACGAGGGTTGCGAGCTCTGGCTCGCGAACACAGCCGCGACGCTGCACGAAATGCATGGCCGTCTGTGGGGCAGAGGCTTCTGGGACATCCACGTGCAGCGGCCAGGGACAGCTCCCGAAGTGCTGGCGGCCATCTCCGATCGTCTTGGCCGCCGCCGTGATCTCTTCAAAGAGCTGGCCAACGCCGCGTGGCGAGCGAGAGGGGGCGGGGACGGGGCGCCGCGCTGGGTCGTGGACGCGTTCGCCGTCCTGTTGTCGGCTTTCGCAACTACCGCGATGGAGTCCTACGAGGTAGAAGATGCGGGCCAGCTGAGCGCTCGGATCCTCGTGGCCGTGCTGTCAGAGGCCATCGGTGAGCAGACAGCACAGACCCGAACCCTATAGCTTCCCACTGGCAAAGTGCGGAGCTCTCCCACCCGGGACGACCCGTTATGGACGAGAGCTTCGCAGAAGCTCAACCAGGTTGTTCCCGCCGAGCTTCCCAATATCGTCAACCTCGATGAGACCAACGGTCTGCTTCGGGCCACGGCCCGGCTTTCCCACGCCACGGCTTGGCGGAGGGGCGTGAAGTCGTGACCAGTCCACGAGCGCGCCGCGTTCAGTCCACTGCACCCAGGTCGACGATTACTGCTTGGGGGACTATTGCTGCGTTTTGGCTAGGGGGTAGAGGAGGGACTGCGCGGAAACGGGGTCGCGGGGGCCCCAACAGCGATTACCGCCGAGGACACGTGGGTTTTACCCTGCGGTGCTGACGCCCGACATGTCGGATCCCTCGACCAGCCCCTTCGCCAGCCCTGCCGGGGGGCCTTTGGTGACAGCGCTCGTCGCCGGCACGCCTATTGGCCCGAAACCTTGGGGTCACGCAGCGGGCGCGCAGTGCCCCCGCCAGCTCCGGGCGACGGAAGCTGTCCGGGGCCATGGAACGTGATGCGCGCCGACCACGGCGGGGAAGTGCGGGCTTTGACGCCCGCGCGGGACGGGACAAGAGGTCCGGTTCACCCGGTGAGGTCGAGCACCCCGCAGACCTCGGTGGTCCAGGCGAGCGCTCCCAGGTAGCACCGCTCGACTTCCGCCGGGCCGAGCCCGGAACGCAGCCGGAGCCCCTCGCCCCCCACTTCCCAGGCGAGCACGTCGGCGAGGACGGCCCCGAGCGCTCCGGTGTGGCCGAGGAGGGCGTCCTCCAGCTCGGAGCTCAGCGACAGGCCTGCGAGGACCGTCGGGAGCGGCGCCTGCAGCAGCAGGTCGAGCGCCGACACCAGCCCAACGGTGAACGCGGGGTCGCCGAGGCGGGGAGAGATGTCCAGTATCATCAGCTCGGCCATCCGGGCGCGGGCCATGGCGATGTTGAACTGCTCGTCGGAGCCTTCGTGGCCGCCCGCGAGCAGCATGAGCGTGACCCAAGCGCGGATCCGGCGTTCGCCGAGCAGGACCACTGCGTCGCGTACCGAGCTGAGCCGGCGGAACAGGCCCCGGGCGGCGCCGTTACCGGCGGCACGCAGGAAGCGGTAGCTGAGGGCCGTGTCGGTCCGGACGACGTCTTCGACTTCGGCGGCCGAAGTGGCCGGGTCGCAGAGCTTCGCGATGGCCCGCAGGCACGTGAGCTTGCTCGGGGAGAGAGCCTTGCCCTCCACGGTCTCGGGGCGGCTGAGCAGGTAGCCCTGGTAGAGGTCGAAGCCGAGCCCCTGGCAAGCGGCCAGCTGCTCTCGGGTCTCGACCCTCTTTGCCACCAGCTGGGCGCCGTACGCCGAACAGCGCTGCACTGCCTCTACAAGCTGGGCTGGCGCCAGCTCCAGGACGTCGAGCTTGACCATCGAGACAAGCTCCAAGAACGGGTCGTCGTCCCGGCCCCAGACGTAGTCGTCCAGGGCGAGAACGTAGCCGTTCACGGCCAGACGGCGGCACCCGGCAAGGACCTCAGGGTCCCTCGGGACGTCGTCTAGGACCTCGATCACCACTTGGCGTGGGGAGAAGGGGACCGCGGGCTCGCCGACCAGGAACGAGCGCGTCGCGTTCACGAAGGCCAGCTTGGCGCCGACAAGGTTTGCCAGGCCGATGTCGAGGCCGGCGCGCACCAGTACGTCGGCGGTCATGAGGTCGCCGTCGGGCCTGGAGGACGCGGGGCCTCTGAAGAGCAGCTCGTAGCCGTGGACGCTGAGCTTGGCGTCGAAGATCGGCTGGCGCCCGACCATGAACCGGCTCATCTGGTCCTTTCACGTCCTGTGCTCGCGGCCTGCAGTTGGCTCGCGTGCGTCCTTGCTCTTGTCGGTCTTATCGGAAAACGGGCCGCCCTAGCTGACCCGGCCGTAGCCGGCCCCCCGCTCGCCGTCCGCCCGCAGAGCAGTTCGATCAGTTCAGCCTGGGAGCGGACAGCGAACCTCCCAAAGATGCTGCTGAGATGGCTGTGCACCGTGCTCTGGCTGACGATCAGCTCACGTGCAATGGTGACCACGCGCTGTCCGCGCAGCAGCCTGCTCAAGATCTCCCACTGCCGGGCCGTCAGTTCCCGGAGGGCGGGGTAGTCACCTGGCGCAGGGACGCCGGCAACGTCCTGGAGCACGCCTGCGGCGCGGGCTTCAGCGCCGACGCGGCGCACGCTGAGCTCAAGTTCAGCGACCGGGTCGCCCGACGAGGTCGTCGCCCCGGCCGGAGCGCCGACAAGGGCGAAGCCGATCTTTCCCGGGGACGCGTTACCAAGGCGAGCTGCCAGCACGCAGGCCTCGACCCAATCGCCCCCTCGGTAGGTCACGCGAATGCGGCAGCGTGACATCGCCGCGTTAGGCCGGCCCCAGCGAGGCCCGGTCAACCTGGGGACATCGTCTGGGTGCACCAAGTCGAGCAGTGACGAGCCGGTACAGCCTTTCGGGTCGAAGCCTGTGACCTCGCGGATGTCCGCGCTCACAGTTTCGATGCGCCATTCGTCATCGGTAACGCCTATGGCGATCGGCACCAAGTCGCGCCACGGCTTGGACCTGTCCTGCCCCAGGCGGCCGACCTGGGCTACGGGGACGCAGAGGCTAACGACATCACGCCTGCCATCAAGCTCGACTACACGGCTCCACACCCAGTACGGGATCTCTTCACCGTTCGGCCTGGTCAAGCGGCGCTTGGCACGAAGGCCGTCCAGGCCACCTGAAGCCATCACTGCGGCCGCAGCTGCGATCGCGTCACGCGGTCCGGCGAAGTCGGTCACTCGGCGACCGATCTGGTGCTCCACGGGCAACCCCAGCAGGTCGGCGGCTTTCTGGTTGACGAGATGGACCACGCCGTCGGCGGTACCCCAGATCACCAGTGGGAAGTCGCACGCCGTCAGCGCCCCGTCGAGCTCTGCCGTACCCAGCTGGACGAAGGCACGGTCGTTGCTGGTGCTACGGACGATGGCAGGGCCCTTCGTCCGGGCGAAATTCACAAAAGCTGCGAAGTCTCTCTCTGTTGTCTGCTCGAGCCCCTTTTCGCGCGCCGAGCGGTTCTTGTCCTCCTTCACGAAAAGGGCAAAGTCGCTGTTGGAAGTGTTCATCTGGGTGTTGAACGAGTCCTTTCTTGCTCGGTAATTGATGCGACTGTTCTTTCTGGTCGCCGGTCAGGCCGTGCTCGCGGCTCACAAGTACGACGGGGACCAGTCCGGTCTCCTAGCCTTGTTGGCGGCCAGCCAGCCGGTGACAGCGCTCGGCGGCCCCGGGCGGCAGATCCAGTAACCCTGCGCCGCGTCACAGCCGAGCCTGCGCAGAGCCTCAAGGTGGACGGCCGTCTCCACCCCCTCGCCTATCACCGCCAAGCCGAGCTGGTGGCAGAACTCGATGGCCAGGGAGACGATAGCCTCGTCGCTGCGGTCCGACCCTAAACCTGCGATGAAGGAGCGGTCGAGCTTCACAGTGCTTACCGGGAGCTGCTTCAGGCAAGCGAGCGAAGAGTAACCCGTCCCGAAATCGTCGATGGCGACCCTGACCCCGATGTCGTGGAGCTCGCCCAGGGTGTCGCGCACGCCCGGGCCCTCGCAGGCGAAGGCGTCCTCGGTCAGTTCCAGGACCAGGGCCTCGGCGGGTAACCCTGCCCGGGTGAGCTCGGTCGCCACACAGGGCAGGAAGCCCGGGTCGAGAAGGGTCCGGGGCGAGACGTTCACCGCCACCGACCGGGCGAGGCCGCGTGCCTGCCAGTGCGCGCACTGGGCCAGGGCTTCGGACAAGACCCGGCGCAGGAGCTGGAAACCGAGGCCGTACTGTTCGGCAAGGGGCACGAACTCCACCGGTGAGACCAGCCCGAACTGCGGGTGGTGCCAGCGGACGAGCGCTTCCAGGTGCTCGCAACGGCCCGCCACGAGCTCCATAACGGGCTGGTAGTGGACTTCGATCTCCGACGAGCCGATCGCGCCGGGGAGCTCGCCGGCGAGCCGGAGGCGCCGCGCCGCGCCCATGTCGTCGCCTCCCCTGTAGCTGTGGACCTTGTTGTTGTGGTGCTTGGCCGCGTACATGGCCGCCTCCGCGCGACGCAGCAGCGTGCCTGGGTCGGCCCCGTGGTCTGGGGCGCAGACGATGCCTGCGCTGGCCCGGACGGTTATGGCGACCCCGTCGACCTCCACGGGGTCGTGCAGCGCTTCGAGCAGGTGGCTCGCGACCTCCTCAGCCCCTTGGCAGGTCTCGGGGACGAGCGCCCCGAAGACGTCACCGCCGAAGCGGGCGATGACGTCGCAGCCCCGAAGCCCCGAGGCGAGGCGCCAGGCGACGACGGCCAGGACCTCGTCACCGACGGGGTGGCCGAGGGTGTCGTTTATGTCCTTGAACCCGTCGAGGCCTACGAGCAACAAGCAGAAGGGCCCCGCTCGGCCAAGGGCCTGGCCCACCTGGTCGGTGAGGCCGGCGCGGTTGAAAAGCCCGGTGAGGGCGTCGATGTGGGCTTGGTGGACGAGCTCTGCCTGTGCTGTCTTGCGTTCGGTGATGTCCTTTACCACCCCGACGACTTCGCGTCTGCTGTCGCCTATGTCGGCCTGGAGCGCGCTCATCTCGACCCAGACCGTCGCCCCGTCGGGGCGCTCCCAGCGGGCTTCAGCGGCGCCGGTGCCGTCCGCCTCGGTCAGCTCGAGGCCACTCTGCACCAGCGCACGGTCGTCTGGGTGGAAGAACCCCAGGGCAGAGTCAATGGTCAGCCGGCTCTTGCCCGGCCCGAGCCCCAGCATGGCCCTGAGCTCAGGGGACGCCTCGAGCTCACGGGTGCCCGGGTCGTACTCGAACCAGCCCATCGCGCCCGAGCGGAGGGCAAGGCGGCTACGGCGCTCGGCCCGGGCCAGGTCCGCGAGGGTGGCGGCCCGCTCGCGGGCATGGGACCGGGCGGTGGCCTGGACGATGAGCACACGGCGGGTGAACAGCACCTGGAGCGCGACCACCCAAGGGATGATCCAGTAGCCGGTGAGCAGCTCGGCGATGGGCGTGCCGCCCATAGCCAGCGATGCCATGACCACCCCAAGGCCCAGCCCGAAGCCCGCGAGGAGGACGCGGCGTTCGATGCGGTCCTGCCAACCGCGGGCCAGGTTGGCGACCAGCGCGATACAAAGGAGCAGCTGTGGCCCGCTGAACGCCAACAGCAACGGCCCATAGACGGGGGAGCCGTTGGGCCCGGTCCGGTGCGCGTAGATGAGGTCCGTGGTCAGCCAGAGCACTACCCGGGCCAGCCCGAGGACGGACAACGCGGCGACGCCGAGCTTGGGCAACGGCTTGCCGGCGAAGGTGGCGATCATCGGGACCTGGACGGTCACAGCGACGATGAGGAGGGCGTCCCGCACGAACATCGCAAGGTCGAACTGGCCCGCTGGTGCCATGAACACCCACAGGTTGGCGCCAAGGGCCCCAAGCACGGACGCGCTCGAGGCGGCTGACCACAACGCCACGGAGTTCGCCTGGTCCCGGTGCCTCACCAGCAGGTGCTGGAAGGCGAGGGCAAGGGCGAGCCCGACGAACACGTACTGCACGTCTACGGCGAGCGACGGGATGTGGCGCCCGAGCACGGGGCCGCCTCTGGTGAGTCCCAATAGGATCAGCATGATACTTTACAATATCACATAGAGAGGGTACAATGTCAACTGGATGTTTGACGAGCCCTAGGGAGGACCTACATGACGAGCGCCGCTACGGCCGACGACAAGCCACCGCTGCGTGCTGAGCACCGTTCGGTGACCGACGCCCGGATCCTGGAGGGCGCGATGGCGGCCTTTGCCGAAAAGGGCCTCGAAGCCACCGTGGACGACGTCGCCGAGGCGGCAGGCGTCAGCCGGGTGACCGTCTTCCGCCATTTCAGTGGCCACGGGGAGCTGTTCGCCGCTGTCATCACCAGGATCGTCCAGATCTACGAGGAAGAGCTGACCCGTCTCACCTCCATGTACGAGGTTTGCGGACCATGGCTCGCGAGCACAGCCACGACGTTGCACGAAATGAACAGCCGTCTGTGGGGCAGAGGCTTCTGGGACACCCACGTCCGGCGGCCGGGGACAGCTCCCGAGGTACTGGCGGCCATCTCCGAACGTTTCGGTCGCCGCAATGAGTTTTTCGAGGGCCTGGCCAACGCCGCGTGGCGAGCGAGAGGAGGCACAGGCAGGGCGCCGCGGTGGGTCGTGGATGCATTTGGCGTCCTGTTGTCGACTTTTACAACTGGCGCGATGGAGTCCTACGAGGTACAAGACGCAGGCAGGTTGACCGCTCGGATCCTTTCGGCCGTGCTATCAGACGGCATCGCGGAGCAGACAACACCGGCCCGCGAGGACGACGAGCCGTAGCGACGCCCTGAACGGGCAACGGGCCCTCGCCCGCGCTACGCGAGCTCCGATGGCGAGCCTTTGCCGCCTGCATGTCTGGGTTCCCCGCGTCAGGTTGCTCGCCGAGCAAGGCTGGCCCGTTCGGGCGACTGCTGGCCGCCCGCCGGCGCACCGGCGGGCGGACGTGGCGACCGGTGGCCACAAGGTGCTCGGCGGCCTGGTCGATCCTGGGCAGGGAGGCTAGTGGTTTGGGCGTTCGACACCCGTCCAGCACCTCCACCACATCGTGGCTGACCCTGTCGGTACGCCATTCGTGGTCGAGCGCGCCGAGCACGACATGGCCGGGCACCCGGCGTTCAGCGCACTAGCCCCACCCGTCCACCCTCCACCGCCCATGCCTGTACAGCCAGCTCCTGGGCAGGGCCGCTCTCCGCCCCGAGCACCCTGACCGAGTAGTAGCCGGTCGGCGCCCCGCTGGCTAGCGCCCGCAACGCCTCCTTGGACCGTGGCGTTCCTCAGGGACAACCAGGTCGAGGATTATCGGCCCGATGAGCATCTCTGGGGTGGTGCCCAGCACCCGGGCCGCGCCAGCGTTGGCCAGAAGGACCTTGCCAGAGGCCAGCTCCGTTACGAAAAAGGGGGACCTCGGAAAGCTCGGCCAGGTCTTCGAGCAAACTCGGCACGCGAACCAGCTTGACGTCTCCCTCAGATGCGACGATCCCCATTTTTCGCACGACCATTTGCCCAACTGGCACATGCCAGGTCAACCCTGGCCCCGGCCGATAGCCAAAACGTCCAACTATAGACAAACTGGTTAGGTCGTCGCCTCGCCCGCCGAACAGAAACGGCACGAGGTCGCCAGTTCCTGGACAGCTCCCGGGCTTGCCCGAGACGACTGCCTCGTGCAGCTCTGGGACCAGGTCCCCTCACGAGGTGCCAAGCGTGAGCGGGGCCTCCGAGAGGTAGTCCAGGTGTCCGAGCAGGTAGAAGACGGACTGGGACGCGCCCAACGACGCCCCGGCCGCCCTCATGAGGAAGGAGTTGAAGGTGTCGAAACTGAAGTTAGGGAACTTGAACATCGGCCTGAGGCTTGCCCTTGGGTTCGGGTCCGTGCTGGCCCTGTTGGTCGTGGTGGTCGGGATCGGCTGGTCCACGGCGGACAGCGCGGGCTCCACCGCCCGCCAGGGCGCTGACGACACACATTGGGCCACGGTACGGACCCACCTGGAGGTCGACGGCCTCAACCTCGCCGAGTACGTGAACACGGTCGCCGCCGACTACGAGGGCCACCTGTCCACGACTGCTGGTGACCTGGCTTCGGCCCGCTCGGCCCGCCAGGCCTTCCTGAGCGACTACGCCACCTTGCTGACCGATTCGCTCTCCCCCCAGGAGACGGCGCTGGCCCAGCAGGCCAAGGCGGCCTTCGACAGCTACGTCTCGGGGTACGACAAGGCCCTGCAAGACTTCTCCCGGGGCACCGCCGCCGGGACGGTGGCGGGCACGAACCTGGTCGCCTCGCTCGATGAGACCACGGTGCTGGACCCGGTCGACAAGCTCTCCGCCGGCCAGGCGGCAGAGGTGGCCGCCAGCGATGCTTCGGCAGTCAGCTCGGCTGGCAGCTCCCGCGACCTGATGCTGGTGGTCGGCGCCCTGGCGCTCGTGCTCGGGCTGGGCCTAGCGGTCATGATCGTGAGGTCGCTCACCAGGCCTGTCGCCAAAGTCAAAGCCTCGCTCGAGGCGGCCGCCGGCGGCGACCTGACGACGAAGGTCGAGGTCGGCTCCAACGACGAGCTCAGCGACATGGCGCTCGCCCTTGGCCGCCACCTACAAGCCTTCCGTGGACTGCTGGCCTCGGTCAACGAGCTCGCGCATTCCCTGGCGAGCGCCTCCGAGGAGCTCTCAGCGGTCTCCCGCCAGCTGTCCAGCGGTGCGCAGGAGACCTCCGGCGAAGCGACGATGGTCGCCGCCGCCGCCGAGCAGGTCTCCAGCAATGTACAAACCGTGGCCGCAAGCGCAGAAGAGATGTCAGCCTCTATCAAGGAGATCGCCCGCTCCGCGGCCGACGCGTCAGGCGTGGCCAAAAAGGGCGTGAGCGTGGCTCAGACCGCCAACCAGACCGTTGCCAGGCTCAGCGGCTCCAGCGACGAGATCGGCGAAGTGGTGAAGCTGATCACCGCCATCGCCCAGCAGACCAACCTGCTGGCGCTGAACGCGACAATAGAGGCGGCGCGCGCCGGCGAGGCCGGCAGGGGCTTCGCGATCGTGGCTAACGAGGTGAAGGAGCTGGCCAAGCAGACCGCAGCGGCCACCGGTAACATTGCGGCCAAGGTCGAGGCGATCCAGGAGAACTCCGAGGCAGCCATTCACGCCATCAGCCAGATCGACGAGATCATGGGGACCATCGACCAAGCCCAGTCGACGATCGCCTCGGCCGTCGAGGAGCAGACCGCGACAACTAACGAGATCGGCCGCAACGTCAGCGAGGCGGCGACGGGCTCGAACGACATCGCCGCGCGCATCACCCACGTAGCCGCGTCGACCCAGGAGACCACCTCTGGCGCAGAGAACGCCCAGCAGGCTGCCACCAGCTTGTCCGGCATGGCCTCTGAATTGCAGGTGATCCTCAGCGGGTACAAGTTCTGACCAGCGGCGTTGGGGTACCGGCTTGCCCCCCGAAAGACGAAGAGCTCGCCGCTCGCGAGTCTCTTCGGGCGCCCTCATCAGCTGGCAAGGGAGGCGCACAGTTGGCGAGCACGCGCATGCAGTTGCCGGCAACGACCATAACCCCGGTGCCCAAGGAGGCGCAGGCGGCTGCGCACCGTCTCGCCGAGCCGGCAAGGGCACCGCGCTACCAGAGCGAGAATGGCTGTACCGGCCCTTTCGGGGGCCAGATAATCGAACCGGTCCGTCGCGCTCCAGGCTCACCGACGGCACCCGCTAGCACAGTCCACAACCTCAACGGAGACGCCATGAACAGCCCTAGCCCATCGACGGGGAGCCCAAGCGCAGAAGACCTTCCCGAGCTCCGCGCCAACCTCGACGCACTGACCAACCTACTGGCCGGCCACCTGTTCGCCCTGGACGAGGAACTGGCTCGTTTGGCCGCACTTGAGGCACGCTGGAGCGAGAAGACGCCGCTGCTTACGGACGGCACTGGGCTGGTGGGACAAGGTCACCAGATAGAGCAGAGCCTACGGACGACAGCGACCAAGGTGCAACTGGCAGCCCGGTTGATCGAACAGCTTGTGACGACCGGCGGCTGGTTGTCTGACCAGATCGCTTGGCTCGACAACCCGAACATCTTGAGATAGGCGGAGTCCGCGCGGAGCATATCTGTGCCACGGGTCATGTTGAGGGGGCCGCTGCTGGCAGGAGCCGTCGACCGAGCAATCGGCATTCCTCAGGTCTGGGTGCCCGGTTGCCTACCTATGGACCTTCTGGGAACGGCGCTGTAACGGCGCCGGCGTGCTCGCTCGGCGGAGCCAGCGAGTGTGGCCACTGGGTACGTAGCTCTTCCAAGTCCCGCCCGCCTTGGCGGCGCGGCGGTGGGTCGTGACGGGGTGGGACCCGCGAGCTTGAGCGACGACGGGCGCTGGGACCTGGAGGGCAAGCTGGCGGAGAGCGGCTACCCGGTGGCCTGGGTGGGGATGCCGAGCTCGCATCTGAGCGGCCCGAGTGTGGTTGGGGTGAGCGGCTGGCCTGCACGCCTGCCGGGTAACAGCCACCGGGTGGTCGGGTTGGCAGCACGGTTCATGTTCTGGCGGTCCCCTGCGAGGCGCACCAGGAGCTCGGCGGCAGGGGTTGTCGGCCTGGCCGTTCGGGGCAGCGTGTGCCTGGGGCCAGCCCTGCGGCACGTGGCAGGGGCAATGCGCCTCACTTCGAAGCGAGGTGCCTGACGAGGGTGGAGCGGCTCACCCCGATGACTTTGCCGATCTCCTCGAGGCCTTGCACTGAGCGGGTGCCCTCGAGCAGAAGTCCAGGATAACTGGCCATTGACACCGCTTGATAACGGCACCAGTCGGGCGCGCCATAACGACGTTCAGCCTCTCTTTGGCGGCGTGAAGGGTCGCAGCCGCGGCGGCTCTGGGAATGGGCCTCACGGAGGCAGCTGGCCGTCCCGATCGACGGCGATGCGCTCGGCGGTTGCGGTCAACCGGGACGACATAACGCGCGAGCACTCGGGTCGTGGCGCGGTGCCGTAAACGCGCATCCCGGGGCCGGAACGCGACTGTCAAGGTGCTGTTCGGCAAGTTGCGTGCTGGGCCGTCCCGAGTTCGACTTGCGGAGATGCGCCTTTGCAGGTGGCCTCCGAATCCATGGCGGTCACGTGATCCTCAACACCGGTGCCGTCGTGCTCTGACCGGCGCCCGTCGTCTCCGATTGAGTGCGAAGGAAGTGGTGAACATCCGCCGCTACGTTACCCACCAGCACCTTCGCGAACATCGCCACCTCGGCCCCTGAGAAGCAGAGAGTCCATCGATCCAGAAGGAGCCAACGTGACCAATGGTGCAACCGTCGACAAGCTGCTCTGCACCCCGGTCGAGGCCGCCCACGCCCTTGGAGTCAGCCGCTCGACCATCTACGTCCTCATGGCGGGCGGCAACCTGCCGTCAGTGCGCATCGGTGCTTCCCGGCGCATCCCCGCAGAAGGCCTCCGCCGCTACATAGAGGGGCTCGCCACTGGCGCGACTACCAGCAGTGCGGGCGCTCGGGGTTCCACGAGTCGAGTGCGGCCTGTTAGCTCGGACGCCGCGCTGCCCAAGAAGTAGGTGGGGGTCCGCACCCGTCCGGCCCAGCCCCGAAGTGACCAGAACAGAGATTTTCCCGAATAGTGTGTTTCGTTTTGGCCATCTCGCGGCCGGGTTAACAACGTAGAAGTCCAACCACGTCCAAAGGAGCATGTCCATGGCCAAGGCCGTCACCGTTGACAGGCTGCTCTACACACGGGTGGAAGCAGCACATGCTCTCGGGGTGAGCCGCTCGACTATCTACGTCCTAATGGCAAACGGCAGCGTGCCCTCCGTCCGCATAGGCGCGTCTCGCCGCGTGCCGTCCGAGGGTTTGCGGCGCTACATAGCCGGGCTGAGCGGCGATGCACCTTCCGGAGCCCCACCGGGCAAGAGGGCCAAACAAGTCGGGCAGCAACCCTTGTGGAAGATAAGAGTCAGAACCCAGATGTAGCGTCTCGCACCATGACTGCAAAGCGCAGAGGCTACAGGGATGGCGGCATACGGAAACGCCCGGACGGCCGCTGGGAAGGCACCGCGGACATCGGCGTCTATGGGACCGGGCGCCGGCGCAAGTACGTTTACGGCCGGACCAGGGCGGAGGTCGTCGAGAAGCTTGGCTCCGTACAGCAGACAGTCACTGAGGGGCTGCCCGTAATAGATGAGCGGACCACCCTCGCCAGGTTCCTGCAGACGTGGCTTGACGAGGTCGCCAAGCCGGCACGTGGGTACGCCACCTGGCAGGGCTACGAGGTCAACGTCAGCCGCCACATCGCGCCCGTGATCGGCAACAGGACGCTGGCGAAGCTCTCGCCCGCGGACGTGCAGGCGCTCATCAACATCAAGCGGGGTGAGGGTCTGGCACCTCGGACGGTCCAATACGTCCACGCCACCCTCCGGGCGGCGCTCGGCGTGGCGCTCCGGTGGAGCCTTGTCAGCCGAAACGTCGCCACCCTGGTCGAGCCGATATCGGTCGACAGGGCACCGGTGGCCCCGTTTGAACCCGAGGAGGTCAACGCCATCTTGGAAGCGGCGGCCGAAGACCGGCTCGGGACGTTCTACACGGTCGCGCTGGCCGTAGGCCTGCGCCCAAGCGAGGCTCTGGGGCTCAAGTGGGCCAACATCGACCTGTCCGAGGGCTTGCTCCGGGTGCAGCGAGTCCTGGAACGCCATGGCAACGGGTGGACGTTCAAGGAACCGAAGTCCCGGACCAGCAGGCGCACGATCCCCCTACCCCGGGTGTGCGTCGAGCAACTGAGCACCCACCGCCATCGGCAGCTCTTCGAGCGGCGAAGTGCCGACGCCTGGGAAGACAACGACCTGGTCTTCTGCACACCCGCCGGGGCACCGTTGGACCGCAGCGAGGTCTCCCGGCGCTTCTCCAAGCTCCAGGAGCAAGCCGGCGTAGCGCATCACAGGCTCTACGACTGCCGCCACACCGCTGCCAGCTTCCTGCTCGCCCAGGGTGTCGCGCCCCGCGTGGTGATGGAGGTGCTCGGGCACTCTTCCTTCGCGCTCACCATGGACACCTACACGCACGTATTGCCAACGCTCATGCGCGACGCCGCCGACGCCATGGACCGCGCTTTGGTAAACGCTCAAGGGTCGCCGCAGCGAAATTCGAGCCGCCTTCTTGGCGGTCAAGATGGCGGTCAACTTGGCGGTCAACTTGGCGGTCAAACGACTCCGCCGGGGCCTCATCGCCGCTGACCACCAGCGGCGAGCACCACCTCTGACCTGCACTCATTTGGCGGAGGGAGAGGGATTTGAACCCTCGGAAGGTTTCCCTTCACACGATTTCCAATCGTGCCGATTCGGCCGCTCTCGCACCCCTCCAGCGCCCAGACAGGCTAGCCTGTAACAACCGCCTACGCTTAACCCGGCTCGCGAAGCAGCTGGTGCTGGGCGCGGCGGTCGGGCCCTGCGCAACGGGGCGCCGCAAACCGGGTCAGGGCCTGACGGCAGCAGCCCTCAGCGGACCGTGCCGTGTGCCGCAGGAAGCCTGACCGTCGCGCCGGGCACCAGGTGACGGGCAGGCAGCAATGCCCTTCACCCGTGCCGATTTGGGGAACCCTCCCCTGGCAGCGTGACAGGCTGTCGTCGCGTACGTGGCTTAGCATTGGAAGGGTCATGGCTGCTGATCCCGCCTCCGGTGGCGGTCACCCTGCCAAGCCTGCCACCAAGCCCGCAGAGAAGGACGGGCTGCCGGCGCTTGTCGTCAAGTCCCGGAAGAAATGGCCCCGTCGGCTGCTGGTGGCGACCAACATCCTCGTACTGGCGCTGCTGCTGCTCGGGGTTTCCGCTTACGGGTATGTGGAGTGGCGCTTCGGGCAGGTCGCGCGGACAAAAGTAAGGGGACTCACGGCTGCAGGCTCAGGACCGCTAACCATCCTCGTCGTCGGCAGCGACACGCGCAACCTCGGGAAGGGCGCCAGTGCCGCTTTCGGCACCACCCAGGACGTGTCCGGACAGCGCTCGGACACGATCATGCTCGTGCGGATAATCCCTGCCACGTCGAGCATCGCCCTCTTGTCTGTTCCCAGGGACCTGCTGGTGCCCGTTCCTGGTCAGGGCACGACCCGGATAAATGCCGCCTTCAGCGGCGGGCCGGACCTCCTCGTACAGACAGTCCATCAGGACTTGGGCATAGCCATAAACCACTTCGCAGTGGTTGATTTCTCAACCTTCACGCAGATTGCTGACGCCATCGGAGGTGTGTACCAGTTCTTCCCCACGCCGGCCCGTGACCTCTATTCGGGCCTCACGGTGGCCCACGCTGGGTGCATATTGCTAAAAGGCAGCCAGGCGCTGGCCTTCGTCCGTTCCCGTGAGTACCAGTACCTCCTGGACGGTTCGTGGCACTACCAGCTCGTGCCGGAAAGCGACCTCGCCCGGATCCAGCGCCAGCAGGACTTCATGAAGCTTGCCCTGAAGAAAGCAGCCCAAGTTGCCCCCACCGATCCCCTGGCGCTCAACCAGGTGATCTCGGGGGTCACTGGCAGCTTGACCGTTGACAGCAGTTTCTCCAGTTCTTTGATGCTCGATTTGGCGCTCGACATGCGGCGCAGCAACGTCGCCGGGATCCCGAGCTGGACATACCCCACCGTCAATTCCACTGAAGTGCCAGGCGCGCTTGACCCAGTCTCTTCGGAAGACCAGCAGGTCGTCCACGAGTTCCTGACGTATGGCGTGCCCGCCCCAAAACCGGCAACGGCGGCGGCGGTAAGACCCGCGTCCATGTCAGCAGAAGTGCGTAACGGTCCCAGTACACCCGGCCAAGTCGCCGAGGCGGCGGGTGCTCTCGAGGCGCTCCGGTTCAATGTGAAGTTCGACGTGAGGTCCACAGGCGACACTCGCCATCGTGGCTCGTCGGCGACCGGGACCACTATCTGGGTGACTGTCGCGAGCGCGACAGAGCCGGCGGCGACCACGACTACGGGGCCCCCGAGCTCTACGGCATCAGCGGCGGTCTCTGTGGACTCCTCGTCCTACTACCAAGGCCGGTATGTGCCGCCCGGGCTGGAGCCAGGGCAAGTGCCCGAAGACTGCCCTTCCTGATCCTCCCGGCCCCGGCGACGAACGCCTTAGGCGGCCTTGACCGCCTAGGCCTTCCGAACTCTGGCGTCGGTGGAGAGGTCGCCGGCTAGGGCTCTGGTGCCGACCCGCGGCGTCGGGGACGGTCAAGGTTGGCAAAGGAAGTTCCGACTGCATACGTAGCCCCTCATTTGCGCGCTCCGAGGAGCAGGAGAAGCCAGAACGTCAATGCTCTGCCCGAAATGTGGGACCCAGGAGAACAAGTGCGATTGCGCATCACCCGGCGCCTGGCAGTACCCCAACGCGGCCGAGCGGTCACCGGCTGACCTTTCCCAGGGGGGACCGGGCGTTGCCACCGCAGAGGGACAAGTCACGCTCGCCGACAAGAACGCTCTCTTGCAGTTCCTCAGGGATTTCAGTTCTCCCGAGTCCAGCGCGGGCCCGGTTGGCCCAACCAGCCCGGCACCCCCAAGCACCCGTGCCCCCGCCACGCCGGCACCGGCGCCCGACGCGGGGCCCGACCTGGACTTGAACCTTGACCTGGCCAGCCTCTTCGCCACAAACGAGCCTCAGGGAGCCGAACCGCCTGAGTACTTGACCTGGGTTGCGCCCGCACCTGCGAGCTCCCCTCTGGTCTCGCCGCCAAACCCCTTGGGCACTGCGCCGCTGTCCCAGGCTGGTAGTGCGGCGGGCCCGGCTCCCGACGCGCCGGCACGGTGGGTTCCCCCTATCCCCAGGTAATCAACGGGCTCGGCCTGCACGCGAGACGGACCGCGTAGGCTGGACGGCCGTGGCCGAGGACGCCAAGCTAACCCAGGAGAGCCCAGGGGGCGCGGCCCCTATCCCCGCCGCCGCACCCATCCGGGCCGTGCCAACTTCCGGGACTCAGGTCTATCAGGCTCTCTACCGGCGTTATCGGCCCCAGCGATTCGCCGACGTGCGCGGCCAGGAGCACGTCACAAGGGCCCTGAGCAACACCGTCCGGGATGGCCGGGTACCCCATGCCTTCCTCTTCAGCGGCCCTCGCGGCACAGGCAAGACTTCAACGGCCCGCATCCTGGCTATGGCACTCAATTGCGATCGGCCCCAGGCCGGCGAGCCCGATGGCACCTGCTTGTCATGCACTGCGATCCGTTCGGGAGCGTCCATGGACGTTTTCGAGCTTGACGCGGCGTCCAACCGCAAGCTCGACGAGATGCGCGACCTACTTTCGCGTGTCGCCCTCGGCACACCGGGCCGATGGAAGGTCTACATAATTGATGAAGTCCACCAGCTCACCGCGGACGCCGCCAGCGCCCTGCTGAAAACCCTCGAGGAACCGCCCAGTCGGGTTGTGTTCGTACTGGCGACCACAGATCCGCAGAAGGTGCTGCCGACGATCCTGTCCCGTACACAGCACTTCGAGTTCAGGCTCCTCGACGGCGACGTGCTGAACGACCTGTTGAGCGACATCAACCGCGATGCCGACCTGGGCCTCCCCCCGGAGGTCGTCAAGCTGGCGGTGGAAAAGGGGCGGGGTTCGGCGCGCGACGCGGAGTCAGCTCTCGAACAATTGGCTGCCGCCGGCGGTGCGGACCAGGACGGCACTTCGCTCCCCGAGCTGGTAGACGCCCTAATGAAGCGTGACGTAGCTCAGACGCTTCAGGCTGTTGCCCGGACCATCTCGGCGGGCAAAGAGCCCCGCCGGTTGGCCAATGACCTGGTCGAGCACCTGCGGAACGCCTTCTTGGCCAAAGAGGCCCCTTCGTTGCTCCTGTTACCGCCCACCGCTGCAGGCGAGCTGGCCGAAGCTGCGCGCCAGATGGGCCTGCCGTTCCTTGTCCGGGCCATGGAGATGATTGGCCAGGCCCTGGTGGAAATGCGCGACTCGGTGGACCCTCGGGTGACGCTGGAGGTGGCCTTCATCCGCCTCGTGTCGCCAGTGGCCGACGCGAGCCCGGCCGCCCTACTGGAGCGCATCGAACGGCTGGAAAGAAACCTCGGCGAAAGGGCGGTCCCAGCCCACGGTCCTCCACCTCCGGTCCCGATAGTCGCGTCACGTGCGGCCGCGCTAAAGCCTCCGGCGGCCCCCACTCCCGAGCCAGCGCCTCCGGCGGCCTCCAATCCCTCATCGGCGCCAGCCGGGGCGGTACAGGCCAGGGCGGCCCTCGGCGCTTTCTTGAAGCCGGGCACTGGGGCACCAAGCGCGCCCGTGCAAGTACCCCGAGGGCTGGATATACCAGGCGTTCAGGCCCGAGGCGTCCCTTCGGGCGAAACCGATAGCGGCATTCCTCTGACACGGGACGAGTTGACCAAGGCCTGGGGTGACGCGGTCCTCAGTAAGCTCTCACGAACAGCGCAGGTGTTCATGGCAACGGGTCGTTTCGTCGAGGTCAGCAATGGTTCGGCTGTCTTTGCCCTGCCCGGTCCGGGCCTGGTGGCAAGGGCGGCCAATTTTGTGCGCGAAGCCGAGGACGCGCTAAGCGCCCATTTCGGCCGCCCCGTCGCCCTGCGCCTGATAACCGACAAGGGCGCCGGCCCCCCCGTGGGCTCGTTTGGCCTGCCCGTTGAAACCGACGGGCCCTACGATACGGATGACCCCGGTGAGCTGGCCGACGCCGCCGAGGTGCCCGCGGTCTTGGCCGAGCAGCGCATACTGCAGGCTTTTCCCGGTGCTGTCCTCGACGGGTAGGCGAATGTACGCCGCTCCCGTCCAAGAGCTGATCGATGAACTGGGCCGCCTACCTGGCATCGGCCCCAAGTCGGCACAACGTATCGCTTTTTACATATTGAAGTCGCCCGCAGAAGATGCCGCCCGCCTGGCTAATTCCATAAACGCGGCCAAGAGCAGGGTTACGTGGTGCCGGCGGTGCTTCAACGTGGCTGAAGGCGAGGCTGGTGCTGAATGCGGCATCTGCCTCGACGCCCGGCGTGATCGCAGCGTCTTGTGCGTCGTGGAGGAACCGCGCGACGTAGTCGCAGTCGAAAAGACGGGTGAATTCCAGGGCCGGTATCATGTGCTCCTCGGTGCCCTGAGCCCGATAGACGGGATCGGCCCAGCGCAACTGCGGATAAGGGAACTGCTGGCGCGCATCGAATCCGAAGGGGTGGCAGAGATCATCCTGTGCACCAACCCCAACATCGAGGGCGACGCCACCGCACTGTACCTGGCAGGCCTGCTCCGGGATCTTCCGGTCAAAGTGACGCGGATCGCCAGCGGGCTCCCCGTGGGTGGGGACCTCGAGTACGCCGATGAACTGACGCTGGGCCGGGCCCTGGAAGGTCGTCGAGAGGTTGGCTGACGCTGCGGAGATGATCCGCACCGTAAGACTGACCAAGGTGTACGCCGGTACCGATTTCCGTGCCGTCGACGAGCTCGACCTGGTGGTGGGCGCCAGCGAGATCTTTGGGCTCCTAGGCCCGAACGGGGCCGGCAAAACCACCACGGCAGGGATGCTCACCACGCGGGTGATCCCGACTTCGGGAGCTGCCTACGTGGGGGGTATCGACGTAGTGTCCCACCCCGCCCTGGCGAAGCAGCTTCAAGGTGTTGTCTCCCAACAGAATACTCTGGACCGTCAGCTCACCTGTTGGGAGAATCTTTACTTCCATGGGCGCCTGTTCGGGATCACGGCTCGCCATAGTCGCGAGCGGGCAGACGAGCTGCTCGAGCAGTTCCAGCTGTCCCGCTGGGCCAAAGCGTCGGTGTACGCATTGTCCGGAGGGATGGCCCAGCGCCTGATGGTGGCCCGCTCGATCTTCCACCGGCCGGCGGTCCTTTTCATGGACGAGCCGACGTCTGGCCTCGACCCCCAGAGCAGGCTGGCCCTGTGGGAAATCCTGGGCCAGCTCAACCGTGACGGCCAGACGATCGTCCTGATGACCCACTACATGGAAGAAGCTGACCGGTTGTGCCACCGGGTGGCGATCATGGACCACGGCCACATCCTGGCCCTGGGCACGCCGGCCGATCTCAAGGCGACGGTAGGGGCGGACACGATCGTCACCGTGAAGGTGACCGGGAGAGCCTTGGGGTTGGCTGAGGCCCTCGGCCGGGAAATGGGGGGAGCCACTCGAGTCAGGGAGCTCGACGACGGTGCCGAGCTGCACATAAGTGGTACCCCCGGGTTGCTCCCTGCTGTCATTGGTGCCACAGAACGGGGCGGGTACAGGCTCATGGACCTGTCGGTGACCGAACCGACCCTGGAGACCGTGTTCATCAACCTCACCGGCAAGCACCTGCGCGACGAATGACCGCGAGGAACCCACCCTCAGCCGGGGTCGGTCCCCAGCCCGGTGGCCACCGCATCCTGTCCCGGCCGGTGCGTTCGGCCACCGCCGCCAGCCGCATCGCTCTCTACGCCCTCTTGTTGAGGGACCTGACGGTGCTGCGCAAGCACCTGGTCGAGTTCGCGCTACGGACCCTGATCCAACCGTTCCTGCTTGTGTTCGTTTTCCTTTACGTGTTCCCCCAGATCGGCCAGTCAGTCGGCGGAGCGGGGCACGGTGCGTCCTCGTTCGCCACGGTCCTCGTGCCCGGCGTGGTCGGTATCTCGGTCATGTTCCAGGGCGTGCAGACTGTGGCGCTCCAACTGGCACAGGAGTTCGGGTACACCCGGGAGATCGAGGACCGCGTCCAGGCTCCGTGCCCGGTGTGGCTGGTGGCCGTATCCAAGGTCCTTTCGGGGAGCGTGCAGGGGATCATTGCCGCGGTCATCGTGTTCCCGATCGCCTCGGTCGTCCACGCCGGTGGCGTCCACGCCCACTTCCACGTGCACTGGTGGGTGGTTATAACGCTCCTGCCGCTCACGTGCGTGGCGTTCAGCTCGCTCGGCCTTGTGCTCGGCTGTGTCTTTGAGCCCCGCAACATAGGGCTCATGTTCGGTTTCATCGTCTTGCCGATCACCTTCCTGGGAGGCACGTACTACCAGTGGACGAGGCTGCGCCCCGTAAAGGTCGGCGACGTCCATTGGCTACAGGCCTTGGTGTGCATCAATCCCCTCATTTACGTCAATGAGGGGCTGCGGGCTGGGCTGACGAACATCTCGCATATGCACCTCTACGCCGTCTACCCAGTCCTGGTCGGGTTCTGCACGCTCTTCCTCGCGGCTGGCATCCGGGCGTTCCGCAGGCGCGTCCTGGCGTAAAGGCCGCCCTAGCCTCGCCCATCCCGATGGCGGAGGGCTCCGGGTTGATAAAGCCGATCGGGTACTGGGTGTTCGAGCAAGCTGCGGCCCAGTTGGCTTCCTGGGACGCTTACAGGCCTGGGCCCCGGCGGGTAGTCGCGGGAGCCTTATTAGGTTTGCGCCATGCGGGTTCACGTCGTTGATGGCACCTACGAGCTGTTCCGGCACTACCACGGCGTGCCGGGTCACCGTACCCATGCTGGTGTGGAGGTGGGAGCCATCCGGGCCGTGCTTGGTTCACTTCTCGGCATGCTCGAGGGGGGCGCCACGCACATGGGTGTGGCGACAGACCACGTCATCGAGTCGTGGCGCAATGACGCGTGGCCCACCTACAAGAGTTCGGTCGGTGTCCCCGAGGATCTGTTGGGCCAGTTCGATCTGTTCGACGAGGCGCTCGCGTCCATGGGCCTGGTCGTTTGGGCCATGACCGACCTGGAGGCCGACGACGCACTGGCATCCGCGGCGGCCGTGCTTTCCGAGGATCCAAGGACCGAGCAGGTCCTGATCTGCACGCCCGACAAGGACCTGGGCCAGTGCGTGCGAGGGCAGCGAGTTGTCTGCCTCGACCGGCGAAAAGGGGCCGTGGTCGACGAGAGCGCCGTGCGCGCCCGCTTCGGCGTTGGTCCTGAGTGTGTCCCCGATTGGCTCGCTTTAGTGGGCGACAGTTCGGACGGCTACCCCGGGCTCGCGGGATGGGGACCAAAGGCAGCGACCGCCGTGCTGGCCCGCTACGGCTCGATCGAGGCTATCCCTCTCGACGGGCCAGCCTGGCCCGTTGGGTTGCCCCCGAGCCGCTCGGCGATGTTGAGGGCGGTCTTGAAGGACAACCGTGAGCGCGCCGAGCTGTTCAAGCGGCTGGCCACCTGTGTGGTGCGGCGGGATATCCTGCCCGCCGGCGCCGCGGCGGTGGACAGCCTGGCCTGGAAAGGGCCCGCACCGGACTTCGGGGAGATTTGCGCTCGGCTGGAGGCACCGGTGCTGGTGCGCCGAGCTGAAGACCTGGCCTCACGGAGGACCTCCTCGGACTGAGGCTTTTCAAAAAGGGCCGAGGCAGGATTGAGGCAGCTCCACCGCCACTTTCAGTAGCTGGTGGTAACGCTGCCGGCTCACTTCCACGGCGCCCAGGCTGGCCAGGTGCGGCGTCAGCCACTGCACGTCGAGTAGCTGGGCGCCGCTCGCTCGTAGTGCCTCCACCAGGGCCACCAGCGCAACCTTGGAAGCGTCCCGCTGGTAGTGGAACATGGACTCACCCGCGAAGAAGCCGCCTATGGCCACCCCGTACAAGCCCCCGGCGAGCTGGCCGTCTGGTGTCCACGCCTCGACACTGTGTGCCCAGCCGAGCTCGTGCAGGATGAGATAGGCGTTGCGCACGCGCCGGTCTATCCAGGCCCCCTGGCGAGCGGGATCGCCACAGGCTGCAACCACCTCGTCGAACGCCGTCCCGAAACGGATCTCAAAGCGCCGGCAGGACCGGCGCAGGGAATGGCTGACGATGAGGCCGTCGAGGGGGATGATGCCTCTCGGGTCAGGTGACCACCAGGCCACCTTGTTCCCCAGGGGCATAGGGAACAGCCCGCAACGGTAGGCGGCCAGCAGGGTCCCCGGCTGCAGGTCGGCCCCGGTGCCGACGACCTCGCTGGCCCCCGCGGCGGCAGCTTGAGCCTCAGCGCTACACGGGAACTGCCACCGGGACGGGGGCGGTTCGGCCGGCGGCAGCATGAACCCAGTCTGCCAAGAGCACCAAGCGCGGCGCGCGGAGACCGAAGAGGGGCGAACGGCGGCCCCATGTCAGAAGCGGCCCCATGTCAGAAAGGGCGCAGAGCCCAGTCGGCGTCGCGAGACGCGAGGGGCTAAGCCGACCGTTCCGCCATCGTCTCCGGCTCCGACCCGGCCGCGGGCCCGGCCTGTCCCGCTTGCGAGGCCACCACGCTCCCGACGATGGCCGGTGCCGGCAGATCTTCCTCAGAGGGCTCGGCCCACGCGTCTGGCAAGGGGGGAGCCGGGGCGCCGGCGTACTCGGGGAGCAGGTCACGAAGCGCCCTCAGCGCCCGGGCCGCGGAGCTTTTCACCGTTCCTGGGGCGCAGCCGAGACGGCGGGCGATCTCGGCTTCCGAGAGGTCCTGGTAATACCGCAGCAGCAGCACCTCCCTTTGACGCGCCGGCAGGCGGCCCAACGCCTGGCGCACCAGTTCCCTGTCCTCGACCGAATCGGTCCCAGCCGCCTGCACCTGCTCAGGCATGTCCCCCACCACGACCCGCGAACCCCACTTCCGCCAATTGGACCGGCAAGTATTGACGACGATCTGGCGCACGTACGCCTGTTGGCGCCAGCTTTCCTGGCCGGCTACCCGTGGCCACGCCGCCATCGCCTTCAACAGCGACGTCTGAACGGCATCTTCCGCATCCTGCTTGCACCCGGTCACGGCGTGAGCGGCCCGCACCAACGCCGGCCTCGCCAATTCGGCAAGTTCGGGGAACCCGATCGCCTCTGCCGAGGGCCCCTCCGCAATGACTTCGGCCTCTACGGAACCGATCGTTTGCACCTCGTCTCCTAACTTCAGGTCTGTGGTCCCAGGCCTACCACCAGGTTGACGCGGGGACGCGGCAGCAACCATGGGGAGGGCTTGCCATTCGCCCGCGGTGCAAGTGCCGGCCAGGCACAACGGGCGCTAGCGTTGAGCGGCGTGGCTGAGCAGTCAATGGAACAACGCCTGGAAGAACTGCGGCGCCGCCGTGAGGCGGCCCTCAACGCCGGCAGTGACACGCTTGTGCAGCGTCAGCATTCCCGGGGCAAGATGACGGCGCGGGAACGCATCGAATACCTCTTTGATGCGGGCTCGTTCCAGGAGCTCGACATGTTGGCGCGCAGCCGGGCTCAGGGGACGCCAGAGGACAAGCGTGCTTACACCGATGGCGTCATTACGGGTTTCGGCACGGTCGGTGGCAGGAAGATCTGCGTATTCTCGCAGGACTTCACCGTGAACGGAGGCACTCTCGGCGAGGTGTCGGGAGAGAAGATCCACAAAGTGCTCGACCTGGCGACGTCCCTCGGCGTGCCCCTGGTCGGGATCAATGACGGGGGAGGGGCCCGGGTCCAGGAAGGGGTCGTCGCCCTCCATTATTACGGCGGGATCTTCAAACGAAATGTTGCTGCTTCGGGAGTGGTGCCACAGATCAGTGTGATAATGGGCAGCTGCGCTGGCGGGGCTGTTTACAGCCCGGCTATCACGGACTTCGTCTTCATGGTCCAGGGCACGTCACAGATGTTCATTACGGGGCCGGACGTGGTGAAGACAGTGACCGGGGAAGAGGTCACCCTTGAAGAGCTCGGGGGCGCCCTGACTCATGCCACCAAATCAGGTGTTGCCTGTTTTGTTGCTCAGGACGAGAAGTCCTGCCTCCGCCAGGTGCGCGACCTGCTCCGCTATCTCCCGTCGAACAACTTGGAGCAGCCGCCTGTCGAGGACAGCCGCGACGACCCCGAGCGTGACCTGCAGGAGCTGGCTGACCTGGTAGCCGGCGCTCCTCACCGCCCCTACGACATGAAGCAACTGGTGCGCGCGGTCCTCGACGAAGGGGACTTCCTCGAGTACCACCAGCTCTGGGCGCTCAACCTGGTCTGTGGGTTTGGCCGCATCGCAGGCCGGGTCGTCGGGATAGTTGCCAACCAACCCAAGGTCCTGGCGGGGGTCCTGGACATCGACGCGACCGAGAAGGGCGCCCGTTTCGTGAGGACGTGCGACTGCTTCAACATCCCCGTTGTGACCTTTGTCGATGTCCCCGGTTTCATGCCGGGGACGGACCAGGAGCATGGGGGCCTGGCTCGGCGAGGGGCAAAACTTCTCTATGCCTACTGCGAGGCGACGGTGCCCAAGGTCCAGGTAATCGTGGGCAAGGCATACGGGGCGGCGTACGTCGTCATGAGCTCGAAATCACTCGGAACGGATCTCGCCTATGCCTGGCCCGGCGCCGAGCTGGCCGTCATGGGACCGGAGAGCGCCGTCGACCTCCTCCACGGAGCGGAGCTGGCCCGGGCTCACCCCAAGCGGCGGGCCGAGCTGGTGGGCCAGTACAAGGAAGCCAATGCCAACCCGTACCTGGCCGCCGAGCGCGGCTACATCGACGATGTCATAGAGCCGGCCAGCACCCGACGCGTCCTTCACCAGGCCATCGAGATGTTGGCCGGGAAGCGCCAGGAGAGCCTGCCCCGCAAGCACGGCAACGTCCCCCTGTGAACGCCTGGCCGGGGGCGCGGAGTCCCGAGGTGCAGGTCGAAGTGAAATTGGCCGACCTCGCCCGGCCTCCCGCCCCCTCTGAGTTGCAGGCCATCAAGGCCGCGGTCGAGCTGGCGCTCGGGCTGGCACCTGCGATGCGGGCAGCCCCACGCCGCCCATGGCGCTTTTCCGGTCGCTGGTGGCAACCTCGGTCCGGTGCCGTCAGCGGCCAGTTCGGACCAGGCTCGCCCGGCGGGCGGTGACCATACTGACGACAAGCGGCTGACGGGTCCCGTGAGGAGCAGCTCAGTTTTCCCCTGCTGTGGACGAACTGTGGAAAAAGGGAGGACCGAGTTGGGGACTACGCTGGGACCAGCGTTGATGCGCTCGCACGCGCCCAAGCAGTGTTACCCTCACCTAGGTATGCCGATCACACCGAAAGACAGGACGCGCCCCGCCTCAGGAGCTCGGGGAGAGCACTAATTGGCAAGCCCGCCGATGTTCCCGCCGGAGCCGCCGACTTACCTCGCGGTTATCCTGGAAGATGCTCTTGGCGCCAGCGGCATCGAAGTTTCGCCGGTCGAGGGTTTCCCTGGCGTGCTCACCGGAGAGGTGGGCGGCACGATCGGCCGGTGGACCTTCTTCGCCCAGCCTGACAATGCCTCCCAGGGCATCCTGGTCTATTCGGTGTTCCCCACTCCGGTGCCGCCGGACAGGCGTGCCGACGTTGCGGAACTGGCAGCCCGGGCGAATTACGTGCTCCGTTACGGCAACCTTGAGATGGACTTCGCGGATGGCGAGGTGCGCGCCCGCACCAGCGCCCGGGGAGGCGCCGAGCCCCTGGAGTTCAACGTCGTGGCCGAACTCGTACGGGCGAACCTCGAAATCGCCGAGTGGCTCTTCCCGCTGGTGCGCCGGGTCGCCCTGGAAGGTGCGGCCCCGGGGACGGCCATGGCAAGCCTCCTGCAAACTCTCGGCGGCGGCTGAGCCCGGGGGCACCTGCCAACCCACCGGGGCCAGGGTTACCGGAGCGCTCTGGCTGCTGGGGGCTGTGGGCTACTGGAGCACGCAGCGCCCGGTGCCGGGTACCACGTGGCCCACTGCACTGGCCCCGAAACCAAGGTTGGCGGCAACCCCCAGTGCTTCGGTGGCCTGGTCAGCGGGGATGGCAACGACCATGCCCAGGCCCATGTTGAAGGTGCGTGCCATTTCGGGGCCGGCTATATCCCCTGCCATTTGCACCTCGGCGAAGATCCGGGGCAAGGGCCAGCTACCCTGAGCGATGACGGCGTCGAGGTGCGGCGGCAGCGCGCGGGGCACGTTCCCCGGCAAACCGCCGCCTGTTATGTGAGCCACGGCGTGGACTTGGAACTGGTTCAATAAACGGAGCACGACAGGCGTATAAATGAGAGAGGGGCGCAGCAGCTCGTCGGCCAGCGAACGCCCGGCCCCGGGCCACGCCTCGTCATCCAACCGCCGCTGTGAGCGCCCGAACAAAGCGGCGCGCACAAGGGAGTAGCCGTTGGAACGCAACCCGTCCGAGTGCAAGCCGATGAGCACGTCGCCTTCTCGGACCGGGTGGGCGCCCCCGGCGCCGAGGAGGCGGTCGCGTTCGACAACGCCCACGGCAAAGCCCGCCAGGTCCATTTCGCCTACCGCCAGTTGTCCTGGGTGTTCGGCCAGCTCGCCGCCAAGGATGGCGCAACCCGCCTGGCGGCAGCCGTCGGCTATGCCCGCCATGATGACGGCCACGGCGTTGGGGTCCAGGTGACCCCAGAGCTGGTAGTCGAGGAAGAAGAGGGGTTCGGCGCCCTGGCAGACGAGATCGTCCACGCACATCGCCACCAGGTCGATGCCAATGGTGCTGAGCCGGCCGGCTTCCACAGCGACCGTCAACTTCGTCCCCACTCCGTCGGTCGAAGCGACCAGCACGGGTTGGCGGTACCCGGCGGGCAGGGCGAATAGACCGCCGAAACCTCCGATGCCACCGATGACCTCGGGCCGGGCGGTGCCGGCTACGAACGGCCGCATCAACTCGACCGCCTGTTCACCGGCGTCGATGTCCACCCCGGCGGCAGAGTAGGTAAGCGGCAGCCCCGCCTTGTCAGGCATTTGGGCTAGACATTTGGGCCAGGCATTTGGGTCAGGCATTTGGGCCAGGCATTTGGGCCAGGTGCCCGGCCGGGCCGCCACGATGGGCCTGGGAGAGCGGTCGAGCGGCGACTGTTCCCGCAATGGCCTTGGACAGGCGGGCCGGCACAGCGACAGGGTATTCGCCCGTCAAGCAGGCATCGCAAAAGCCTGCACTTGGCACCCCGGTCGCCCTTTTCAGTGCGTCCAGCGAGAGGAAGGCGAGGCTGTCCGCGCCGACGTAGTCACAAATCTCGCCCACCTCGAGGTCGGCCGCCACCAGTTCGGAACGCGTGCCCGTGTCCAGGCCGTAGAAGCAGGGCCAGCGGTACGGGGGCGAGGAAATGCGCAGGTGGACTTCCCGCGTGCCCGCCTCCCGCAACATTGCCACCATGGCCCGGGTCGTGGTGCCCCGGACGATCGAGTCGTCCACGACCACAAGGCGCTTACCCGTGATCGCCTCGCGCAGTGGGTTCAACTTACGCCGCACGCCCATGGCCCGCTGTCCGGGGTCGGGGTTGATGAAGGTCCGCCCTATGTAACGGTTTTTCACCAGCGCGTGGCCGAAAAGGATCCCGCTGCGACGGCTGTAGCCTTCGGCGGCGGGCATGCCCGAATCGGGCACGCCGGCGACCAGGTCGGCGGCCACGGGGGCCTGTTCGGCGAGTAGCTCGCCCATGCGCGCCCGAGCGCCGTGCAGCTCCTGGCCATAGAGGCGGCTATCGGGCCGGGCCAGGTACACGAACTCGAACAGGCAGAGCCTGGGCTGTACCCGCTCGGCAGGCCAGGGATGGTAGCTCCTGCAGCCGTTGGCGTCGATCGCCAGCACTTCGCCCGGTTCCACCTCGCGCACGAAATGGGCACCGGTGATGTCGAGTGCTGGCGTCTCGGACGCCAGGACCCAGCCGTCGTCCAAGCGGCCCAGGCACAGGGGCCGGAACCCGTTGGGGTCCCGCACGCCCACAAGCTGGACGCAATCGGCCAGGACAAGCGAGAAGGCCCCTCGCATGCGGGGCAACACTTTCATCAGCGCGCTTACCAGATTGGTGCCCTCCGCCGGGAAGTGGCCGGCCGCGCTCTCGAGCTCCCGGGCAAGGAGTTCGGCCATCAGGTCCGAGTCGCTGGTCGCCACCCCCGGCAGCATGCCAATCGACGCCGCCAGCTCTTCGATGTTTGTGAGGTTGCCGTTGTGGCCCAACGCAAACTCTGTGCCCCCGGCATGGCGGTACATGGGCTGGGCGTTGTGCCACGACGACGACCCGGTGGTCGAGTAGCGCGTATGGCCGATGGCCAGGTGGCCGGCAAGGCTGGCGATCCGGTAGTCGTCGAAGACGTGGGTTACCAGGCCCATGTCCTTGACCACGATCATCGTCGACCCGTCGCTGACCGCCATCCCGGCCGATTCCTGGCCCCGGTGCTGAAGAGCATGCAGCCCGTCGAAGACGATGGGAGCGGCAGCGCGGCCCTGGGCGTAAATCCCAAAGACGCCGCAGGCTTCCCGGGGAGTGGTGTGCTCGACGCCGCCGTCCACCCACCCATTCTCTCACGGCAGGGCCAAGAGCGACGAAATGCCCGGCTTCGTTGTTGCGTTACGGTGGACAAGGTGATCGACCTCCACACCCACTCGACCGTGTCTGACGGCAGCGACAGCCCCGAGGAAGTAGTGGCCCTGGCGGCCAACGCAGGCCTTTCTGCCCTCGCCCTGACCGACCACGACCGTCAGGACGGCACCGAGGTGGCCCGGCGAAAGGCTGACGAGCTGGGCATCGAACTTGTGCCCGGGGTCGAGATCTCCTGTCACCACCCGGGCACCATGCACATGCTCGTCTATTTCCTGGAGCCGGGCGAGGGGCCCCTACAGGACGAGCTCGTCCGGCTGCAGGTGGCCCGCGATACGCGCAACCAGCGCATGGTTGCTCGCCTAGCCGAACTGGGCTTGCCGGTCAGTATGGAGGAGCTCGAAACGGAAGCAGGGGGCAGTGGTGCCGGGCGGCCCCATGTGGCTGCCATCCTGGTTCGAAAAGGTTTCGCCTTTTCCGTCCAGGACGCCTTCGACCGCTACCTGGCCAAGGGTGGCCCGGCCTACATGGAAAAGGAACGCCTGGATCCGTTGCCCGCCATCGCGCTGGCCATGGAGTCCGGCGCCCTCCCCGTCCTGGCCCACCCACTGTCCCTCAACCTCTCGGCGACCGAAATGGAGTCCGCCGTCGGGGAACTGGCCGATGCCGGTTTGGCCGGCCTGGAAGCCATCTATGGTCGTTACACTCCCGAACAACGAGCATCGCTGGCTATCGTCGCAGCGCGCGCCGGCCTGGCCATCACAGGCGGCTCGGACCATCACGGGATATACAAACCGGACCTGGCGGTCGGCACCGGCCGCGGCGACCTGCACGTGCCTGACGGAGCCCTCGAGGCGTTGCGCGACAGGCTCGCCGACTAGGAGCGCTGGAGCGTGCTGGCACGGCGGCGGCGACCAATCACATGGCTGGGGCCGGCCGCGCTGCACGCGGCCAAAACCGCCCTCGCCTCCGGCCTTTCTTGGTTCCTGGCGGCGAACGTTCTCGGCAATAGCATCCCCGTGTTCGCACCCTTGGCGGCGGTGCTTACCGTGCAGGTGACAGTGTGGGAGTCGGTTTCGCGCGGCTTGCAGAGGGTGCTGGGTGTCGTCGTCGGCGTGCTCGTGGCTTACGGTTTTGCCCGTCTCGCGGGGATCAACGCCTGGTCAATAACGCTCGTCATCTTCGTGTCCTTGCTCACGGGCAGAGCGTTGCGGCTGGGCCAACAGGGTTCGATCCAGGTCCCCGTCAGCGCCCTGCTGGTCCTCGTGCTGGGGGCGGCAACGAGCGGCTATGCCCTGGACCGCGTCGTCGACACCGCCATCGGAGCCGGGATCGGCAGCCTGGTCAACCTGGTGATGGTGCCCCGCACACACCTCGACGAAGCCCAGGGCGACGTCAGGGGTTTCGCTGGGGCCCTGGCCGCTCTGTTGCGTGACGTTGCCGCCAGCCTGGCACTTCCGCGCGCAGACCCAGCTACCTACCTGGAGAGGGCGCGCCAGCTCAGCGATGAGGCGGCGGCAACGGCACTCGCCGTTCAGCGCACGGAGACAGCCACCCGTTGGAACCCGAGAGGGCGCCGGGACCGGCCGGCGGTCGAGAAGCTGCAGGGTGCCGTGCGGGCCCTGGGGGTGGTCGAACGGCCCGTCCGGGGCATCGCCAGGACCCTGGCCGACGCCCCCGAGGGCTGGTGCCCGCCACCGGACGTGGCCCGCCCACTCAACGAGATGCTGCTCAGGGTGGCCAACGAACTTGAGGCCTGGGTGGACCGGGTCACTTCGGCGGTGGGCCAAGCCGATGACACGACGGCCGAGACGGGTGTCGGAGCGCTTTACCACGGCGTCCTCGTGGCTACCCGCGCGGCCGAAATAGGTCCGGAAACAGCCGCTATCGCCTCTGCTATCGCCCTGGACGCCCGCCGCATCAGAGAGGAACTACGGGGCGAACCGGAGGTCCTTCCCGTCGCCCGTTTCAGCTGGCAGACCCTGTTCGGGCCCTAGGGGCCAGGGGTCACCGCCATCCGAAATGATCAAGGGGCCCGGGGCCGCGCCCCAAGTGCCACCCGGCACTGCCCTCCAGGGCCAGATGGACAAAGGCGTTCGCCCGCTCGATCGCCTCCCTTGTCCCTAGGCCGAGGGCGAAACCGGCGGCGATGGCGGCCGAGAACGTGCACCCAGAACCATGGGTATTGTTGGTCTTCACCCGCGGCCTGGATATCTCCCAGCAGCTCTCGCCGTCCCACACGACGTCGACGGCGACCGAGGCCTCAGCCAGGTGGCCGCCTTTGACCACTACGACGGGCGCCAGTTCGCCCAGCCGCCGGGCGGCCCGGCGTGCGTCGCCCAGCGTCGCCAGTTCCTCGCCCAGCAGGGCACCAGCCTCTTGGAGGTTGGGTGTCACCACCGCAGCCTGAGGGAACAGCCAGGCCCGGCAAGCCGAGATCGTTGCCTCGTCGGTGAGGAGCCGACCGCTGGTCGCCACCAGGACGGGGTCGACCACTAAAGGCCGCAGGCGGGACGCCAGTGAGGCCACTTCCCTGACGATTTCCTCGTTGCCCAAGAGGCCGGTCTTGACCCCACCCACCACCATGTCGTCTATGACCGCTTCGATCTGTTCGCGCACGAGACTTGCGGGCAGAGCGTGGACCGCCCTGACTTCGGTGCTGTTCTGAGCGGTGACGGACGTTATCGCCGTCGTTCCCAGCACGCCCATGGCGGCGAAGGTCCTGAGGTCGGCCTGGATGCCGGCGCAACCCCCGGAGTCCGAGCCGGCGATGCTGAGGGCAACGGGGGGCGTCAAGGCTGGGCCCCTACCCTGGCCACGGCCGATGCCATCTGGGCCACTAGTTGGCGGGCCGCCGCGGCAGGGTCGCCGGCCCCGGAGATGGCGCTAATCACGGCCACCCCATAGGCGCCCGCCTTCACTAGCTCGGGGACACGCTCCGCGGTCACCCCGCCGATAGCAATGACGGGCACACTCACTCCCCGGGCCACACCAGCCAGGCCTCGGGGACCGAGCGGCGCGGGGAGCCCATCTTTGGTGCTTGTCGGGTAGCACGGCCCTACTCCGACATAGGTCGCGCCGGCGGCGACGGCTGCCACCGCTTCTTCGAGTGCGTACGCAGAAGCCCCGAGGACAGCCTTGGGCCCGAGGAGCTCACGGGCAGCGGCAACGGGAAGGTCGTCAAGGCCGACGTGAACGCCGTCAGCGCGCACAGCGAGGGCAATATCCACGCGGTCGTTGACTATGCACATGGCCCCTTTCTTCCGGCACAGACCGACTACCCCGCTCGCAACCTCGTAGCGCTGGAGATCCGAACAGTCCTTGGAACGGACCTGCACGCAAGTCACGCCCGCTTCGAGCACGATGCCGACAAGCGCCAGAAGACGGGCCAGATCCGTCCCACCTCTGTGGTCGGCGATGTAATGGGTACGGCCGAGCGCGCTGAACCCTGGGAGCCTGGCCCCTGGTTCCGCTGTCCTTGGCACTGGTGTCACCGCCGCTCAGAGAGTCGTGAAGACGGCGGGTAGAGCGCCTTGCCATGCAGCCGTGGCGTCGGTGACAGAGACGTCGATCAGGCCCTGGACCACGAGGCGATCGCCGCCGGCGGTGCCAAGCTCCTGAGTCGGGACACCCGCGGCCTCGGCCTTGCCTGACAGGGCCGCCAGGTTGGCCACCGGCACGCTAACGAGCACCCTGGAAGGCCCCTCGCCGAAGAGGCCCTGGTGGCCAAGGGCCCCGCTCAACCGGCACCCGGTCCCGCTTTTCACTGCCATTTCCGCCACGGCGAGACCGAGGCCGCCATCGGCCACGTCGTGGACGCCGTCGACCAGGCGTTCGTTTACCAGTTCAGCCACCAGCGTGAGGAGCCGGGAATGAAGGCCCAGGTCGAGGGCGGGGAGTACGCCGCCCGAGTGCGCCCGCCTTTCCGCCGCCCAGCGCGACCCCGCCAGGGAGGTAGCCCCCGGGCCATCGGGGCCGAGCAGTACAACCCGGCTCCCCTCGACCAACCCAGGCGTGGGGACGCCCGGTCGTAGGTGGTCGATCAGGCCGAGCATGCCCACCACCGGCGTGGGGTCGATATCCGCCCCCTTGCTCTCGTTGTAAAGGCTGACGTTGCCGCCGATGACAGGGACGCGCAGGGCCAGGCAGGCTTCCGCCATGCCATCGACAGCCTCGGAGAGTTGCCACATCACCTCGGGGTGCTCGGGATTGCCGAAGTTGAGACAGTTGACCAGGGCAACAGGCCGGGCGCCGGTGCAGGCCACATTGAGGGCTGATTCGGCCACCACCATACGGGTACCGGCCCGCGGATCCAGAGCGCACCAGCGAGGGTTGCCATCGGTCGACAGGGCCAGGCCGCGCACGGGGGCCCCGACCGGGGCGCGCACGCCCGGAGCAGAAAGCCGCAATACGGCGGCGTCCGCCCCGGGAGCCACGACGGTGTTGAGGAACAGCTGGTGGTCGTACTGGCGGAAAGCCCACGAGGTGTCGACCAGCATGGCCAAGAGGTCGTCGGCCAGCTCGTCAGCGGAGCCGGCCGGCAGCCGAGTTGGGTCGTCGGCCGCCCGTTCGTCGAGCCAGGCCGGCCGGCGCATGGGACGGTCGTAAACCGGTGCGTCCTCGTGCAAGCTGGCGGCGGGGACGTCGGCCAGCACTTCCCCTTCCCGGGCGGCCAGGATGCGCAGGCGGCCGGTAGCAGTGACCCGGCCCACGGCGGTGGCACGGACCTCCCAGCGCCGGCAGACCTCCATGACGGCGTCCAGCGCTTGCGGCGTGACGATAGCGAGCATTCGCTCCTGGCTCTCGCTCGTCATCACCTCGAAGGGTTCAAGCCCTGGCTCGCGCAGCGGGACGGCCCCGACATTGACATCCATCCCCATTCCGCCCCGGGACGCCGTCTCGCTCGTGGCGCAGGTAAGGCCGGCACCGCCGAGATCCTGGATGCCTAGCACGAGGTGCCTGTCGAGGAGTTCCAGGGTGGCCTCGATCAGGCGCTTCTCCTCGAACGGGTCGCCCACCTGTACGTTAGGGCGCTTGGCCGCTTCGGCTTCGGCGTCGTCGGTGAACGCTGCCGACGCCAGGACGCTCACCCCTCCGATGCCGTCGCGCCCGGTGCTAGAGCCCAGCAGCACGGCCAGGTTGCCTTCGCCGCCGGCGCGACCCAACACGAGGCGGTCCCTGGGCAGGAGCCCGCAGCACAGGACATTCACGAGCGGGTTCCCGGCGTAGCAGGTGGCGAACTCGAGTTCCCCCCCGACCGTCGGGACCCCGACGGCATTGCCGTAACCCGAAATGCCGTTCACCACGCCGCTGGCCACCCAGCGGTTGCGGGCTTCGGTCAGCGGACCGAAGCGGAGGGAGTCCATCAGGGCCACGGGACGCGCCCCCATGGTGAAGATGTCCCTGATTATCCCGCCCACGCCCGTCGCCGCTCCCTGGTAGGGCTCGATGGCCGAAGGGTGGTTGTGGCTCTCGATCCGGATGGCCACGGCGATGCCGTCGCCGGCGTCGATCACACCGGCGTTCTCGCCCGGCCCCACCAGCACGGCAGGGCCTTGCGTGGGGAGCCGGCGCAGGTGGGCCCGGGACGACTTGTAGGAACAGTGCTCGCTCCACATCACCGCGTACATGGCCAGCTCCAAGTGGTTGGGGCGACGGCCAAGGATGTGCTCGATCGAGGCGGCTTCAACGTCGGTCAGACCGAGCTGGCGGTGGGACGTGAGGCCCATCCCTAAACCGTAGGCTCGGCGGGCGGGTCGGCGCCGACCAGGCGCGCGGTACGCGTCATCCCGGCCGGGTGACGGTCCTAAGATGGCGGTGCGATGACCCGCAAGGCGACGTCGACCTCCGCCTTCGGGGTGTCCAGGCGGGAAAGCCACGATGCGAGCGGGTTCTACCGCCGCTTCAGTGCACCCGCTGTGTCCGCCGACGCAACGGTTCACCCTGACAAGTCCATCGACAAGCTGATCGTGGGCGATGCCCGCCAGATGACAGAGGTCCCGAGTTCATCGGTTGCCCTGGTGGTGACATCGCCGCCGTACTTCGCGGGGAAAGACTATGAGCACGCTCTCGGCGAGCACGGGGTCCCCGCCACCTACCTGGAGTACCTGGAACTCCTCCGGGACGTGTTTGCCGAGTGCGCCCGCACGCTCGAACCTGGCGGCAGGATAGCCGTCAATGTTGCCAATCTCGGCCGCCGTCCCTACCGGTCCCTGTCAGCTGACGTAATCGGCATCCTGCAGGACGACCTTCGCCTACTGCTCCGGGGCGAGATCATTTGGCTGAAACAGCGCGGGTCGTCAGGGTCGTGCGCCTGGGGAAGCTTCCAGAGACCTGGGAACCCGGTGCTCAGGGACTTGACCGAGCGTGTCATCGTCGCCAGCAAGGGCCGTTTTGACCGGGCCGTCCCCGCTCGTCAGCGCGCTCGTGACGATCTGCCCTCCGAGGCGACAATGACCCGCGAGGACTTCATGGAGAACACGCTCGACCTGTGGGAGATCCCGGCGGAGAGCGCGACCCGCGTCGGCCACCCTGCCCCCTTCCCAGTCGAACTCCCCGGTCGGCTCATCGAGCTGTACACGTACCGTGGAGACCTGGTCCTCGACCCCTTCGTCGGGTCGGGGACAGCCGCGGTGGCGGCTGTGCGCTGCGGTCGCCATTTCGTCGGTTACGACCTTGACCAGTCGTACATCAGCCTCGCCGAGCAGCGGGTGTCCCAGGAGCGCCAGCGATTGGAAGGCGCCCTGCAAGGCCGATTGGAGGGAATTGGACCGGATCGGGAGCTGCGGGCCCGCGCCCATCTGCCGGCGGTCCCGGCCCGGTCCGCGGCTGACGCAGGGCCCCGGGAAAGGGCCATCACTGAAGGCAAGGCGGCGAAGGATATCGCGCGTGCCGTCATAGAAGCTGCCGGGTTCAGGAGTGTCGAAGCGGGCCGGCGTCAACCGGGCGGGGTGGAGGTCGATTTCACGGCGCGGGATGACAGGGGACAATTGTGGCTTTTTGAAGTCACGGGAGGTTTCACGAGCCACCGGCCTGGGCTCAAGCGCGCTGACGTTCTCTGGAAGACCCTCGGGAAAGCAGCCGTTCTTCACGAAGTCTGCAATACGCCGCTTGTCCTTCTCACCGCCGGTGTTCCAGCCCGTGCCATGGCCGGGGCCGAAGCACTCAAGACGTTGACAGGCCCGGGCAAGCCCATACGCGCCATGGTCGAGATACTGACGCTCGCTGGCCTTGGTGAGTTGCGGTTGATGTGCGAAGGCGGCGAACGGCTGGCCGGGCCGCCGCGGCCCTAACCCGGTCCATCCGCGAGGCCGGTCGCGCTCTGGGCATAATGCAAGGCATGCCGCTCACGCCGATGTCCCCTGCCCTGTTCGACCTCTCCGGCCAGGTAGCCGTCATCACCGGAGGAAGTGGTGCACTGGGCCGGGCGGTCGCGTTGGGCCTGGCCGGCGCCGGGGCCAAGGTGGCGGTGCTGGCCAGGCATGCGGAAGCGGTGGGCAGGGTGGTGGCCGAACTGCAGGCGGCGACGGCCGGGGGAACGGCTGGGGCACCGGGCGCCGCGCTTGGGCTGGTCTGCGATGTGGTCGACCTGGCCCAGCTCGAAGCCGCTCGGGACGCGGTACTCGCCCAGTGGGGGCACATCGACATCCTGGTGAACGCCGCCGGAGGCAACCAACCGGCGGCGACGGTGCTGCCCGGCGCCAGTTTCTTCGACCTCGACCCCGATGCGGTGCGCTCGGTCATGGAGCTCAACTTCATGGGGACGTTCCTGGCGATAAGGGTCTTCGGGACGGCGATGGCGGAAGCCGGGACTGGCAGCGTGGTCAACGTCTCCTCCATGACCGCCTGGAGGCCGATGACTCGGGTGGTTGGCTATGGGGTGGCCAAGGCCGGCGTCGAAAACCTCACCCGGTGGCTGGCCGAGCACTTCGCCCGGCAATTGAGCCCGGGGATCCGGGTCAATGCCATAGCCCCCGGCTGGTTCCTCGGTGACCAGAACCGGGCTCTGATGACCAACCCCGACGGGTCGCTGACCGAAAGGGGGCAGTCAGTCGTGAGCCGCACCCCGATGGGCCGTCTCGGGACGCCCGAAGACCTGGTAGGGACCGTTCTCTGGCTGGCGTCGAGTGCCAGCAGCTTTGTGACCGGTGCTGTTGTCCCGATCGATGGCGGCTTTTCTGCCGTCATGGGGATATGAGCGCCGGGCTGGCACCCGGACAGGTGGCTCAGGCGCTGGCCCGTCCCCCCGACGGTCTCGGCGAGACGGAAATCGCTCGGGTGCTGTTCGCCGCCCTCGAAGACGAAGTCGCCGGTGAACATGTGCTGGTCCTGGTGCCCGACCGGACCCGTGACGTGCCTCTAGCGGCACTTTTCCCCGTGGTTACCCAGGCCCTCCATAGAGCTTCCGCCATCGACGTCATGGTGGCGTTGGGCACGCACCCGCCCCTGGCTCGAGGCGGGATCCTGGACCTGATCGGGACCGGCGCCGGGGCCGGCAAGCGCGTGGGCATGGTGCATAACCACGAGTGGTCCAGCACCTCTGCCCTCCGCCCCATTGGCACCGTGAGCGCGGGGCGGCTCCGCGAGATAGCGGGCCCGACATGGCACCACTCTCTCGGCGGTGACTTCGTCGTGCGGGTCAACAAGCTGGCCCTGGAAGTGGACAGGATAGTGATCGTCGGCCCGACACTGCCTCACGAGGTGGCCGGCTTTTCGGGCGGGGCGAAGTACCTGTTCCCGGGCATCTCCGGGCCGGAAATGATCGACGTCATGCACTGGCTCGGTGCCCTGTCGGGTGTCCTGGCCACCATCGGTTTGAGGGGCACTCCGGTGCGCGCCCTGATCAATGAGGCGGCGGCCCTTTTGCCAACGCCGGTCAGCATGGTGGCACTGGTCACCGACCCCTCCGGTCAGGGTGCTCGCCTTTCCGGTGACGTAGCTCGCCTTTCCGGTGACGTAGCTCGCCCCTCCGGTGATGTTGCTCGTATCGCCGGGATCTACGCGGGCAGCCTGGAGGAAGCATGGTCGGCGTCGGTGGCGCAAGCAGAGCTGCTCCACACGCATTGGCTGGAGCACCCCTACAGCCGGGTTGTTTCGGTGCCGATGCCGATCTACCAGGAACTGTGGACTGCCGGGAAGGCCATGTACAAGCTGGAACCGGTGGTGGCCGACGGCGGCGAGCTGGTAATTTACGCTCCCCATCTCTCCGAGGTGAGCGTTTCCCATGGCGAGGGCATATTCAGGGTGGGCTACCACTGCCTGGAGTACTTCCTGGCTCAGTGGGAACGCTTCACCCATGAACCGCTGGCGGTGCTGGCCCACAGCACTCACGTCAAAGGTGCCGGAGCCTTCGATCAGGCGACTGGGACCGAGCGGCCCCGCATCGAAGTCAAGTTGGCGACCGGCATATCCCCGCAAGACTGCGAACGGCTGAACCTCGGCTATATCGACCCCTCGTCGATCGACTTAGCTGAGGCCACCGCTGACCAAGGCACTCTGGTGGTGCCGAGGTCGGGCGAGATCCTGTTCCGAGCCACGCCCAGCTAAGAGCTGCTCTTGCCGCGGCTCAGGGTTGGGGCTCGGAGCGTTCAGACCGCACGCGAGCTTCGTGCTCCGCCAGGAGAGCGTCCAGGTCGGTCTTGCTGAGCGTCACGCGCTCTTCCGACGATGCCAAGGGCAGTGGCGCTGCCTGCCCAATCCCGACTGCGGGAGTAGCCGCAGCCTGGGCGGGCTGGGCGGTGGTAGCAGAGGGATCCGTGTCCTTGCCGTCCTTGCCGGAGCCGGCCTTGCGGAACTCCTTCATCGCCTCACCAGCATTTCGGGCGAGCTTGGGCAACTGTGACCCGCCGAAGATCACCACCAGCGCGACGACGATGATTATCAGGTCATCGGGCCCCGACAGCAGGGTTGAAAGCATGGGGAACAGCCTCCTTCAGATGACCAAGACTATATCTTAGCTCGGCGGTTGTGACCCCAGCCCGGCGGCCGTGTGTGTGGGACGCAAACGGGCAGGTCACTTGCCCACGGCGCCCGTAAGGGCCACGGGTACCTCCGGAACAGGGGTTATGCGCGGGCAGCCGCTTGGCTCAACGCGGCATCCCGTCCAGTCAAAACCACAATCGAACAATGTCTACCAGGACTTCCTCATACTTGCGGTGAACTTCTGTGAAAGCTAACATGCGCCCCGACATGCCACGGCGCCCCGCGCGGTGCTTGAATTGACCAGGGCAGCCGGGGGGTTGCTGCACAACAGACGCGCTGTACCCCACCAAGTGGGGCAGCCCGGGAAAGGTTAGGGAGATGGGCACTGAACCTTACGAAGTCGATCCCAAGCAATATGACGTGTCACGGAGGCGCTTCCTGCGCAACGCCGGGGTAGCAGCGGCCGCCGTGCCTTTCCTCGGCACCTTGACCGAGGTGCTCACCGAGCGGGGTGCGAGCGCGCAGTCCTTCCGCGACAGCAACGTCCCGTTCTTCGCCAGCCACCCGTCGTACAAGTTCACGTTCGTGAACCACGTGACGACCAACACCTTCTTCACGCCCACGATCTACGGGCTCCAGGATGCTGCCACGATCCTCGGCATACCCGCGCCGGCATGGACCGGTTCGACAACCTCGCTCGCCACCGACATGACCACCGCCATAAGCTCAGCCATCGCCGCCGGCGTCAACGGTATCTCAACCACCATCATCGACCCGACAGCCTTCACTGGCCCGATCGCTAATGCTCTTGCCAAGGGCATCCCGGTGGTTGCCTACAACGCCGACGAGGTCGGCCCCAACGGCCTGCCTACGACGGCGAGGATGGCTTACGTCGGGCAGAACAACCTGACCGCCGGCGCGGCAGCGGCTGAGCGCATCGTGGCCAGCGGCCTGGTCAGCAAGGGCGACCTGGTCGCCGGTGTCATCGCCACCCCGGGCACAGGCAACATCCAGCCCCGGATCGACGGCGCGAAGCCCACATTCCTGAAGGCTGGGTATGACTTCAAGGAAGTCGGCACCAGCGCCACCCAGGCCCAAGAGGAGCCCCTGCTCGAGCAGTGGTACCTGGGCAACAAGGACGTGAAGGCGTTCTACTGCGTCGACTCGGGTGACTCGATCGCCGCCGCCACCATCATCGGGAAGTACAACCTCGGGGGCAAAGTCGGTGGCTCCGGATGGGACATTGGCCTCCCCGTCCTCCAGCAGGTGCAAAAGAACGACCTGCTCTTCACCATCGACCAGCAGGCGTACCTGCAAGGCTTTATCCCGACGATCCAGCTGTTCCTCTACAACATCTCGGGTGGGTTGATGAAGCCCTGCAACACCGACACCGGTCTCGGTTTTGTGACCAGCGCCAACGTGGGCCCCTACCTGACCACCGCGAGCCGCTTTGAAGGCAGCAGCAAGGCTGAAGTCGCCTTGAAGCCTCCTGCGAAGATCGGCTAAATCGTGGCGCAGGCGGCAGTTACTACAAGCGACCGCACGCCTGTTCCCCCCGTCCCACCCGCCGAGGTGGGGCGGGGGGTTACGCCCGCCTCCGCGCTGAGGTGGGCCATCCAGCGACGCGAAGCAACGGTGATCGCCATCACGATCTTGACGATCATCTACTTCGCCATACGCACCTCGGCCCTATTCACGGTCGACAACACCATCGTCACCCTGCAGTACGTGGCGCCGTTCATCGTGATCGGCGCCGGCGAAGTCCTCATGCTGGTACTAGCCGAGATCGACCTGTCCGCCGGCCAGGTGTACCTCACGGCGCCGTGGTTCGTCTACTGGCTTTGGACCGCGGGCGTGCCCGTTGGCTGGGCCATCCTCATGGCCTTGGCCCTTAGTGCCGTAATCGGCTTGGTCAACGGGCTGGTCACCGTCTGGCTGCGGGTGCCGTCCCTGATCGTCACGCTGGCCATGACGTTCCTTCTCTACGGCCTGGTGTTGGTCGGGTCCAGTTACACCCAGGCGCAGATGACCTGGACGAAAGGCACGCCGCCGGTTTCGCCGGTACAGACCGCACCGTGCCACGGCTACCCCCTCCCGGCGTCATGCTTGCACGCACCAAGCTGGTCCCACCCCTCTCCGTACTGGTACTACAGCAATATCCTCGGCCAAGGCAGTTGGGCCACCATCCTTTGGGCGCTCCTGGTGCTGTTGATGATCTGGTTCCTCCTGAAGCGCACCCGTTTCGGCGTCCATACCACGGCCACTGGTGGCAACATCCTGGCTGCGGCTGAGGCCGGCATACCAGTGGCGCGGGTCAAGATCTGGTGCTTCATGATCATCTCAACCGCGGCGGGCTTCATCGGGATCCTCGACCTGATCAGGCTCGGGAGCATGGACCCGGGCGACTATGGCCTCAACATCGTGCTGCCGCCAATAGTGGCGGCTGTCATAGGCGGCACCGCCCTCACCGGGGGGCGGGCAACGGTGCTGGGTACCTTGATTGGCGCTTTGTTCCTCGGGGTCCTAGAAGACGGGCTCAACCTTACCGGTGTCAGTGCGAACTGGTTCTTCTTGCTCGAAGGGGTCATCATCATCATCGCCATGGTCTTCAACGGCCAACTAACCGGCCTCGCAGCGAGGTTCCGACGATGAGCACAGCAGCAGCTTTCCCCGAAGCTCCTGTCCCCGACGGCGCAGGAGCAAAACCGGCCAGCAATGCTCAACCCGATGTCATCCTTCGCACCGAGGGCATAACCAAGCACTTCGGCGGTGTGGTGGCGTTGCGAGGGATCGACATGCACCTCAACAGGGGCGAGGTCCTCGGGCTGGTAGGCGACAACGGGGCCGGCAAGAGCACTTTCGTGAAGATCCTCTGCGGGTTCCAGAGACAGGACGAAGGCCGGATCTTCGTCGAAGGCCAAGAGGTCAGCTTCCACTCCGTGGGGGACGCCCGCGCCGTGGGCATCGAGACCGTCTACCAAGACCTGGCGCTCGTCCCTCAGCTGACCGTGTACGAAAACCTGTTCCTCAACCGGGAGCTGACAAGCCTTGGCAAGGTGGGCATACTGTCCCGGCGGCACATGCGCGACCTGGCCCGGCAGTACCTCGACAACATCAAGGTCAACATGCCGGACCTCGATGCTGAAGTCGAAATGCTCTCGGGTGGCCAGCGCCAAGCGGTGGCAGTAGCTCGCGCCACGCGGCTCAACGCCAAAATCCTCCTCTTGGACGAGCCGCTGGCGGCCATGGGGGCCAAGGAGTCGGCGCTGATAATGGACCTGGTCAAGGACCTGTCCAGCCGCGGCGTGTCGATGATCGTCATCGACCACAACTACGCGCACCTCTTCGCGTTATGCGACCGGCTCAACGTGATCCAGCAGGGAACGGTGACGGTCGACATAAACGTAGCGGAGACTTCCATCGAGGCGCTCACCGAACTGATGGTCAGCGCCTTCCGCCGGCAGCTGGAAGCCGGGCACCAGGCTCTTCAGAGCTGAACGAGGCTCCCCCGGGGGCCCGGAGCTATTGCCGGCGGGCTCCGTCGGCCCCAGTGGCCGTGTTGACGAACACGACCGTTTTCAGGCCCTCCCGGCGGGCGGCCACGTCAAATGCTGTCGTGGCGTCGACCAGGGGGTAACGGTGGGAGGCGAGCCAGTCGAGTTCCAGCGCCCCCCGCGCGACCAGGCTGATGGCGCGGGGGTAGGCGTCCTTCATCCGTCGTGACATTGCGATGGTGAGGCCCTTCCGGCGGGCCAGGGCCGCCGGGAAAGTGGTGTGGTCTTCGTCCGGGATGCCCGCAAGCACGACGCGCCCGCCGGGCCTCACCAGCGACATGCTGGTGAGGACGGCGTCGTCGGCACCGGCCACCTCGAAAGCCACATCGACCTCGCCCGTGTACCGCTTGGCCTCCTCGGGGCCCAGGACCAGGTCCGCCCCGCAGCGGGCCGCGGCTTCTCGCCGATGAGCAAGAGGCTCGACCGCTACCACCGTGGACACACCCGCAGCTCGAGCGACAAGGACCACCATGAGGCCGATCGGCCCGCAACCGACGACCGCGACCGAGCTGGCAAAACGCGCATGGCCGAGGTCGAAAGCATGGAGAGCCACACCGAGGGGTTCGAGCAGCGCAACGGTGGCATCGCTGAAAGCGCCCGGGACCGGGTGCAGCAGAGCGGTCGGCCAAGCGACCTGCTCGCGTAGCCCGCCGTCCGTGGTGCCGTGCCCGGCGAACCGGACGCGCGGGCAAAGGTTGTGGTTGCCTTCCGAACACCGCTTACAGCTGTTGCACGGTATCGCGGGGTCCACCGCCACCCGGCACCCGTCCAGTGGCCCGCCTTCGACCGTCCCCCCGAACTCGTGGCCGAGTACCAACGGCCTGCTGAGCACGGCGTCGCCGATACCACCCTGGCCGAACCAGTGCAGGTCGGAGCCGCAGAGGCCGACGGCCGATACGTGCACGAGGCTCTCACCAGGCCCAGGCGCGGGGGCAGGTTCCTCAACGACCCCGACATCGCCGGGGCTCCTCAGCCTTAGGACTTTCACGACGCTCTTCTTCCCGTTGAGTTCTTCTCTGCGTTGAGCTTGCCTTTTGTCGGAGTTGTCCCCGCGGGCCCTAGCCCTGCCCGTAGTAAGCACCGGGGCCGTGCTTACGGGAGAAGTGGCGTTCCACGACGTGGCCAGCCAGGGGGGTCGCCCCGGGTTCCAGCGCCACGGTCAGCCACGCCATTTTCGCCACCGCTTCCAAGGTCACGGCGTTGCCCACTGCGCCCGCGGGGCTTGCCCCCCAGCAGAAGGGCCCGTGACCGCTCACCAGTACCGCCGGCACCTCAGCGGCGCTGCGACCGGAGACCGCGAGGAGGATGACATCGCCGGTGGCAGCCTCGTAACCTGACCCGACCTGTTCGGGGGTGAGGGGCACGGTGACCGGGACCGGGCCAGGGCACAGGTCGGCGTGAGTTGTACCCAGGAGCGGGATCGGCCGGTTGGCCTGGGCCCAGACCGTTGCCCACGTCGAGTGAGTGTGCACCACCCCGCCGACGCCCCGGAGCCCCCGGTACAGGACCAGATGGGTCGGGGTGTCCGTAGAAGGCCGGCGTTCGCCTTCGACCACGGTGCCATCCTCGTCGACCACTACCATGTCCTGCTCGGTCATGGCGCCGTAGGGGACCCCTGAGGGCTTGATTACTACTAGCCCGCTGTCGGGATCCCGCCCTGAGACGTTGCCCCAGGTCAGGGTTACCAACCCTGCCTTGGGCAGTTCCAGGTTGGCCTCCAGCACGGCGAGCTTGAGGGCTTCGAGCATCAGGGCTCAGATCCCGGTGGTGACAGCTTGGGCCCGCCCGGCCTCGCCCCGGTGCTTGAGGCGCTTGAGATCGTGCAACCAAGCGACCTGGCTTCGGCCCAGGGTGTCGTGGAGGTCCTTCCAGATGCGGTACACCTGGCCGTAAACGGCTGCGGCCTGCGGGTCGGGGACATAGGTCCGCCTCGTCCCCGGGCGAAGGGCTCTCGCCGCTTCCGCTATGCCGCCAAACCCACCGGCGCCCGGCCCGGCTGCCACCGCTCCGAACAGAGCAGATCCCCGAGCCGGCACCTGAGAGGAGCTGGGCACCCTCACCGGGAGACCGGAGATGTCGGCGACCAATTGCATGACCAGCGGGCTCTTTTCGGCAATGCCGCCGCAGGCCACGATCTCACTGATCTGCAACCCTCCCTCGGCAAAGTTGTCCAGTACCGCCTTGTTGCCAAAAGCGATGGACTCCAGGAGCGCGCGGTAAATGTCCGCAGCGCTTGTCTGGAGAGTGAGGCCGGCCAGGACACCCGACAGGTCGGCGTCGGCCAGCACGCTGCGGTTGCCGTTCCACCAGTCCAGCGCGACCAGGCCAGTCTGTCCCGGTACGAGAGCGGCAGCGGCCCGCTCCAACTCAGGCAGGAGGCTGCCGAGGGAGGGAGAGCCGCTGCTGCCCGCACGGGCGAGGTTGTCCCCGAACCACGCGAGCATGTCACCGACAGCGGGCTGGCCCGCTTCATAACCGTAAAGGCCGGGCAGGATCCCGTCTTTTGCCACTCCCGTGATCCCCGCGAGGGTGATCTCCCGAGTGTGCACCACCATGTCGCAGATCGAGGTCCCGACAACCATGACGTAGATGCCCTCGCCGTCGGCCCCAGCGCCCGGGAAGGAGACAAAAGAATCCACGTTGCCCACCGCCACGGCGACGCCCTCGGGGAGGCCGAGGCGCTCAGCCAAGTCGTGGCGCAGGTGACCGGCGTTGCTCCCCAGCGGCAGGAAGGACTCACCCAGCTTCTCCGACGGACGGGAAAAGCCCGGGAACGCCGCTTCAAAGAAGTCGACGCCGGGGATGCCGTGCGTCTCGGACCAGAGTGCCTTGTAAGCCGCAGGGCAGGCCGAGCGGCGCTCATGGCCCGTCAGCTGCCACACCACCCAGTCGGTTACCTCCACGAACCGGGCCGAGGCATCGTAGACTTCCCTGTCTTCGAGCCAAATCTCGATCAACTTCGGGAAGTACCACTCAGACGAAATTCGCCCTCCGTAACGCGCCAGGAAAGGTTCCCTGCGCTCTACGGCCACCTCGTTGAGCCGGGTGGCCACGGGCTGAGCAGCGTGGTGCTTCCAGAGCTTCGGCCACGCATGTGGTCGGCGGCGCCACGCGTCAAGCTTGCAGAGCGGCGTTCCCCCCTCGGTGACGGGGAGAACCGTGCATGACGTGGTGTCCAGGCCGATGCCAACGACGTGCGGGGCCGCCTCGGGCCGTTCGGCCAAGACAGCCGCTATCGACTCTTCCAACACTCCCATGTAGTCGTCAGGGTCGTGGAGGGCCCAGTCAGGCGGAAGGTGCTCGCCCGTCTCGGGGAGCGTGTCGTCGATCACGCCGTGGGAATAGGCAACTTCACTGAGTGCCAGCTCGTCACCCGAATGCAGGTCAAGCAGCAAAGCTCGGGCCGAGGCGGTGCCGAAGTCGACACCTATGGCGTAGGACGGCGATTCCATGGCCGCAATGTTAGCGCTCTCACGCGCGCCAGGACCCACTCGGACCGTGGCCGCCATCGCCAAGCTTGGCTACCGGCCCGGCCGGCTGTCTTGAGCAATACCGTGGTTCACTTACCCAATGCCCGGCCGAGGATGATCGACGCTTCGTAGAAGATCAGCATCGGTATTGCCATGCCCAAGAACGTGAACGGGTCGTTGGAGGGCGTCACCGCCGCTGCTATCACGCAAAGGATGACAATGGCGGGCCGGCGCCACTTCCGCCACCTGGTCGAGGGGACCACGCCGGTGAGCATCAGGGCCACGACGACCGTCGGGTACAGGAAAACCAACCCGAACACGAGGCAGATGAGCAGGTAGAGGTTCACGTAGCCGGCAGGGCTGAAAAGCGGCGCCACACCGTTCCCACTGGCGCTTATGAGCCAGTTGAGGGCTTTCGGCCACACCAGGACGGCAACGACCACCCCCATCGTGAACAGCACGAGCGCAGACGACACGAAAGGAAGCGCGTACTTCTTCTCGCTCTTCTTCAACCCCGGGGTGATGAAGCGCCACAGCTGGAAGAGCCACACCGGGGCGGCCAGGGCCACGCCGATGTACATCGAGACCTTGAGCCGGGTGGTAAAGCCTTCGATCGGGCTCGATATGACCAGGTCGGGGCTGACCAGGCCCCGGTGGTGGTGGTAGAAGGCGCGGTAGGGCTCGGTCATGAAATGCAGTACCGGGTTGTACAGGAACCAGCCGGCGATGGCGCCAAGCACGAGTGCTGTCGAGCAGACGACCACCCGGTGGCGCAGCTCGGACAGGTGTTCCAAGAGGGTCATGCGGCCGCCGTCGCCATCGTCGTGAGCAGCAGCCCGTTTGGCCTTCTTGGCTGAGACGGCTCCGTTGGTCACAATCGCCGGTGCCCCGTCGACCGCTGCCAGCCCAGCGGCACCGTCCAGGCCCAGGCCCTGCGTGCCTGTCGCCTCGGGCCCTTGTTCTGCCATGGTCAGCTACCCATCAATTGAGCGTAGGGTCGTCCGGGGCCGGCGAGACGATCGGCTCCGGCGCGGCCCGCCCCGGCGCGGGCAGTTGAGGCTCGAGTTCGGCCTCCGGACCGCCGTCCAGGGTGACCAGTCTCTGACTGGCTGAACGAAGCTCTGAACTCGCTGAACGTACCTCTGAACGCACATCGTGGACGCCACTGAGGGCGTTGTCGATGACAGCCTTCGGTTCCTCTAGGAAGCCACTGACCTCGGTCTGGAGCATCGCCCGGTACTTCCTCACCTCGGCCAGGCCCCGCCCGAGCATGCGCGCGACCTGGGGCAGGCGTTGAGGGCCCAGTACCAGGAGAGCGATCAGGAACAGCATCGCCAGCTTCTCTGGGTCGAGGTTCACTACTGCCGAGCTTATAGCCCCAGGAGCCGGTCTGGTCCCGGGCCGCTGGTCTGGCCCAGGGGCCGGGCCTAGCCCCGGGCCGCCGGTCTAGCCCCGGGCGCGTTTGGCAAGCGGGGCTCCCGCCGATGACAACAAAGCCCCGAGGAGGACGAGGCCGTCCGTGGAGCCGTTCAGTTCGCTCGCAGCACGCTCGGGGTGCGGCATGAGGCCGACGACGTTGCCGGCTGCGTTGCACACGCCGGCGATGTCGTTGGCCGACCCGTTGGGGTTCGAGACGTACCGCAGGACGACGCGACCCTCGTTCTCCAGGGCTTGCAGCGTCTCAGGGCTGGCTGTGTAGTTACCCTCGAAGTGGTTGATCGGGGCCCGCAGGCGCCGGCCTACTTCGAGGCCGGCCGTCAGAACTGAACGATCGCTGGCGACCTCGAGTTCGGTCATCTGGCACAGGAAGGTGAGGCCCTTGTTCTTCTGCAAAGCTCCGGGCAACAGGTGTGCTTCGGTGAGTACCTGAAAACCGTTGCAGATGCCCACCACCGGGCCGCCCGCGGAAGCGAACTCACCCAGTGCGGCCATCACAGGTGAGAACCGGGCGATGGCCCCCGGGCGCAGGTAGTCGCCATGGGCAAATCCTCCGGGAAGTACGAGGGCGTCAAGAGGACCTAAAGACTCCACCCCGTGCCATACCAACTCGGCCTGTGCCCCCAGGCATTCGAGAGCCTCCACGACGTCGTGCTCGCAATTGGTGCCAGGGAAGACCACAACGCCCACTCGTTGTGCCACCGGCCAAGAATACCAAGCCCCGCGGAGGCGACACCCCGCCAGGCTCGGGGACCAGAACCGTCAACGGGGCCTTCCCGGCCCCAGAAGTCCCCGCGCCCGGCGCTAGACCGCTTTAGTCGACGGGCTTATAGAAATGGACGCGTCCTCGATGACAGGGTTGGCCAGGAGCCGGGAGCAGAGTTCCTTCACCACCCGGTGGGCCTCGGGTTCATCGGGTGCTTCCACGTACAGGCGGAACGCCTTGCCGGCCCGGATCCCGCTCACCCCGGTGAACCCGAGCGCGGGCAGGGCTCGCTCGATCGTGGCCCCCTGAGGATCGGAAATCCCTGGCCGCAGTTGGACTTCCACTAAAGCCTCGAAACTGCCCATCACCCAAACCCTCCATTAGTCTTATTGGCGTTCCCAGCGTCTTCGGCCCCTGGCCAATCAGCAAAGCGCAAATTGCTCAGGCGTTCGTAGGCCTCTACATAACGGGCACTGGTGGGCCCGACAACCTCGGGTGGCAGTGCCGGCGGCGGAGGCCGCTTGTCCCAACCCGTGCCCTCCAGCCAGTCCCGCAGCGGCTGCTTGTCGAACGACGGAGGTGTAGTCCCCGGCTGCCATTGGTCGGCAGGCCAAAAACGCGAGGAATCGGGCGTGAGGACCTCGTCGCAAATGGCCAGTTCGCCGTCGATGAGGCCAAGTTCGAACTTGGTGTCCGCGACTATTATGCCGTTTTCGGCCGCTCGCGCGGCTCCCAGGCGGTAGGCCTCCAGGCAGATCTCCCTGGCCCCGTCGGCGTTCTTGTAACCCACGAGGGCCGCCGCCTGCTCGAAGGAGATGTTTTCGTCGTGGCCCGCGGTCGCTTTGGTCGAAGGAGTGAACACCGGCTGCGGCAGCTGCTGGGACTGGAGCATGCCGGGGGCCGATGGCAAACCGTGCATCGTGCCGGAACGCTTGTACTCGCCCCACGCCGAGCCCGACAGGTAGCCGCGCACGATGCACTCGATAGGCAGCATCTGCGCCTTTCGCACCACCATCGAGCGTCCCAGAGCGTAAGCGGCGTCGATCCCAGCCGCCTCCAAGTCGAGTTGCTCAGGGACGCCGACTTCCACCAGGTGCGAGGGGGCGACCTCGGCAAGCTCACCGGCCCAAAAGGCCGTCAAGGCTGTGAGCACTCTGCCCTTTCCCGGGACCGGTTCGGCCATGATCACGTCGAAAGCCGAGATCCGGTCGGACGTCACCAGCAGCAGCCGGTCCTCATCGACCTCGTAGATATCGCGGACCTTGCCCGAGTAGATGTGCTTCATTCGCCTGTCCTCCCCGCCCCACGGTAGTGGCCGCGCCGCCGGGCCCACCACCGCCGCCGGGCCCACCACCGCCGCCGGGCCCACCACCGCCGCCGGGCCCACCACCGCCGCCGCACGAGCCGCCGATGAACCGGCCGATGCCGCCCTAGGATCTGCCGATGCCGCCCAATTACCGCCAGGACGTACCGCTGGCCAGGAACGAACGAAAGGCGCTGTTCGTCCTCGGTGCTGGCATCGTCCTTGTCGGGGCGGCCCTGGGCGCCTGGCAAATCACCGGCGCGAGTGGCGGTGCGAAGCTTAACGGCCGGTGCGCCGACATGGTGGTGGCCAGTTCCACGGGCGGCGCCATCATCCGGCACTGCGGCAACGACGCTCGCAGCTGGTGTGCTGCCGAGACCAGGTCAGCCGGTGCCTTTGCCTCCCAGGCTCAGGCGGCCTGTCGGCGATCGCGCCTTTAGTCCAGGGGTTATTGCCCTCGTTCGCTGAACGAAGACCGGTAGGCGGCCAGGCGCCCGGCGACGGCGGCATCATGGACAGCCAGGATCTCCGCGGCCAACAAGGCCGCGTTGGCCGCCCCATCTATGGCCACGGTCGCAACGGGGAAGCCTTTGGGCATCTGAAGGGTCGAGTAGAGAGCGTCCATCCCGTCTAGGGCGCTGCCCGACAACGGTACCCCGATAACCGGCAGGGTGGTACGGGCGGCCACGGCACCGGCGAGGTGGGCAGCCATACCGGCCCCGCAGATGAGGACCCCGTAACCCATGTCGCGTGCCTCGGAAGCAAAGCTCGCCACTATGTCGGGTGTGCGATGGGCCGACATGACCTCTTCGAAGGCGTCTATGCCCAATTGCCCGAGAACGTCCAGAGCGGGCGCCATCTTCGCCTTGTCGCTGACCGAACCCATCAGCACGGCGACCTTCATGGCACGTACCTGGCGGCAGCAGCATGGGCGATATCGGAGCGGTAAACCATACCGGGCCACGAAACCATGCGCGCCGCCCGGTAAGCAAGCTGGCGCGCTTCGGCCAGGTCAGTGCCCGTGCCGACCACGTTTAGTACCCGGCCGCCGGCGGTCACGAGAGCGCCCCCCGGGCCCTGCCCGACCCCGGCGGCGTACACCCTGGCTCCAGGTACGGCCCGGGCCTCCACCAGCCCGTCGATGCGGGCGCCCGTCTCAGGCGCCTCGGGGTAGCCGGGGGTGGCCAGCACGACGCACACCGCCGCCCGTGGTGAGAAAACGGGGGCGTTGCTGTCCGAGAGCGCACCCGAGGCCGCCGCCGCCAAGCTGGCAGTGACGTCGCCGGTCCAGCGCGGGAAAGTCACCTGGGACTCGGGGTCGCCGAAGCGCGCGTTGAACTCGAGGACCTTGACCCCGTCCTCGGTGAGCATGACCCCGGCATAAAGGGCGCCCCGGTAGTCGATGCCGCGCCTGCGCAGAGCATGGAGCGTCGGGAGTATGGCGCGCTCCATGACCTGGCCGATCAGGGCGTCCCCGGCAAAGGGCACCGGTGAATATGCACCCATGCCGCCAGTGTTCGGCCCGGTCCCACCCTCTCCCACCCGCTTGAAATCCTGAGCCACCGCAAGCGGGTAGGCGTTGCGGCCGTCACAGATGGCTATCACCGAGAGTTCCTCACCCGACAGCGCCTCCTCTATGACGATCCGCCGACCGGCGTCGCCGAACGCCCGGCCGGAAAGCTTGGCCTCCACGTCCTTGGTCGCCTCCGTCAAGGAGCCGGTGACCAGGACGCCTTTCCCGGCGGCGAGCCCGTCGGTCTTTATCGCCCACGGGCCGGGCACGGCCCGGAGGTGGCGCAGGGCTGGCTCCGGGGCACTAAAGACTTGCGACGCCGCCGTGGGGACCCGGGCAGCTACGAGCACGTCTTTCATCCACGCCTTGGAGCCTTCCAGACGAGCGCCGTCCGCCCCGGGGCCGAAGACGAGGCCACCGCGCGCCCTCAACCGATCGGCCAGCCCATCCACCAGGGGCACTTCGGGCCCGATGACCCACAGGTCGGCTTCGAGGTTTTCAGGCGGGGCGGCGCTGCGCTCGAAACCGTCCATGCCCGGGTTGCCGGGAGCCACGACCACCTTGGCCGTCTGCGCCAGGGCCATCGCCAGGGCGTGCTCGCGCCCGCCGGCGCCGACGACGCAGACTTTCATCGGTCCCCGAGCCTTATGACCTGGTCGCGGCCAGGGCCCACACCGACGTAGGTGATGGGGACACCCGATTGCGCGGACAGGAACTGGATATAGTCCCGGGCAGCCCGGGGTAACTCCTCTTCCCGCTCGGCGCCCGATGTGTCGGCCAGCCATCCCGGGACCTCTTCGTAAACCGGGGTGGCGTCGTGGAGGACCGATTGGTGCCAGGGCAGGTTGTCGTAGTGCTTGCCGCCTGATTTGTAGGCGACGCACACCTTCAAAGTCGCGAAGCAATCGAGGATGTCGAGCTTGGTGATGGCCAGTTCGTCCAGGGAGTTGAGCCGGACTGCGTGGCGCATCATGACAGCGTCGAACCAGCCCGGCCGGCGCCGGCGCCCGGTGTTCACCCCGAACTCGCTGCCCCGCTCAACCAGGATATCGCCCACCTCAGGAGGGGCTTCAGTGGGGAACGGCCCGGCGCCGACGCGCGTCACGTAGGCCTTGGCGACACCAAGTACCCGGCTGATATGGCGCGGCCCGATACCGGCCCCCGTGCAGGCTCCGCCAGCCACCGGGTTGGACGACGTAACGAACGGGTAAGTGCCGTGGTCAAGGTCCAGGAACGTGGCTTGGGCACCTTCGAGGAGCACGCCCCCGCCTGTGGCCAAGGTGTCGTGCACAAGGCCCACGGCGTCGCCGATGTGGGGAGCCAGGCGGGGGGCGTACTCCTCCAGGTAGGAGCGGGCAATGTCGTCCGCCGAGAGGGCGAGGCGGTTGTAGATCTTGGCCAGGATGAGGTTCTTTTCTTTGAGCACGACGTCGAGCTTCTGGCGGAAGATCTTGGGGTCCAGGAGGTCCTGTACCCGCAGCCCGATGCGGGCGGCCTTGTCGGCGTAAGCCGGGCCGATGCCACGCTTGGTCGTGCCAAGCCGGTTCTTTCCCAGGTATCGCTCGGTGAGAGCATCCATCTCCTGGTGGTAAGGCATAACCAGGTGGGCGCTGCCAGATATGAGCAGGCGGGAGCAGTCGACGCCGCGAGCCTGGAGGGCGTCCATCTCGGCCAGGAGGACTTTGGGCTCGACGACGACGCCGTTGCCTATGACAGGTGTGATGTAGGGGTAAAAGACCCCGCTGGGCAGCAGCTGGAGAGCAAACCTCTCGCCGTCAATGACGACGGTGTGGCCGGCGTTGTGGCCACCCTGGTAGCGCACGACCACCTGCATTTCCTTGGCCAGCAGGTCGGTCAGCTTTCCTTTTCCCTCGTCACCCCACTGGGTGCCTAACAGGACGGTCGCGGGCACGCGCATGCTCCTTTTCCGAGGAAGCGGTACGAGCGAGCTTAGCTTCGGCCGCCTTGGCGTTCCCCGGCGCGCACGGCCCAAGCAGCACGCAATCAGTAACCGGGACGGGAGCGGTCCCGGGCGACCCGCGGCTTGGCGAGCCCGACCGCGCCACCCGTTGGTGCCTTGACAACTGAGCGATTCTTAGGTAGACCTAAGAAATGCTGGCAACGTTTGTGATCTTCTTGCGAGAAGGCATCGAGGCAAGCATGATCGTCGCCATCCTGCTCGCTGCGCTGGACCGCATGGGGCAGCGCCGGCACTTCAAGGACATCTTCGTCGGCGTCGCCGCTGCCCTGGTCCTGGTACTGACAGGCGGGGTGGCCGCCTACCTGACGATCAAGACCTATGCCGGGTCACGGGCCCAGACGATCTTCGAGACCACTACGTACCTCATCGCTGCTGTTGTGCTCACCTACATGACGATGTGGATGCGCGTACACGCCGCCACGCTTTCATCAGAATTGCGGGCACGGGCCGCGGCCGCCCTTGACAGGCGCACCCGCTGGGGCTTGGGGCTGCTCGCTTTCCAGGCCGTCGGCCGGGAGGGGCTGGAGACCATGGTATTCACGCTGGCCATCGTGTTCGCCTCGTCCGTGCATGGTGTCATGGTGGGCGGTGCTGCTGGCCTGGTGGCCTCGCTGGGGATCGCCTTCGCCATCTATCACCTGGGCAAACGGGTGAACATCGCCATGTTCTTCAGGACGGTGGGTATCCTTCTGCTCCTATTCGCAGCCGGGATCCTGGTCGACGCGGTCGAGAACCTGCAACAGCTGGGTTGGCTGCCGGTCCTCACCCAGCCGATGTGGCACACTGCGAACCTCCTGAACGAGGACAGCACCCTGGGCGATATCTTCCACACTTTCTTCGGCTACGCGGACAGCCCGACCATCGGCCAGGCGATCGTGTACGCCCTCTACCTGGCTGGCGCCCTCGGGACTTTCTTCGGCTTGCGGGGCAGGCCCCACCCGGCGGCTTCGGCCAAAGGTGCCCTTGGCTCTTCCGCTGCCGTTTCGGCGGTTCCCTGAAGCCGCGCTATCTAGCGCATCACGAGGGCGTCATCGTCAGCGGCCGGCGCGGCGCTCGGGGCTAAGTCGACGGTCACCGTGTCGCCGTCGGTGTACTTGCCCTCCAGTAATGCCATGGCCAGGTGGTCACCTATGGTGCGCTGGACGAGGCGTTTCAGGGGCCGCGCACCGTAAATAGGGTCGAAGCCGCGCCGCGCCAACCACACCCTGGCCGCATCGGTCACCACGAGGGTCAGGCGCCGCGCCTCCAGGCGCTTGTCCAACTCGCGAAGCTGGATGACGACGATCCGGGCAATGTCTTCCTCGGTCAGTTCCCGGAAATTGACGATCTCGTCGATGCGGTTCAAGAACTCCGGCTTGAACACCTCCCGCAGGTCGCCTCGGTAATTGGAAGTCATTATCAGCACGGCGTTGGTGAAGTTGACCGTGCGGCCCTGCCCGTCGGTCAGGCGACCGTCGTCCAGGACCTGCAGGAGGATGTTGAAAACGTCCGAATGGGCTTTTTCGATCTCGTCGAGCAGCACCACGCAGTAGGGGCGCCGGCGGACGGCCTCGGTCAGCTGCCCGCCTTCCTCGTAACCCACGTAGCCGGGAGGAGCCCCGACCAGGCGCGACACCGAGTGCTTCTCCATGTACTCGGACATGTCAACCCGCACCATGGCCCTTTCGTCATCGAACAAGAAGTCGGCCAATGCCCGCGCCAGTTCCGTCTTGCCCACGCCGGTCGGGCCCAGGAACAGGAAGCTGCCTATGGGCCGGTTGGGATCCGAAAGGCCACTGCGGGACCGGCGGATGGCGTTGGCCACCGCCTTTACCGCCTCGTCCTGGCCGACGATGCGTTCGTGGAGCACGTCCTCCATTTTGACGAGCTTGGCCAGTTCGCCTTCGAGCAGCCGGCTAACGGGCACGCCGGTCCACTTGGCAACCACTTCGGCCACGTCTTCCTCGTCCACTTCCTGTTTCAGCATCTTCTGGCCCGCCTGCAGCTCCTGGAGGTGCTTGGTGGCCTCGTCGACGCGGCGCGACACGTCCGGGATCTTGCCGTAGCGGATCTCCGACGCCTTGGCCAATTCACCGGTGCGTTCGTAACGGTCAGCTTCGCCGCGCAGAGCCTCCAGCTCTTCTTTCAAGTTCGTGATGGCGGCGATGGCGTCTTTCTCGCCCTGCCAGTGCGCCTTCATACCGTCGGAGGACTCGCGCAGGTTGGCCAGTTCTTCGTCCAATTTGGCCAGGCGCTCGCGCGAGGCGTCATCGGTTTCCTTTGCCAGGGCCACGCGCTCGATTTCGAGCTGGCGGATGCGGCGCTCGACCACGTCGATCTCGGTGGGCATGGAATCTATCTCGATGCGCAGGCGGCTGGCGGCTTCGTCCACCAGGTCGATCGCCTTGTCGGGCAGGAAACGGCCACTTATGTAGCGGTCCGACAGCACGGCCGCCGCCACCAGGGCGGAGTCCATTATCCGCACCCCATGGTGGACCTCGTAACGCTCCTTCAGGCCTCGCAGGATGGCCACTGTGTCTTCAACCGAGGGCTGGCCCACGTACACCGGCTGGAAGCGCCGCTCCAGGGCGGCATCCTTCTCGATGTGCTTGCGGTACTCGTCCAGGGTGGTCGCCCCGATCATGCGCAGTTCGCCCCGTGCGAGCATCGGCTTGATCATGTTGCCGGCGTCCATGGCCCCTTCGGCCGCGCCGGCGCCCACTATGGTGTGGAGCTCGTCGATGAAGGTGATCACTTCACCGCCGGCATCGGATATCTCCTTCAGCACCGCCTTCAGCCGCTCTTCGAATTCGCCCCTGTACTTGGCACCGGCCACCATGGACCCGAGATCCAGGGCCAAGAGGCGCTTGCCGCGCAGGCTCTCGGGCACATCGCCTTCGACGATGCGGCGGGCCAAGCCCTCTACGATGGCGGTCTTGCCCACGCCGGGCTCGCCGATGAGCACAGGATTGTTCTTGGTACGCCGCGAGAGGACCTGGATCACGCGCCGGATCTCCTCGTCCCTTCCGACAACCGGGTCGAGCTTGCCTCGCCGCGCTTCCTCGGTCAGGTCGCGGCCGTACTTTTCCAGCGCCTGGTAGCTTTCTTCAGGGTTCTGGCTCGTGACCCGATGGCTGCCGCGCACTTCCTTCAGAGCGTCCAGGAGCTCGTCGTGCGAGACGCCGACCCGCTTGGCCAGAGCAAGCAGCAGGTGCTCGACAGAGAGGTACTCGTCGCCCAGCTTGTCGCGTTCTTGCCCGGCCCGCTCCAGGGTGTACCTGGATTCTCTTGACAGAGACGCGCTGTCGCCCCCGTAACTGTGCGGCAACTTCGACAGCGAGTCCTCCAAGCGGTTGCGCAGTGACAAGGCTGCCACCCCCACCCTGGCCAGCACCGGAAGCACGGCCGTGCCTTCCTGCCCGAGCAGGGCAGCCAGGAGGTGGTCAGGCGTGACCTCGGGGTTGTTGCGGGCGCGAGCGTCGGCTACGGCGGCGCTGAAGGCCTCTTGAGTTTTCTGTGTCCAACGATCTGCTTCGAGCGCCACGGCTCTTCCTCCTGTCGGCGAGGTCCCTGAATTCCTGATCGCGATGTGGTCTACCTAGTGCCGGAACCGCCTAGTGCGACGGGAACCACCGGACCGGGCTCATGTCGAGCGGCACAAGGTCACGGCGGTACTGGCGGTGCACCTGCTCGATAGCGGCACGGGCCTCGGCCTGGGCATGGGCAACCTCTTGGCGTAACCTCGCCACCTCGGCCTCGAGCTCTATCACCCGTCTGACCCCTTCAAGGTTGAGCCCGGCTGCCGTCAGCTCCTGGATCCGGCGCAGGAGCTCTATGTCCTGGTCGCTGTACCGCCTGCTCCCGCCCAGGGTACGGGCCGGGCCGAGAAGGCCTTTGCGTTCATAGATCCGCAACGTCTGGGGGTGGACCCCCGCCAGCTCGGCGGCCACGGAGATCACGTAGACAGCCATCGACTGGTCCCTCTTGGCACCCCGCCGGCCCATCGGTTTTCGGGCCGAGGCCATGGGCCCAGCCTGGTTAGCACTCTGGCTCATGATGTGCGCGCCCCCAATTTCTCACGCAGTTTTTCACCCTCGCTGGCCGAAGCCCGGGCGAGGGCTTCCACCGCACGTTTTTCCTCGGCGGAAAACTTGGTGGGCACGTCGATCTCAAAAGTCACCAGGAGGTCGCCGGTCTTGCCAGAGAGGGGAACACCCTGGCCCGCCACCCGGAAGACGCGTCCCGACCGGGTCCCGGGCGGCACCTTGACGGACACCGGCTTGCCGTTGAGAGTGGGGACGGAGACCGTCGTGCCGAGGGCTGCCTCAGCGAAAGTGACCGGCACCTTCACCGTCAGGTCGTTGCCCTTCTGGCCGAAGACCGGGTGCGGGGCGATGTGAGTGACTACGTAGAGGTCGCCGGCCGCGCCGTTGTAGCGGCCGGCGCCGCCTCTCCCTTTCACCCTTATCCGCTGTCCGTCCTCGACACCGGCCGGAATGCGGACCTTGACCTGGCGGGGACGTCTTTCTGTCCCATGGCCGGAACATGCCGAGCAGGGCACCTCAACCTGCATCCCCGTGCCACCACAGGCCACGCACGGGTGACTGAAGGAGAACATGCCTTGGTTTTCGTTCACCACGCCCCGGCCCCCGCACACAGCGCAGACAACGGGCGTGGTGCCCGGGGCCGAACCTGAGCCCCCGCACGTGGAACAGGGCACCTCGGAGGTCACATTGACGGTCGTGGTCGCCCCCCGCACCGCGTCCGCGAACGATAAGTGCAGTTCAGCTTCCAGGTCTTGGCCCCGCTGCGGGCCCATGGCCCCAACGCCCGCCCCCGCGCCCTGACGGCTCCGGCGCCCCCGGCCGAAGATGTTGCTGAGCAGGTCGCCGAGGTCGTCCACCTTGAAATTGGAAAACCCGCCGGGAGCACCACTGGCCCCGGCGAAGGGGTTGCCGGCAAAGCCATGCTCGCTCAAAGCACGCACCTCGTCGTACTCTTTGCGCTTGGCCTGGTCCCCGATTATGTCGTAGGCGGCGGAGATCTCCTTGAAACGCTCCTCAGAACCGGGGTTGGCATCAGGGTGGTACTGCTTTGCCAGCTTGCGGTAAGCGCGGGCAATCTCTTTGTCCGAGGCCGTCTTGGGGACACCCAGGGCTTTGTAGTAGTCTTTCTCGAGCCACTCGCGCTGTGCCGGCACGGTCAACCCCTGACTTTCACCATGGCCGGGCGAAGGACGCGGCCCTTCCAGCGGTACCCGGCCCGGAGCACATCGCTGACCTCGGGCTGCTCGGGTGCACCTTCGCCTTCAGCGGGCTCGTGCGCCACTGCATCGTGGTGCTCGGGGTCGAAAGGTTGCCCCTCGGGGAAAACGCGTTCGAGGCCTTCCTTGGCCAGGACGTCGAATAGGGCGCCCGCGACCTGTTTCACGTCCTCCCCGCCTCCATGGGCCAGCGCCAGGTCAGCCGTGTCCAGGACGGGGAGCAGGGACTTGACCAGCGCCGTGGCCGCACGGTCGATCACATCGCGCTGCTGGCGTTCGACCCGTTTGCGGTAATTGTCGAACTCGGCCTGGAGACGGAGCAGAGCCTCGAGGTACTCGTCGCGCTGGCGCGCCAAATCCTCGGTGCTCGCGGCCAGCTCGCCGGGGCCGTCAGCTTCAGCGCCGAGGCTGGCAGTTCCTCCGTCCAAGAGGGCCGCCGCCTCGACTGCCTCGAGATCGAGTGTCCTGGGCTCGGGACAAGCCGGCGAGGAACCGCTGGCACCTGGGGGCGTGGCGCCTGAGGGCGTGGCACCGGAAGGCGTGGCGCCTGAGGGCGTGGCGCCCATCAGGCTTGACCCCCTTCGTCGACGATCTCCGCGTCCACTACTTCGTCGTCGCCAGCGCCGTTGCCGCCGGCCGCGCCTGTATAGGCACCGCCGCCGGCGGGGCCGCCAGCGGAACTGGGCGCAGCCGCAGCCGCAGCCGCCTCGTACAACTTCTTCCCTAGCTCCTGGACGCCGGTGGCCAGGCGTTCAGTGGCAGCCTTTATCGCCTGCTGGTCATTGCCGTTCAAAGTCTCTTTGAGAGCCTTGAGGTCGGACTCAACGCTCTCCTTTTCCGCCCCACTGAAGGAATTGGCCTGGTCTTTGAGCATCTTCTCGGTCTGGTAAACGAGAGAATCAGCGTTGTTGCGCACTTGTGCTTCCTCTTTGCGGCGACGGTCGTCGGCGGCATGGGCTTCGGCGTCGCGGACCATCCTGTCGATCTCGTCCCGGTTCAGAGAGCTCTGGCCGGTTATGGTCATCGACTGCTCTTTGCCGGTAGCCCGGTCACGCGCCGAGACATGGACGATCCCGTTGGCGTCGATGTCGAAGGTGACTTCGATCTGAGGCACGCCACGGGGCGCGGGCGGGAGGTCCACGAGCTCGAACTTGCCAAGAGTCTTGTTGTACATGGCCATTTCGCGCTCGCCCTGGAGCACGTGGACCTGTACCGACGGCTGCATGTCCTCAGCCGTGGTGAACACTTCGCTCTTCTTGGTGGGGATTGTCGTGTTGCGCTCGATCAGTTTCGTCATGACGCCACCCTTGGTCTCGATGCCCAGCGAGAGCGGGGTCACGTCGAGGAGCAGGATGTCCTTGACTTCGCCTTTCAGCACGCCGGCCTGGATGGCGGCGCCGATCGCCACCACCTCGTCGGGGTTGACGCCTTTATGCGGTTCCTTCCCGCTGAGGCTGCGGACCAGCTCCTGGACCGCCGGCATGCGCGTGGCCCCACCCACCAGCACTATGTGGTCGATCTTGTCCTTGTTGAGGCCGGCGTCCTTCAACGCCTGGTCGAAGGGACCACGGCAAGCTTCGACGAGATCCGCTGTCATTTCCTGGAATTTCGCCCGGGACAATTTCAGGTCCAGGTGCTTGGGGCCCTCACTCGTCGCAGTTATGAACGGCAGGTTGATGTTGGTCTCCTGGACCGCAGACAGCTCGATCTTGGCCTTTTCGGCGGCTTCCTTGAGCCTTTGCAGGGCCATCTTGTCGTTCGAAAGGTCGACGCCTTCTGTGTCCTTGAACGTCTTTACGAGCCAGTCGATCACCCGCTGGTCCCAGTCGTCGCCGCCCAGGTGGGTGTTGCCACTTGTGGACTTGACCTGGAAAATGCCTTCGCTTATTTCCAGTACCGACACGTCGAACGTCCCGCCGCCGAGGTCGAAGACGAGGATCGTCTCCTCCTCCTCCTTGTCCAGGCCGTAGGCCAGGGCTGCCGCCGTCGGCTCGTTGATGATCCGGAGCACTTCGAGCCCCGCGATCTGGCCGGCTTCCTTGGTCGCTGTACGCTGAGCGTCGTCGAAGTAGGCCGGGACGGTGACGACCGCCTGGGTGATCGTGGTCCCCAGGTAGGACTCGGCGTCCCTCTTCAGCTTCTGCAAGATACGCGCCGAGATCTCTTGAGCCGAGTAGTTCTTGGCGTCGATGTTGACCCGCCAGGAGTTGTCGCCCATGCGGCGCTTCACCGACCGGATGGTGCGGTCCGGGTTGGTGATGGCCTGGCGCTTGGCGACCTCGCCCACGAGGACTTCGCCCGACTTGGAGAACCCGACCACCGAGGGCGTCGTTCGAGCCCCCTCAGCATTAGCGATGACCGTGGGCTCACCGCCTTCCAGGACGGCTACTACCGAGTTGGTGGTACCGAGGTCGATACCGACTGCCTTTGCCATTGACGCCTCCTTGGGGCGAGCCGGGCCGCAAGCTACCCGGTCTTTCGTGTGTTGTGAAGGTCTCCTGAGCGGTTTACCGCTCGTCAGGACCATCCTACCAAACTTGAGTCATGGTGTATCAAGAAACTTGGAGGTGACACCGCGGTTGGCTGGCCTCGCAGGGTGCCGGTAGTCTTTGGAGCATGCCCACACTCCTACTGGTGCGCCATGGCCAGAGCCTCTGGAACCTCGAGAACCGCTTCACCGGCTGGTGGGACGTGGATCTTTCCCCGACCGGCGAATCCGAAGCGCTCCAAGCAGGGAGACTGCTCGCCGAGGAAGGGCTCCTGCCCGACACGGCTCACACCTCACTTCTCACCCGAGCGATCAGGACGCTCAACATCCTTCAGGAGCAGACCGGCCGCCTCTGGATCCCCGTGCAGCGGCACTGGCGGCTCAACGAGCGCCACTACGGCGGCCTGACCGGGCTGGACAAGGCGGAAACGCGCGACCGCTACGGCGAAGAGCAGTTCAGGCTATGGAGGCGGAGCTACGACGTACCGCCGCCACCCATCGACGTCGGTTCTCAGTTTGATGTGTCGACCGACCCCCGTTATGTCCCGGGCGTGGTCCCCAGGACCGAGTGCCTGGCTGACGTTGTCGTCCGCATGGTCCCCTACTGGTTCGACGCCATTGCGCCCGACCTGCTTGCGGGCAAGGTCGTGCTCGTGGCGGCGCATGGCAATAGCCTGCGGGCCCTGATCAAGCACCTCGACCAGATGAGCGGTGAGGACATCGCCAAGCTGGAGATCCCGACGGGTGTCCCCATCGTCTACGAGCTGGACGAGTCCCTCCGCCCGGCCCAGGCTGGCGGGCGCTGGTTGGGTGACCCCGAGGCGATCGCCGCTGCCGCCGACGCTGTGCGCCGGCAGGGACAACGGGCCTGAGAGCCCTGGCTACGAAATCAAGGCCGGCGACTCCCGGCGGCCCGCGGGGCCGGGTGGCGTTAGGCCGGACGAAATCGCCGCTTGGTAACCGCCGAGCGGTTGCTGCCATAGCTACGTCGGCTGCCCTGGTCCTGGTCGCTGGTTGCGGGGGCCATTCCAAGAAGTCCGCCATCACCCCGACTTCCCCCAGTGCCACGTCGGCCCCGGCGAGCACTGTCACCACTGCGCCAACCACGACCACCACCGCCCGCCACTACCACGCACCGGTCTGCCCCTTGACCGGGGCTACACCGCCCAAAGGCAAGAAGGTGCCCGATCGTGCTGCGGTCGCGGTAAAGGTGGAGAACCTGGCCCAAGCCCGCCCTCAGTGGGGCCTGGATAGGGCTGACATTGTGTTCGAGGAGCCTGTGGAAGGCGGCATCACCAGGTTCATAGCCGTCTACCAGTGCCAAGGCACTGCCCGGATCGAGCCGGTGCGGTCGGCACGCTTCGTCGATATCGACATCCTGGAGCCCTTGGGCCGGATCCTGTTTGCTTATTCCGGTGCCATCCAGCCGGTGATAGACGCAGTCGACTCGTCGAGCTCCGTGCTCGAGGATGTCGGCGCCGACAGGGCCAGTGGCGCCTACGAGCGAGACCCGGCCCGTGTCGAGCCCCACAACCTGGAAACCTCGACGGCGGCGCTGTACGGCGCCGCTGCCACCTTCGGCTACGTGAGCAAACCTCCCCCGCCCTATTTCACCTACGGGCCGCTCCCCAAGGGCGGTGCGACGGTGCGAGCCGTCAACATCGCCTTCGCCCTGGGTACGACCACATGGGCTTGGGGGTTCAAATCGGCCCGCTGGTTCCGTTCCTACTCGGGCACCGGGCGTGCCATGCAGGGTGACAACGTGCAGATCTCCGCCGTCAACGTGGTCATTCTGCACGTGCATGAGTACGCGACCGGGTATGTGGAGGACCCCACCGGGGCCGTCGAAAACCAGCTGGTCCTCACCGGTAGCGGGCCGGCGTGGATCTTCCGGGACGACCAGGAGTTCCAGGGCCGCTGGGTGCGCCCTTCGCTAGGGCAACCAGCAACTTTTGTGGAGCAGGACGGGACGCAGATCACTCTCGCCCCGGGGAACACCTGGGAAGAGCTGGTCCCCTGGGAAACCGGCGTCACCGTCTCGAAATAGGGGCACTCGTCAATCTTGCAGGGCGCCCGGCCGTGAGGGGGCCCACCCATCCGCCGGGCACCCGGTGCTAGCGAGGGCCCCAGTCCAGGTGGAGGCGCCACAGCCTGTAAGTGAATGTTCCCCACCCCGTGGCCACCAGGGCCCAGAGTGCCCCGAAAACGGCGTGGCCGTCCAGCAGGAAGGTGATGCAGAGCCCAACCGCCACCATCGTGGCCACGGCGAGGGCCCTCCACCCCCACGCGGATGTAACGACTACCCCGAGTGCCGGCGGCCCTTCCCCGCCGCCGGCTGGCCTGGAGATTGCCGCAGCGGGCAGCCCGGGCCCGGGCGGCACGGGCCTGCTCACTGCAATGCGGGAACCTGCCCCTCTGGCAGCAGAGGGGTCACGGGCCCCGGGTTTTTTTGCGGGATTCTTGCTACGTGGCATCGGCAGGGCTCTAGATGGCGCCGGGGCCGGTCTCGCCGGTCCGGATACGGACCACGTTTTCCAAATTCGTGACCCAGATCTTGCCGTCGCCGATCTTGCCGGTGCGCGCCGCATTGGAGATGGCCTCGACGACCTGGTCGACTATCTCGGCACCGACAAGGACCTCGATCTTCACCTTTGGGACGAAATCAACCTTGTACTCGGCACCCCGATAGACCTCGGTGTGGCCGCGCTGGCGGCCGAAGCCCCTGACTTCGGAAACCGTCATACCGGCGATACCGACAAAAGAGAGGGCCTCTCGGACAGGGTCGAGCGCATGAGGTTTGATGACAGCGGTCACGAGGATCATCAGGCACCTCCTCCTACGGGAACGGCCGAAGCCGGCGGCAGATGGGAGGCTTCACCATAGCCCGACAAGATGCGGGTCGCACCCTCCGACTCGGGGTACGCCTCTTCGTCGTGGACAGCAAGGTCGCCGGTCTCCAACTCCTCGTCGGACATTCGCAGCGGCGTGAAGAGGCTGATGACCTTCAAGATGGCAAAAGTGACGAAAGCGTCCCAGATGATGACGGTGAGGGCCGCCCCGAGCTGAAGGCCGATCTGACCCGGGTGGTGCCCGTACAGGAGACTGCTGAGTGAAATCTTGCTGCCGCCCACGCTCGAGTACTCGACTACGGACGGGTCGGCGAAGACACCCAACAAAAGGCCCCCGAAGAGCCCTGCTATTCCATGGGTGTAGACAATACCCATGGCGTCGTCCACCTTCTTCATGAACCTGGTACGTGAAAGGTAGGTCCAGGCAAACCAGACGATCGTAGAGTCGATGGCCCCGATCAGGAGAGCCCCGGACCCGTTGATGTAGCCGGCGCTGGGCGTGATGGCCACCAGGCCCACGACCATGCCGTTTACAGCGCCCAGGAACGTGGGTTTCCTGGCAGGGCCGAGGTACATGTCCCAGATCACCCAGGTCAGCAAAGCGGCAGCTGTGGCCATGTTGGTGTTGATCACGGCCGCGGCAGCATCGGCGCTGGCGAAGTAGGGGTCGCCTCCGTTGAAGCCGTTCCAACCCAGCCACACAATGCCGGCTCCTATAGCCACCAGGGGTAGGCTGTGTGGGATCGCCCTGTCCCTGTCTCTTTTCAGGCGAGGCCCGATCATGGCCGCGGCGACGAAACCGCTGGTGCCGGCGGCCAGGTGGATCACGTAACCGCCGGAGAAGTCGCCGGCACCCTGATGGGCCCAGAAACCGCCGCCCCAGAGCAGGAAGGCGTTGACGGCGTAGGCGAAGGTGGTCCAGAGCGGTACAAAGACGACCCAGACCTTGAACTTGATGCGGCCGAGCACGCTGCCCAGGAACAGCAGGGGTGTGATAGCGGCGAACACGAACTGGAAGTAGACCACGCTGGCCTGGGGCAGGCCGAACGGCGGCATGCCTGCGTCCACCTGTGGGATACTCGCCCGCGCTTGCTCGCTCGCGGCGCTGAGCGTCGTAGCGGGTTTGCCGACGAAGTTGGCGAAGAAGTTGGCCATGACATTGTGCTTCGAATAGTCCCAGCTCACCCCGCTATGGAACAGGGCGTAACCGAAGCCCATGTTGTACGCCCACAGGACCCAGACAATCAAGATGGCCGCAAAACCGGCGAAGGTCATGAGCATCGTGTTGACGACCCATTTCTTCTGGACCAGGCCAGCGAAAAGAACGGCCAACCCGGGGACGCTCATAAGGGCGACAAAGGTGGCTGCTGTCAACTGCCAGGCATTGTCGCCTGTGTTCAGCCACGGCGGGTCCGAGTAGCTCGCCGGCGCGGCAACCGCCTGCAATAGGACCTCGTGCAAAAGCGCTCCTCCTCACTAGTAGGTAGGCCCTGCCCCGCGACCGGGCAAGAGACGGGCCTTTGCTGAAGTTAGAGGGTGCTTGTTTCCGAGTTGCGACCGCTGTGTTTCCGTCGCGTTAATGGGTTGGGAGGCCTAAGGTTCCCCCAGGGCGTCCTCGATGGCCCGCCGGACCTGTTCCGCGTCTGTGGTCCTCGGCAGCTTGGCACCGCCGGCGTGCACGTAGAACGTGTCGACCACGGCGTTGCCCAGCGTGGCCACGCGGGCGGAGATGATGTCCAGGTCCAGGCTGGCAATGGCTGCGGTTATCCGGTGGAGGGCGCCAGGGGCGTCGGGAGCGCGCACCTCGACGACCGTAGCCCTGGTGGCCGCGTCGTTATCGATGATTACCCGGACGCCAGGTGCCGGCAACGGCAGCACTTTGCGAATGCGGCGCGGCGGAGGCCGGCGCGCCAATGCATCGGCGACGTTGAGGCGTTTTTCGGCTGCCGCCTCGATGTCGCGCACCACCCGTTCCCATCGAGGATCGGAGTGCTCGGGAAGGTCGAGGGCGAAGACCTCTAGAGCGTGCCCGTTCTCGGTGTGGACGCGGGCTTCGAGCACGCCGAGGCCGTGCACCGCCAGTGCTCCGGTCACGTCGCTGAACAGCCCGGGCCGGTCAGGAGCAACGATCATGAGCTCACGCTCGCCATGCAGGACCTGCAAACCGCCGGCTTCCATCAGCCGGCGGTGTTCGAGAGTGGGAAATGGCGGCCCGGTCGGTACCGGCCTGCCCTCCAGGACGGCACTCACTCGTCGGACGAGGTCGTCGATGAGCCGGGCCTTCCACTGGCTCCACGCTGCCGGCCCCGTGGCCGACCCGTCCGCGGTCACCAGTACGGACATGAGCTCCAGGGTGGTCATGTCACCCACCGTCTCTGCGACCGACGTCACCGTCGCTGGGTCGTCAAGGTCACGCCTGGTCGCCACATCAGGAAGCAAGAGGTGATAGCGCACCATCTTGTGCAAGATCTGCCGATCGTCGGCGGGCAGGCCCATCCGTTCGGTGATACCGGCAGCGATCTCCGCGCCCGATTCGGAATGATCAGCACCGGCACCTTTGCCTATGTCGTGCAGCAGGGCACCCAGGAGCAGAAGGTCGGGGCGGTGCACGTCACGCAGGTAGCCGGCCGCGCCAGCCACGGTCTCGAGGAGATGGCGGTCGACGCTCCAGCGGTGGTACGGGTCGAACTGGGGCCGGTTGCGGACCCGCGGCCACTCCAGAAGGTACCGTTCCCAGATCCCCAGGTGGTCCAGGGTCTCGATGGCATAGATGCCGGGGAAACCGGCAGCCAACAACCGCAGGAACGCCCGCCTGACCTCCAGGGGCCAGGGGCTTGGTGGGGAGGCCGCCTCTGCGGCCAGGCGCGCCATCGTAGGCCGCGCCATAGGAATGCCAAGTTCGGCTGAAGCGGCTGCCGCCCGCAGGGCCAGCGCAGGATCCTCGGCGACAACAGTCGTTAGTGGGACGGCAATTTCGTTGTCCCTCAGCACCAGCCCCGCGTCGATGACTCTGTCAGCCGATCCGGAACGGCCCCGGGGGCCCGACAACCAGGATTGCACCCGTCTTCCCGCATCCTCCATGAGCCAGGCCACGGCCCGGCCCGCTTCGGCGACGTCATGGGCCAGGGCTTCCCTATCGGCCAGGCCCAGTGCTTCGGCCACCCGGTCCACGTCCTCCAGCATCAGCCGTTCGCTATGCCTCCCGCTCGGGCGCTGAACCTCGACGCGGACGGCGTGGAGCAGGTCGCCCGCGGGGATCAGGCGCGCGTCCGCCACTACTTCACCGACAACGGGTGTCACGGTTGCCATCAGGGACAGTACTTGCAAGTCGCGCAGGCCTCCGCTGCCCTCCTGAAGTTCCGGTTCGAGCATGAAGGCGACATCCCCATGCACGTTTCGGGAACTGGCCCGGCGTTCCAGCACCAGGGGCAGCCATTTTGCCGCTCTCTTCTCCCACAGGCGGCGGCCCAGGGCGACCAGACCGGCGGCCAGGTCGGGGTCTCCCGCCACCGGCCTCGCGTCAAGAAGCCCGAGGGCCACGCGCAGGTCCGACTCGGCAGCCTGACCAACCTGTGCAAGGGTACGCACACTGTGGTCGAGGGGCATCGGGTCGTCCCAGATCGGGTACCACAGCCGGTCGGCAACCTCGGTGACATCCGGTCGGTTGTTGTGCACCAGCAACAAGTCGAGGTCGCTCCCGGGGGCCAGATCGCCCCGCCCGAGGCTTCCTACCGCCAGGAGTGCCAAACCTTTGGCAGGTTCGTCCGAGCCCGGGCTGTCGCGGCGGCTGCGCCGTGCCGCCAGCGGGCCGGTACGGCGAGGACCGGCAGCCACGACGCCATTGCCGGTCGCCACTGCCCAGTCAAAAACCTCCCTCAACCACTCGTCGGTCACCTCGCCGGCGGCGCGGCTCCAGTGGCGGCCCCGGAGCGTGCTGTCGTCACGCAGCCGAGCCCACTGGGCGCTCAACCGGGCCACTTGGGGCGGGCGCGAAGGGGACTTGGCCACCACACAAGCACGGTAGCCGGGACTGACGGAGGGACGGTGAGCCGCCTTCGGCAGTTATGCCGCCGTTGCCAAGAGCGGTACCCCGGGCTTGTTCACGGCGACTCGCCCCACAGCCGAGTCGTGAGCCCTGAAGCTCGGGCCACTGGCCGGTCGATAGCGGCCCGGACCGAAGCCTCGGTCCCAACCACGGTGACACTTCGGCGGGCTCGGGTGACTGCGGTGTAGAAGAGCTCCCGCGTGAGGGCCCGCGACGAAACACCCGGGAGCAGGACCACGACGTCGTCGAACTCAGAACCCTGGGCCCTGTGCGCAGTCATGGCGAAGGCAGTGTCGACCGCCGCCAGCCGAGCGGGGCTGAAGGTCACCACGGCGGTCCCACGCTGGAAAGCAACCGTCAACCCGCCGTCCTCCCTCCTGATGGTGACTCCGGTGTCGCCGTTGAACAGGCCCAAGCCGTAGTCGTTCTCCCTCACGATCACGGGCCGGCCCACGTACCAGTCTCCGCGCCCCGCTCCTACGACGACGGTTGGAGCCTCGGTTGCCAGCCATTGCTCGGCCCGGGCGTTCCAGGTGCTCGCCCCCGCGGGCCCGTCCCGATGGGCACAGAGCAGGCGCAGCCTTCCCAGGGCGGCGAGGGCGGCAGGCCCGTCACCGGCTGCCGCCGCCTCGACCAGCAAGTTCCCCGCGCTCACGACAGCCGATCGGACCGGCTCCAGGGTTGGCACGTCGCACAGGTTCCCGGCGAGCTCGGCCAGGTCGACGTCCAACCACCGGACGGTCCCGCCGGTGGTGGCCTCGATGTCAGCCAACCCGGAAGCCAGGGTGCCCATCACCGCGTCGCCATCGCCGTTGCGCACGGATCTTGCCAGTTCGGCCAGGGGACCGCTGAAGCGATGGTTCACCTGCAGCACGGTGATGCACTGGCCGACGGGCGTGCCAGGCAGTGCAGGCGACCTACGACTGTCGGTTGCCGGGCCCACGATGTCGGCCAGGACGGCGCCGGCTTCAACGGAGGCGAGCTGTTCCTGGTCACCGACCAGCACCAGACGCGCGTCGGAACGCACCGCCTCGAGCAGACGGGCCATCAGTGGCAAGGACATCATCGATGTCTCGTCGACCACCACCAGGTCGTGGGGCAGCCGGTTGGTGCTGTCGTGGCGGGAACGGTTGAGGCCGCCCGGGTGACGCCCCAAGAGACGGTGGACAGTGGAAGCTTCAAGTGCCAGCAGCCGAGCGCGGGCATGCTCGGTAATGTCGAGCCGGCGGGCTTCGTCGTGGACGGCCTCGGCCATGCGGGCCGCAGCCTTGCCGGTGGGTGCTACCAGCGCCACACGGGGCGCGGGGCCGCCGATCGCGGCGAACTGTTCTTCCAATAGGGCCAACAGGCGGGCGACCGTCGTGGTCTTGCCGGTGCCGGGCCCACCGGCGACGACGCTCAGGAGGTGGCGCGCAGATACGGCCGCAGCCCGGGACTGCAGACCGGCTGGGTCGCCCGGGAAGAGCCGCACCAGCCCGTCGGCAAGCAGCTCTTCGTCGACAGCCAAGGTCGGAGCGCTTACCCGCGCCACCATGTCGTCGGCCACGCTGCACTCGTCGCGCCAGTAGCGCTCGAGGTACAGGGCGTTGCCTACCAGGCGCAGCGGGCGGTCGCCGGGTGCCTTGTCACCGGCGGCGACGAGCGGGCTCCGGGCGAGGAGACGGGCCCAGGTCCCTGTTTCGGGCCACGGCAGTTCACCAACGTCGATGTCCTCGTCCTCTCCGTGCCTGGCGTTGACAACGACGGTGGCCTGGAGGTTGGCCAGGTCGGCCAGCACGTGGCCCACCCGCGGCGCGCGCACGGCCAGGGCGACGGCCAGCGCCACTGCTTCGTCAGGGTCGCCGCCAAGGCGGGCGAGGGCAAGGGCCACATGGACGTCGGCGGCAGCCAGCACCCCGGCGCGGTTGAACCGGCGCAGAAGGCTGTCCGGGCTGAGACCACCGACGACCTCAGAGCCGAGGTCATCAGGAGGCACGCGGACCGGTCTCCTGGGCGGTGCCGGTCGCAGCACCGGCGAGCAGGTCAGAGAGTTCGGTGACAAGCGCCACCGGGGGGGACCACGAAAAGACCCCGCAGGGACCGGCCCCTTCGAAGCTGGGCGCGTGCGGGCCAACCATGCCCCTCACGAACAGGTAAAGGGCCCCGCCCAAGTGCGAAGTGGGTTGATAGCCGGGCAGTCGCCAGCGCAGGTAGCGGTGCAACGCCACCAGGTAGAACAAAGCCTGGAGGGGGTAGTGTGCCCGGAGCATCTCACCTTCGAGAGCAGACGGCCGATAGTGCCAGGCGGTCAGCCTCTCGTGGTCCGGGCCAAGCCAGTTGGTCTTGTAGTCAGCCACGAAGTAACAGCCATGGCGGCGAAAGACCAGGTCGAGGCTCCCCGTGAGGTACCCCCGAACCGTTGGCGCAAGTTGGCGGCTCTCCAATGCTTCGTCGTAGCCGGCCAGGAGCTGTCCCGGCCGCACATGCTTGGCGAAGAGACGGGCCAGGTCGGCGATCAACACCTCGCCTACGGGTTGGTCACCCCCAGCGAGCGGAAGTTCGAAACGTAACTCGTCGAGCCGGTCGGTGCGGCTCAGGTCTCGGAGCCTTGTGCCACCTACGAGTGCTCCCAGTGGGGTTGTCATCGCGGCCTCGAGCCCGGTCACCAACATGTCGATGTCGCCCGGAGGGCCGGGGTAGCGCGCCAGGCCGCCCTCCACCGCCCGGTGGAGGGCGGACCGGAGGTCGTCTGAGGAGAAATCGACGCGCTCGAAGATGCTGTGGACAAAGGTGCCGACATCGGCGCCGACCGGCATCGTCGCCAACGGCGAGGGTACCGGTCCGGACGGCTCTTGGCCGTTCTCATCGTCGTCACCTCGCCCGACCGGACCGCGGCCCGAGGGAGGATGACCACTGCGGCCGCTTCCCAGGACCATCCCCGGTGGTGTTACCAGGGGCTCGTCGATGGTCCCCGGGTCTTCAGGCTCGCTGCTGACAACGCCCTGCCCTGCGCGAAGGTCGCCGGCGGCACCCTCGTAGGCGCCGGCAACAGCCCCGTGCGCGACCGGGCCCGCCATATGGGCCGTTGCCGTGATGCTCGTGTAGGAGGCACGCTTCCAACCGAGGTCCAGTTCACGGTCAAACGAGGAAGCCCGCAAGTCGCCAACCGGAGTTTCGGGGGCAGCTGCGGGGCGCGCCGCGATCTCGTTGAGAAGCCGTCCGTCGAGGACGGGGCCCGGCTCGACGCTCACCAGACTCGGAGCCCTCGCGGCTACCCGTTGGAAGGCGGCCCGCACCTCCGCGTCCCTGGGTTCGCGCCGCCCGCCGCTGGGAGCTACGTCGCCGTTTGCGTCCTTGGACAACAGAAGGCGCCCCAGCGCCGAATGCTGGCAGTCCTGCACGGGGGCCCACCACAACACAACCTGGTGCTTGGCCCGGCTGAGAGCCACGTACAAGTGCCGGATCTCTTCGCCGCGCGTTTCCGCCTGGGAAGCCGCGAAGTGGTCCTCATAGGTACGGTCCCCCCTTTCCGCCCCGACATCCAACTTCCGTTGGTCCTGCTCGGAGGGCTCATGGAAAATGACCGGCGCGCCATAGTGGCCTCGCGCCGCCCCGTCCCAAAGGTAGGGGCAATAGACGATCGGGAACTCGAGCCCCTTGGCCCGATGGACCGTCAGGATCTGCACGGCTGCAGAACCCGAGTCGAGACGACGACTGCGTTGTTCGGCGTCGGCGCCCTCGGGGCTTGCTTCGTCGATGCGGCGGCTCAACCAGGCGCGCAAGGCGGTCAGCCCAAGCTGCGAGCCCGTCGCCTCCGCGTGTAGGAGCTCAGCGATATGCCCGAGGTCGGTGAGCCGGCGCTCCCCTTCGATCTCGCGCAGTAGGCGCGCCGGCAGGCGCTGGCTTGCACTGACATCGCCGAACAGTGCCGCCACGCCGCCGCGGCGTGCCAGCGCCGCCCATTCGTGGAGCCGGTAGTGCAACGCTTCCCAAGCGGTCTCGTCAGCGTTAGCCAGCTGTTCCGCTGTCATGCCGACAAGGTCGCCCATAGCTGCCGCCGCCGCCAGCGAGCGGTCTGACGGCTGCTCGAGAGCCTCGAGCAACCTCAGCCAGTCGCGAGCAGCGGCCGTTGACAAGACGCTCTGAGCACCCGAGACAACTACCGGCACGCGCGCGGCGCGCAATTCGGCCTGGACGATCGCCGCCTGCCGGTTGGTGCGCACCAGGACCCCGATGTCCTGCGGGCCGACCGGCCGATGGCCATCCCCACCTTGCTCGCCCGGGTCGTCAGACAGCAGTTCGGCGCCGGAGCCGAGCAGCCCCACGATGTCTGTGGCCAGGTCCTTGGCCACGCACTTCAATGCCGAGTCCTTTTGGGCAAGGCCCGAGCCGGTATGGGCAAGCCGCCGGTCTGTGCGGTCCAACAGCCGGGCGCGCAGGGGCGCGCCCACCGGCGCTCCCTTGAGCCTCGAACCGCCGTGACAAGGGGTGGCGCAGGCTTGACGGTAGCGGATCTCGCTATGGCCAAGGTGCAACGGGCCCAGCAAGGCGTCGAACGCCACCAACAGGTCGGCGTCAGAACGCCAGTTTACGTCGAGCGTAAAGCGGTGCCCGGGCGCCGCGGACCGGGCGGCTGCGAGGTATGCGTAAACGTCAGCCCCACGGAAGGCGTACACCGCCTGCTTTGGGTCACCGACGAGGACAAGCCGGGTGTTGCCGCCCGCGAAAGCCCGGCTGACTATCTCCCACTGGACCAGGTCCGTATCCTGGAACTCGTCGACGAGCACCACTTGGTAGCTCTCAGCCAGGCGGGAACGGGCGGCACCCCCCCGGACCGGGTCGGAGAGCGCCCGTGCCAGGCGGACGAGAAGGTCGTCATACGTGAGGAGGTTGGAACCGAGCAAACGCCGAGCGACCTCAACGCGGGCGCCTTGGGCTAAGCGCCGGCGCAGTCCACCGGCGGTCGTGTCCCCCGTGACCGCCCCTGGTCCCAGGACCGCGCCAGGGTTGGAAACGGCCGCGGTGACTATCTCGAGGGCGTCCCTGCGCCGGAAGGGGAGAGCGCCGTGAGCGATCACGTGACGAGCAAGCAGGTCGTCAGTGACCTCTTGGACCAGGTCCCGGGGGTCTTCGAGCAAGCTGGCGCCGGGAGCAACGTTGCCCCACACCCCCAGGGCGGCGAGCACCGTGTGGCAGAACCCGTGAGTGGTTGTGATCGTTGCACTGTCGAAGTTGGCCAGCGCGTCCGCCAACCTCTGCCGGCGGAGCGCGAGCACGTCCCGCTCGCCCCGGGCCAAAAGGGCCAGGACCGCGTCCCCGTCAGGCGGCGCATCACCTGTGCCGATGCAGCGCCCGAGCGCCGCTTCGGCCGACACCAGCCGGGCCCGCACGCGGTCCCTCAGCTCGCCCGTTGCCATCCGCGTAAACGTGACCACGAGGATCCGGTCCAGAGGGACGATGTCCTCGGCAACGAGACGTGCCACAAGGGCGGCAATCGTGAAGGTCTTGCCCGTGCCCGCGCTCGCCTCGAGGATGGTCACCCCGGGTTCCGGGAGAGGACCGCAAAGATCGAACTGCCTGGGTTCGGGTTGCGCCGCGGGCTGGGGCATGGGTCCCATCGGCATCAGCGTTCCCGTAGCTTTTCGTGGTTCAACAGTGGCGCCCACAGCCGCGTCGCGAGTCGGCCGAACCGGGTTGTCTCTGCCATGTCCCATCCCGGCCCCGACTCGTCCTCGCCGGGCCTCGCGTCCAACAGTCGGTCGAAATCGACGAGCGCACCGAGGACTGCCAGGTGTTCCAGTTCGGCCGCCTCTCCCTGTTGCTCGTCGAAGCTCGCCGTCCACTTGCGGCGAGCCTTGTCGAGCGGGCTTTCATCGACCGAGTTCGCAGCCTGTGCCCAGGCTGCCGACGTGGCGCAGTATATAGGCAGGGGCTCTCGCATCCCACGGTCGTACAGGTCCACCAGAACCAGGAGAGACTCGCGGGCGACCGGGCCGATGACGGTCTCGTCGCCCTGACCCAGAGGGACGAGGGTCTGGGTACTGAGCCGCGGGTGGTCTTTTGTGCTGCCTTCAGCCTGCCCGATAGTGGCGGCAGACGGCGCCAGATCCGGGCGGGCCGCCCCCAGGGCCAGGAACTGGGCCCACGCCCTGAGCCGGTGTTTCGGTGCGAGCCTGGAGTAAATGCACCTCACAACGGTGCCGTCACGTACGCCGGGCACCGTGCCGACGAGCGATCGGCCGTCGGGCAAGGTGATGTCGATTTCAATGTTGCAAGCAGGCTTCTTCGCACAGGGCAGGTTTTCGGCCTCGGCCACCAGGGCGGCCACCACTGCAGTCACCTCGTCCAGGGCCGCATCTCCCAGGGCTCCAGGCGGCAACAGGCCGCGGCCTCTCTCCGCCGTCACCGCAGCGCCCAGGCTTGCCCCCGCCAGGCTGGCGGCGAGGAGCCTGTCCCCCAGTGCCCAGCGCTCCAGCGGGCCCAGCTCGAGAGGCAGGGCATCGCTGAGTTGCTTGCCCGAGTCGCCGGCGTAATAGCCCAGCCTCTCTCTCAAGAAGCCCTTGACAGGGTGTTCGAGGAAGCGGATGAGCGAGCTCAACCGGACCGTCGGGTCGCCGCGGTGTGGCAACCGCTTCAGCAGGAACTCACGGCGCGCCTCTCTTTTCCCGGCCAGTGCCAGCGCTCCGTCCAGATGGAGTTGGTCGAAACGCCATGGCTCGCGCGTCCCGAGCACACCCGGCGTGAAGTTGCGGCAGTCGAAAGCCTGGAGAGGGTGATGGATTACTACGGCTTGACGGGCGGGTCGGTCGGGGACAGTCAGGCGGACTGTGCGGTCGACGACATCGAGGAGCTCCGCCACGGGCACGGCAGGCGGGCGTACCTGGTTGAGGTGCTGGTCCCGGCCCTCATAGGTGATGACCAGGTGTTGGGTCGCCGCCAGCAGCGCATCCAGCAAGAGCTGGCGGTCTTCACTGGGCACGTCACGGTCACCGACCAGGGGCCGGGCCAGCAGCAGGTCGTCCCCGTCGCGCTCACTGGGCCGGGGGAACTGGCCGTCGTCGAGCCCCAGCAGGCACACCACCCTGTGCGGCACCGAGCGCATCGGCACCAGCGTGGATATCGTCATGTCGCCGGTGCGGAAATTCGCCCGCGTAGGCCGGCCGCGCAGCCGGTCGGCCAGCAAGGCACGGGCCTCCGCAAGGTCCAGTTGAGGAGCTGTTGCAACGGGAGCCGCCGTAGCCAGCGCCGTCACGCCGGCACTTTCATTGGGGACGCAAGACAGGGTCGATCCGACGACGTCGTCCAGCGTCTGCCGGAGCTGCTCGCCCTGCCAGGCTTCCGCCGGCGCCGCGCAAGCCAGCTTTGCCGTCCCGTCGGCCAGCGCTCGGGCCCATCCCTCGGCCGTCAGCGGGCCTCTCAATTGGTCGAGGGTAACGCGGAGACGTTCGACGAGCTCGGCCAGGCGACCAGCGAGCTCGATCTCGTCACTGGCCAGGTCACCATATGGCAGAGTGCCACCGAACAACTGGGTGTCTTCGGCCATGGCCACACCCAGCAATAGCCGGTCGAGCCCGGCACGCCATGTGGATGCCTCTACCCCCCGCAGTTTCCATTCCGCCCTGTGGGTGCCGTCCAAACCCCAGCGGATGCCGGTCCCCGCCAGCCAAGCCTCGATTTGGGAAAGAGCTTCGTCGTCGAGGCCGAAGCGACGACGGACGGGCTCCCGGGAGAAGAAGTCCATTAACTGCGTCGCCGTGGCGCGGCTACCCGCGACCTCGAGGAGGTGCGCTGCCACTGCCAGCAACCCGTTGGTCTGGCGCAACGAACGGTCGGCCAGACGCGCCCTCAGCGAGGGCGCCCCGGTCAGGCTCGCAGCCCCGAAAGTGGCATTGATCAGAGGCGCGAACATCTCGATGTCGGGGCACATCACGATCACGTCACGCGGCTCGAGGGTAGGGTCGCCGGCCAGCAGGTGGAGCACCGCCTCTCGGGCGACTTCGACCTGGCGGGCACGGCCATGGCAGGAGTGGACCTGCAGGCTGTCGTCTCCCTCGGCAAGCAGCGGGCGATAGTCCTGACCACCGGCTCTGGGGAAGCCCGGCGGCCGACGGTCAGCTCGAATATCAGCTTGGATGAGCCCGAGCAAGGTTGCCCGGTTGTCGTTGACGAGCCTGTGCTCGCCCCCCGTGACCCCCTGCGACGCCAGTACGAGCTGCATCTCGCGGGCATCGCGTCCCCACGAACGCAGTAACGGGTTGGCCGGTATGCGAGCCGTGCGGTCTTCCCGGCGAGCGAGCCCGGCCGGCGGGCTCGGTTGTGCCGCGGCTACCTTGTCCCACAGCACGCCCGAAGGGTGGAGCAAGAAAAGGTGCACGTCGCGGCGCACGGACATCGCCTTGAGGACACGTAGCTGGCTGGCGGGGAGACGGGTCAGCCCGAAAACCGAGAGCCGTTGGGGGAGCAGCAGCAAATCGGGCCGGGACTCAAGGCGGGCACAGGCCACCTCCATGCGCTCCGCCGGGCTGGGAGCACCGAGGCGCTCACGTAGCCGCCGCCAGAGTTCCGCCTGCCAAATCTCGTCCTGGAAGCGGGTTACGTCGGGCCCGCTCTCGGTGGTGAGGCCCATCTTCCAGGCCAAGAGCATCTCCGGGCGGTGGACGGCATAGCTGTCGAACAGGTCCGCCACATGGCGCACGGCGCTGAAGCGGCGCGGCGCCTGGTCCGGCCCGCCCGGGGACGAAGCTCGCAGATGGCCGGCCAGGGGCGCCATGAACTGCTCGTCCAGGCACTCGTCCACCAGCGAGAGCAACGGCCAAACCGCGCGCTCGGGCACCCACGGGTCGCGCTCGGCGTCGTGGTCCCTGCCGACGTCGCCGCCGAAGGGCGCCGAGGCTGCAGCCAGGACCGACGCGACCAGGGCTCCGGGGAAGGGCCAATCGATATTGGCACAGACCCCGTCGGCCCCCAGTTCGCTTGCTCCCAATCGGTGCGACAGCCGCTGGCTGAGCCAGCGCTCGACCCCTCTTGTGGGGACGGCTACGACCTCCCTTGCCATCGGGTCGGCCAGCGGCTGGCTGAGCAAGTCGGCGAGGGCGTCGACGAGTTGGTCGGCCCGGGCTGACCGGTGGAGGTGGAGCACCTTGCCAAGGCTAGGTGGCGGGTGTGACCGCCGCGGCAGTGCGGGGTGCCGGAGCACGCAAGAGCGGGAGCCTTGCCCGGCCCTCATCAGATCTTCACGAGTCAGTTACCCCTAGATCACCGGTTCCCGCGACGCTCGAACGAAGATCGAGTTGCCGGCCCGGCCCGGCCGCGAGAAAGGGGGTCCCCCAACGTCCACGCTCCTGGTCCACTCGTACCTCGGGGCCCGAACCTGTGTTGCCTCCTGCACCGCAGGCAGCGTGCCCGAGATGAGGATTGCCGATGGCGACCACGCCGCCGTCTGTGCCCGTCTCGCGGCTCATATCCGGTGCCACGCCAAGCTTTTCCAGTCCTCGGGCGCCGGTAACCGGCTCAGGTGCCTGGCCGAGATGGTCGAGGCGGCCGCCTTCCTCCCTGCGGGCGATTATGCATGGACCGTCAGGGTGTCCCCAGTCGCGACGGTCACCTGCAGGATCACCGAGGTGGCACAGGCCCAAGCCGACCTCGCACTGGTCGACTGAGATGACAGAACGACAGATAATAGAGGACATTTAGAAGTGCCGCGGGCATTTTACCAGTGTGAACATGTCCGCCTGTGCAATTACTCGGGAGAGCTGAAGTACGCTTCGGTGAGAAGATCCATTAGGCCGGCGTCGAGGTCCTCCGGGCGTGCGACATTTGCAACATGGAAATACCGGCCGTTGTAGTGGACAAGCTTGCGTGTTACCAGTCTGTGCCTGGCCGGGTGAGGTAGGGAAAAAGAAACGGCCACCCATCTTCTCATCGGGCGCAGCTCCGCGAAGGTGCGGGACCTCTTGAGGAAGATCCCTACGGACACCGGTTCAACATGTACCGGGCCGACGTCGCGCAGGTGTGCCATGACGGCATCAAACACGGGACGTTCGTGAGCGGGCCCGGTGGAGAAGTAGTCCTCCAGCGACATGGCTGGGGCGCATTCGTGAGACTGGCCGCGGCGGCCGAACTGGCGGCGGCATTTCGGGCAGGACCAGGCAGGCACGGTCAGCGCCTCCTCAGTTGGGCCGGGCGGGCCGCTTGGTGCCGGGCGATGTCGGCCCCCGGCTCCCCGTGGGCAGGAACCATAGGGCTTACCGGCTGGTAGCAGATAATTCCGGGAGGGTGAGCCAGCGGTGCTCATCTTCCATGAGCACGCTACAGCGGCCCTTGGCGGCGAGAAGGCGAAGTGGCGTACGAGCCGCTTGCCACGCGGCCAGCTGACGGCTCAACTTCGCCGCCACGCACGGGCTCGCGCACCGCCAGGACAGGAAGAAGGAGTCGACCTCGTCTGGTCCGTGGCAGTCCGCCTCACACTCGGGGCTGCGCCGGCTGCCCCTGCTCAGGTAGGCCAGCAGGTCCCTCCCCAGTCGGTAGGCACCGGCAACTTCGATGTACTGCTCGTCAAAAAGTAGGTCCGGGTCACCGGGATGAGCACGGTCCGTCGCCCCAGTGAGGATCTTGAGACAGCTTGATTGTTGAGGTGCGGCCGCCAAACCGGCCAGTGTGCCGCTGGCAAGGGCGATGCATGACAACGCTGCTCCCAGTGCGAAGGCTATGAAGCTGTGCGTGGCCCAGCCGTAGGCCAGTGCGGCGACGGCGCCGCACACCGAAAGCCAGAAGCCAGCGAGCACGGCGCGGCACATGGTGACTAATACCCGGGCCGGACCATGCCGGCCACAGTGCTGCGAGCCGCGCTTGCATGCAGGGCAACCCCCATCAACGAGATCACCGGGCGACACCTGGCATGGGGCACTTCAGCACCACCGCAAGCTCAACGACGATATTCGCTACTAATCGTAGCGCTGTTAGGAGCACTTTGCTACCGCTGTGGCATCAAGACGCGGTGCTTCGCCTATGTAGTAACGGTCGAAGGCTTACGTTGCAACGATTGGGACCTCAATACAGTGCCTCGCCTACCACAAGTGATTGCCGCTCCTTCGATTCTTGGGTCGAATTGTCGATATTGGAATGCGCGGGCAACCAACCTGGCTTTGGTAGGGCTTCTGAAGGAGGTCGCGAAGCTCGTCCGGCCATACCGGCGGGGCACGCGAGAGGCCATTTCAGCGGTCCAGGGAAGAAAGGACCTCGTCGGTGGCGGCGGCCAGGGTTGCCTCGAGACGGTCGACGAGCTCGTCGCAGGTGGGCCCGTCGATCACCAGCGGCGGGGCCACGAGGAGCCAGTCACCGAAGCGGCCTGAGTTCTGCCGGCGGGAGTACAGGAGCAGCCCATGACGCAACCCGTGCCGGCGGACAATGGCGCCCGGGTCGGCGTGTTCGGGAAAGCGAGCGTTGGTCTGTTTGTCGGGGACGAGCTCGAGCGCCATCAGCAGCCCCCGGCCGCGAACGTCACCAACCAGTGGCGAGGAGGCAGCGATGTGCTCGAGACCGGTGCGAAGCCGCGCACCGAGCGTTCCTGCACTCTCGATCAATCCTCGTTCGACTATCTCGTCGAGCACGGCAGCCCCCGCGGCGCACGCGATCGGGTTGGCGTCGTAGGAGTGGGAGACCATGAAGCCAGGGCCCGAAGCCACTTCCTCTACGAGAGCGGCCGGAACGAGTAGCGCCCCGAGTGGTGCGTAACCGGCCGCGAGGCCCTTGGCAAGCACGACGACGTCGGGACGGGCTTCGGGGTCGTGGTGAGTGGCGAGGAACCTGCCGGTGCGGAAAGCGCTCACGACTTCGTCGAACACGAGACGGATGCCGTACCGGTCGCAGATAGCTCGAACACCACGGCCGAAAGAGGGGTGAGGCACGTTGACTCCCGACGCCTGCCCACCGATCGGTTCCATGACGAATGCGAGCACCTTTTCCGGCCCGACGCGCTCAATAGCAGCCTCGAGCGCCGCGCAACTGGCGGTCGCAGCAGCCTCGGCGCTCGGCGCGCGAAATGTGAGCGGAGCCGGGATCTTTTCGGACGCGACGCTGAGTGGCCCCCAAAGCGCCGGAACGCCGATATCGCCGTTTAGCGCCAGCGTTTGCAATGTCGCCCCGTGATAGCCGGGCATCAACGAGATCACCCGGTGGCGTTCGGGATGACCCGTAGCCACGGCGTGAACTCTCAGCAGCTTGAGCGCCATCTCGATTGCTTCGGACCCGCCCGAAGTAATGTGCGCCCGCTCCAGTCCCGGGCCCGCCAACGATGCCAGTCGTTTGGTCAGTTCCGCGTTGGCGACATGACGTGTTGTGCGTGAGTACGTGTAGGTGAGGCGCCGGCCCTGTTCGAGCATCGCTTGGAGCACCCGCTCGTTGCCCTGCCCGAGGTTCGCCAGGAACGGGCCCGAACAAACATCGAGCAGGCGCCGCCCGGCCTCATCCACGAGGTAAGGCCCCTCGCCGGCAACGATCGTCGGTATGCCATCAACACTCGGCCGCGCGAAGAACACGTCCTGCGTGCCGCCAACCGGTGGGTACATCTGAGCCTGTGACCTGGCCATCCTCACTACCTCCGACTGACCCCCAGGACGCTACAGCAGGCGGGCCCGTGGGAGTTGGCCCTGCCTTGGTCGCAACCCGACCGTAAGTCTTCCCACGAAGTAGCATCCGTCGCAACGGAACGAAAAGGGAGGCCGAAATGGGCTTGATGGATAAAGTCAAGCAGAGTGCCGAACAGGCCCTGAGCAAGGCGCAGCAAGGCGTGAGCCAGGGCAAGGTCAAGATCGACCAGGCGCAGGCCAAGCACCAGTGGGACGGGCTCCTCGGCAAGCTTGGAGCGGCCGTTTGGGCCGAGCAACGCCAGGGTGGCTCGAGTGACGCTGTTGCCGCGGCCATGGCGGCCCTCGATCAGCATTTGGCCGCGCACGGCCCCGTCCAGGCGGGCGCCGGCGCGCCGGGCACCGCGGACGAAGAGGGCACTTCCGTAGACGGTTCGGGCACCGGGGAAGCAGCTGGCCCCACGGCTCCGACGACCGCGGGCTCTGGCCCCACGGAGGAATAGGGCGCCCAGCCATTCTTGGGGGGCGGGCGCATAGCGCACTGGGCGCGCATCTGGCAGACCTGACGCGCGTCCACTTACACCCCGGCCCCGCTTCAGGCAATCCCCGCGCCGGCGAGCGCCTGGTCGAGGTCGGCGATGAGGTCGTCCGGGTGCTCGCAGCCGACCGAAAAGCGGATGAGGCCCGCCGGTACCGCCCCGAGCGAGCGGCCCTCTTCGCCCTGCTGCTGATGGGTGGAGATTGCCGGGATCGTCGCGACGCTCTTCACCCGGCCCAGGTCGGTCGCACGGAACACCAGCCTGAGGCCGTCCAGCACCCGCCGCGCCGCCAACGGGCCACCGGCCACCTCGAACCCGAGCAGGTAACCGAACCGCTCGGGAGAACCGTCGCGAGGCTCCGCATCCACGAGCTGCATCTGCCGCGACGCCACGGCGTGGCCGGGGTGGGATGGAAGCCCGGGGTACCAGGCACGATCGACCCCTGGGTGTGAGTCGAGGAACTGCGCGACGCGTAGGGCGCTACGGCTCATCTGATCGACGCGGCCACGAAGTGTCCTCAGATCGTGCAGCACCGACGCGGCCGAAGCCGGCGCCAGCGCCGGGCCGTGATCACGACCGGGCAGTAGTTTCACGTACGTCGCAAAGTCCTCGCGCAGTGCATCGGGCCCGACTTTGCTGACGATATCCCTACGGCTCACCACTACCCCCGCTATCGTCGCCCCGCTGGCGGCCAGGCACTTTGACACTGAGTGCACCACGATGTCCGCCCCGAAGGCCAAAGGGCGGAGGAGCGCCGGCGTCGCGATCGTAGCGTCGACAATCAGTGGCACGCCGTTGCGATGGGCGACCATGGCGAGCGCTTCCACATCCGCCACGGCAAGGCCGGGGTTCGACGGCGTCTCGACGTAAACGAACCGCGTCCTTGAGTCGATCGCCGCCTCCCACGCCGAGACGTCCCCCACGTCGGGCACCCAGCGGACATCGATGCCGCGCTCTGCCGCGTACCGCTCGGAGAACAGCATGAAGGTGCCGCCATAGCAACGCGCGCCCGCAACCACGTTCATATCCGCTCCGTACCGAAGGTCGAGGAACGGTGCCGTCGTCATGTGGATCGCGCTCATCCCGCTCGACGTCAGGTACGCTGACGCTTCCACCCCCGACCCGTACGACTCCAAAAGGGCGAGCGTTTCCTCCGCGTAAGAAACGGTCGGGTTCGCGATTCGCGAATACGCCCATGCCGGGACCAGGTACGCAAGCGCAGCTTCCATCGCATCGCTCGACGCGAAGTGCTGCGCGGGCCCTGCGTACACCGGCTCTACGATCGCGCCCTGGTTCCGCAAGGCCTCCTCGAGGTCGTAGACCCCGTGCACCGCGACCGTGTCGAACCGCATCCGGCGCATCCGCGCGCGACGCTGAGCGAGCCGCGCGGTCTCAGCCGCGCCCGCCCCCCGCAGTGCCGCCAATGAGCCGTCCTCCACTGCCGACATCACGCCCCCCTCGGACCGATATGCGAAAAGCCTCGCACAAGTCAACCATGTTGTCGACCGTTGCCCACTATTCGGCTCGTTGTGCGAGTTACCGGGATGGTGGGGCGGAGAGCGACGCGAGATGCGTTCGCGCCATGCCCGTCCGTGAGCGTCCGCGACCTCACTCGGTGGCCGTAGGCGAATGGTCGGGGGGACACCTTCAGCGAAGGCCCGTGGGTCTAGTATTCGTCGGGGTCACCTAGCGCCGGCTCCCGACGCCGGGTGGTTGCGGCGACGCTGGTGACAGCGCCGTCAAGGGGTCGAGCGCGACTGTGGCTGCCAAGAGCAGCTGCCATGTGAACAGGCCGTCGGGCAACGAAGCCCGGGGCATCAACAGAGGAGGAACGATGGGGAGATATCACATTGATCTGGCCGAAGGGCCCCGGCACAGCGCCTGGCTCCGGCCCGCCGCCATGTTGTCGGCGGTCGCACTGGCCGCCAGCGTGAGCGTGGTCATCGGTGCCACCAGCGTCGGGGCGACGCCGAGGGCACAGACGGCCGCAGCAAGCGTCAGGAAGGCTGACAGCAGCGCAGGCTTTCTTGCTTGCGAAGTGACGGACACCGGTGGGATCAACGACCGGTCCTTCAACGCCTCTGCCTACCAGGGCTTGAAGGTCGCGGCGGCAGCGATCCCCGGGCTCAAGTACCGGTTCCTTTCGTCCAGCTCGACCAGTGACTACCAGCCCAACATAAACACGTTCATGGGTGAGAACTGCGGCATCATCGTGACCGTAGGCTTCGACATGGCTGACGCAACCCAGGCGGCGGCCAAGGCGCACCCGACCCAGAAGTTCGCCATCGTCGACTTCGAGTACACGCCGGCAATCAAGAACGTGCTGGCCCTTCTCTACGAGACCAACCAGGACGCCTTCATGGGCGGCTACCTGGCGGCGGCGATGAGCAAGAGCGGCAAGGTGGGCACCTTCGGTGGCCAGGACATCCCTACGGTCACCATCTACATGGACGGATGGGTCGCCGGGGTTCGCTACTACGACAAGCTCAACCACGCCCACGTGGTAGCCCTCGGTTGGACTCCCGCCAAGAGCCGCAACTTCGCGGCGGGAGGCTTCCAGGGGTCTGGCCTGTTCACCAACGACTTCACCAACCAGGCCCTGGGCAAGACCGACGCCGAGACCCTGATGGCCGAGGGTGCCGACGTCATATTCCCGGTGGCGGGCTCAGTCGGCCTGGGAGCGGCCGCGGCCGTGAAGCAAGCGGGCGGAAGCAACGTGATGGAGTGGGTCGATACTGACGGCTGCGTTTCGGCACCCCAGTACTGCTCGCTGTTCCTCACGAGCGTGACCAAGGGCATCGTCTCCTCGGTGGCCGCCGCCGTCGAAGAAGCGGCCAAGGCGACCTTCCACGGCGGTAACTACGTCGGCACGCTCGCCAACGACGGCGTCTCCCTTTCGCCCTTCCACGACTTCGCCAGCAAGATCCCGGCGAAGGTTCAGTCCGAACTGAACACAATCAAGGCTGGGATCATCACCGGCAAGATCTCCCTCGACCCGAACTCGTACCCGGCGGGTTGACCGAACGCCCTTCCTCTGGCCCGGCTCAGGCGGTCATAAGCCGCCCGGGCCGGACGGAGCCGGGGGAGCATCACAAACGTGGGAGCCAGGCCCGGGGGCGTCGGCGCTGCCCGGGCCCGGCTCGCGCTCGGCATGACCGTGCCCTGGACGACGAAGAGAGGCCATGAAGCTCGAACTCACGGGCATTACCAAGGCGTTCGGGCCGCTAGTTGCCTGCGACGGCGTCGACCTCACCGTGGAGGAAGGCGAGATCCACTGCCTTCTGGGGGAGAACGGGGCTGGCAAGACGACCCTCATGAACGTCCTGTTCGGCCTGTGGCACGCAGACGCAGGCGAAATCCGCCTCGACGGTAAGCCGGTCCGTTTTGCTGACCCGGGAGATGCCGTAAGACGCGGGATCGGGATGGTTCACCAGCACTTCATGCTGGTCCCCGTGTTCAGCGTGACGGAAAACATAGTGCTCGGCTTCGAGCCGGTGCGGCGCTTCGGTTTCCTCGACCGGGCTAAGGCGCGTGCTGACATCTCCGCTCTCTCGAGGGAGTTCGGGCTCGACGTCGACCCTGACGCCCTGGTGGAGAACTTGCCGGTGGGGGCACAGCAGCGGGTCGAGATCCTGAAGGCGCTGATACGTGACGCCCACGTGTTGATCCTGGACGAGCCGACCGCCGTGCTGACACCGCAGGAGACCGACGGCCTTTTCAAGGTCATCCGTTCCCTGGCCCGCTCGGGGCGTTCCGTCCTGTTCATCACGCACAAGCTAAAAGAGGTCCTCGCCGTCGCCGACCGCATCACCGTGATGCGCCTCGGCAAGGTGGTAGGGCACACCACACCAACCGGGACCAGCGAGGCAGAGCTGGCGACGATGATGGTCGGCCGCTCCGTCGAACTCGTCGTGAGCAAGCAGGAGGCGAACCCCGGCCCGCCCGTGCTCGAACTGGAGGACCTGAGCGTGCAGGATGCCCGCGGGCTCACCGTCGTCGACCACGTATCGCTTGCAGTTCGTTCCGGGGAGATCGTCGCCTTGGCCGGCGTGCAGGGCAACGGGCAGACCGAGCTGGCCGAAGCGATCACCGGTCTGCGCCCCATCACCAGTGGTTCGGTACGGCTCGCCGGCCAGGACCTGACCAACGCCACTCCCCGGCAGGCGCTGCGGGCCGGGATAGCCAATATCCCCGAGGACAGGCAGGTCGACGGGTTGGTGCTCTCGATGCCGATCCGTGACAACCTGGTGCTGGACGTCTACGACCAGGAGCCTTACGCTCGCTTTGGCGCCCGCGACCTCGCCAGGGTGCGGGAGGACGGTGAGCGGAAGCTAACGGAGTTCGACATCAGGGCGACTTCCGCCGATCTCCCGGTCGCCACGCTTTCCGGTGGCAACCAGCAGAAGGTGGTAGTGGCAAGGGAACTGTCCCGCCCGGTCAGGGTGCTGGTCGCTTCCCAGCCCACGCGCGGCCTCGACGTCGGCTCGATCGAGTACGTGCACCACCGGATCATCGAAGAACGCGACCGCGGGGCGGCGGTGCTCGTGGCCTCCAGTGAGCTGGACGAGGTACTGGCCCTCGGGGACCGGATCGCTGTGATGTACCGAGGCCGGATCGTTGGTGTCGTCCCGCCCACTACATCTCGTGAGAGGATCGGCCTGATGATGGCGGGTGTGGAGATGGCCGTCGCTGAGGAACAACCTTGAGCACTACCGACGCCTCTCTCGGGGACGCTGTGGCCCGGCAGCCACATGGGCAGGGCCCGGGCACCGCGGGCGTGCCACCATCGTGGTGGTGGCGCGCTTTGCGCTGGATGGGGGAGGCGAACCTCGCCGTCGTCACCTTCCTGGCGGTCGTCTTCGGGCTGTTCGTCGGCGCCATCCTGATAGTCGTCACCAACTCGGCGACTTTGCACGCCTGGGGCAACTTCGGGTCGGCTCCGGGCCACGCCCTGAACGTCACTTTCTCCACGCTCGGCGGCGCCTATGGAGCGCTCTTCTGTGGCTCGATCTTCAGTCCGTCCGCCGTCGGGCATGCCGTCTCCACCGGGTCGGGCTGGACTGCCGCCTTCACCCCGATCTCGGAGACGCTGGTCTCGGCTACGCCGCTCATCCTGGCCGGGACCGGGGTGGCGCTCGGCTTCGCAACCGGGGTGTTCAACATCGGCGGCCAGGGCCAGGTCATCGCCGGGGCATTGGCAGCCACCTACGTCGGCTTCGGTGTCCACCTCCCGATCGGCATCCACCTGCCGCTGGTGGTCCTGGCCGGTGCCGCCGGCGGGGCCGTCGCCGGGTTCATCCCGGGCATCCTGAAGGCGCGCACAGGGGCGCACGAGGTGATCGTAACGATCATGCTCAACTACATCTTCCTGTACCTGCTGGACTACCTGCTGACGACGTCGCCGCTCCAGCAGCCGGGCCAGAGCAACGCCATCTCGCAAACGGTCCCCACAACGGCACGCTTGCCACACCTGTTCGGGAGCAGCTTGCGCGTCAACCTGGGACTGATCATCGCCCTAGCGGTGGCGGCCGGGGCGTCGTGGTTCATGCGCAGGAGCACCCTTGGCTTCGAGTTCAAGGTCATCGGGGCCAACCCCTCGGCCGGCAAGACGGCGGGGATGGACGCCCGCCGGGCGACGGTGCTGGTACTTACCATCTCCGGCGCCCTCGTCGGCCTGGCTGGGATGTCAACCCTCGCCGGCACGGACTTCTTCATCGCCAGCGGCTACGGCGGCGGCAACGGGTTCAACGCCATAACAGTGGCCCTCCTCGGGCGGAACCGCCCCATTGGAGTTGTCTTGGGGTCGCTGCTGTTCGCCGCCCTCAGCACGGGGGGCCGCTACATGCAAGCGACGACGTCGATCCCGCTCGACCTCACCTCGGTCATCCAGGCCGTCATCGTCTTCCTGGTGGCGACACCGGCCCTGGTGCGCGAGATCTTCAGGTTACGCGAAGCGGGGGCGGGCAAGATCCTGCTCTTCACGAAGGGATGGGGTGGGTGAGCACCGTCGAGCTGGCGCCCACCGGCTTCGCGCTTTCCGCGCCTGAAGCCCGGATCATCTCTGTCAGCCGCGTACGCGGGATGGGCATCTTCCTCGTCCTGCTCGCCGCCGTAATGGTCGGTCCCTTCGGGTTCGCCGTCTCGGCCCACACCCGGGCCACCTTCCTGCTCAGCGCACCGCCGGGCATCAGTGTGTCACCCCTTGCGATGCCGGTGCGCTGGGTATCGGTCCCCCTCGCCCTGGTCTGCGCCGTGCTCGGCGCCACCCTGGTCCTGCGCAAGCGCGAGCGCGGGAGCTACCTGATTTTCGGCCTGGGCGTGATCGTCTTCCTGTGGGCGTTCCTGGCCTGGGCGGCGCGAGGTGCCGAGCTCAATTTCGTCGAGATGTTGGCGGAATCGCTAGGGTACGCGACTCCTCTTCTCTTTGGGTCGATGTCGGGCATGATGTGCGAGCGCTCCGGCGTGGTGAACATTGCCATCGAGGGCCAATTCCTGGCGGGTGCCTTCCTGGGGGCGATGATCGGCAGCGCCACCGGTAACCTCTGGCTGGGCGTGCTGGCCGGCATGGTGGCGGGGGGTGTTTTCGGCGCCTTGCTGGCCTTCCTGGCTTTGCGCTATGGCGCCGACCAGATCATTATCGGTGTGGTCATAGTCGCCCTGTGCACGGGGTTGACCAATTTCCTGACCGAGCAAGTGCTGAGTACGAACCAGTCCCTGAACACGGGGGCCACGTTCTCGCCCCAGGGGATCGTGCTGGTCGACAAGATCCCGATCCTCGGCCCGGTGCTCTTCTACCAGAACGACTTTTTCTACGGTGCCGCCTTGCTCCTCGTCGCCATCCACATCGGCTTGTTCAGGACCCGCTGGGGGCTGCGGGTCCGGGCGGTCGGTGAGCACCCCCGTGCCGCTGAAACCGTGGGGATACACGTGCTATCCGTCCGCTACCGCAACGTGATCATGGGCGGGGTCATCGCCGGCATCGGGGGCGCCTGGTTCACGATCGGCAATTCGGGGACGTTCGCTGCTGGTATGACCGCCGGGCTTGGCTATGTGGCGCTGGCGGCAATGATCTTCGGGCGCTGGCGCCCATTTGGTGCCCTGGGGGCTGCGCTGTTGTTCGGTTTCTCGCAATCGCTGCAGAGCTTCCTGGCCGTGCTCAACGTGGGCATCCCGTCCCCGTTCCTGTCGATGGCGCCCTATGTGATCACGATCGCCGTCGTCTCGGGCCTCGTCGGGCGGGTGCGCCCGCCGGCGTCCGACGGCGTCCCCTACAGCCGGGAGTAAGGGGCAACCCGTCCTCAGCTCCAGGGGCGAGCGCCGGGAGCGGCTACGACCCGGGCTGCCACGGCCAGAGCGGCGCGCAGAGCCCGCTCCGGCTCCTCCCCGCGCAGGCGCCCGGCGAGGAAGGTCCCCGTGAACGCATCGCCGGCCCCGGTCGTGTCAGCTACCACGGTTCGGTCGGCCGGGCAATGCACCAGCTCGGTCCCTGGCCCCGAGAACAGGGCGCCCTGCGCTCCGAGGGTGAGAGCGACCTCCCGATAGTAGCGGCGCAAGCCGGCCAGGACCTCTGCCGGCCGTTCTGCGCCGGTGAGGGCACGTCCCTCGGCCAGATTGGCACAGCACCACTCGACCCCTTCTGTCCACGTGAGGAATGCCGAGGGACCGACGGCAGTGAGCGGCCCTGCCGAGCAGGGGTCGACCGAGCGGGTCATCCCGGCAGCGGCGGCAAGCTCCAGGGCCGCGAGCCCGGCAGGCCGGGTTGCCTTGTCGAGGAGCTCGTAGCCGGACAGGTGGAGGTGCCTGCCGGGACGCAGCAGCGCGGGATCGAGGGCTTCGGTGCTGAGGTGGAGGTTGGCGCCCCGATCGGTGAGCATCGAGCGTTCTCCCGAAACGCCGACCAGGGCGATGACAACACCGGTTTGTTGCCCGGGGCATACCTGGAGATGCGCCTGCACCCCAGTTGGGGCGAGCGCCCGAGCCGTGGCGCGGCCCATTTCATCGTCACCGACGACGGCGACCAAATGGACCTGCGCTCCGGCTGCGGCGAGGGCAACGGCCTGGTTGGCAGCCGACCCACCCGGGGTGACCACGACACGCGATGGTGTGTCGCTGCCGCGATTGAAAGGGCCGAGCGGTCGCACGACAACGTCGACCATGACATCGCCGACCACGATGACCACTGTTTGGGGGACCGGGGACACCACGCCTTGGGGAGTGTACTAATTGGTAGTGTCGGGACGGTGCCCGACCGAGGAGACTCGTTGCCAGCCGGACAACCCAGTGCTGCCGCCGATTGGGCAGCGCTCCGTCAGGCCGCCGACGAGGTCGCTGCTCACGCGTACGCGCCCTACTCGGGACTTCGAGTTGGCGCCGCCGCGCTTTGCGAGGACGGTCGCGTCGTCACCGGGTGCAACGTCGAGAACGCCTCTTTCGGGCTCACCCTGTGCGCTGAATGCGGGCTCGTCTCGGCCGTGGTCGCGGGCGGGCATGGCCGGGTCGTGGCCGTCAGCGTGACCGCCGGGGACGGGCGGCCGCTTGCTCCCTGCGGGCGCTGCCGACAGGTGCTGATCGAGCATGGCGGAGCCGACCTGCTGGTTGATGGTGGCGTGGCGACCCCGCCCGTGCGCCTCGCTGAGCTTCTCCCCGGTGCTTTTGACGGCGCCGAGATGGCGGCCCGGCGAGCACCCGGGCCGGCTGGGGCGTCGGATCACGTCATCGGCGAAGGTGCCGGGCGATGACGCGGGGTGGCTCGGCGGTGGCCCGTTTCGACGCTGTCGACCTGATCCGCGCCAAGCGTGATGGCCGCGTGCTGGCCGATGACGAGATCCGGTGGTTAGTCGACGCTTATGTCTCTGGCTCCGTCCCCGACGAACAGGTTGCAGCCTTGTTGATGGCGGTCTACCTCCAGGGGATGTCGCCCCGGGAGGTGGCCAGCCTTACGGCCGCTATGGTCGCATCGGGGGAGGTCATGGACCTCTCGCACCTGTCCCGGCCGAGCGTGGACAAGCACTCGACCGGGGGGGTCGGGGACAAGGTTTCCCTAGTTCTGGCCCCGCTGGTCGCTTCCTTTGGTGCAGCCGTACCCCAGCTGTCTGGCCGAGGGCTCGGCCACACGGGGGGGACGCTGGACAAACTTGAGGCAATCCCGGGGTGGCGTTCCACGCTCTCCGCGGCGGAGGTGTTGGCCCAGCTCGAATCCGTGGGTTGCGTCATATGCGCGGCGGGCGCCACGCTGGCGCCGGCAGACCGCAAGCTGTACGCCCTACGGGACATCACCGCCACTGTCGAGTCGGTCCCGCTCATTGCCTCGTCCATCATCTCCAAGAAGGTCGCTGAGGGCACCTCTTGCCTCGTGCTCGACGTGAAGGTGGGCTCCGGGGCTTTCATGGCACAGCGCGATCAGGCCGCCGAACTCGCGAGGGCCATGGTCGAGCTGGGCAAGAGCGCGGGCATGAAGGTGGCGGCACTGCTCACCCCGATGGATGTCCCTCTGGGCCGGGCGGTCGGCAACGCCGTCGAGGTGATCGAGGCAGTCGAGACCCTTCAGGGTGGGGGCCCGGCTGACCTGGTCGAGGTGACGGTCGCCCTGGCTGAGGTGATGCTTGAGCTGGCCGGGCTGGCCGGCGACCCGCGTCGTGCCCTGCGGGACGGCTCAGCTCTTGCTAGCTGGAAGGCGATGGTACGCGCCCAGGGCGGCGACCCCGACGCCCCGCTCCCTGTCGCCGCGGCGATCGAACCGGTGCTGGCCGAGCGCGCCGGGTTCCTCGGGCGCCTCGAAGCGCGAGCGGTCGGCGTTGCCGCCTGGCGGTTGGGCGCCGGTAGGGCCCGCAAGGAGGACCCTGTGAGCGCCAGCGCCGGTGTCCGCTGCCTCGTCAAGCCGGGTGAACCAGTGGACAAGGGTCAGCCTTTGCTTGAGCTCCACAGCGACGAGCCGTCCCGTTTCGAACGCGCCCGGCAGGTACTCAAGGATGCGATCGAGGTCATCGACGATGCGCCCGATGCGCCCCCGGCCGCAGCAGTCATCGAGCGGATCGGCTGAAGAAGGGACTGGGCCGACGTGAGCCATTCCGAGTTGTTCGAGCGCCACCGCAGGGTGCTGCCATCCTGGCTCGCCCTCTACTACGAGGAGCCACTCGAGCTTGTCGCGGGTAAGGGGTGTGTGGTGACAGACGCGTCCGGCCGGGACTACCTCGATTTTTTCGGTGGCATCGTGACGACGATCACCGGTCACGCCGTGCCGGAGGTCGTGGAAGCGATCCGTGAACAGGCCGGTCGGATCCTGCACACGTCGACGCTCTATCTCATACGACCGATGGTCGAACTGGCCGAGCGGATAGCCGACCTGTCGACCATCCCCGACGCCAAAGTCTTCTTTGTGGGCTCGGGGACCGAGGCGAACGAGGCAGCTCTCTTGTTCTGCTGTGCCGCTCGGCGCTCCAACCAAGTGCTGGCTTTGCGCAACAGCTACCACGGGCGCTCTTTCACCGCCATGTCCGTTACCGGCAACCGCTCCTGGTCCGCCTCCAGCCTCAGCCCTTTGCAGGTGAGCTACCTCCACAACGGGGACCGCCAGCGCGGTCCCTTCGCTGATCTCGGCGACGACGAGCTGAACGCGGCCTGCGCCGCGGACCTACGCGAAGTCATCGCCACCACCACCGCTGGTGACGTCGCGTGCCTGATTGCCGAGCCCATCCAGGGAGTGGGTGGGCTCGTGGTCCCCCCCGACGGGTTCTTCGGTTCCCTGAAGCGCGTCCTGGACGAGTACGGGATCCTTTTCGTCTCCGACGAGGTCCAGACCGGATGGGGGCGGACGGGGGACCACTTCTGGGGCTTTCAGGCGCACGGGGTCACCCCCGACCTGTTGACTTTCGCCAAGGGCGTTGGCAACGGGATGGCGATAGCCGGGGTTGTCGGCCGGGCCGAGCTCGTCGACTCGCTTCAGGCAAGTTCGATCTCGACCTTCGGTGGCAACCCGCTGGCAACGACGGCGGCGCTCGCCAACCTGGAGTACCTGCTCTCCCACGACCTTCAAGCCAATGCCAAAGCTGTCGGGTCTTTCCTGCTCCAGGGGTTGCGCCAGCTCAAGGAGCGTTCAGCTATCGTTCGCGATGTTAGGGGCAAGGGCTTGATGATCGGCGTGGAACTAGTCGAGCCGGGCACCGGCGCTCCTTCGCAGCGGGCTGCTGGCCTCGCCCTCGAGGAAACGCGGTCCAGGGGCCTGCTGATCGGCAAGGGCGGGCTCTCCGGGAACGTCCTGCGCATAACCCCGCCCCTTTCGGTGAGCCGCCCGCAGGCTGAAGAGGCGCTGGAGGTGCTGGGCGACGCCCTGGAAGCCGTCGCCCTCCGGTTGTGAGCGCCTCGGCCCCAGTGGCACTGCCAAGCGAGCTGGTAGCCCGGGCCCGGGCCTGGATGGAAGACGATCCCGATCCCGAGACGCGCCGCGAATTGGCAGCGCTCCTGGAGCGGAGCGACGAGGCCGGCCTGCGGGACCGCTTTGACCACCCCTTGGAGTTCGGCACTGCGGGCCTGCGCGGGCCGCTCGGGGCTGGCCCGGGGCGTATGAACCGCTCTGTCGTCCGGAGGACCACCGCCGGCTTAGTCCGCTACCTCCTGGGGACCGTGGGCCGGCCCGCCGGGGCCGGCGTCATAGTCGGCCATGATGCCCGGCACCGCTCGGCGGATTTCGCCCAGGACGTCGCGAGAGTGGTGGCGGCCGCCGGCCTACAAGCATTTCGCTTCGAGCGCGCCCTGCCCACCCCCATCACCGCCTTCGCCGTTCGCTACCTTGGGGCGGCGGCCGGCGTCATGGTAACCGCCAGCCACAACCCCGCTCCCGACAACGGCTTCAAGGTCTACGTCGGGGATGGGGCGCAGGCGCTCCCGGCGGATGCCGCGGTGATCACGGCCGCGGCTGCGTCCAGCGCGGCACCAGCTGGATCAGCACTTTCAGCACCGCTCGGCGACAGGCTGGTCGAGATCGACGAGGCCGGGCTGCTCGCCGCCTACCGCAGCGCAGTTCTCCCTCTGGCAGGTGGGCCCGGCGCGCCTCGCGAGTTGCGCACCGTCTACACACCTCTGCACGGGGTGGGTGGCGCGGTGCTGCCCGGGCTCTTCGAGGAGGCTGGCTTCGACCCGCCAGTGCTAGTCGCTGCCCAGGCTCAACCCGACCCTGACTTCCCCACGACGCCGTTCCCCAACCCAGAGGAACCTGGAGCGCTCGACCTCGCCCTCGCCGATGCCGAGCGGACAAGAGCGGAGCTTGTCCTGGCCAACGACCCCGATGCTGACCGGCTCGCCGTCGCCGTCCCAGGTCAGGCGGGCGAAGGGTTCCGGGTGCTGACGGGCGACCAGCTCGGGGTACTGATCGCCGATCACCTACTCTCCACGACGACTGGCGCCGACCGGCTAGTGGCGACCACCGTGGTCTCGTCCTCCATGCTTTCGGCCCTGGCCGCCAGTTGGGGGGTCGCCTACGTCGAGACGCTGACAGGTTTCAAGTGGATTGCCCGTGCTGCCGGCCTCCGACCTGGTCACCGCCTGCTCTTCGGTTACGAGGAGGCGCTCGGGTATGCCGTCAGCGCGGCCGTCGCCGACAAGGATGGTCTGTCCGCTGCCCTCGTAGTCGCCGGCATGGCGGCCCGGGCCAAGTATGAAGGGCGTTCACTGCTGGAGCGGCTGGACGAGCTCGAAGCACGCCTCGGCGTGCACGCCACCTCCCAGTGGTCCCTGCGCCTGCCCGGCAGCGGCGCCTTGGACGTCATCGCCGCGCTAATGGCACAGTGGCGCTCGTCGCCACCTGCGCGCTTGGCCGGTGCCGAGGTCAGTGATGTGCGCGACCTCGCCAAGGGAGACGGCGAGTTGCCGTCCTCGGACGTCCTAGTCCTCGCGTTAGGCGGGTTGGGCCGGGTCGTGCTGCGACCGAGTGGCACGGAGCCCAAGCTCAAGGTCTACCTGGAGGCTACGACCGGCCCATGCCCACCCGAGGGCCTCCGCGAGGCCCGCAGTGCGGCTCAGGTCCGGCTGGAGGAGCTCCGGCAGGAGATCGCTGGCTACATCGGGGCCCGATGAGCGGAGGGGGGCCCGATGCGGGGAGCCTTCGCCTGAGCCCGGAGGTCGACCAGGCTAAGCGGCAAGGGAAGCCCATCGTTGCCCTCGAATCGACGATCATTGCCCACGGGCTGCCCCGGCCGCGCAACCTGGAAGTCGCGCTCGAGGTGGAGGACGTGGTGCGTTCTAAAGGCGCTTGCCCGGCGACGATCGCGGTGATCGACGGCGTTGCCCACATCGGCCTCGACTACCACCAGCTTGCCCGCGTTGCCGAGGACCCCACGCTGCGAAAGCTCGGGCGCCGCGATCTCCCGGTTGCCTTGGCCCTGGGGGCGAGCGGGGCGACCACGGTCTCGGCAACAGCTTGGCTCGCGGCCGCGGCGGGCATCCGGGTCTTCTCGACTGGCGGGCTTGGCGGGGTGCACCGGGGCTTCAGCGAGTCTTTCGACGAGTCTGCCGATCTCGACGTGCTGAGCCGCACGCGTGTCACTGTGGTCTCCGCCGGGGTGAAGTCGATCCTCGATATTCCCGCCACCCTCGAGCGCTTGGAGACGCTGAGTGTGACGGTTGTCGGCTTTGCGACGGGCTCTTTCCCCGGCTTTTACCTCCACAGCTCTGGCTGCTCGCTCGACTGGACTGTGAGCACGCCGGCCGAGATCGCCAACATCATGCGCCGCCAGGACGCTCTCGGTATCGACTCGGCGCTGCTCGTGGCCAATCCTGTCCCTGAGGCCGAACAGCTCGACCCTGAGCTGCACGACCGGGCGCTTGCCGAGGCCCTCGCCAGCGCCCAGCGAGAAGGCGTCACGGGCCAGCGCCTCACGCCCTATCTGCTGGCCGCATTGGTGGGTGCTACGGGAGGCGCCGCGCTGGAGGCCAACCTTGCCGCCGTGAGGGGCAACGTCCGGCTCGGCGCGGAGATCGCCGCCGCGTTTTGCTCTTAGGAAGTCACAGGGTCCCGAAGAGGCGGTCCCCGAAGTCGCCCAGGCCGGGAACGATATAGGCGTGCCGGTCCAAGCCGTCGTCTATCGAGGCGGTGAAGATGCTCACCTCGGGGTGACGCTTCTGGAGGTTGGCTATCCCCTCCGGCGCCGAGACCACAGACAGGAGGGTGATCTCCTCTGCGCCGGCCTTTTCCAATGCGTCGCAAGCGGCAGCAGCCGAGGCACCAGTCGCCAGCATAGGGTCCAGAAGCAGCACCGAGCGCCCATCGAGCGGCGGCAACTTCGAGTAATAGAGCGAAGGCTCGAAGGTGGCGTGATCGCGCTCGAGGCCGACGTAGCCGACCGTCACCTCGGGGAAAAGTTCGGTTACCGCTTCGAGCATCCCCAGCCCGGCTCGCAGTACCGGTACGGCGACGAGCGGCCGGGCTAGCCGCGCCCCGGTCGTCCTGGCCAGGGGCGTCTCCACTTCGACAGGGGCGGTCGGCACGGCCCTGGTCGCTTCGATGCAGAGCACAAGCGCCAGCCGTTTGGCCAGCAGCCGGAACAGGGGTGGGGGCGTGGTACGGTCGCGCAGGGCGGCAAGCATGGACTCGGCCAGTGGGTGTTGCACAACCTGCACGCCCAAGGTTCCCGGACCTCCTCGCTCTTCTGGCCTCGGTACGCGCTCAGACGCCGAGGGGGTGCCAGACGGTCTTGATCTCGACGAAGAAGAGCATACGCGCCGGGCCGGGGCACGCGGACCAGTCCGGGCCGGGTTGCTGGCGGCGCAGCACACGCTTGACGTTGTCTGCCGCTGCCTCTTCGAGCTTGGCGTCGAGCCCTTCAGGCGCCCCGGCCAGGTCCAGGGCCTCGACATCGCGGTGCGCGGCAAGTACCGGCGCAAGCTCGGCCGTGCGCCCGGTCAAGATGTTGACGACGCCTCCGGGAAGATCCGACGTCGCCATCACTTCGGCAAAGTCGAGAGCCGCCAGCGGGTGGGCCTCACTGGCGATCACCACCGCTGTGTTACCGGTCGTGATCACCGGGGCGACCACACTTACGAGGCCCAGGAGCGAGGAGGTCTGAGGTGCGAGTACCCCTACGACGCCGGTTGGTTCGGGGATGGAGAAGTTGAAGTAGGGGCCCGTCACCGGGTTGGCCGAGCCGGCCACCTGAGCGAGCTTGTCTGACCAGCCCGCGTACCAGACCAGGCGGTCAATCGAGTGGTCCACGACCGAGGAAGCGGCGCCCGCGCTCAGTCCCTCACCCACCACGAGGGTCTCGACGAACTGAGCCCGACGGCCTTCGAGCATCTCGGCCACCCGGTAGACGACCTGGCCGCGCAAGTAGGCAGGAGCCGCGGCCCATCCCGGCTGAGCCTTGCGAGCCGCCACGACTGCGTCCCTGAGGTCTTTGCGCGAGGCGAGGGCGGCGTTGGCGAGGGGGTGGCCCCCCGGGGTCGTGACCGGATAGGAGCGCCCGGACTCCGAGCGAGGAAAAGCCCCACCAACATAAAGCTTGTAGGTCTTTCGGACCGCTAATCGGGCTTCAGGCAGCCGTTCTTCAGTCATCCAGAGGGCCTTTGAGGTAGGCCTCGAGCCCGTGGCGCCCGCCCTCGCGGCCAAAGCCGGACTCGCGGTAGCCGCCGAACGGGCTCGCAGGATCGAAGCGGTTGAAAGTGTTCGCCCAGACGACCCCAGCCCTCAGCCGGGCGGCCATGTAGAGGATGCGGCTCCCCTTTTCGGTCCACACCCCGGCGGACAGGCCATAGGTAGTGTTGTTCGCCTTCTCGATGGCTTCACCGGGTGTGCGGAACGTGAGGACCGAGAGCACCGGCCCGAAGATCTCCTCACGGGCGATCCGCTGAGCAGGGACCACATCGGTGAACACTGTCGGGGGGAACCAGTACCCGCGCTCGGGCAGCGAACAAGACGGCGACCAACGCTGGGCCCCCTCAGCCTCGCCCGAAGCCGCGAGCCGACGGATCCTTTCCAACTGTTGGGCAGAATTGATGGCGCCGATATCGGTGTTCTTGTCGAGCGGGGCACCAAGCCGCAGGGTCTCGAGCCGCCGCTTCAGGGCGTCCACGAGGGCCTCGGCGACGGGTTCCTGGACAAGCAGGCGGGACCCGGCGCAGCACACCTGGCCCTGGTTGAAGAAGATACCATTGACGATCCCCTCGACCGCCTGGGAGAGCGGGGCGTCTTCGAACACTATGTTTGCCGCCTTGCCCCCCAGTTCCAACGTCAGGCGCTTGCCTTTGCCAGCCAGGCTGCGCTGGATCTGCTTGCCGACCTCGGTTGAGCCTGTGAAGGCGACCTTGTCAAGGCCAGGATGGGCAACGAGGGTGGCACCGGTGTCGCCCGCGCCGGTGACGATGTTGACCACGCCCGCGGGCAGTTCGGCCTGTTGGAGGATTTCGGCCAGCAGCAGCGCCGACAGGGGGGTCGTTTCGGCTGGCTTCAGGACGCAGGTGTTGCCCGTTGCCAGGGCCGGGGCCAGCTTCCAGGCGGCCATCAGGAGCGGGAAGTTCCACGGTATGACCTGCCCGACTACCCCCAAGGGCCGGGGGTGGGCGCCGAGGCCCGCATAGGCGAGCTTGTCCGCCCAGCCCGCGTGGTAAAAGAAGTGCGCAGCGGCTAAGGGGACGTCGACGTCGCGGGACTCCTTGATCGGCTTGCCATTGTCGAGGGTCTCGAGTACGGCCAGCTCGCGGGAGCGTTCCTGGAGGACGCGGGCGACGCGGAAGAGGTACTTCGCCCTCTCTTTGCCCGGCATCAGGCCCCACACCTCATCGTGGGCGCGCCTGGCGGCGCCAACCGCTCGGTCGACGTCAACCGGCCCGGCGGAGCTGACCTCCGCCAGCACTTCCTGCGAAGAAGGGTCCTCGGTCTTGAAGTGACCGCCGTCGATGGGGTCCACGAAGTCGCCGTCGATGAACAACCCATAGGAGGGTTTCAGGGTGACGGCAGCGCGGGACTCCGGCGCCGGCGGGTAGGGGAAGCGGGTAAAGGCCATGGCAGTCCGGGTTATTCGATGCTGAAGTCCTGCGAGCCCGCGTATGCGCCGCGTTGTTGCTTGGAGCGCTGCATCAGCAGGTCGTTCAGCAGGCCGGAGGCGCCGAAGCGGAACCGGTCCGGCTCCAGCCAGGTTTCGCCGGCGACCTCGTTGACCAAGACGAGGTACCTGATGGCGTCCTTGGTAGTCCTGATCCCACCGGCTACCTTCACGCCGACGGCGCGCCCTGTGACGTCGGCAAAGTCCCGGACGGCCTCGAGCATCACCAGGGCGACGGGCAGAGTGGCGGCCGGGCTGACCTTACCGGTGGAGGTCTTTATGAAGTCGGCGCCCCCGATCATGGCGGTCCAGGATGCTCGTCGGACGTTGTCGTAGGTAGCAAGCTCGCCGGTTTCGAGTATGACCTTGAGGTGTGCCCGGCCGCAGGCTGCCTTCACGGCCTGCACCTCCTCGAGCACGAGGCCGTAATGCCCGGCGAGGAAGGCCCCCCTATCTATCACCATGTCCACTTCGTCGGCGCCCGCGGCCACCGCGTCCGCGACGTCGGCGAGCTTGACCGGCATCGAGGCCCGCCCGGATGGGAAGGCCGTGGCCACCGAGGCCACTTTGACCGTGCTCCCGGCAAGAGCGGCCTTCGCGCAGGGCACGAGGTCGGGGTAGACGCAGACAGCAGCCACCGCGGGGACACTCGGGTCGCCGGGGACCGGGTGCCGCGCTTTGCCGCACAGCGCTCTCACCTTCGCTGGTGTGTCAGCCCCCTCCAGCGTGGTGAGGTCCACCATCGAGATCGCCGTGTCGATCGCAAAGAGCTTGGCACCGGCCTTGATCGAACGGGTCGCCACGCTGGCGGCGCGAGCCTCTGCTCCGACTTGGTCGACGCCCGGTAGGCCGTGGAGGAAGCGCCGCAACAAGATCTCCGAACTGGCGAGATCGGCCAGATCGGACCGGCCCGTCGGCTCGGGTACGCCCCCGTCCTGCTCGGGACGCGGCCGGGCCACGACGCCAACGTGGTCCCCCCTCGGAGCGCTCATCTGCACAGGTTCAATGTACCTGGCGGTAGTGGCAGGTCTTGGCCATGCTGCAGTAGTCGCAAGCCTGGCCGCTGTGCTGTACGCCCGCGCCGAGGCCGATCGCCAGCGAGGTCGACTTCTGTGGCACCATCATGCGGCTCTCGGTCAGCGTGATAGCTGCCTCTGCCCCGTCCACCAACGCGAACAGCTGGGACTGACCGGTCGCCAGCGGCCAACCAGCCAAGCCCGGGCTCAGGGGGACCGTGGCCTGCAGGCCCCGGGCGGCCGCCTGCTGGCCCACCAACTGGCACAAGGCGGAGGCGAGCAGGTCCACGGCGGCCGAGCCAAAGGCGTCGAGAGCGACCGCGATGGCCGGGTCACCGGCAAAACAGCTGGAGGCCAGGGCCTCCACGCCGGGACCGATCGTGCATACGGCCACTACGACTTCTTGTGCGGCATGGAAGTGCTCGGCGATTAGCGGACCACCCAGATAACCCCCGCGCTCAAGCCGCAGTTGCTCGTGGCGGAACTCCCGTACCCGGAATGCCGCGGACACGACAACCGACTGCAGCAGGGGCGTCCCTACGGCCACGGCTTGCTCAGCTGTTTCCAAAGCGGCTGAGCGGTGCTGTCGCACGACCAAGGGGTCCGCGCCTTGTGCCCTCAGCACCATGTCGGCGTCGGGGCGCAGGTCCCAGTTACGAAGTACCGGCATCTTCTCGCACAAGCGCAGCGTGACGTTGGCGCAAGTCATCCAGGATGGCGACGGTTGCCGTGGCGCCGAACCGGGTGGCCCCAGCCCTGTTCATTGCCAGGAGCACGTCCAGTGTGCGCACGCCGCCAGCCGCCTTTATGCCGATGTGAGGCGACACGGTTGCCCGCATTAGGGCGACGTCTTCCAATGTCGCCCCACCTGGGGCGTAGCCTGTGCTGGTCTTCACGAACTGAGCCCCCGCCTCCTCGGCGAGGTGGCACCCGAGTACCTTCTCCTCGTCTGTCAGGTAGGCGTTCTCAAGGATCACCTTGACGGTCCGGCCACAGGCAGCGTCGACCACGGCCCGGATGTCCCCAGCCACGTACGAGGTTTCACGGCTGCGCAGCGCACCGATGTGGATCACCATGTCGAGCTCGTCGGCACCCAGGGCCAAAGCCTCCACGGCCTCGCTGACCTTGGTCCGGGTCGTGCACGAGCCGTGCGGGAAACCGATCACGGTGCTGACCATCACGCCGGAGCCTGCAAGTTCGGCGACAGCGCGTTCGACGTCACTCGGGCGGGCACATGCCGACGCCACCCTGTGCGTCCTCGAAATTGCCAGGCCGTCAGCTATCTCCTGAGCGGTCAGGTCGGGCCGCAGGAGCGAGTGGTCGATCATTGCCGCCACTTCCTCAACACTGGGCAGGTCGCCGGTTGCCATGGTCCGGAACTTAGCGCCCCCGAAAGAGGAAAGGAGAGTGCGGTTCAGGTTGGCCGGCGGTACCGGTGCGGACGTGACGCGCCGGTGGGCATACCAGTGACATAACCGATAACGTCGTGCGGGAGATTGTCTTGCCCCTGGGGCTGGTCGACGTGACGGTGGCTGCCCTCGACAACGATTGGTCAGCTCTCAAAGTTGTCTGGCGGAAGAAGTTGCGCGAGTAAGCCTGATCTCACCGGTGCATTAGATCGAACCAGCAGGTTAGTGGCAGCTGCTGGAACTGCCGGTTTGCTTCATATGCTGAAACCATGTCACTGGCTGATGGCTCGTTCGATGGCGTCTCCCTGCCTGCACTTCTACGTGCTGCCCGGCACGCCTACACTTCCGCAATCCGCCAGGCACTGGACGAGGCCGGGTGTGACGACGTGCCCAGCAATGGCAGTTACGTGATCGGCGGTATGGCGCGGACGGGGGCGCCGCTCGGCGAGATCGTGAAGGGGCTGAGGGTTTCCAAGCAGGCGACCGGCCAACTCGTGGACACGCTGGTAGCTCGCGGCTACCTCGACCGTTCGGTTGACCCGGAGGACCGCAGACGCCTGAACATCTCTTTGACCGAGCGTGGCCGTGCCGCCGCCGTCGTGGTCCGGTCAGCGATCGAGGATGTGGACACAGTCCTCGAGCGGCGCGTCGGGCGCGAGTACATCGCGCATGCCCGCGTGGCACTGGGTGTCCTGATCGACCTTTCAGGCCCATCGATCGAGGATTCCGTTTGAAGGCCTTGCCTGAGGTCCGGAGGTGGGGCCCAGTAGTGGGCACTGGGCACATCCGCCGTGCCCAGTGCCCGCGCTACCCGCCGCCTCGTTGGTTGCTACCTACCCACCGCGGAGCCCTGGGACACATTGGTTGTAACCGACGTAAAGCGAGAAGCTCGGGCACGGGCCGTGGCCCGGCGCTATCTTGGCGCAGCGGTCCGCAGGCTGGTCGCGCCGGCTAGGTTACGGCCATGAGCAGGTACGTAATGCCAGGGGTCCTCGAGATCGACACCATGTTGGGTGGCTGGGAACGGGTGACGGCAGGTTACCTCGTAGAGGGGCCAGCGCCCGTGCTCGTCGAGACGGGGAGCCAGAGTTCGGTCCCGGTCCTGCTCGAGGCTCTGGCCAGGCACGGTCTTGCGGCCGACGATCTTGCCGGGATAGCGGTCACCCACATCCACCTCGACCACGCCGGCGGTGTCGGCGACGTGGCCCGGGCCTTTCCGAGGGCCACTGTCTATGTCCACCCCAGGGGCGCTCGTCACCTCGTCAACCCGGCTCGGCTCGTCGCCTCGGCTGCCGCCGTCTACGGCGACGCGCTGGGCTCCCTGTACGGGCGGATCGAGCCAACGGCTCCAGAACGTGTGAAGGTTCTGGAAGATGGCCAGGAGATCGACGTCGGCGGTGGTCGCCGTCTTACGAGCGTGCACTCGCCGGGACATGCCAAGCATCACCTGGCTCTGCACGACAGCGCCTCAGGCACGCTGTTCGTAGGGGATGCCGTCGGTGTCCGCCTTCCCGGCACGGGCGTCCTCCGCCCTGCCACTCCGCCTGCCGATTTCGACCTGGACCAGGCCCTGGACAGCTTGAGCCGCTTCGCCGGGCGCTCGCCTTCAGTACTGGCGCTCGCCCACTACGGTTTGGTCCCTGGCGACACGCAGCTCATCCTCGAAGAAGCCAGTGAGGCGCTGCGGCAATGGGCGAGCGTGGCCGAAGTTGCCTGGCGCGCCGGCAGCGACGTCGAAGAAGCCCTGAGGGAACGCTACGGCCCCGAGATCGAGGCCCTGCCCGCCGAGCAGCGCCGCCGGCTCGAGGCCCTGAACGGCCTGCACAGCAACGCCGAGGGCCTCAAACAGTGGTTGGCCGCAGCCGGCGGCAAGGCAACTGGCGTGGTGGGGCCCGCCTAGCCCAGGCGGGTGGTCGCCGAACAACCGAAGCGGGCTGCCACCAGCTCTTTGATGCCCGAGGGGAAGCGGGCTTCCGCTGCCCGGTGCTTGACCATTTCGAGTTGGGCTGTAACGTCGCCGGCGAAAGCGGCTGAGCAAGCCTCGGGTTCGGCGTTGGCCAGGGCCAGGATCACGCCTGCGCAGCCGACGCTGCCCGCCAGTGTCATGAGGGCCGTCGACCCCGAGTAGACCGGGCGGTCCCATGAGCGGAGGGTGGCCAGCAATCGGCCAGCGTCCCCGCTCGAGTCCTTCAGGCCGGCGACGTCGAGGTCTTTCAGAGCCTCCACAGGGATACCCGGAGGGGAGACTTGGGGGTAGTGGTACGCCAGCACGGGAAGTCCCGCTGCCGCCATCGTCACGGTCTCGTAGTACCGGCGTACATCGGTCGTACGCGGCGGGGAGAGGGTGATCACGGCGTCCGCGCCCATGTCCCTGGCTGTAGCGGTGAGGCGGGCGGCCTGGCGGGCAGACGGCGCCCCCGTCCCCGCTATGACTGGCACGCCGCCGCGACCAGGCACCGCTTTGCGTACGGCGGCGAGCAGTTCGGCCCGTTCCTGGGGGTCTAGGGCGGCCGCTTCACCGGTCGTGCCGGCCACGATTATGGCCTTGACGCCCAACTCCACGAGACGAGCCGCCAGGTCACCTGTCGCCGGCGCGTCCAGATCCCCGTCGTCGCGGAACAGTGTGACCAGCGCGACGCCCACACCACCAAAAACGGGTCCCTGGCCCACAGCCTTCACTCTAGAGGCCCGTGGGACAAGCAGCGTGCCCGGGCTGGGATGCCCGGCACCGGGTTGCACATCCCCCAGTCTTGCCAGACGTCCAACCCCCTGGAGAGGCTTGCAATGCTTACTGGCCGTAGCGTCTGGTCACTTCGGTCGCCATTGCTGCCCACTCCCACAGGCGCTGAGGTTGGTAACGCAGCGTGCTGATGTCTTTCATGATCACTTCGACCACGCACCCGTGTGCCGTCGCCTTGGTCAAGACTGTTTCCAGTTCATTCTGCGCCTTGCCGACGTCCCAGGTATCTTCGGCGAAAACGGCCGGGTTCGGCTTGTAGGAGAACACGTACCGGTTGCCCATATTGGCCACCGCTTCGTCGACGTTGACCCAGGTGCTCATTGATACCTTGCGCAGGTTGGGGATCCTCTCCAGGATGCTCATCTTGCGGTGCAGGGGGTCGCAGCAGCCGTAGTAGTTGAGGCCGAACCGGCTCATCCAGCGGACTTCGTACTGCAGGGCGAACTCCCAGTGCATGCGCGGCGAGACATGGGAAAATATCTGGGCGGCACCACTGCCCCACAGGTCCTTTGCCCTAACGTGCGCAGGGTCAAAGTCACGCGAAGGTAACTCGTCGGTATACCCCAAGCCACCCGAACCTATCCGGTAGTAAGTGTTGTTGAGGGTCAGCAGGTCCTGCTCCTCAAACTGGTCGAGCATGCTCAGATAGGCGTCCACCAGCTTGTCTATTGCCTTGTGGACAAGCTCAGGGCGGTCGACCAAGTCGGTCAGGGCCTCCTGGACGCCCCACCACCGGATCATTTCGTCCCACGGCGCGAACCAGAAACAGAAGCCGTTCGCGCCTCGCGTCTTGACGTCGATGACCCCATCAAGGATGTCCTGCAGCTGTTGGTGCTGCTGCTTCGAAGCGGCACTGTCGTGCGTCACGACCGGGACCTTTATCTTCTCCAGGTCTTCCTCGTCGCGTATCTGGATGTTGAAGTGCCGGGAGACGATCGAGTTCGCCTCATCTGTAATGGCGATGTCGACGTCTTCCTCAATGCCAAAGGCGGTATTACAAACGACCAACGGAGAATACACGGCCGGTTCTATGACCATGTCGGCTGGCATGTGCTCCCATTGGTAGATCAGCCTGCGGAGCTCCTGCTCGTGGTAGCGGCTCCAATCACTGGTCGTTTGCAGGCGCAGTTCGCCGTCGACATTCATCTCATGCCAGGGGATTTCGTCGATCCACACCATGGGCTTGGCCGGTCGCAACCCATTGAGAGCGCGCCACTTGGTCGCCGTTTCGTCCTGTTCTGGGAGGCCGGCTATGGCGGCGAGACGTTCGCCGAGGCCGCGCAGGACCCTTTTATCGGCGGCCGTAACGTCTGCTGCGTCACCCGCCTGCGCGGCTCGTCGTGCCGGATCCACCAGCCAGTTTGAGTCATGCACCGAAAGTTGGCCCTACCAGATCGGTCGGGGCGGGATTGCCCCGTGGCCACGAGATTGAAGGCTGCCGGGACCGCTGCGGTAGTGCCCTTTGGCTGTCGCCGGCATGACCTTTGGCCCGGTCCAGTGGTGCCACCAGGGGGCGCGAGCCCTTTGCTCTCGTCGGACCGGCGAGCCGACAGTGAACCGGGCTGGACCATAGCCGGGCTGCACTGGCCGTGACAATAGGACAGGGGCGTCCAAGTACGCTGGGAGCTTGCAGCCCTCCAGGACGGGCGCTTCCCACGTGCGACGGGCGGGCGGCCCGATGAAGTGGTAGGCACGGTGCACAGTGAGACCTTGGCACCAATGAGTGGGACCGTGGCACGCAATGAGGCGGGCCGTGGCGCCCGGCGGAGCAGGCTCGC